>Ga0187893_10009453_pt1 | contig 14968 bp, 8 predicted proteins | sample MA1701074metaG_FD_139574 | JGI IMG/M metagenome (GOLD analysis project Ga0187893, IMG submission 139574) | White microbial mat communities from a basaltic lava cave in the Kipuka Kanohina Cave System on the Island of Hawaii, USA - MA170107-4 metaG ...
CACGAAGTCCGCACCCATCTCTCGCACGACGTCCGTCGGCAGGTTATTCACAAGCCCGCCATCAATCAGTACCCGGCCCTCCCAATCGACTGGAGTGAAAATGACGGGCAGGGCGAGCGTTGCGCGCAAGGCTTTCGGCAGGGACCCATCCTGCAATACGAAGGCGTCACCGGAGAGAAGATCCGTGGCGACACAGCGGAATGGAATTGGCAGTTCATCGAAACTGTGGACGTCGGAATAAGCAATCGTTTCCCGGCTCAGCAACAACGCAAGCTGCTGCCCGGAGTTGATGCCGGCAGGAAACGACAGGCTCTTGCCAAATCGCAGCGTCCACTGTCCGGCAATTCGATTCCATTCCTGCTTCTCCGCGACCGGACGATCTTCATAGCTCGGCGCGGAGCGAAGAAGGTCACTCCAACTGGCGTTCCGGGCGATCTTTTCCAGATCGGACGCAGTCTGCCCGGTGGCGTACAAACCCGCGATCAGCCCTCCCATACTGGTGCCTGCGATACGGTCGATCGGGATGCGGTGTTCCTCCAAATACCTGAGCACTCCTATGTGAGCGAGTCCGCGCGCTCCTCCACCGCTTAAGGCGAGGCCAACGCGAGGCCTGGGCGGCGGGACAGTTTCCTGGGCGAGGAGCGTCGCGGCAGTCCAGAGCAGGGACGAAGCGGCCACGGCCGCCAGGCTTCTGAATGTCATTTGCATATCGCTTGACCTAAGTCGGAGTCTCCCGGGATAGATTTGAAAGAGTTGCGCTGCGACCTCGGAATCCTGCGGACCCAAAACGGGGTGACCATCCATTGTCGCGGACAATGCGCTGGACTCTGGTTGATCGCCCGCGTCGGAGCGAGGGATCGCATCAGAGGTAACCAAGCACAAACCTCACCACAATCTGAGCTTCCTGAGCGAGTGGAATTTCCAGTTCGCAGGTCTTGAGTCACTGCTGAACCGGCTTTCTCTGAAGCAGGCGGGTCATGATCTTCAGGTCGGTGGTAGGAAGCTGGCAAACATAGTTTTCGCAAATGTAGGCCGTGGCTTTGCCGTTTTGCATCTTGACCGACTGGATAAAGCGGATGTGCTGACCCAGAAAACGCTGGCCCTCGGCGCCGTCGGCAAGCATGAGAACTTTGTTGGGAATGAACTGCTTGTGCACTTCCCGCAGCATTTGCTGCGTGTCTTCGGTCTGAAGGTCGCCGGCCAGGATGATTTGCCTCGGCTCATCGAGGTAAAAATCCAGCGCAACGAACATCTGCGGCAGCGAAGAAGGCGACGATCTCATTTGTGACGCAAAGGCTTGCAAGGTCCCTTGCGCCTTCTCCTGCCAGGGTTTCTCATCCAGAAGATGCGCCAGGCGCTGGAGATTGAGCGCCGCAACGGAGTTGGGCGCCGGTTCGGCTCCATCGTATTTTTCTTTCATGCGCAACAGGATGGACGCATCCTTTCCGGTCGTGTCAAAGTAGCCTCCCTCTCCACCATCCCAGAAAAGAACATCCTGCGTTTTCTGCAGTTCCGCGGCCCAGCTGAGCCAGCGGGTATCAAAAGATGTTTCATAGAGGTCGATCAACCCTTGGATCAGGAAGGCATAGTCGCTCAGGAATCCCTCGGCCTTGCCGGCTCCTTGCCGGTAGGAACGGCGCAGCACGCGATCTTTTGAGTCGTAAAGTTTGGACTGCAGAAAGACGGCTGCTGCCGTGGCCGTTTGCGTGAAAGAGGGCTCGTTCAAGATCTGGCTGGCGCGCGCAAACGCGGAGATCATCAGCCCATTCCAGGCCGTGATGATCTTGTCGTCAAGATGCGGTCGCGGCCGTTTGGCCCGCAGCTCGAACAACTGCTGCCGGCTTTCTTCAAGGGCTTTGCGGACGTTGGTTTCCGGGAGATGAAGTATCCTGCCAGTGTCGGCAATCGACTGCCGCTGAATCAGGATATTTTTGTTCCTGAACTCCCCGTGCGGATCGCTGCCGGCTGGAGCGTTTCCCCCGGCAGAAACGCCATAGTGGGCGCTAAAGATCTTCGCTCGCTCTGCACCCAAGGCCTTGACGATCTGGCCGTGCGTCCAGACATAAAAAGCCCCTTCGGCGTGTTCCGGTTTGCCAGACAAGAGCAGGCTGTCGGCGTCTTCGGCCGAATAGAATCCCCCTTGCGGGCTGGTCATGTCCCGTCGAACATACTGCAAGATCTCGCGTGCCACTTCCCCAAAGAAGGGGTCCCGTGTGATCTGATAGGCTTCGAGGTAGGAGACCGCCAGTTGAGCCTGATCATAAAGCATCTTTTCGAAGTGGGGGACATGCCAGTAAGCATCCACGGAATAGCGATGAAAACCGCCGCCGAGGTGATCGCGGATTCCGCCTTGAGCCATCTTACGAAGAGTGAACAAGCTCATCTGCAGGGCATCCTGAGCGCTGGACGAGCTCTTGCCCTCGCGGCTATAGGCACGGAAGAGAAAGTTGAAGTTAACCGGTTGTGGAAACTTGGGCGCACCGCCAAAGCCTCCCAGGGTTTTATCAAAGCTGGCGGCCAGAGTCGCGAATGCCTGGCTCAATCGTTCAGTACTCAGCTTCCCCGATTCGTTGCTTGACGCATGGGCGGCATATCCACGAAGCGAGGCCATCACTTCTTCGGCCTGCTGCGCAACCTTTTCGCGATTCTTCTCCCACAACTCAACGATGCGAAGAAGGATGGACCGCAATCCCGGCAAACGTTCGCGATCTTCCGGGGGATAATAGGTTCCGCCAAAGAAGGGCTTGAGGCCGGGAGTGAGCCAGACACTCATGGGCCAACCGCCGTGTCCCGTGGTTGTCTGCACAAAAGTCATATACACACGATCCACGTCGGGTCGTTCTTCCCGGTCCACCTTGATGCTGACGAAGTGTTCGTTCAAAATCTTCGCGATCTCCTGATTCTCGAAGGATTCCCGCTCCATCACGTGACACCAGTGACAGGTCGAATAGCCCACGGACAGGAAGATCGGCTTGCTTTCCTTGCGTGCTTTCGCAAATGCTTCGTCGCCCCAGGGATACCAGTCCACCGGGTTGTGTGCATGCTGAAGGAGGTAGGGTGACTTTTCGTGGACGAGACGATTGGTGTGGCCGTGCTCAGCGCTGCCCGTGTTTGAGGCTTTGTCCTGAGACGCCTCTGCGGGGTTCGAAAGCTTGCGAAACCCCAGGAACGCCATGTACAAACCGATGGCCACCGCAGCAAAGAGAACTGTGTATCGATAGCTTTTCACGTGCTTGCACCACGATCTTCTTTTCGAACTCGCGCCTGGCAGGGTCACAACCCAATTCAGAAAGTGCATCAGGGCTGGCTTACGCCGAGTAGCCGATCTCCAGTATAGGCCACAATCGAGGGCGACTGAATGTAGAAGGAGAATCGATAGCGCGGTCTAACAGGGGCGGACCGGAGTTGGCTACCAGGAGGATTGCGCAAGAAACGCCTGCTCACCTGCCGCCATTCGTGTCTTTTTCTTCAATGGGTATAACGCAACCATCTCCCATTTTTATCGAGAACAAGAAATTCGGCGGCATTGTCAGGTTGCCGACAACAAATCTTTGGCCCATTATCTATACATTCAGGCCAGAAATCCGGTGAGTTGGAGATGACTCAGATGAAGGTGAGGTCACTAATGAAGCCGTACTTTGCTGCAGGCATTTCTCTTCTGGTGAGTTTTTGTGGAGTGCTTCAACTTCCTGCCCTTGGCGAAGAGCGTGATCTTTTGAACGCAGGGACCGGCCAGCCACCCTTTGATATCACAAAGCGTTCGGTTCCCAAGGAAGCCCTTCACGATGGCGGACCACCCAAGGATGGTATTCCTGCTCTGGACCGGCCTCGTTTTGTGGCTGCCGGGGAAGCCGCTGGGTTTCTCAAGGATAAGGATCAGATCATTGGTGTTTATCGGAACGGAGACGCCAAGGCCTATCCCCTCAAAATCATGGTCTGGCATGAACTGGTCAATGACGAAATCGGAGGGAAACCCTCCACCGTGTCGTATTGTCCTCTGAACGGGGCGGCAGTGGTTTACCACCCCGTTGTCAAAGATCAACAATTGACGTTTGGAGTGACGGGCAAGCTCTATAACTCAACTGTGGTTCTCTACGATCGGCAGACCCAGAGTCTCTGGTCACAGGTGACAAAAGAGGCCATTGCCGGCCCCTCCACAGGAATGAAGCTGGAGATGGTCCCCAGCCTGACCACAACCTGGAAACAGTGGAAGACTCTCCATCCAGACACCCAGGTACTGTCGCCCAACACTGGATTCCGAAGAGACTACAATGAAAACCCTTACACTGCCTATCATGCCTCAGACGACTTAATGTTCCCGGTCCCCAAGAACGTCAAAAGCAAACTGCGCAACAAAGACAGAGTGATCGGTTTAGAAATCAACGGGGTACCCAAGGCCTATGCCTTCTCTAAACTGAAAAAGAAGCCAACTCCATTCGAGGACGAGATCGCCGGGCAAACGGTTCGAGTGCACTTCGATGCTAAGACCCAGACAGCTTCCGTGACCGACTCACAAGGCAATCTCCTGCCTGCCTTCACCATTTTCTGGTTTGCCTGGCAGGCATTCCATCCTGACACCCAAGTATTCGAGTAGCCAGGGCCAACAACCAACAAATATTCAATCGAACAATGCCCAGTTTGCGACGTTCAGTTTTCTGCGGTTATTTGTTACGATCGGGCGTTTTTCAGCCATCAAACCGCTGGGATTGCAAACGACCGATCCTGGGTCTGCCCGTGACTACGCTGTTTTCGGCATTATTGCCCCGCAATGCCTGCGGAAGCTGGCAAGAGTGAGGTCATCACTGTAACGATCTCCGAACGATTCGGGCTAGCCGACGCGTCCAGTTGTAAGGAATATTGAATGGTGAAACATCAAATGGTCTGGAAACTTTTTCCCGGGTTGATTGTCTTTATCTGCACTGTCGCGGTTACTGCCGGCGCTCAGAATTTTCGGGCTTCTTGCGTGAAGATCAAGATCACCCCGGACAAGCCCCAGTGGTTGCTCGGATATGCGGCAAGACAGTCCTCCGGCGCGCACGACGATCTCTACCATCGCATCGTGGCGATGGACGATGGAGCGATGCAGTTCTTTCTCGTCTCCACCGACATCTGCCTGATCTCTCCTTCGTATTACGACCTATTTACTCAAGAGCTGGAAAAGGCGACAGGCATCAAGAAATCGCAAGTCTGGTGGACGGTCACGCACACCCACTCCGCCCCGGAAGTCGGGCCTCCAGGCATGGGAGCTGCCGTCTTGTCGGCAAGGTACGACCACGCACCGAATCCTGAATATTCCGAGAAGGTCAAAAACACTTTGATTGAGGGGATCCGGCAAGCGCGGAACAAGCTGGAACCCGCCCGCCTGGCAGTTGGCACGGGCTTTTCTATGGCCAACATCAACCGGCGTGCCAGAGATCCCGAGGGCCGAACTTCTCTGGGCTTGAATCCAGAGGGGCCGGCAGACCGTCAGATCGGCCTGATCCGGCTAGAGCGCCCAGATGCGTCCCCAATAGCGTTGATCGCAAACTACGCCATGCACGGGACGGTCTTGGGCCCGCAGAACCTCGAGATCAGCGGCGACGCCCAGGGAGTTGTGGCCGAGTACGTCGAAGGAAAACTGGGAGCGCCGATGCTCTACATAAACGGAGCCGCCGGGAATATGGCTCCGATTTACAGTGTCTATCCCGACTTCAAGAGCGGTCACATTACCCAGTTTAATGTCCTGCTTGGAGACAGAATATTGGCAGCCAACCAGTCCATGAAGCGGACACTTTCGGAAGTCCAGCTCCGGACTGGAGAGCAGATCATCGAGACACCGCAGAAACCCGGTTTGAAGTGGCCGGAAGATCTGACAGATTACCGGCTCGCCCAGGGAGAAGCTTACTTAGTGCGTATCCCTGTGAGGTTCTTGGGGATTAGCGATGAGGTTGTGATCTGGGCAGCGCCGTTGGAGCTTTTTTGCGAAATTGCCATTCAGGTCCGGCAGCGGTCGCCTTTTCCTTTCACCTTCTTCTTTGGTTACTGTAATGGCTGGCTCAGCTATCTCACCACCAAGGCAGCGTTCTCCGAAGGAGGCTACGAAATCATGGTCTCGCCTTTCACCGAACAGGCCGAAGAGGATTTTACCCAAGGGGTGCTCATCACGCTTCAGGGAATGGCCAGGTAACTTTGAGAGTTGTCGGACTCTGATCACCAGCTCTTTTTCAAAACTTCCAACTGTTCTGTTAAGTCCTTACCTCCCTTAAGTTGCTCTACAGGCTATTCGAGCTAAACCGGCAGGAAGCGCTGGCCGGAATCTCAAAATCCGAAATACTCGATCTTCAATAAGGGGACGTCTATGCCAAGTCGCAGAGGATTTCTGGCGGCCGCCGCAGCTTTGGCTGCGCTCGACATGCGAAGGGCTCGCGGATCAAGTGGAGATGGCATCAGGCCCGTCCGAGCGACTCCGCTCAAGGCAGGTTATTGGGGCACTCAGTTCTATGACGAGAAGGAGCTCCAGCAGCTCCGCGAAGTCCACGACAGTCGGCAGCCCTTTCGCTGGTATGGGCCTGGAGATAAGCCGCCTGGCAAAGTGGCCACCTTCGAGAAAGAATGGGCGAAACGGATGCAAACCCGTTTTGCTCTGGGGGTCACTTCAGGCACAGCCGCTTTGCAAACCGCGCTGGCAGCCCTGCAGATTGGCCCGGGAGACGAAGTCATACTGCCCGCTTGGACCTGGCATTCCTGTTTCAATGCCATCGTGCTGGCGGGGGCGCTGCCAGTCTTTGCGGAAATCGACGAGTCGTTCAATATCGACCCGGCTGATGTTGCGGGAAAGATCACTCCTCACACCAAGGTGATCATGGTCGCCCACCTTCAAGGCAATCCCTGCGATATGGAGCCCATCATGGCTCTGGCCAACAAGCATGGGCTTCGGGTTCTGGAAGATTGCGCGCAATGCGTGGGCGCCAGCTACAAAGGCCGTCCGCTCGGATCCATCGGCCATATCGGCATCTACAGCCTGCAATTGAACAAGAGCATCACCGCGGGTGAAGGAGGAGCTGTGGTCACTCAGGATCCGCTGCTCTTTGAGCGTGCAGCCCGGTTCCACGACCTGGGTGCTCTGCGCCCTGCGCATGAGAAAATGCTGGGCCAGCCGAAACTGGACTGGTTCGTCGCGCCCAACTTCCGAATGAACGAATTCACCGGTGGCGTTCTGCTTGCCCAGTCACGGAAGCTCGATCGCATCGTCGCGATGGTGCGGAACAACGCCCGTTCGGTTTACGAAGGAATTCGCGATCTGCCCGGTCTCCATCTTCGACATTTGCCTGACCCTGATGGCGAGTTGGGAGCGTCTGTATTTCTAGGTTTCAAAAGCAAGGAACAATGCCAACGATATATCCAGGGGATGAGAAAAGAAAATGTTCCGGCTCAGCCACCGGCAGGTTCGGTGATACTGCCTGTTTTGCGACACGTTGAACAAAAGGTCACGGTCCACCCGGCTTGGCCGTCATTTACTTTGGGGCGCGGCAAATCCATTCGCTACGGACCTGCCTGTTGTCCGAAGACCCTCGATATTCTCGGCCGATTTGCCGGTGTCTCGCTGGATCCGAGGTTCACCACAAGAGACACTGCCGACATCGTAGCCGCAATCCGCAAAGTCCATCCGTCCATCGTGGCCGGGTAAAGAAGAATTTCGCCGATGCGAACTCGGCGTGACTCAGCCGTTCCAGGTGTTTAACGAATGCAGCTTCGAAGTTTCGGAGATCTTGTTCAGAAGGCAGGACGGGCGGGCCGACCCAGGGCTATGGCACTCAGGAGAAACGGCACGAGTCAACTCCAAGTCACGGTACGGATCAGGATCCGCAATGGTAGGCTCGAACAGTTTAAGGCCCTTGCGGCAAATTGTATGGAGTTGTTGCGACCAGGGATTCGGGGCCGTTTCAATACGATTGGTTCTTCAACGCCAGCCAAACGGAGTGCGTCGTACAGGAGACCTATCATCGTCAGGTGTCCTTTCGTGGAAAAACAGCAGACGGAGAGTGGCCATTCTCGGTAATCGTTGGCTGCACAAGATCACGAACCGGAACGATCGCCTGAAGAGAACTCCTGGAATGAAGACAAGACCTTACTGGTACTCCAGACCTGGGCAAATACGCGAGCCAAGGCCGACAAAGAGGCTCGGTGGTGCTCGGGGAAAAAGGTGGCCACAGCATCTTCAACCACGATGACGTTGTAGCCTCGATCTGCGGCGTCACGGCTGGTGGATTCCACACACATCTCGGTGGCCATGCCGGTCACAACCAGCGTTTCAACTCCAAGGTTACGAAGAATCTGGTCAATCCCTGTTGAATGGAACGGACTCGTTGAGTTCTTGTCGACGATGAGTTCTCCCGGCCACGGTCGCAGCGAGTCAACGATTTCGTGTTCATAGGAGCCCCGCGGAAACAGATGAGCAGCGCCAGTGAGTTGCACGTTTTCCTGCTCCCGTGCTCTCCGCCGCGCGATGAAGTCACGACCATCGGGCAGGAAAGCGCCATGACGAGTAAAGATTCGCTCTCGCTTCGCCTTCCGAAAAGCTTCCAGTAACCGGCGTGTATTAGGCAGTGTGACTTCGGTAATGCGGGGAACGTAGTAAGCAGCTACTGCAGGCATCTTCTCCAGAAGCATCTTGGCCGTGCCTGTCTCCGGGTTGGAGCTGTAGTTCTGGTAGTCAATCACCAGGAGCGCAGCCCGCCTCCAGTCCACTTGAAAGGTCGGCCAAGGCAGAACCCAGTTTGGCAGGCTTTGGGGAGAATCGATGTGAGCGTCATTCTGTTCCTTCATGAGCCCCTCACGCGTACGGCCAGTCGACATAGTCTTTGGCTGTACAGTAAAGCAAAAAGGCGAACGAGGTCAAACCGCCGAAAACAGCGCCTGATGTCTCAAGCAGCCTGCGTAAAAACCCGGAGGGTGCGATCCCGCCACTGCTGGTTAGACTGGCTGAAGAAGATCGTAAAGAGGATGCTATCCCCACTGTGAACGTTGGCGAAGCACACCATGGGACGCGTCCGGCGAGGCACCTCCACGCAACTTCTCTCAGTCGCCTGGGTGGCGCGCAGCTTTTTCCGGAGCGGCTTGGATCAAAGGCCAACAGATCGGGCAAGCCCTTTTCCAGTTTCAAAGCTCGATCTTAATGGCTTCTGGACGCCCGCTCATTGGAAGAACAAGGCCGACAACGGCGGCATAGGCGTAGCCGAGATCTTTGAGTTTCGCCAGGCACTCCTCTGCTTGGTTTTCCGGAACACTGGCCAGCAACCCGCCAGCCGTTTGGGGATCGAAGATCAAGGGGTACACCGGGTCTTTGGCAACGCCGTCAAGATCGCGGATCGCGCGGCGCAACCGCAAGTTCTGGGGATGAAGCGAGCTGAAGATCCCCTCTCTCACCGTTTCGAGGGCGCCGTCGAGCAATGGCACCGCTCTCAGGAAAAGCCGCGCATCCACTGTGGAGGCCTTGGTCATTTCGACCAGATGGCCGAGCAGACCAAACCCGGTTACGTCGGTGCAGGCCGTGGCGTGATACCGACGGAAGCACTCAGCCGCCAACCGATTTGACTGCAGCATCGACGCAATGGCGGAGGAAACCCATCGGCCCTTCGCTTTCGAGCGCATCTCGGCTGCAAACAGCGTCCCGGTGCCGATTGGCTTTGTAAGAAGCAGGCGATCTCCAGGCTTCATTCCTCCCTTTTTCAGAAGGTGATTCCGGTCTGCCAAGCCGTTGATGGTAAGACCGAACGAGAGCTCGACGCCTTCGCTGGTGTGTCCTCCTACCAACGCTGCACTGGCGTCGTCCAGGATCTCCGTAGCCCCGCGAAGCAGTTGGTCGAGCGTTTCCTCAACTTTCTCCTCGATGCCGACCGGCACAACGGCCACAGCCAGCGCAGACTGTGGCTCGGCTCCCATGGCATAGATGTCTCCAAGGCAGTGGGTGGCCGCAATCTTTCCGAACAAGTAAGGGTCATCGACAATCGTTCGAAAAAAATCAACGGTTTGGACCAGAACCACGCCCGCAGGAACCTCGGTCACGGCGGCATCGTCGGGCTCACCCAGTCCAATCAGAATGTCTTCACGTTTCTTTGAGTCGAGCCGCCCCAAAACCCGGCTGAGAACATCGGAGCCCACTTTGGAGCCGCAACCACCGCACCGCATCGCGACGGTTGACAGTTCTCCGAGGACATCAGCCTTGTTCAATCCATCGAATGTTTGCGAAGAATCCTCCTGGGATGGCTGTGGCAGAACCTGGTACTTGGCCATAAAGCGACGATCAATCCAGTCCTTCAGGTTCCACAGATAGCGGCCTTCCAGAGACCAGTTCCCCCGAGAAGCAATGGCGTACTGATCTCCGGTGCTGATCAGACTCAGAAATTTTCTCTGAGGGACGAACGGTTCCAGAGGCTGGCCAAGCAACGCATTCCTGAGGTTGCCTTCCAGCGGCTTTCCTTGCCGGACGGCAAAGACACCTGCTTTTTCCCGAGGGTGATTCACCACGGCGGCGATATCTCCAGACGCGAATACTCCGGGATGTGAAGTGGACTCGAGTGTGTCGGCCACCCGAATGAATCCGCGCTCATCCACCTCGAGACCGGAATCTCCGGGCCAGGAAGCGGCGCCTGCCTGGGTGACCCAGAGGATCTCATCTAAGGCAAATTCTGAGCCGTCATCGGAACGCAAGGAGCCCGACCGGACTTCGACGACAGATGTGTCCGCATAGACGCCCACGCCTCGCTCAGCCAGAATCCGGCGAAACTTGGCTCTTGCTCTGTTGTTGTGCGTCGGCAGAATCTCGGTGCCGCTAAAGAGGTGGAATTCAGGCCGGGCTTCGGCTTTCTGCTTCTCCAGCATGCGCCCAAGGGCGTACTGGGCGGCCAAGGTGAGTTCGATGCCTCCGGCTCCAGCGCCGACGATTCCGATCCTTGTCGAACCCTCAGCCTGTAGCACTCGCTCCTTCACCTTTTTCCATCGGTCCGTAAAGTTGCTGATGGGCTTCACGGGTGTCACATTCTCAGCCGCTCCCGGAACGTTGGACATCAAGGGAGTCGAACCGATGTCAATCGACAACACATCGTAGGCCACCGGGGGTCGGTTCTTGCAGAGCACTCGCTTCTTATCGAGGTCGAGGCCGACCACCTCATCGTGAAACAGCCGCGACCCGGCAAATCGGCACAGAGGAGACAGGTCGATGTGAGCGTCGTCGAACTCGTAATGTCCGGCCACCAAGCCTGGCAACATTCCGGAATAGGGTGTGTGGATCTCACGGGAGATCACAGTCATGCGGACGCCAGGGATCGGCTTCATGCCGAAGCCCTTAATCACCGCGACATGACTGTGCCCGCCACCCACCAGCACCAGATCTTTAATCACGGGACGCTGGGACCGGGATTCGTTCGCTTTCATTGAATCTTGAGTACCAGTGAGTTCCAATCGTCAATCAGGGTGAGATTCTCGCACAGTCAGCATCGATTCACTGAATGACACTTCGGATGAGCCAGAAGGCAGCTCCTGCCAGCCCTGCGGAGGCGGGCAATGTAACGATCCAAGCCTGCACGATCAAACGAACGGTTTTCCAATGTACAGGGCTATCGGGACGATGCAGGCCCAAGCCAATGATCGCGCTTGACGAAACATGCGTCGTCGAAACGGGAATGCCCCAGCGCGATGCGAGGGTGACAAGTACTCCAGTAATCAGGTTGGCCGAGAGGCCTTCCGTCGGCGTCATCGGCGTGATCTTCTCAGCCATTGTTTCGGTCACGCGCCGTCCAGCTACCAGGCAGCCCAAACCCATTCCTATCCCCACCAAAACGAATAGATCGAACGACCCCAGGTCGAAAGCCACTGCGACGGAGAGTCCCAGTGCGGCGATCTTCGGCCCGTCATTGAGGCCCCGAGCGAAACTGGTCAACCCACTCGACAGCCAATGGAGCAGGTCGTCCAGTTTCATCCCCATTCCCTGAAACCCTTGATCCCGACAAACGTCAATATCGTTCACAACCAGGCGTTGAACTTGCAGAGGCATGGCGGAGGAAAGCACACCAGCGCCGGATACCATCGAGACGACTGGCTGAACAGTTTGGGCCTCGCGGCAGGCGCAAGCGCTGCTGAGCGGGAGCAGCCATCGCCGCAGAAAAGGGAAGAGAGCCCACACGGCCACCATCGCCAGGACCGGACTCAAGAATAGCGGGCCCAGAATCTTCTGTGAAAGGGAAACCCAGGAAACACCTTGCCCTCCGAAGGCCACCACAGCGGCTCCGCAAAAGGCGCCCGCAATGGTATGAGTCGTCGAAACGGGCAGCCCTGTCCGTGACGCAAGGACAACCCAGCCAACCGCACCAACCAGTACTGCTGCCAGCAATGAGTCTGACACTTCGAACCGGGGATCGACGATTCCTCTGGCAAAGGTATCGATCATGGCTTTGGAAAACCAGGCTGCAATCAGCGTGCCCGCCAGAGTCCAACCCGTGCCCCAAAGAATTGCCTTTCGATAGTCGGAAACGCCGCTGCCGACCAGCGTGGCGATTCCTTTGGAAATGTCGTTGGAACCGTTGGCGAAGGCCATGGCAAAGACAGCCAACAGCAATAGAATGCTCGCAATGGAGGGCATTGTTCGTCTCCCTGCCTACATCCTTTCGCTCAGCAGCAGGAGTCGCCCGGTGCGCAGCAAGCGTAGGCTGTCTGGCTGCTATCGACCCCCGGCTCCAGGACGATAAATGTGCCCCGGTAAGGAGGTGCCATCAGCTTTGCGGCCGTGTCCGTGCAGACTTCAATGGCTTCATTGCGCGGGAACAAATGTCCTTCTTCGTCCATGACTGCCTTCTGAGGTCCGAGGTAGACCGCGTGCTGGCCACGAAAAACGCATCCGGAGGTCTTCTCAAACTTGTAGCCACGCACGGTAACCGAAAAGAATTTATAGCCCTCCACGTCCTTCCAGTAGCTCTTCTTCAGCACCTGCAGTCCATAAAAGCCGGCTTGCTCCAGGTAGGCCAGGAATTCCTCTTCCGTTAGAGCGCCGGAGATGCATTCGCCCCACAACATCCGATTCACCTTCAAGTGCGCGGGGACGGCTTCCTCGCTGACAATGTCGCTGACGACAATACGTCCGTGATCCTTGAGGACTCGCCACATCTCACCGAAGACCGCCTTCTTGTCCGGCGAGAGGTTGATCACACAATTGGAAGTAATCAGGTCGGCGGTTTTGGTCTCGACCGGAATTTCTTCCAAATACCCGCGGCGAAATTCGACAATGTTGAAGCCAAGATTCTCCGCCACCGGTTGCTGGTTGCGATTGGCCAGCTCCAGCATTTGATCGGTCATGTCGACACCGATGACCTTGCCTGATGGACCGACTTTTCTGGCCGCGATGAAGCAGTCAATACCGCCCCCTGAACCCAGGTCAACCACGGTTTCCCCCGCCTCAATTCCCGCCAGCGTAACCGGCGAGCCACAGCCATAGAAGCGATCGAGGACTTCTTGGGGAATATGGCTGATATCCGCCGCATCGTAGCTTACCGGACAACAGAGCTCAGCCTGAGGTTCTTCTGCGGCCTTGCCATAGAAGTCTTGAACTACTCGGCGGGACTTTTCGATATCGAAAGCCAGGACGCAGTTGGAATGCAGCGTCGCCACGGCGGTGCCGTTTCCCACCTCCACCACGTCAGCCTCGGTGCCACAATCCACAGCGCCTTCGCCCATGGAGTGAAACATCACGGGAGCATCGAAGCCCGAGCGACGGTTGAACCTCCGCTGTTTTTCGGCGGCCAGTTCGAACATGATATCCCGCGCCAGGGCAGTGTAGACCGCGTAGTAGGGATCCGGGGCCAACAGATCGCCATCGCCGCCACGGCGTGCGCTGAAGAAGTAGCTGTGCTCCATGTCACCTCCGCCCGTGAAGAACCTGAAGGGATCGTCTTGAAGAAAGGGTTTCTTTGACAGGGACGCTGAACGAAACGTCTTCGCCACTTCGGACTCCAGCCAGATCTGGCGCAGATTTCCATTGGTCAGCACTCCGGCCGAGAGCGGCTTGTGGTTGGCAAGAGCGGCCGATGGATAGACCGTCCCATCGGAATAGACACACAGGGAGTCCCAAAATTGATTGCCGAGGTCATACTTCACAAAGCGCTGTCCGTTAATCCGAAGCTTGAGAGACTCGACGTTGTCAATTGTGACTCCGAGCGAGCGGGCTGACTGCCGAGTCGTACGGATCATGTCAATCAGTTCATCGGGCGAAGGGAACGCCGAGGGCATCGTTTCCAGCGCGCGTCCGCGGCGGTGCATCCACATCAGGTGTTGCGATTGGGCCCCCCACTCTTTCACAAGCTGCGACACGGCCGGCATTTCGTTCAAATTCTCTCTCGTGACGACGCTCGTTAGAGAGACTGGAAACCCGAGGCCAGTCACGCGCTTCGTGCCCTCGCGGATCTCTTCGAAGGTGCCGGCGCCACGCAGACGATCGTTGGTCTCAGGTTGCGCCCCATCTAGAGAGATTTGCAGACGAAGCCGCTCACGGCTCATTGAAGCCAGTCTCTTCAACCGCTCGCCCTGAAACAGGGTCGCATTGGTCAGAACGATCAGCTCACACTCTCGCATCCGGGTGGCATGGTTGATCAAATCGAAAATGTCCGGGCGCGCGAAGGGTTCGCCGCCCGTGAAGTAGATGCGTTCGACGCCGCATTCCACGGCCTGGTCGATGATGCCTGTCAGTTTCTCAGTAGACAGGCCCCGGTCAGCGGAGGGGGAAGAACTCACGAGGCAATGCGGGCAGGTGAGGTTGCAGAAATTATTCGTGTGAACCCACAGTTCACGAAGCTTTTCGAGCTTCAAATGAGCGGCTCGTCCCTGGTAGGGAGCAGCCTTCATGGGCTCCAGCGAAAGGATGCGCGCCCGCAATCCTTCGCGAACGAAGCTGTCCACGTGCAGTCCCGCTTTGCCAGTGTCGACCTGAAAGGTTTGCGCGTAG
>Ga0187893_10009454_pt1 | contig 14967 bp, 21 predicted proteins | sample MA1701074metaG_FD_139574 | JGI IMG/M metagenome (GOLD analysis project Ga0187893, IMG submission 139574) | White microbial mat communities from a basaltic lava cave in the Kipuka Kanohina Cave System on the Island of Hawaii, USA - MA170107-4 metaG ...
ACATCGCGGAGCGGGAGCGCCCCGACGGGGTCATCGTCCAGTTCGGCGGGCAGACCCCGCTCAAGCTGGCCATCCCGCTCGAGCGCGCGGGGGTGAAGGTCTTCGGGACCTCGCCTGACGCGATCGACCGGGCCGAGGATCGAGAGCGATTCAAGCAACTGCTCCAGCGGCTCAACCTGAACCAGCCGCCGAACGGGACCGCCGTCTCGGTCGGCGAGGCGCTGAGGGTGGCGAGGCAGATCGGCTATCCGGTCCTTGTCCGCCCCTCGTACGTCCTCGGCGGCCGCGCCATGGAGATCGTCTACGATGAGGCGAGCCTCCAGGATTACATGGCGCGGGCGGTCCAGGCCTCGCCGGAGCATCCGGTCCTGGTGGACAAATTCCTGGAGGACGCGATCGAGATGGATGTCGATGCCCTCTGTGACGGCCGCGACGTCGTGATCGGTGGGATCATGGAGCACATCGAGGAAGCGGGAATCCACTCCGGCGACTCCGCTTGCTCACTGCCGCCGCGTTCGGTCGGCAAACCGTTGCTGGATGAGATCCGCGCCCAGACCGCTGCGATGGCGCTGGAGCTGGGCGTCGTCGGCCTGATCAACGTGCAGTTCGCCATCAAGGACGGCATCGTCTATGTCTTGGAGGTCAACCCGCGCGCCTCGCGGACCGTTCCCTTTGTCAGCAAGGCGATCGGCGTCCCGCTGGCCAAGCTGGCCGCCAAGATCATGGTCGGGATGAGCCTGAAGGAGCTCGGCTTCACGGAGGAGCGAACCCTGAAGCACGTAGCCGTGAAGGAGGCGGTCCTTCCCTTCGTGAAGTTCCCCGGCGTCGATGCGTTGCTCGGGCCGGAGATGAAATCGACCGGAGAGGTGATGGGGATCGACCGCGAATTCGGTCTGGCATTTTCGAAGTCTCAGGTAGGAGCCAGCGGGGCGCTGCCGACCGAGGGGACGGTATTCCTGAGCGTGCGCGAGAAGGACAAACCGCTGATCAGGCCGCTGGCCCGACAGCTTGCCGACATGGGCTTTCGGCTAGTGGCGACGGCGGGGACGGCGGCGTCGCTCCAGGCTGCCGGCGTGACAGTGAGTCCCGTGGCCAAGGTCATCGACGGCATCCGCCCCCACATCGTCGATCGGATGAAGAGCGGCGAGATCGACCTGGTCATCAACACGCCGGAGGGCCAGCACGCGCGCCTCGATTCCTACTCCATCCGGCGCACGGCGGTCATCATGGGCATCCCGTACTTTACCACCCTGGCCGCCGCTCAGGCTGCGGTCGAAGCGATTCGGGCCCGCCGGCAGGGGAAGGTCGCGGTGAAGTCGCTCCAGGAGTATCACGGTGTCAAGGTCGGCTGACGTTCCGGTCGAGGTTGTCGTCAACGCCGAGATGGCGCCCGGGTACTATTCCTTATGGGTCCGTGGTCCTGCGCGCCTGGGCCGGTACCGTCCCGGCCAGTTTCTGATGCTCGGCTGGGCGGACGGGCTCGACCCATTCCTGCCTCGGGCCATGAGCATCAGGGGTGCGCGTCCTGTCCCACCGAACGGCGGCCGCGGGACCGCCCGATCATCGCCACGAGCCCGTCGGCGCAGCTCTGCGCAGGCCGAAGTCGAGATCCTGTACAAGGTCTATGGTCATGGTACCGCGCTGTGGGCGACGATGCGCCCCGGGCGAAGGATGCGCGCCCTCGGCCCGCTTGGGAATGCCTTCGAGGTCCCTCGGTCGGCGACCAAGCTCCTGCTGGTGGCGGGGGGGATCGGCGTGCCGCCGATCGTCGCGCTGGCCGAGACGGTGTCCGGCCGTCGATCGACTCGAGATCCGGAGGTCATCGCTTTCCTCGGCGGAAAATCGAAGTCCGACCTTCTCTGCATCGCGGACTTGCGGCGAGCCGGCGCCGCCGTCCATCTGGCGACCGAGGACGGAAGCGCCGGGTTCAAAGGGTTCGTCACCGCGCGGCTGGACGAGCACCTGCGCCGAACCCCTGCCTCGCCGGGCGCGGTGCTCTACGCCTGCGGGCCGGTGCCGATGCTGGCCGGTCTCGCCATCATTGCCGAGAAGCACGATCTCCCCTATCAGGCATGCCTCGAAGCGAACATGGGCTGTGGATTCGGCGCCTGCATGGGATGCGCCCTCCCGGTCGTGGGAGGGGAAGGTCATCAGACCTACTGGCTTGTCTGCAAGAATGGCCCCGTCTTCGACGGGCGCCAGATCCTCTGGAACACGTAGGATACCGAGCATGGCCTCTCCGCCGCGCACCCCGACGTCTCCCGCTTCTCAGCCGGCGCCGGAACTTCTCGTCGAAGAGGTGTCCCATCCCCCTCTCCTAACCGACCTCTTCGACCTCGTCGCGAGACGGCCGGGCGCGTCCCTCCTGGATGCAGACCCGCACGCGGTGAGTCGCTGGCGCGCATCGTGCGTCGGGTACGATCCATTCCTTACGGTCGCCGCCAAAGGAGACCAGATCACCCTGACCGCGCATGGTCAGACGCGGCGGGTCACCGGGGACCCATTCCAGCACCTCGATGGTTTGCTCCAGCAGTATCGACTGGCCGGGCCGGTCGAGAGCGATCTCACGGCCGGGGCCATCGGGTACTTCGGATACGATCTCCGCCATCACCTGGAACGATTGCCGGCGCTGTCGGTCGATGACCTGGGACGCCCTGACTGCGTTCTGAATTTCTACGATCTCCTCTTCTGGTGTGACCCGGAGAGCGGCCGACTTCAGGTGGTCTCGTCCGGCCTGCCCCTTCCGCCCGGCGAGGGGCGGACGCGACGGGCCCGGCAGCGGCTGCAAGAGGGGCTCGACCTGATCCGGAGGGCGCGCGCCGTCGGCGAGCGGAGGCCGATCGAGCCGGCGCAGTCCCACCTTCCGCTCGAGAGCAACATGTCGAGGGGGTCGTATTTCAAGGCGCTCGAAGCGGTATTGGAATACATCGCGGCCGGTGACATCTACCAGGCGAACATCTCCCAGCGGTTCGCCACCCACTTTGCGGGCGACCCCTGGGCGCTCTATTCGGGGCTCCGGAACCGCTTCCCCGCGCCATTCGGGGCCTATCTGGACTGCGGGGGGTTTCAGGTCCTGTCCAACTCTCCCGAGCGCTTCCTGCTGCTGGACGGCGACCGGATCTCCACCTGCCCGATCAAGGGGACACGCCCCCGCGGCTTGACCGTAGAGGAAGACGCGCGCCTGATCGGCCACCTGCGCCAGTCGGAGAAGGAGCGGGCGGAGCATGTCATGATCGTCGATCTGGAGCGGAACGACCTGGGGCGGATCTGCAAAGTCGGTTCGGTGCATGTCGAGCAGTTCGAGGCGATCGAGACCTACCACACGCTCCACCACATGGTCTCGACGGTGGCCGGCAGCCTCGAGGAGGGGGTCGGGCCGATGGACTGCCTGCGGGCCACCTTCCCCGGCGGCTCGATCACCGGCGCGCCGAAGATCCGCGCCATGGAGATCATCGACGAGGTCGAGCCGACCGCCCGCGGGCTCTACACCGGGGCGATCGGCTTCGTCGGGTTCTCCGGCGACATGGAGCTGAACATCGCCATCCGAACAGCCATCGTGACGGGAGACAGAATCTACTTCCAGACCGGCGGTGGGATCGTGGCCGACTCGTCGCCCGAGCAGGAGTACGAAGAGACCCTGCTCAAGGCCGAGACCTTCTGCCGGACCCTCGGGATCAGCGGCTGGGCCCGGACGTAGGAGAAATCGTGGCAATCGTCTACCTGAATGGACGCTTCGTCCAGGCCGAGCGGGCCAAGATCTCGGCTTTCGATCGGGGCTTCTCGTACGGCGACGGCCTCTTCGAGACGCTCCGGGCCTACTCCGGGTGGGTTTTTGCGCTCGATCGGCACCTTCGGCGCCTGCGGAGCGGTGCTGCGCAGATCGGCCTTCAGTTCGATGGCGACGTCGCGCACTGGCGGCGCATCATCACCCGGCTCCTCCGGCGAAACGGCTTGACCGAATCCGACAGCTCGCTTCGCCTGACGGTCACCCGAGGTGTCGATGTCCTCGGCACCCTCCAGCCTCCCGATCACCCGTCCCTCCCCACGCTTCTCCTGGTCGCGCGGGCTATCGAGGTGACCACCGCGGAGCGGCAGCAGGTCGGGATCGGGGTGGTCACAATCGAGTGGGGCACCCCATTCAATCCGTTTGGAATCAAGTCGGTGAACTACCTCTACCATATGCTGGCGATGGTCCGGGCGAAAGAGCAGGGGGCACGCGAGGCGCTCTTCGTCGCGTCGGACGGCTCGGTCGTCGAAGCGGCTACGAGCAATGTCTTTTCGGTGGCGAACGGAGTCTTGACGACCGCGCCCGAGGACGCCGGACTCCTGCCCGGCATCACCCGAGAGGTGATCATCGAACTGGCGAAAAAAGAGGGGCTCGATGTCCGTGAGGCCACGCTCCCGCTGCGCGACCTGCTCGCGGCGGACGAGGCGTTTCTGACCGGCTCGGTCAAGGAGGTCATGCCGGTCATCGCCATCGACGAGCGGCCGATCGGTCCGGGGAGTCCCGGCCCGATCACGAAACTGCTTCAGCAGCGATACCGGGAAGCCGTGGATGAGGAGCGCGCCCGGGGACTGCGGAGGCGCCGGTCTCGCGCACGGAGCACCGCACCATGAGCCGCGCGAAACCCGACCTCTCCGTCACCATCGCCGGGATCAGGATGCAGAACCCGGTGATGACGGCGTCCGGGACCTTCGGCTACGCCAAAGAGTTCGAGCGCTACCTCGATCTCTCCCGCCTCGGCGCCATCGTCGTCAAGACGATCACCCTCCTCCCCAGGGCCGGGGCGAAGCCGGCCCGGGTCGTCGAGACCCCCGCCGGCATGCTGAACGCCATCGGCCTGCAGAACGTCGGCCTCGACGGCTTCATGGAGGAAAAGCTCCCGTACCTCAGACAATTGGGTCCGCCGATTCTCGTGAATATCGCGGGGGAGTCGATCGAGGACTACTGCGAGCTGGCGAAGCGGCTGAGCGATCAGGAGGGTGTCGCCGGAATCGAGCTGAACATCTCCTGCCCGAACGTGGCCGACGGGCTGATCTTCGGGTGCAACGCGAACCTGGCGCATCGCCTGATGGTGCAACTGCGCCAGGTCACCACCCTGCCGTTGATCCCGAAGCTCTCCCCCAACGTCACCGATGTCGCGGAGATCGCCCGCGCCCTTGCCGAGGGGGGCGCCGACGCCCTCTCCCTCATCAACACGCTGATCGGCATGGCGATCGACGTGCGCACCAGAAAGCCGAAGATCAACAACGTGACCGGCGGCCTCTCCGGCCCAGCCATCCGGCCGATCGCCGTCCGAATGGTCTGGGAGGTGGCGCGGGCGGTCAAGCTCCCGCTCATCGGGATGGGCGGCATCATGACGGCGGAGGACGCAGTTGAATTCCTGATCGCGGGGGCCACGGCCGTCGCCGTCGGGACCGCCAACTTCACCTCGCCCGATGCGCCCCAGCAGGTCATTGACGGGATCAGCGCCTATCTCACCAAGCACGGATATCAGCGCGTCACCGATCTGGTCGGCACGGTGGACCTGACCAGCACCTCCCGCGACGCCCCCTCCTGGTCCAGCTGACACGACGGCAAGCCTCGCCGTCGTGTCATTGCGAGCACCCGAAGGGTGCGTGGCAATCTCACTGTCGTAGTATTGGCTGTCATTGCGAGCCTGACGGAGTCAGTCGAAGCAATCTGACTCGAAAAGGCATTCCGAGCACAGCGAGGAATCTCGTACTAGCACCGATGACTCGACCTCGCGCCAAAACTCCCCGATCCACCTCAATCGCCACTCTCAGAACCGCTGCCCGCGCCAACAAGATCCTTGCCATCCTCGAATCGACCTACCCCCACGCCCGAGTCACCCTCGACTACAAGAACCCCTTTCAACTCCTGATCGCCACCATCCTGGCAGCCCAGTGCACCGACGAGCGGGTCAATCAGGTCACAAAGCACCTGTTCAAGAAGTACCGCACCCCGCAAGACTTTGCTAACGCCGATCCGTCAGAGCTGGAAGAGGCGATCCGCCCGACAGGGTTCTACCGGAACAAGACGAGAAGCATCATTGGCTGTTCCAAGCAGCTAGTTGAGAAGTACGGTGGGCAGGTACCGAGGACGATGGAGGAGTTGATTCAATTACCCGGCGTCTGGCGCAAGACGGCCAACATCGTGTTGGGGAACGCCTTCGGTCTGAGTGAGGGGATTGCGGTGGACACTCATGTCACACGGGTGGCCAACCGCCTGGGCCTCGCCCAGAGCGACAAGCAGGACGAAATCGAGCAGCAGCTCTGCCGGGTCATCCCGAGAGAGAAGTGGACCCTCATCACCCACCTCCTCATCTTTCATGGTCGGACCACCTGCAAGGCCCAGCGCCCCGCCTGCCCGCGCTGCCAGATCCGCCACCTCTGCCCCTGGCCTCACAAGTCCTCCTGATTATGAACCACTGGCCATTCGAGAAGGGCGGACTGGAGCATCAGAGGGATTAGTGTTTCGGTGCCATGGCAAATTGCTTGTTTGGAAATTAGGTTAACGGTGACATCGTCGTTTCCTTTATTTCAGCGCTGTTCAGGGCATGATCGTACGGGGCCGGGAGCCAGTTTTGTGAACGGACGGCACATATCGACGACGAGGAGGAATACCTCGATGAGGTGGACGACGAACGGCCACGGGACACAAAGATCGACGAGGCCAAGGAAGTCTTGATGGCCGCGTTGTTCGAGAGTGAGCCAGGGGAAGTTTACTACGGGCGACAGATTGAAGTTCTATTCGAGCGCGACTTCTTTCACTGGATTACTGCGAGGGCACTAGGCGAGTTGGCAAGGTCTGGCGCAGTCCACAGCACGGAAATGGAACTTGGGGGTGCAACGAGAGTGCGCTTCTACTGGTCAAGGAAGAGCCGATATTGGAGACGGAAGGCGGAGGCTGCTCGGAAGTTGATCTTAGAGTACTCGGAGCCGGCATTCTGCAGAGGTCTGGGGCATCATGCCGAGACGATGTTTACAGCGGCTCTCGCAACCGTAGGGTTCGTGCCAAGAGGCGAAGATGTACGATCATATAAAGGGATCGAATGGACTGAGACGGGGCACGATCTGGACAGGGTCTTCGAAAGGGACGATGTCGCGTACGGAACGGAGATCAAGAATTCGCTGGATTATATAACTCGTGAGGAATTACGCATCAAGGTCAGGATGTGCAAGACGTTGGGAATCAAGCCTCTGTTTATCATGCGGATGGCGCCCAAGAGCTACATAGAGGAAGTCAGATTGGCGGGAGGATACTCGCTAATCTTCGAATGGCAACTTTACCCGCACGGGTATGAGGGGTTGGCTCTGCGGGTGCGCGAGAAGTTCGGCCTTAAGGTTGATTCGCCTCGGGCGATTGAACGGGGCACGATGCAGCGGTTCGTTAATTGGCATGAGAGAACCCTGGGGAGAAGTGCGGTGTGAATCGCCGCAGAATTCACAGCGGAGTATGCATAAGGGATCGAAAAGATTGGGGGCGCTGGTTGTCTCTATGAATACAATGTTGGCTGGTGTGTTCGGCGGCTGACAGCGGAGATGGTGAAGTGAGGCGTGCGTGGAGTATGTAGGGGTTTTTTTCAGGGGGCATGTACGTGAGCGCTTTGCTGACACGAATGGTGGGCCGGGACTGGTGCAAGGGTCGTTGAAACCGGGGTGAATGGGCGAGCACGAGACGGTCCAGGTCCTCTGCATTGCGTAGTGCCAACAAGAGGGCGACCGGCTTCCCGTTCCTGGTGATGACCACGGGGCCTTCCGTCTCAACGTGAACGGCATAGGCGTTCAAGCGCGCCTTGACATGTGCAAGGGGGCCGATCCTCATTAGGTGTCACGGTAGCATGTGTGGTGGCGAGATCACCAGGGTTACTGCCTGACGTGACCGAGCTAATTGATTGTTCGCTTTCGCGCGATGCGGGTTGAGCGGGCAGGTGGGCGATATATCAGGCTGTCCGACCGAACGGTTGCAGCTGCGCTATCTCGGCAGCTTTCGCGCTTCTCATCACGTGCCAGAGGTCCCAGTCCAACTGCAAGCCGAGCCAGAAGTCAGCCGACATGCCCAGCACCCGGGCCAACCGCAGCGCCGTGTTCGGCGTGACACCACGCTTGCGACGGATGATCTCGTTGAGGCGGGGAAACGACACCCCGAGCCGTACGCTGATTAGCTGCTTCTGTAAACGTCACGGCGATGTCCAACCCGTGCCACAACTACCTCCAGGACATCGTCGCGGATTTCGTAGATGATCCGGTACGGGCCCTGGCAGACACGATACCTCTCCTGACCTGAGAGTTTCTCGGAGCCGGGACCCCGCGGTTCGTCTGCCAAGGCATTGAAGCGTTTCAGGATCCGGCTCACATCCTTTTTCGGAATGCCTTGCAAATCTTTGGCGACGGACTTCCTGAAGAGGAGTCTATATCTTCCCATGCGCCTTCAGGTCTCTGAGGAGCTCCTCGTACGTCATCGTCGGTTCGTTGGCTCTCTCATCGAAGGCGGCTAAGTCCTCTTGGTCCTCCTGCAACGCTCGCCGCACGGCCTCGTTGACGAGATCCGACAACGACCGCTGTGTCCAGGCGGCCTTGACCCGCAGCGCTTTCTGGAGTTCCGCTTCAAAGTAGATGGTGGATCGCTTCTGTGCCTGAGCCATCAGACGTCACCCCCCAGATGAAACACTAGCATCCTGTCATTAACGTGTCAAATCACCATGACGTCATTCAGTCTGGACGCAATTGCGAGCGGGGCGATCTTCATGGGTCGAAGTCCTCGCCACCGTTCAGCAGCCGCGATGAGGCAGACGATCTACCGCCCCGGTTTCTGCCACAGGCGATCCAGCGCAAACGGGCCCCCTCCGGCTGCCGACAGGAACAGGAAGATGAAACAGTAGAGCACTGCCAACTCACCCTGATTCAAAACCGGCCAGAATCCTTTCGGGGCATGGCCCATGAAGTACGCCACGGCCATAAAGCCCGACAGTACGAAAGCGATCGGGCGCGTGAATACGCCCAGCAGGATAGCCAGACCGCCGAAGAACTCCAATACTCCCGCAAACCAAATTAGCCCCAAGAACGGCGCCGTCTGTCCACTCCCTCCCATCCCGCCGAGCCAGCCGAAGAGTTTTTGCGCCCCGTGCGGCATGAAGAGAACGCCGGTGACGATCCGCAGCAACGTGAGTGTCCACTCCCCGGTCTTGCTCATCGTGCGCTGAGCCATGGCATGTCCTCCCCCTGTGTCTCGGAAGCCGAGAGCGTCCTGCTCCGTAACACCCTACGGCCTCTGGCCCTGGCTGTCAAGGTGAAGCGGGGTGTGGTGACCAGATCACAAATGGGGTTCGCTCGCGGGTATTGGGCTCAGTGGCGGGCCAGAGGCCGATGACAAAGGGTCTGCGGAGCTGCATGGCGGGGCCTCAACGCGCCTCCGCCACTGGCCAGCCTGGAATTAGCTCTTGTTGCGCGGGCGCTCGGTTGCCGCCTTCCAGAACGCGGTGCGCGTCAGTCCTTTGCCGGCTTCGATGCTGGTGCGTGATCTGTCCAACAAGGCTTGAAAACGGGGAGAATGGGCGAGCACCAGGCGCTCCAGGTCGTCTGCATTGCGTGGCGCCAACAAGACCGCGACCGGCTTGCCGTTCCGCGTAATGACCACAGGGCCTTCCGTCTCAACCTGATCGACATAGGCGCTCAAGCGCGCCTTGACATCTGCGAGTGGGGCGATCTTCATAGCTCAAACTCCTCTCCACCGATGAGCAGTCGATGGCCTTCCTTGGCGCCAACAGCCAGGATCCTGACCGTGAGTCTCGAGGCGTCCACGTCGTAAAACACGCGGAAGCGATTGTGTGGCCCGCAGCGCAACTCCCAGGTTGCTCCAAAGCCAGCAGGTCGTTCTAACGGCTTACGATTGCGGGTCGCGTGCTCTGGTGAGTAGCTCAACTGCTCATCGATGGCCTTCCGGAGGAAGCGATGGTATTTCCGCTCGATTACCATAAGATGGCCCAATGCTTCGGGCGCAAAAATCAGCACGAACTTGGGGCCGCGTGGCATTGACTAGAATTATAGTTAAATTTTTGGTGGCGTCAATGCACAAAGTGAGCTGGCCGATTCACAAAGGCGACTGCCGGTCTGAGTTTGCACCACCACCGGGAGAACTATCTTTTCCTGTTGACAGCCTTTGTGCGACTTGCTTTGATACAAGTATCCGCGACAACCCGCCGCAATCAACCCAACAATCAAGGAGGTGAACGATGATAAGAAGGTATAGTCTTGTCGTTGTTGCTGCCCTATCCCTCATAGTCGTGGTCGGAGTCGGGATCACTATCGCTGGCGAATATGGTACGGCGGCTGAGGCCAAGGCCATGCTGGAAAAGGCGGTGGCCGCGCTCAAGGCGGACGCGGCCAAGGCACTGGGAATGTTCACGAAGGGCGAAGGGGGTTTCAAGGATCGGGATCTGTATCCGTTCTGCGGCGGCCCGGACGGCAACTTCACGGCCCACCCCAAGCTCGTCGGCAAGAGCCTGAAGGAACTGAAGGACAAAGCCGGCAAGGCGCTCGGCGCGGAGATGTACGACGTCGCCAAGGAGGGCAAGATCAGCGAGGTTAGCTACATGTGGCCGCGGCCCGGCAGTGAGACCCCGGTGCAGAAGGTGAGCTACGTCACCAAGGCCGGCGATCAGGTTTGCGCAGTCGGCTATTACAAGTAACCCACTTCTGGGCGGCTTGTCCACTGGGCTGAGGCGAGGCGTCGCGGGGAAAAAAGAGAACGCCCGGGTGCATGTCACCCGGGCGTTCCTGTTACAGAAAACCCACGTTGCCCTAACCTGCGGAGAACGCTTTTTGAGGCGGCTCTTGGCCCTCGGGGAAGAACTCCATCGCTGCCGAGTTCAGGCAGTAGCGTTGCCCCGTTGGCGGCGGGCCGTCAGGGAACACATGGCCGAGGTGCCCGTCGCAGCGCCTGCAGCGGATCTCGGTGCGCGCCATCCCGAAGCTGTTATCGCGTAGAAAACTGATGTGTTCCTGGTCGAACGGCTCGAGGAAGCTCGGCCAGCCGGTCCCCGATTCGAACTTCGCGCTGGAGCGGAACAGCGGGAGACCGCACAGGCGGCAGGCATAGACGCCTTCCTCCTTGATGTGCAGCAGGGTGCCGCAGAACGCCCGTTCCGTGCCATGTTCCAGCAGGATGCGGCGCTCTTCCGCGCTCAGCTCCTTGCCGAGCCGGTCGCGCTCGGCGTCGCTGATGCGGCCGACATCGTACCCCGATACCGAGCGACTCTGCACTCTCATGGCTCGTCCTCCTGTTCACCGCTGACGGCCCGGCGTATCAGCCGCGGCCGCCCTTGAGGCGATCGCCGAAGTACTCGCGTAGCTTCTCCACCTTCGGCGCGGCAACATGGGCGACGTAGGGCTGCGTCGGATTGCGGGCCGCATAGTCCTGATGATACTCCTCGGCGACATAGAATGCCTCCAAGGGCTCCAGGCGCGTGACGATCGGTGCCTTGAAGACGCCCGCGTCGTTAAGCTGGCGGATGTACGCTTCTGCGACCTCCTTCTGCGACTGGTCGGCGCAGAAGATGGCCGACCGGTACTGGCGGCCGTGGTCGTTGCCCTGACGGTTCCGTTGTGTCGGGTCGTGGGCGACTGAGAAGAAGACCTTCAGCAATTGCCCGAAGCTGATCCGTGCCGGGTCGAAACGAACCCGGATGGCTTCCGCATGGTTGGTGGTACCGCTGCAGACACTCTCATAGTCCGCCGTATCGGCAGTGCCACCTGCGTAGCCGGAGGTCACCTCCAGCACTCCCTCCAACTCTTTGAACACGGCCTCCACGCACCAGAAGCAGCCACCAGCGAGCACGGCCGATTGTTCGGTCCGCGCGTGGGCTGCGTCAATGTCTCGCGCTGGGTCGGGAAAGGTATGCGGTGCAACCGCAAGGCTGCCGCCGCGAATATCGCACGAAGTCCCCATGGTCAATCTCCTGTCCTTTGTTGCGATCCGGTCTTCGGTCACACGTAGTTAGACGTCGCTGGCAAGAAAGAAGATGCAGTCCTGCGGCCGAGAAGTCAAGCCTGCAAACTCGTTCCTGTCAGCAAGCTGTAGCCCAGCCATCAGCGGTACTCCTTCGGCAGGGGGACGGGCCGCAGCGTTTGCAGCGAGACAAACAGGCCCGTCTGCCTGGCTCGCACCGCCACCGCCCCACTGGCCTGGCTGGAGAATTCGGCAGCCAACACCCACCTGGCGGGGCCTAGTTCGTCCAGCCACATCCTGCCTTCCACGGTATCCGGGAACCGCACCGGCGCAAGGAAGTCGATCTCCGTCCGCGTCAAGGCCGGCGCGATCCCTCGGTTGAACGCCTCGCCGACGGACAACGTCTGCTCAGCGAATAGGCTCCGCAAGTCCTCCAGCCAGCGAGTAAAGGTGATATTGCTCACGACGCCCGCGAAGTCGATGTCGTACGTCATCACGGTGAAGGCGCGCCTGACTTCTTTCATCGTCGGTTTCCTGATTGGAGCAGAGCAGGGCCTTTCGGGAGAAGCGCTAATCGAGCACGAGGGTCTCGACGGTGTACTCACCCGCGGGACTCCGCGTGTATCGAATGGTGCCCTGAGCGCCGACCCGGATGTCAGAGAGCGCGAAGGGTTTTCCGAGAGAGTCAACCACGTGCGTGTTGGAGTTGACTTTCAGAGGGATCATGTACTTCGCAATGCCCAGTTTGGCAAGCAAGAGATGTCCTGCCTCTGGATCGATCGCGACGACGATGACCGAATCCACCTCGGCGCCCGGCGCGACTGATGGGATTCCCCAGAGGAGCATGATCAACAGGATGCCGAACATGGCACTGGGGGGACACCCGCGAAACCGCTTCATGAGCCGTCGAAGCAACGAGGTCTCCAAGTCCGCAGCCGTTCCCATTGCCTCAACCGGTGGTGCTGCGCTCCATGCGGGGCCCGGTTTCCCACGCGACGATGGCGCGCTTGCGGACGGGGCCCCATCGGTACTCGCCTATCGCGCCGGTCTCTCGAATGACACGATGGCACGGGATAAGATACCCGAGCAGGTTTTGCCCCACGGCGCTTCCGACCGCGCGCGCAGCTCGCGGCTGCCCGATCGCGGCGGCAAGCTGTCCGTAGGTCACCAGGGAGCCCGGCGGCACGCGAAGCAACGCTCGCCACACCCGCACCTGAAACGGGGTTCCTCTCACGAGGGCGCGAAGGGCCGGGTGCTTGCCGGTGCCGTTGGGCCGCTCAAAGACTCTTGATGCCAGGCTTGCCGCGGCCCGGTCGCTCCATCTGAGATGAGCCTCCGGCCAGCGATGGCGGAGCTGCTGGAGCGCGGCATCACGCCCTTCGTCGGAAACGAAGGCGAGGTGGCAAATCCCGCGGACCGTCTCCCCGATCAAACCGTCGCCGAAAGGCGTCGAGGCGAAGCCGTAGACGATCTGTAGTCCGTTCCCGCCACTCTTCAGTTCCCCCGAAGAGACCGCCTCCAGGCTGACGCACAGGTCATGCAAGCGCCCTGACCCGGACAGTCCGGCTTCGAGCGCGGCACCGAGGACATCCTGGCCCTCGTGGAGCAGCGCCTTCGCGTGTTCGACCGTCAGGCATTGCAGGAAACCCTTCGGCGTGATGCCCGCCCAGGCCGAGAAGAGGCGATGGAAATGAAAGGGGCTCAAGCCGGCGACCTTCGCGAGCTGAGCCAGTCCGGGCTGCTGCGTGTGATGCCCGTCCAGATACCGGATGACCCGCGCGATCCGCTCATAGTCATTCATGTCGCCATCGTACCCTCATAGGCCGTCCCAGTCCACCCGATTCTTGCTGCGATCTTCGCGGATCAGCGCCAGACCGTCGCCGCGGTCTCGGCGATGAACCGCAGCTTTGCCCTTTGATCGCCCGGGGAGATCAGGTTGCCGACGACGGAAGAGGCGAATCCGCACTGGGGAGAGAGGGCCAGGCGCTCGATGGGAATGAATCGGCTCGCCTCCCGGATACGGCCTGAGAGCTCCTCGACCGTTTCTCGGCGGGGGGATTTCGTCGTCACGAGTCCCAGCACGACCATCTTGTTCTCCGGGACCTCGGCAAGCGGCTCGAAGGTTCCGGAGCGCGGGTCGTCATACTCGAGGAGCAGTCGCTGCACATGGATGCGGGGAAAGATCCGTTTCGCAAGCCACTCGTAGTCGCCCGCGACCAGCCAGCGGCTGGCCTGGTTCCCGCGGCACAGATGGAAGCCGAACGTGACGTGCGGGTGGTGGCCGATGACATGGTTGTCCAGCTCCAGGCCGAACTTGAGCCATCGTTCTGCCGGCCGACCCCGGCTTTCATAAAAGCTCCGGTAGCGAGGATCGATGAGCAACGGGTAGTGAGGCGCGTCGAGCTGGATGTAGGTGGCGCCGAGCCGCACCAGCTCCTCGACCTCCTCGCGGAGGATCGCGGCCACGTCCTGAAGGAAGTCTTCGAGGCCGGCGTACGCCCCGCTCGACCGATCAGGGTCCCAGAAGTTGGCGAAGAGGCTGGGACTCGGGAGGGTCACCTTCAGAATCCTCTTGGTTCGCTCGTGCGCATAGGTGAACTCCTCGGCCGACAGGAATCGCCTGCGGCGAAGCCTGCTGACGACGCTGATCGGCGGCCGCTTGACCTCCATCGGGCCCAACTCATCGCTCTGCCAGTCGCCCCAGAGGAAGGCGTCCAGGTTCCATTCGCCGAACCCTTCGACGGCGGCCGTCATCTGGCTCTGGAAGGAGAGGCGTCGCATCTCCCCGTCGGTGACGATATCGAGGCCGGCCTCCTCCTGCAGCCGAAGTGCGTCATCGACGGCCAGGTTCTCGATCCGCTTGAACTCGGCCGGCGTGAGCTGTCCGTCGGCGAGCTTCTTCTGCGCCTCGAGAAGTTCGGGAGGCCGCAACAGGCTCCCGACGACATCGGCACGTGCGTCGATCACACCCCGAGCCTGTCGAGAAACTGCCGGACCACGGCCGTCACGTCTCGACG
>Ga0187893_10009455_pt1 | contig 14965 bp, 18 predicted proteins | sample MA1701074metaG_FD_139574 | JGI IMG/M metagenome (GOLD analysis project Ga0187893, IMG submission 139574) | White microbial mat communities from a basaltic lava cave in the Kipuka Kanohina Cave System on the Island of Hawaii, USA - MA170107-4 metaG ...
ATCAGAATTTATTCTTTTCAGCGCACGTACCTTCTCGCCCCGCACAGCAAGCGCACGGAGCAGATGAGAGCCGAGGATGCCGGTGCCGCCTGTAACGAGTATCATAATGCTTTGATGCTTCCTGTTTGCCGCAAATTAAGCCATCGTGATGGCAGGCGGTATAGATTGAAGATTATGGTTTGGAACGAATGCAAAGAAAACCTTTTGTGTAAATCAAATAAGTGATGATGTTAATGATGTTATGCAGGAACCAGATTTTTGTTAAAATTTCAGATTGCAGGAAGCCGAATAAAAAGTTGGCGCAGAAAAAATAAAAAAATATGCCGGTGAGGAACCAGAACTCCGGCAATGCTGCCAGATTTTCTTCGCGCTGCGTGATCCGCAGCAGCTCATAAGCGGCAATGCATGAAATTATGATTGCTGTTGCTGAACTGAATATACTGCTGAAACCATGAATTTCCTTGCGAAAGATGAAATGCGCAGCCAGCCAAAAGCCAATCATAATATAAATACCGGCACGGTAAAATTTTTCAGCTTCTATGTTTTTCGAAATCCTTCTGATAAACCAGATAAGAAACACCACTTCAAACAGGACGTACAAATTAAAAACCCATACGCGCGCAAAATCGCCTACGATCGGAGGGTGGAGCTGATCGGCAATGAAACCGGCAAGGAGGAAGTAAATAAAATATTTTGAATTGACCCCCTGCCTGCGGTAATTCCACAGTCCAGTGATTACTGGAATCAGTATTGCGAAGGATGAAGCGTAACGGATGAAAAGATTAAAATCCATTCAGGCAGAGAATGTAGCTGTTTTGAGTGAGATTATGTTACCGGATCAGAAATTCTTTTTACGCTCAGGAATCCTTTCATATCTATCAGGTAGGTGATGATGTTAATGAGGTTGTGAAGGAACCATATTTTGAAAAGCAGCTCCCTGTTTTCGATTAATGAAAAAAGGAAATTAGTGCAGAAAAAATAAATGAAAATGCTGGTGGTAAACCAGAATGCCGGCTCTTTTGTCAGCTTCTCTACCCGCTGGGTAAGCTGAAGCATCACTGCTGCCGCACAAAATGAAAGCACAATGCTTGAAAACATATCAAACGCTGCATTCAGTTTTCGCAAGTCGTAATTTTCAAGAACAATGGCATGTGTGATTCCATAAACAAGGATCAGGGATGTGAAAACGGAAATGAAAATTATTTTCGAATGTTTGTAATCCGAAAGGTGATAAAGAAATGACGCATAAAACAAGCCTTCCGCCAGCCGGTAAAAATTAAAAACATGGTTGCTGTCGTCAATGAACGTGCAGAACAAATCCACCGAAAATCCGAAAATCAGAAAAAAAAGCAGGTAACGATACCATTGCCTGAGCTTGCTGTAAACAAAAAATCCTGCTGCAACAGGCAGCAGGACGGTGTAAGTAGAAAGTATGGCAATTATTTCATTTAAGGGATCCATGCAGGGCTGATTATTTTCAGCCCTAAAAATAGAATTTATTTGGGACGGGAGGATTCTTTGATGCGGTCTGTATTTGATTTTCCATCATCGGGATTAATCGCAAAAAATATTAACCTTAGCTTGTGAGTGATTGGATAACCTGCATCATCAATATCCCTGGTATCATATCCGAAATAATATCGGATTTTCTTTGACTTATCATAAATTGTGCTTAGTTCCCCTAACCCTTTATCGTTTACAAAATAAAATGCATCACATGGATAGAATTTTTTCAATTTTTCATTTTCATTGAATTTCTCCTTGTAATATTCAGTCTGATCTTTTTTTATTGAAAGCATTTCATGCTGTGATTTATCATCTTCTGCCATTATCTTTTCTCTGATGCAATTTTTATCGGCACAATTATAAAAGCAAATATCATCGTGCGGATTTGGTGTAATTAAATCTTTATTGCTTACACTCGGATCAGTGCGCCATTTACCGCCATTCGATTCATTGCATTCGCCATCATCGAGAACAATAAACATTCGCCTTGATTTGGGATCAAATCCGTAATGAATTTTATTGGTAATGTATGAAACAAGCATTTTATTCTCAAGCTTATCAAGATCAAAAGCTCCGCCCAGCGCATCCACTTTATCTTTGAATCGTAAATTAAATTCATAAATCATGTTTATTGCCATATCAAGACTGATAGTATGAGTGTCATTGGGATTGCAATACTGACATTCCGGTTCAACTGCAATTTGATTTCCGGATTTCGCATCCTTTTTGGGAAATTGATGGCATGACGTAAATGAAAAGACAATCATTACAATAACAGCGATAAATTTTTTCCTTTTCATTTTATTTATGGTTTAAAGTTAGGTGGGGGAAATTTATACAAAGCTATATTAGCGAAATTTTTCAAAAGCTTTTTCTTAGCCCCAATTTGATATTTGGAATAACAGGATCTTTAGAGGGATATATTTCTCTTTTAATATCAGGATTTATTAAAACTAAGTTTATGTCAAGTCCAATTCCCAAGGTTTTATCATCCGTCAAATTAAGCAGAATTTTTGAGCCGATATCAAAAAACCAGTGGCCTTTATTTTTTGGGGCACCAATATATTTATTTAGTTCCTCAATATTTGTTAAAAAAAATAAGGAATTAATATTTCCATATACACTTAACCCTTTCCAAAATGCCCATTCTGCTCCAGCCTTAAAATTTAATGTGGAAACATTAAATTGCTCGGTAGAATCTGGTTTGAAATTCTTTCCAAGAAAATTTGCATTCAAATTAAGTCCTAAATGTCGAAAACTCTGATCCTTGCTTTTAATGCATGATAAAGTAAATTGAGAAACTATACCATAATTGCTTGAGCTTTGGATGAAAACTTTCTGTCTATCCGTCAATGATGAAGAATCCTTAGTTGAGCTTGCGCTGGAGGAGGTGAACAATTTGACTTCCCCACTTACATGGATTTTATCTGTTAAGCTTATGAAGCTAAAATCCTTTCCTGCTAAAAACGAAATCTCCGGTATTACTTCAGCGTTTCCCAAAAGAGTGGTGACGCCTGGAACAGCTGCTAATTGCTCATTTGGTGATTTTGGTTGCTTTAAGTTTTTCCTTAATTCTTCCTGCTTTTTTGATAGTTCAATAAAACCATTATCTATTTCACGCTTGATACTTCGTATTCTGCTTGTATCGATCCAAATAATTGAATCAAGCAAAATGCTGCAACAACTATCATTAATTAAAAAATTCTTTTCATTTATGTTTTTAGCATAGCTTTCAAATTGGTAAAAAAAGTTGTTTAGCAATCCAAGTTGCAATTTAAATGATGATACAAAGGGGGATAAATAAATTGCAGTGCTGTCTCTTAATCGTTGAATCTCCGAATTATTGCTTGAATCCCTTTTGTTTTGGATATCGCTAATATTTTTTTCGTAGCCCTCCTGTGCATGTTGATACTTTTCAATATTTGATTTTATCTTTTCAGATTTCATATTATTCTTTATTTTCAAAGAATTTGAGGCTATTTTTCTTAAGTCTTCAATCTGTTTATTTAATTCAGCTAATTTATCTTTAAGAAAATTTAGCTCTTGCTTTTGAGCAGCAATTTTTTGTCCTTCAAGATTTTTTATGGTACTAAACAAATTACTAATTAAATATTCATTTTTTATTATTATTTCTGGTTGGGCAGTAACAATTTCATTTAATTCATAATAAGAATTTGTATCCGAAAATAATTCATGTGTTGGAAAATTTATCTTGGGTGAATAATAGAATTTATTTTGCTCCAACAGCCCTTGCGCATTTAAATAAATAAATGGATTAAGGATGATTATTATCAGGTTCAAAATTAATTTTTTCATTTTATCTAAATTTTTCTTATCACCTACTCTTTTCTCTCACCCGCTAAAGCTTTAGCTATGGCAGATGGGGTTTTCAGTTTCCCCCCATTAGTATTTTCTATAAATTGAAATCATTACAATGATATCGCAGTATAACCGGAGAGGGTAAAGCCTATGCCGTGTAACAACAAATTGATTTAATCATTCCCTTTTACCATGTTTTGCTTTAGCTTCTTTCGCGGCTTCTCTGGCCTCTTTTGCATCTTGTTTTGCATCTTTATTTGAAGTTTCCTTTGCAGCTCTTTCAGCTCTATCGGCTGCTTCCTTTGCCCCTTTTACATCTCCTCTATCTCGAGAATTTGCCGCATTGTCACGCTCAGTTCTTGCCTTGTCAATAGCAGATTTTTCTCTGTCTTCAGATTCGCTTTGAGCTTGTGAAGCGATGGAGTACAGAATATTAATAATTAAAATTGAAAAAATAAAAATTGCCCTTGTCATATATAATTTGTCAGAGGTTTTAGTGCTGACTCCGCACTTTTTTATCCGCCTACTCTCTTCCCCCCTTCGCCATTCAGCGAAGCCGGGTACGGGTTTTCGGCTTCCCCCGTTTTATATTTTTTCCGGCTCTTGCTCCCCCGCCATGTTACGGCACAGCGGGGTTACAAGCCGATAGTGGTTAGCTATCCTCCGAATGTTACGCTGATGACATCGCTTTGCAATGGTAGCTGTGCATCGTCAATCACACCAATGCCCATGTACTCGCGCACTTCGGGAGTGCCGGGTGTACGCAGGGGGCGGTTGTCAATGTACGGGCTGCTGGTGTCGAGGGCGAGGTAAGTCCAGTTGGCTTCGCCCTTCAGCCGCGAATAAATATTGATGCCATCGGTTTTTTCTTTGCTGAATTTAATTTCCACGTGGTCGGTGAATACAGTTGCCGTTAGTTTAGTTTTAAACCTGTTGGGGTCAAACGTATCGGCTTCGCCAATGATGCCCAGGTCGTTGCCGATGGCTTCGGTGTAAGCAGCTTTGGTTTTGATGGCTGCGGCTGCGTTGGTGATGCCGTCAAGCGATGTTTTGCGCTGCGTCAATTTGTTGCTCACCGCTTCTTTATAGTCCTGTTTTTTCTGAAATACATCGTCAAGGGTGGCAATCAGGTCATCGCACCAGGTTTGAAGCTGCGTGATTTCACCGGCAGCAAGCCCCAGGGTAGGTCCGTGAATAGCAATTTTGTCTCTGAAGTTTTTGAGCCAGGTTTTAAGGTTTCCTTCTGGTCTCGGGATATAAGCTTTCTTAGTCACAGGTGTTTGATTTTGAAGTGTTTATAGTATTTTATGCTCTTTTTTGATGATTATTAGTGATTTTCCATCAGCCGGTTAATCTTAATGGTGCAGCTGTAAAGCTTAACGGTGTTGTGGTAAAGCTGAACGGTGCCGCGGTAAAGCTGAACGGTGTCGCGGTATAGCTTAACGGTGTTGCTGTAAAGTTTAACGGAGTCGCGGAATAGCTTAACGGTGTTGCTGTAAAGCTTAACGAGGGCACGGTAAAGCTTAACGGAGTCGCGGTAAAGCTTAACGGAGTCGCGGTAAAGCTTGCGCGCTATTCGGTTACTCTTTCCAATCATAAGGTAAATCTTAACCCTGGTGCGGATAATCATAACCAAAACATGGTCTTTTATTGAATTGAAAAAATTGGCAGGACTTTTCATTTTACGATCATTTATAAGAGCAACGATTTATGCTTTTTTAATTCTTAATGATCTGATATTTCCTCTGATGATTTCCAGTCCGCTTTGGATGCTGTTCAGACCACTATTAATAGTATTCAGCCCGTTCCTGGTGTCGTCCATACTGGCTTTGCTGTAATTCACGCCATACTGAATATCGTCCAGACCGGTTTGTATGATTCCCCAAAAGGTATGCATCCCATCCAGGCGGGTTTGCATCTGCCGCAAGCCGCTTTCGATCGCATCCATGCCGGTATGCATGGCTTCATTTCCGGTGGACGCGGAATGCAAAACCGATTTTTTTTCCTTTAGTGATATGGCTGGAAGAGGGTTCATGGGTTCAGGTTACAGAAAATTCTACCCCAAACATAAATCAGCACCGCAGCCGGAAACAAGACAGACTGTGAATCCTGCGGATTAGATTTGTACTATGTTGATTTGACTTTGAATTCTGCGGATTCAGATTTTGTGGAGTTTGTTCAGAAAAGCTGCTTTACGCAAACGTGAAACCTCCACAGCCGACCCGTCCATCATCTTCACATATCCCCCCTCGCCTTTCAAATATTCTTTTAGTTGTTTCAGATTGATGAGATGCGAATTGTGAACGCGGAAAAAATCATACTCCGATAAAAGTTCTTCACACTCTTTAATGGAGCGGGTTACTACCTGCCTGCTTTTGTCCGCAAAATGAAAAGTGGTGTATGCATTATCGGCTTCGCACCGGATAATATCCTTAACAAATACGAAATTGAATCCGGTCAGGGTTGGCAATGCGATTTTAACCTGACCTCCAGCATCGGTACGCATGTTATGAAGCAAGGTCTCGAAGTGCTGCAGCGAATTTTTCTGAATCATTCGCTGCTCGAATTTTTCCAGTGCAGCTTCTAACTCCTCCTTGCCAAACGGCTTGAGCAGATAGTCCACAGCCGAAACCCGGAATGCGCGGATGGCATATTTTTCATAAGAGGTGGTAAAAATGATTTCAAAATTTATTCTGCCGATGCGGTCCAGCAGGTCGAAGCAGTTGTGAGGGGGAATTTCCACATCCAGGAAAACAAGCTGCGGCTGATGTGCATAGATTTTTTCAATTCCGTCTTCCAGGCAGGAGCAGACACCTGCCAATTGGTATTGAGGGAATGACTCCTGCAGCAAATCTGTAAGAAGCTGCTGCTGCTTTTCTTCATCTTCGATGATGAGGGTGGTGAACATGGATTCTTGCAACATGAAATTATTTCACCCCTTCGGGGTTCCAATTTTTGGTATGCATTTCATCTACAATAATAACACCGCTTCGCGGTTTTTTAGATTCATAGGTTATTTCTTTATACCATAAGCCCGAAGGGCTGGCATGATTGTAATAAGCACCATCCATTTCACTTTGCCAAACCCCGAAGGGGTGATATGATCATTCAATCCAATCAAATAAATATTTTTCTTCATACGATATACTGAATTTTTTCAATAGCTCAATATATTCCTCTCTAAAAGTTCTTTTCCTGTGATGCTCCTCCTGGTTCAAAATATATTGATACACCTTTTCTATATGCGACCTGGAATATGAAAACGCGCCATATCCCTCTTGCCATGAAAATTTTCCTTTCAAAAATTTTTTTTCATTAATAAAATTGGTTGAATTATTCTTCATATCCCGTACAAGGTCTGAAATTGCCATTGATGGCTTCAATCCAATGAATGCATGAATATGATCGGGCATTCCATTTACAATAATTGACTTTTGACCTTTGCCTTCAATAATTCCGGCAATATATTTATGAAGCTCGTCTTTCCATGAGGAACCAATCAGGTTTTCTCTGCCTTTAACCGCAAAAACAACCTGGATATATAATTGTGAATATGTACCAGCCATAATATTTCACCCCTTCGGGGTTTTGTTTGTTTGTGTTCTTGTTTTTTTACAATCATAGCACCGCTTCGCGGTTTCGGTCATCGAATGTTTTAATTGACCCATTTTCTAAAATCATATCACCGCTTAGCGGTTATTCTTCCGCTGTATCATTGTTACAACCTTATCACCGCTTTGCGGTTAATTCTTCAGCTGTATCATTATTACAATCATATCACCGATCCGCGGTTATGTATTTCTTCTGATTCATTTGTTACAATCTTATCACCGCTTTGCGGTAGCTGTGATCGGATATTTCGTTTGTGAATCATTTCTGATTTTTTTAAGCCCGAAGGGATGGCATGATTGTAACATTAACTACTTATGAACCCAAACCCCGAAGGGGTGATATGATGTGATGCCTGTCACCGCTTTGCGGGTTTGCTGTCCTCATTTTCTAATTCTTTTAAGCTCGAAGGGATGGCATGATTGTAATAAATCCTGGCTGCCCAAGCATCCCAAACCCCGAAGGGGGTGGAATGATCTCATGTATATCACCGCTTCGCGATTCCAATTTTTGGTATGCATTTCATCTACAATAATAACACCGCTTCGCGGTTTTTTAGATTCATAGGTTATTTCTTTATACCATAAGCCCGAAGGGCTGGCATGATTGTAATATTATCTACCTATGAACCCAAACCCCGAAGGGGTAATATGATTTGAATGTATTGAAATTATATTCACTGGCCATTACTTTATCAATGCATGTTTTTGCCGGCCTGATGATTCATCTTTGCTTTCTGTTGCTTCTTCATACGGCAGATACAGCTCCATCCGCTTGCCGAGGTATTCATTCTGCTCATTTCGTTTGTCCGTGAGGGTATAGTAAGCGCGGTTGTTATTGGCGCGATTCAGCAGATCAAGGCGTTCGCCCGTCAACCCTGTTCCAAGTGATTTTTTCTTCACTAGCCCCTCAGCAAGGCGATCCTCAATTGGCTGCGAAAATTCATTGCCGTCATCTTCCACAACACATTTAAGCATTCCCCCCTCGCGCATTATATTTATCTGAAGGTGTCCCTGCGTTTTCTTTCCGTTCAGCCCACGCCAGATGGAATTTTCCACAAACGGTTGCAGGATGAGCGGTGGTATCAGCGCCTTATTCCGGTCAATCTGCGGATCGGTTTCAACCTCGTAATTGAAACGGTAGTTCATGCGCATCCGTTCCATTTGTATATACAGGTCAAGTGCTTCCAACTCGCTTTTCAAATCAATGGACTTATGGAGTGAATTTTCGAGCACCATCCGCATGAGGTTAGAAAATTTAATCAGGTATTGCCCGGCTTTAGGTCCTTCATTTTTTTTAATAAAAAAATAAATGGAATTCATACAGTTGAAAATAAAATGAGGGTTCATCTGTGCACGGAGCGCTTTCATCTCCACCTCGGCAATCAGGTGATTCAATTCGGCTTCGTGCTGGCGGACGATGGCTTCACGCCTGCTCCGGTAAAAAACAAATACGATGAATGCAAACGCTACCGTAAAAGGAATCAAGCTCCAGAAAACAACAGGGTAGATGGTAGTATCTGCAATTATTAAAAGCATGAAAAAGCGTCAGGTTTGGACGGGTAAAGTTACTTCAAACGTACTTAATTGCAAACTCCGCTGCCGGTTGAGTTTTATTCTTATTTATTTTATATTATCAATCGGTTTATCTTAGCAATCAAAGAATGTATTTTAATTTCACAATTTATGGAAGTCAGAATGTATTGCCGCATTATATCATTAGTTGTAACCTGCATGCTGCCGCTGCTGTTTCTTAATCATGCTCCGGCACAACCCCCTGTGCTGAAATTATCACTTACTAAGATTGCTGGCGGGTTTACCAGCCCGGTCGGCATGGCATCTCCGCGCGATGGTACCGGTCGGATATTTGTCATTGAGCAGGGGGGTAAAGTTCGAATTATCAAAAACAATACAGTGCTGGATCGCCCGTTCATTTCTATTTCTGAAAAAGTGGACGGGTTGAATATTGCTTACAGCGAAAAAGGATTGCTGGGCATTGCGTTTCATCCGGAGTATAGAACAAACAGACGATTTTACCTTTATTACAGTGCGCCTTACAAAGGAAGCGGCTACGATCATAAAAGCATACTTGCCGAATACCGTGCTTCCGAATCGAACCCGGATGAAGCTGAGCAGGGAGAAAAGATTATTCTGGAAATCCTTCAACCCGAAAGCAATCATAACGGGGGATGTATAGAATTCGGAAAGGATGGCTTTTTCTACATAGGGCTGGGTGACGGAGGGGGCGCAGGCGACCGCCACGGGGACACAGGCAACAGCCAGAATCTGAATACGCTGCTGGGAAAAATTCTCCGCATTGATGTGGATAACGCAGACCCGTATTCTATCCCGCCTGATAATCCGTTTGTGAATCATCCGGGCGCCAAGCCCGAAATATGGGCGTACGGATTGCGTAATCCCTGGAGATTTTCATTCGATCGCGTTACCGGGCGGCTTTTCTGCGGTGATGTGGGGCAGGATCAGTATGAGGAAATAAATATTATTGAAAAAGGAAAAAATTACGGCTGGCGTATCATGGAAGGAAATCATTGCTTCAATCCCCCCTCCGGATGCAACACCACAGGGCTTACACCGCCTGTTGATGAATACAGTCACAAGGAAGGCATCAGCATTTGTGGCGGGTACATGTACAGGGGGATGCATTATCCTTCTCTGCATGGCTATTACCTGTTTGGCGACTGGAGTGGCAAAATGTTTTACCTCAGGCAGCAGCCCGATTATTCATGGCTTCGGGGCGAAATACATGTGGATGGTAAAAACCATAACGACATCGGGGCTAAGATCAACAGCATGGGTGAAGATGAGTCGGGCGATGTATATGTAATTACCCAGCACCTGTTCGGACCGAAAAGCCCCACCGGATCCGTGTTCAGGATCGGGTGGTAAAATTATTTTCCGGGCTGATCGAGCCGCAAGCGGTACGAAACCGCCATGCGGAATATAAATCCATTCGTGTCCGCCAATTCCGTTTCGGAATTACTCCCCCCTGCTTTTATCCCTGCTTCATATTTCCGGAGCACCGTATGCCCCCCCTCTGCATTTATGACTATATTTTTAAGAAAATATGCATCTGCGAATGCTTTCAGATGATTATCGCGGAGCGTCAGATAACTCCCGTCATCCATGCGGTAGGAATTGGTAATGGATTTAAAGGCAAGTCCCGTGTGAATTTTTCCGGGAAATAATTTAAACTCCAGTGTCATCGAATTGGGGAGAACTCCAAACAAGTTCAGGCGGCTGCTGATGTTCCAGTCAATGCCGGCAAGGGGGAGCATGAAAAATCCGAAGAATTCGCTGTTGTAATAAGCTCCGAATTTAAATTTCAGCTCATCCTTTTTTTTCTTCGTGAATAAAACAGCACCTCCAATCTGGTAATCATCCCGTGAAATATTTTTAAAATCAGAATGAATCCGCGGAATGATCGATACAGCCGTTTTCCAATCCGGATTTTTCAATTGCTTTGAATAGGCAATGGGAACAGAAACTCCGTAAACTCCCCCTCCTGAAGCAAAATCATATCTTTCAAAATACGTGTTAACGATCAGCACATCTTCTTTAATTTTCACAGGCATTGAAAGCTCCCCGTTTGCCCATGTGGTTTCGGAATAAACCGAATCATCGCCTGAAGCAATCCGGTGATACCGGAATGCAGCCAGGTCAAGCCAGGGCTGCGCCTGAACAAAGCGGAAGAGCAGGATCAGAATCAGGAATAGTTTTTTAATCACCGGAGCGTATGCTGATAAAATTTGGTAAACTTGCATACAAACATTGCAAAAACATTTTACATGAAAAAATACGCGCTGTCAGCGCCCGCACTTATGCTGGCATTTCAGGTTGCTGCGCAATCATGGACCGGGAGCATGGTGATGCATATTGACAACCCGATGAGGAATCAGGCCGTGAATATTTCACTTTATATTTTCCCCGAAAAGAACTGCATGAAAATTCAAACCGATCCGAAAGCCGCCAGCGTGCGGATCATTACGGATAAAAAGAAAAACACCATGACGTTCCTTGCGGAGAAAGAAGGAAGCAGAAAAGTAGGATTGATTCATGAAATAAAAGAACAACCGGACATAGCCCCTCCGGAGGAGCAGGGGGTACGCCTGCAGGTAACTGATGATTCAAAGGAAATCCGGAATTTTCATTGCAGAAAAATCATAGCACAATCCCCGGATCAAGTTACAGAAATGTGGGTGACGGACGATACCTTATTGAATTATCCGGATATTCTTAAGATCATTCACAACCCGATGGCGCCTGCTTCGGGTTATGCACATCGTATGAAGCACATCAAAGACCTGAACAGCTTTCCCATCGAAATGAAAATTACTCCGGTAAATAAGCCGGAGGATGTAACTACCATTTCGTTTTCTCAGATTGTCCGCGGGAAGCCCGATGAGCGCGTTCTTGATACCGAAGGGTTTGAAATGTTCGATATGCGCAAGGGGGCGGATCATCACTGAAAAAAAATCATTACTTTTACTTGAAATTTATTAAGACATGGAAGAGAAAAATCAAAACCAGTTAAACATTGAGCTTTCTGAAGATGTGGCGGAGGGCATTTATTCCAATCTGGCAATCATTACCCATTCCAATTCCGAATTTGTGGTTGATTTTGTAAAAGTGCTTCCCGGAGTTCCGAAAGCAAAAGTCAAATCGCGGATTGTACTAACGCCCCAACATGCCAAGCGGCTGCTGACTGCATTGCATGATAACATCAGCAAATTTGAAAGCGTCCACGGAACCATCAAGCAAACGGAAGGCATCGGCATTCCTATGAATTTCGGAGGACCCACCGCCCAGGCGTAGAATTCTTTTACCGGAGAAAAACATTTCCCTATTTTCTTTCTGAATATTTCAATTTTGAAATCAGCGGTTGATATTTTTTAAAAAAAGAATCATTCAGCTCTGATTCAAGCGTACCGAATTTGAAAACCATCGGGAGAAAATGGAAACATAATAATTCGCTTTGCGGAATCCTCAGCGGCTGATTCCTTTTTTGGATCTTTTTTTTACTATAAATTTTCAGCTTCGATGAATCACAGAAATCAGTAAGGATATTGAACCGGTATAGCTCGCGTTGAAACCGGCTTATCAAATCGGTATTTTCAAAATTCATCAATGCGCTCAGCCCTCTGAGGTCAGCATTAATTCCATTGACTGCGCAAAGCACGGCAAACGGAATTGCCGCTTCGGGGTTCTGTGAAAAATCAACAGTGATAAGTTCATTTTTCCGAAAAGTGGTGACAGATAAATGGACGATATCATTTTCGGAGCTTATTTCTACGCCTGCTTTTCTGAAATTTTCTATGAGCGGTTCATCTGTTTTGAAACCGCACCGGCAGCTTGCCTGTTTTATTTCCGAAAAACTTAAACATTGAGCAAAAAACAATAATTCGTGAAGTGATTGAAATCTGAATTGATTTAAAAAAAATTCCGGATTTGCCTGAAAGAGATAAATCATAGCCGGCTCAAACGTAAGAGAAAAAATTAATACCTCCCGCTCCCAACCAGATAAAACCGATCCGTAAATTTTACAAAACTTAATATCCCCTCTTTTACAATCAAAAAATCATGTAGGTTTGAGGCAATAAAGATCAGATGAGCGGGCCTGAAATTTCATTCAGCAATACCGAAATAGCGTTTGCCTCCAAGTCGGACAGAGAGCTGAAGGACGACCGGATGCTTTTTAATATCATAGGCAAACCCTGGCTCGTAAGAACAGCGCCCCCTTTTGTAAAATTGGCAATGGTCTTGCACCTTCCGGTAAAACCTCTGATCAGGGCAACCATTTACCGGCATTTCTGCGGAGGAGAAACCATCGCTGAATGTAATGAGACCATCAAAAAATTATTTGATTATAAAGTGGGAAGCATTCTCGACTATTCGGTGGAGGGTGAAGAAACCGAGGAGTCATTTGATAAAACTGCGGAGGAAATATTGGCAACCATAAAGCGCGCAAAAGGAGATGCTGCCATTCCTTTTTGCGTTTTCAAGCCAACGGGTATCGGAAGAATGGGATTGCTCGAAAAAGCGAGCAACACAAAAAACCTTTCTTCCGCTGAGTTTGATGAGTATAAGCGGATTTTCGGGAGGTTTAAAAAAATTTGTGCTTTTGCTGCCGATTCAAACGTCCGGATTTTTATTGATGCTGAAGAAAGCTGGATTCAGAATGCAGTGGATGATATTGCGCAGCAAATGATGATGCATTACAACGGAAGCCATGCAATCGTTTATAATACCGTTCAACTCTACCGTCACGACCGGTTGAATTTTCTTAATAGTGTATTTCAACATGCATCAGCGAATAATTATTTTCTTGGGGTCAAGCTTGTGCGGGGTGCATACATGGAAAAAGAACGCGAAAGAGCCGTCCGGCTTTCTTATCCTTCACCCATTCAACCGGATAAACCAAGCTGCGACAATGATTTTAACGAGGCGCTTCGTTTCTGCATTCATAACATCCATGGCATTGCGCTTTGTGCTGGAACGCATAATGAATACAGCTCGCTGTTGCTTGCTCAACTGATGGAAGAAAAGAATATTTCAAGCAGCGATCAGCGCATCTGGTTTTCACAATTGCTCGGAATGAGCGACCACATCAGTTTTAATCTTGCTCATGCCGGATACAATGTATGCAAATATGTTCCTTATGGTCCGGTGGATGCTGTGCTTCCTTACCTTATCCGCAGAGCACAGGAGAATACATCCATTGCAGGACAGATCGGGCGCGAACTGAGTATGATCATGCAGGAATTAAACCGAAGAAAAAAAGAAAGAAAAATTATTAAACAGTAAATTACGAACCCTGATTTATCAGCTTCAGCAACTCAACTTCCGCATCACGATATGCATCTCCGATTTGACTGATCAGCTTTGCGATTTCCACTGCATTGTTTTCACGGCATTTTAATTCTATTTGTTCAGCAAGTTCCCCCACTTGTTTCGCTCCGATATTAAAGCTGCTGCTTTTCAGCTTATGTGCTGCATGTTCGGCATTGGTCAGATCGGAGTGCTGCTGATAATTTACCATAGATTCAATCAGAACAGGCGCCTGCTTCATATACATGTCAATTACCTTAAAAAGAAAAACATCATCGGAAGACCCGCTCAGGTGCCGGATGTGATGGATGGCTTCACTGTCAATAACATCGGAGTTGATGCCCGCTGCATCAGGTTCAGGGCGGTTTCCGTTTTTCGCCTTTGATGCCCATGTGGTAATGATCCGGTGCAGATCATCCGGCTTGATTGGCTTCGAAACATAATCATCCATCCCTGCATTCAGACATTTCTCTTTATCACTCTCCATTGCAAAAGCCGTCATAGCAATGATTAACGGACGCTGCTTCCCCCATTTCTGAATAATTTTTCCTGTGGCTTCAATACCGTCCATTTCTTCCATCTGCACATCCATAAAAATCAGGTCAATTTTTTTCGTTTCCAGTTGACGAAGCACCTCTTTGCCGTCAGCTACAATAACCGGTTCATAACCCATTCTGCTCAGCATA
>Ga0187893_10009456_pt1 | contig 14965 bp, 7 predicted proteins | sample MA1701074metaG_FD_139574 | JGI IMG/M metagenome (GOLD analysis project Ga0187893, IMG submission 139574) | White microbial mat communities from a basaltic lava cave in the Kipuka Kanohina Cave System on the Island of Hawaii, USA - MA170107-4 metaG ...
CAGGAAATTCGGACCGCTGGACATCGAGCTGCGCGTGGCCACCGTCCCCTCCCAGGGCGGCGTCGAGGACATCGTGATGCGGATCCTGGCAGCCGGCGAGCCGATCCCGCTCGACAAGCTGGGCCTGTCCACGCGCAATCTCAAGGTCCTCAAGGACACCGTTTCCAAACCCTATGGCCTGTTCTTCTGCTGCGGCCCGACCGGTTCCGGCAAGACCACCACGCTGCACTCCGTGCTGGGCTACCTGAACACGCCCGACACCAAGATCTGGACCGCCGAGGACCCGGTGGAAATCACCCAGAAGGGCCTGCGCCAGGTGCAGATGAACCCGAAGGCAGGCCTGAACTTCGCCACCGCCATGCGGGCCTTCCTGCGCGCCGATCCCGACATCATCATGGTCGGTGAGATGCGCGACAAGGAAACCACCGCGATCGGCATCGAGGCCTCGCTCACCGGCCACCTGGTGTTCGCCACCCTGCATACCAACAGCGCGCCCGAGTCGATCATCCGCCTGCTCGACATGGGCATGGACCCGTTCAACTTCGCCGACGCCCTGCTGGGCGTGCTGGCGCAGCGCCTGGCCAAGCGCCTGTGCGGCAAGTGCAAGCAGCCGCACACCGCCGGCCAGGACGAGGTCAAGCTGCTGCTCGAGGAGTACTGCCAGGAGCTGAAGAACACGGACAGCTGGAAGAAGGATCCGAAGGGCGCGTACGAAGCGGTGTATCGCGATTGGGCCAAGAGCTTCGCCGACGACAAGGGCCAGTTCACGCTGTTCACGCCGACCGGCTGCGAGACCTGCAGCGGCACCGGTTACAAGGGCCGGGTCGGCCTGCACGAGCTGCTGGTGGGCAGCGACGCGGTGAAGAAGCTGATCCAGGAGCACGCGCGCGTGGCGGAGGTCTTCAGCGTCGCGCTCAACGAGGGCATGCGCACGCTGAAGCAGGACGGCGTGGAGAAGGTGCTGCAGGGCATCACCGACATGCACCAGGTGCGCGCGGTGTGCATCAAGTGATGCCATGCCGAATGCCGTTGCGGTGGCCCGAATGAACGAAGCGACGCAACCCGACCTGTTCCGGCGGCTCACGGAGCTGAACCGGATCGGCATCGCGCTGTCCCGCGAGAAGGACTTGAATCGCCTGCTGGAGGGCATCCTGGTGGCGGCGAAGCAGATCACCAACGCCGACGGCGGCACGCTGTACCGGGTGCACGGCGAGCGCGAGCTGCGCTTCGAGATCATGCGCACCGACTCGCTCGGCATCGCCATGGGCGGCACCACCGGGCGCGAGATCCCGTTCTACCCGGTGAAGCTGTACGACGAGGACGGTGCGCCGAACAACTCCATGGTGGTGGCCTACGCCGTGCTGCACGACTGCACGGTGAACATCGCCGACGCCTACGCGGCGCAAGGCTTCGATTTCTCCGGCACCAAGAGCTTCGATGGCAAGACCGGCTACCGCTCGAAGTCCTTCCTCACGGTGCCGATGAAGAACCACGAGGACGAGATCATCGGCGTGCTGCAGTTGATCAACGCCAAGGACCGCGCCTCTGGCGAGATCCTGCCGTTCTCGGAGGCCGACGAGCACCTGGCCGAGTCGCTCGCCAGCCAGGCCGCGGTAGCGCTGACCAACCGGCTGCTGATCAACCAGCTGGAGGAGCTGTTCGAGTCGTTCATCAACCTGATCAACGCCGCCATCGACGACAAGTCGCCATACACCGGCGGGCACTGCCAGCGGGTGCCGGCGCTCACCATGATGCTGGCCGAAGCGGTGAGCGAGGCCAGGAGCGGGCCGCTCGCCGATTTCAGCATGTCCGAGAAGGACCGCTACGAACTCAAGATCGCCGGCATGCTGCACGACTGCGGCAAGGTGACCACTCCGGTGCACGTGGTGGACAAGGCGACCAAGCTGCAGACCATCTACGACCGCATCGGGCTGATCGACACGCGCTTCGAGGTGCTCAAGCGCGACGCCCATATCCGCGCGCTCACCGCCAAGCTCGAGGCGCTGGAGAAGGGCGATAAGCGCGAGCTGCAGGAGATCGGCGCGCGCTTGGGCGCCGAGATCAAGCAGCTCGACGCCGATCGCGCCTTCCTGCGCTTCTGCAACATCGGTTCCGAGCGCATGCTGCCCGAGGATCAGCAGCGCGTGTTCAACATCGGTACCGGCCGGCGCTGGCGCGACACCGAGGGCAGCGAGGACGCGCCCTTCCTCACCGACGACGAGATCAAGAATCTCACCATCCGCACCGGCACCCTCACCGAGGAGGAGCGCAAGATCATCAACCATCACATCGAGGTGACCATCATGATGCTGGAATCGCTGCCCTGGCCCAGACATCTGAAGAACGTGCCCGAGTACGCCGGCGGTCACCACGAGCGCATGGACGGCAAGGGCTATCCGCGCGGCCTCACGCGCGAGCAGATGTCGGTGCAGGCGCGCGTCATGGGCATCGCCGACATCTTCGAGGCGCTCACCGCCAAGGATCGCCCGTACAAGAAGGGCAAGACGCTCACCGAAGCGCTCACCATCCTGGGCAAGTTCAAGCTCAACGGGCACATCGATCCGGATCTATTCGACGTGTTCATCCGCGAGAAGATCTACATGCGATATGCCGAGCAGTTTCTCGATCCGGAGCAGATCGACGAGGTGGACCTGAGCAAGGTCCCGGGGGCGCCCGAGGGGCTGCTGACGTAGCGCGTCACTCACCGAGGCGAATTGGAGACGCCTGCCGGCCGCCTTTGTGACAGAAGCCTCGCGACATTTGTCAGAAACTTTGAATGCCTTTTCCCACGCCGGTCCGGACCCTTATGTGCGGGCCTTGGAGGGGCGTAAACGACTGATTTTCAGCAGCGGCAACGTGTTGGCACAGCCGTTGCATCGGGGATCACGAACACGGCAACGCGTGTTTATCCGTCATCTCAACCAGAGGAGTATGTGGCAATGAAGTCTCTGCAAAAGGGTTTTACCCTGATTGAACTGATGATCGTGGTGGCGATCATCGGCATTCTGGCGGCGATCGCCGTCCCGGCGTACACCGACTACACCGTGCGCTCGCGCGTGACCGAAGGCCTGAACCTGGCCGGCGCGGCGAAGCTGGACGTGTCGGAAACCTGGCAGTCGCTCGGAACCTTGACCGGTCTGCCGGCTGCGTTCGCCACCAACTGGAAGTCGACCAAGTACGTGGCCAACATCGCGATCGTGGATACGGATGGCACGATCACCGTCACCTACGACACCAGCAGCACCGGCATCCCGCAACTGGGCGGCACCAACACCATCATCATGACGCCCAAGGTCGCTGGCACGGCTATCGGTGGCACGAGCACCGCGGCCGGCAACATCGACTGGGACTGCAAGGGCGGCACCGTGCTGCCCAAGTATCGTCCGACCAACTGCCGTCCGTAAGCGGCAGCGTCATCCCGAAACGGGCGCTACGGCGCCCGTTTTCTTTTCTGGTGGCCCGATCGGTGCTTTCCAGCAGCTGCCTCCAGCGCCCACAGGACAACGCCATGCGTGACTTCCGGGTGACGGCCTCGCCGTCGCTGTACTTCGCCCTGTTCGCGGTCTCCGGCTTCGCCGGGCTGATGTACGAGTCGATCTGGACGCACTATCTCAAGCTGTTTCTCGGCCACGCCGCCTACGCGCAGACGCTGGTGCTCGCCATCTTCATGGGCGGCATGGCGCTCGGATCGTGGCTGGCGGCGGCCTACTCGACGCGCCTGCGCAACCTCCTGCTGGGCTACGCCATCGTGGAGGGCTTGATCGGCGTGGCGGCACTGGGCTTTCACACCGTTTTCGTCGGCGCTACCGACTATGCGTACGACAGCCTGCTGCCTTCCCTGTCCTCCCCGGCCGCCGCGCAACTGGTGAAGTGGAGCCTGGGCACGCTGTTCATCCTGCCGCAATCCGTCCTGCTCGGCATGACGTTTCCCCTGATGAGCGGCGGCGTCATCCGCCGCTATCCCGGGACGCCCGGGCATACGCTGGCGAGCCTGTATTTCTCGAACAGCATCGGCGCGGCGGCCGGCGTGCTGGCGAGCGGTTTCCTGTTCATCGGACTGGTGGGCCTGCCCGGCACGATGCTGACGGCGGGCCTGCTCAACCTGCTGCTCGCGCTGGTCCTCTGGCTGCTCGCGAAAGGCGGCGAGTCCGCCCCGGCGCCGGCGCCAATGCAGGCGCAGGCGCCGTGGGCTCGCGACGGCTGGGTCAAAGTGCTGCTGTTGGCGGCCGCGATCACCGGCGCCGCCTCGTTTCTGTACGAGATCGCCTGGATCCGCATGCTGACCCTGGTGCTGGGCGGGTCGACCCATTCCTTCGAGCTGATGCTGGCCGCCTTCATTCTGGGGCTGGCGCTGGGCGGCCTGTACGTGCGCCGCCGCATCCAGCAGCTTGCCAATCCGACCCGATTCCTGGCCTATGCACAGCTGCTGATGGGCGGTTTCGCTCTCGCCACGCTTCCCGTTTACGGCGAGTCGTTCGAATGGATGAGCTTCCTGCTGCAGGCGCTGGCCCGCACCGACCAGGGTTACGCCCTGTTCGTCGTGGCCAGCAGCGTGATCGCGCTGCTGATCATGCTCCCGGCCACGTTCGTCGCGGGCACCACCTTGCCGCTGCTCACTTTCATCCTGTTCAACCGCGGACATGGCGAACGCACGATCGGCAGTGTATACGCCGCCAACACGGTGGGAGCGATCCTGGGGGTGCTGGCGGCCGTGCATCTGCTGATGCCCGCGGTCGGGGTAAAGGGCGTGGTCGTGATCGGCGCCGGCCTGGATCTGGCGCTCGGCGTAGCGCTGCTGGCGCTGGCGCTTCCGCCGGGCCGCCGTCTGGAGCTGACCGTCGCCACAGCCGCCGCCGCCTTCGTCGTCACCTTCACGGTCCTGGCCGTGCAGCTCGATCCGTTGCAGCTCACCTCCGGCGTCTATCGCACCGGCGCTGCACGCAAGGCCGGGGCGCAGATTGTGTTCCTGCGCGACGGCAAGACCGCCACGATCGCCCTCCTGGGCGACGGCAAGGGGGCCCTGCTGATCAGCACCAACGGCAAGACCGATGCGATGCTGCGGGCAGCGCACGAGGAGCCTTCGCCCGACGAGGCCACCATGGTGCTGGCCGGCGCGCTGGCGCTGGCGCATCACCCGCAAGCGCGCACCGCCGCGAACATCGGCTTCGGCTCGGGGCTGACCACCCATACCATGCTCAGCACACCGCAGCTGGAGCGCTTGGACACGGTGGAGATCGAACGCTTCATGGTCGAGGCGGCGCGCGGCTTCGGCGAGCGGGTGCACAACGCCTACGACGACCCGCGCAGCCGCGTGCACATCGAGGACGCCAAGACTTTCTTCTCCACCCGCTCCGGCCGCTACGACATCATCGTCTCGGAGCCGTCCAATCCCTGGGTCAGCGGGGTCTCCTCCCTGTTCTCCGAGGAGTTCTACGCACGCATCCGCAGGCATCTGCAGCCAGACGGCGTACTGGTGCAGTGGATCCAGGGCTACGAAACCGAGCTTCCCCTGGTTGCTTCGGTGCTCAAGGCGCTCGATCCGCACTTCAGCGATTACGCGATCTACGGCACCAACGACGTGGACCTGCTGATCGTTGCGCGGCGCGAGGGCATGCTGGCGCCGCTCGACGAGACGGTGCTGCGCACTCCGGGGCTGGCCAAGGAGCTTGCCCGCGTGAACGTGAGAGGCCCGCATGACCTGGCTCTGCGACGCTTCGCCGGCAAACCGATCATCCGGGGGCTACTCGCCACCTATCCGGTTCCGGCCAACTCCGACTATTTCCCTTACCTGGACCAAAACGCCGCGCGCGCGCGCTTTCTGAACAAGGCGGCGATGGACGAGCTGACGCCGCTGCGCATCGACTCGCTGCCGGTGCTCGAGATGCTGGAGCGCCGGCCTGTGCCCGACGGCCGCGTGGTCGTCACCCGGGACGAGCAGTTTCTGCCGGCGGCGCTCGCCGACGACGCCCGCCTGACGCGCGACGCCATCCTGGGCCGCTCCGGCTGGGACAGGGTGCCGGTCACCGCGAAGCGCGAGTGGATGCTCGCCAGCATGATGCTGGAGCGTTGCGACGCCCAGGCGGACTGGCATCTGTGGCGCAATGCCGTGCGTGCCCTGGCCGGCCTGACCACACCGTACCTGGCGCCGGAGGACAGTGCGCGGATGCTGGGCAAGCTGCGTGCCGAACGCTGCCTGGCGCGTCTGCCCAAGCGCAACACGCAGTGGCTCGATCTGGTGCAGGCGGTTGCGATGCGCGACTCCGCCCGCATGACCGCTCTCGCGTCCGCGATGCTCGAGGAAGCCGACGCCGAAGCCAACACCTATCTGGTGCACGCGGCCATGCTGGGCGCGCTGGCCCGCGATCGATCCGATCAGGCGGTCGCGATCTGGCGCGCGCACGGCGAGAAGCTGCATAACGGGACGGTCCCGCTGGCGCTCGACACCCGGGTGCTGGTCGCGCTGGCGCATATGAACCCGTTGCAGCAAGCGGGGCTCGCACACTAGTGGCGCGCGTCGCCACGCAGCTCACGCATCGATCGATGAACGTCGTGTCACTCCGGTTCGACGCCTACCTATGATCTCCACACGGCTTATCGCGCTCGCGATCGGATTCTGCACGTTCGCCTTCGGGATGGTGATCGGCTGGGTCGGTCTCGGTCCGACTCCGCTCCAGGACCTGGTGAACCGCGTCCTGCAAGACCCCGCTGCGGGAACATCGCTGGGAGCGTTCGCAATCTTCTTCTTCGCGGTGTTCGTGTTCGCGGTGCGCGATGTTCGCACGGTCGCGCTGGTCGTCGTCGCCGGGCTGGCGAGCGGTGTCGCGTACCTGCTCCTGGGCGCGGCACCGGGTCAGGGCGCGATGCCGATGCGCACCTGGGCGTTCGGCGTCGGGCTTTGGCTGGGCGCGGCGAGCCTGGCCGCGCTTGCCTGGCGGGCGCGCCGCAGCGCGGACCTCCACGAACGCAGCAACGCGCGCGCGGCGCTGATCGCCTGCCTGTTCATCGTGTTGTCGGGCAGCTGCCCGGCCACCTATCTGCACGCCACCATCCTGCTGCACCCGACGGCATTCGACGGCGTGCTCTACCGGTTCGACGGGACGCTCGGTTTCCAGGCGAGCGCGGTCGCCGCCCGGGCCGCGGCTGCGGCGCCGCCGACCCTGGTGGTGCTCGACTTCGTCTACGACTACGTCGGCCTGTGGTTCGCCGCGGTGTTCGGGCTGACGCTGCGCCGGCGCGCGAACCCGCCGGTGGATCTGCTGTACCTGTGGGCGCTCTGCGGGCTGGGCTTCATCGCCTATCAGTTCTACCCGGCGTCGGGCCCCGCCTATGCGTTCGGGAACGCTTTCCCGAACGCGCTACCGGCCCCCGCCCAGGTGCTCGGAGAGGCCGGCCTGGTGACGCCCGCACCGCGCAATGCGATGCCTTCCATGCATACCGCGTGGGTGATGGTTCTGTGGGCCTATTCGCGGTTGCTGGGAGTCAAGTGGGTCGAGCGGGGCTGCGTGGCGGTGCTCGCGCTCACGCTCGCCGCCACACTCGCCAAGGGCGAGCACTACCTGATCGATCTGGTGGTGGCGCTGCCGTTCGCTGCAGCCCTGCTCGCGGCGAGCCTGCGCGCGGTGCCATGGCACGACTCGAGCAAGCGCCGCATCGTGTTCACGGGCCTGGGCCTGTGGTTGGCGTGGATCGTCGCGCTTCGCTTCGCACTCCCCTTGTTCGAGTCGGTCCCGGGACTGTCGTGGCTCGCGGTGATCGCGACGCTGTATTGCGGCGCGCTGCTCCACCGGCGGTTCTTCGCCCTGGCGCACGGCGTGCCGAGCGTAGCCGAGCCGACCACCGTGCGCACCGAGCGCCGTGGCGGTCCGGTCGGTATGTTCACCGTGACGCTGCTGTTCTTCGCCTCCGGATTCACCGCGCTGGTCTACGAAGTGGTGTTCTCGAAGTCCCTCGCGCTGGTGTTCGGCAGCATGGCCACCGCCACCTACGCCGTGCTCGCCACCTACATGGGCGGCATGGCGCTCGGGGCCTGGATCGGCGGGCGCATCGCCGCCAAGCGTGCCGACCCGTTGCTGATCTACGCGGTGTGCGAGGCGATCATCGGCCTGTACTGCGCGGCGACGCCGTTGCTGTTCGGCCTGGTCAAGGGCGCCTATGTCCCGCTCGCCGCCGGGCTGCCGCCGGATGCGCCGGCCCTGGTGCTGTTGCGCGTCGCGCTAGGCGGTGCGGCGCTGCTGGTCCCCACCGTACTCATGGGGGTGACGTTGCCGGCGCTGGCGCGCTTCTTCGAGCCGGCCGGCACCTCGATGGGCCGCGCGATCGCGGCGCTGTATGGAGCCAACACGCTGGGCGCGGCGTTCGGCGCCCTGCTCGCCGGCTACGTCATTCTCCCGGCGCTCGGACTCACGCGGTCGGTCGCGTTCGCCGCGCTCGCCAGCCTGCTGGTGGCGGTGGTGGCGTTGAAAGTTCGTCGCCAAGCGCTGCCCGCCGCGAGCACCTCGCTGTCCCCGAATGCGCCATACGCTGCTGCGCCGGCCGCGCCGGCGCCGGGGACTTCCCAGCGCGGTCTGCTGATGCTCGCCCTGGCGGCGCTGGTCGTCACCGGCCTGGTCACGCTGGCGCTCGAGGTGCTCTACATGCACCTGCTGGCGATCGTGGCGGGCAACAGCGTGTATGCCTTCTCGCTGATGCTGTTCACCTTCCTGCTGGGGTTGGGCGGGGGAGCGCAGCTCGCTCGCTGGCTGCTGCACCTGCGCCAGCCGCTCGCGCTCACCATCGGCTGGCTGCAGATCGGGATCGCCTGCGTGGCGCTGTTCGGCGTGCTGCAGTGGGACCGGATCCCGGTGCACTTCGGGAGCTACGCCGACTACCCGCTGCAGATCGGCTTCGGCGCGCGCGAAGCGATTCGCGCGCTGGTCTGTTTCGCGGCCATGTTCCCTCCCGCGCTGCTGATCGGCGCGCTCTATCCCCTCACCATCGAGCTGGCGACGCGCGCGTCGCGTTCCTCGCCGGTCAGCGTGGTGGGGCGCGCGGCCGCGCTCAACACCGTCGGTAATATCGCCGGTGTGCTGCTCGGCGGGTTTGTGCTGTTACCCCTGCTCGGGTCGCTCCCCTCGGTGCAGCTGCTCGCCGGTGTCGCGGCACTGCTGGGCATCGTGTGCCTGTGGGTCGCCGGCGAGCGGCTGTCCTGGCGTGCCTGGGCGCCGCTCGGGGTGCTGATCATCGCGGCGGCGGTCCAGCCCCGTGGCCTCGACTACACGGCGCTCGCCTCGGGCGCAAACGTCTACTTCCAGGGACAGGACTGGGGCGAGATCATCGACCACGCGGAGAGCGCCGACGGCGGTTTCACCGCGGTTGCCGTAAGGCGCGATGCGGGTGGGGAACTGCGCACGCTGCTCACCAACGGCAAGTTTCAGGGCAACAACGCCGCCGGCGGAGAGATGAAAGCGCAGGCCGGGTTCGCTCTCGCGCCGCTGCTGCACACCCCGCACCGGGAGCGCGCGCTGGTCATCGGGTACGGCACCGGCGGCACCGCGCACGTGTTGCACGCGGCCGGATTCCAGGAGCTCGACATCGTCGAGCTCAGCGCGGACATCGTCCGCCTGGCGGATCGACGCTTCCCCGACGTGAATCACGGCGTGACCAGGCGTCCCGGCGTGCGCACCTTCATCACCGACGGGCGCAACTTCTTGCTGCTGCAGCCGCGCCAGTACCAGCTGATCAGCATGGAGATCTCCTCCATCTGGTTCGCCGGCGCGGCGAGCCTGTATAACCGCGAGTTCTATCGGCTCGCCAGGTCGCGCCTCGCTCCCGGGGGGGTGCTGCAGCAATGGATCCAGCTGCACCATATCCGCGCCCAGGACCTGCTGTTCGTGCTCGGCTCGGTACGCTCCGAGTTCCGCTTCGTGTGGGTCTACCTGATCGGCGGGCAGGGCATTATCGTCGCCTCCGACGATCCGGCGGCGCGGCCTCATTCCCGCCACGTCGTGCGTCTGCGCGACCGGCCCGCGCTGAAGGACATCCTCGCGCTGTACGGCGGTCACGTCGAGGAGTTGGAGAACAGCGTGATCATCGACCCGCGCGGCGTGGATCTGTTCCTCGGGTCGCTCGGCCTCCCGGCACAGACCTGGATTGCCACCGACGACAACCTGGTGCTCGAGTACGGGACCCCGAAAGGCAATGCGCTGGATGGCCCGGCGTCGATGAAACACAACATCGCGACGCTGCAGCGCTTCCAGTCCCAGGCCCTGGCGCGGGTGCCGTAGTCCGTGCCGCTCACTCGCCCGCCGACCAGAACCACGGGTTGAGGTTGTCGGGCCCGGTCTCGAGGAGCAGGGGGTGTGGCTCCGGCCCCTGCTGCCGGCCGCTGCGCATGCGCAGCAGCTGGCGGCGCCGTTCCATTGGCGCACAGTAGAAGCGCCTGGAGTGCAGGTACTCGAGCGACGGCAGAGCGGCGGGTCCCTGGAACACCGAGCTGAAGGCGCAGCGCCGCTCGAAACTCTCTACCACGGCGCACTGAACCCATGCGACGGGATCGTCGCGCCACGGCAGCGCCGCATAACGCGGGTGCGGCGGCAGGCAAGGTTCGGTGAGTTGCGCGTGGCCCGCGTCCACCATGCCCTTCAGCGCAGCGAGCGTGTCCACGGCGGCACGCCGTTCGCCTGCGCCCGCCGCCAGCGCCGCCAGGGTCAGCAGCCGCGCGAGCGATGGCTTCTTGCTGCACGCAACCCGCGCCAGGCGAAGCGCTTGCGTCAGAAGTGCGGCCTTCTCCTCCGGCGTCAGATCGAGAGTCTGCAACTGCGCATAGCGCAGCAGGGCCTGCGTGTGCGCATCCGTCAGGCGTGCCACGGGCCCAGGACCAGGCAGCGTCTGCAGGAAGTCGTGCGCCTCCCGGCGGTCGACGATTTCGACCTCGGGCGCCGCGCCGGGCAGCACCAGCAGCCCGGCGGCGTGCAACGCGCGCGCGCGCCCCGGGGTGCAGCCGAACAGGTTGAGCTGGTAGTCGTCGAGCGGCGCTTCGCGCCGGTGAGGAACCAGCACGCCGACGCCCGGCATCAGGCGATACGGTTCGAACCCCAGTGTCTGCAGGAAGTCCAGCAGTCGGTACTCGACCGCGTCCGCATGCTTGATTTCGAACAGCACCAGCGGCTCATCCCTCTGCAGCGTGTGCCGCGCACCCGTGCCCACCTGCAACTCGTGGCCCTCGGCGTCGATCTTGACCAGCGACAGCTGCGCTGCACCGTGCGCTCGCATCACTTCATCCAGCGTGAGCAACTCTACGCGCTCGGTATCGCGTCCCGCCTGCGGCGTCTCGGACAGGGCGTTCAGCTCGGGGCTGTCCGCGATCTCGAGCAGCGCCGACCCCGCGCGGTCCGACAGCGCGGCCTGCATCGGCCGCACCTGGGTGAGGCCGTTGGCGGAAAGGGTCTCGCGCAGAAATTGGGCGGTCGAGGCCGCTGGCTCGAAAGCGAGCACCGATCCCCGGCTTCCGACCGCGGCCGCCATGGCGGTCGTGAACATGCCGAAGTTCGCGCCCACATCCACAGCGCACTCTCCCGGCGCGAGACAGGCGCGCACGAAATCGAGCTCATCCTCGAACCAGGTCTCCTGCTCCAGCAGCACGTAGGTCGTGATATTGGACAGCGTCGGAGGGACGCACATCCGCGCGCCGCCCTGGACATCGACGAAGAACTCGTTCGGCGTCACACGCGTCCCGAGCAGCCGTCTTCGGCCGGTGCATCCCCGGCCGGGGCGGCGAGGGCCGCCTGCCACATCTGCAGGTAGGTCTGCTCGAGCTGGCGCGTGAAGCGGGCGCCGTCCATCAGCGGCGACGTGCGCAGGCGCTGGCGCAGCGTGCCGCGCAGCCTCGCCAGCCGGTCGCCGTCCAGCGCGAGCCGGTGCGCGATCCGCACGTAGTCCTGCGCCGACTCCGCCACCATCTCCTGCAGCCCCAGGGTGTGCAGGATCGATGCGCTGACGCGCGAGGCGTGCCGATCCCCACGCAGCGTAACCACCGGTACGCCCATCCACAGCGCGTCCATGGTGGTGGTGGTGCCGTGATAGGGGAAGCTGTCGAGCGCGATGTCCACCCGGTCGTAGCTGCGCATGTGCGCCTCGATGCTCTCGGTCGGCGCGACGAGTTCGAGCCGCGCGCCGTCGATACCCACCGCGCGGAAGCGCTCGAGCACCAGCTTGCGCAGCCCCGGATCCTGCAAGCCGCCGGTCTTGATCAGCAGCGTCGCGCCCGGCACCGCATCGAGCACCCGCGCCCACAACGCGATGTTGGATGCACTGAGCTTGGCGAAGTTGTTGAACGAGCCGAACGTGACGCCGCCGCGGCTACGCAGCGGCGGGCGTGCGGCGACCTCGCCGGCGAAAGGCGGCGCAAAACACAGAAAGGTCTCGGGCAGGCGCACCAGCCGCTCCGTGTGCAGCGCGTCGGACTCTCCGGGCGGGTCCGCTTGCGCATCGGTGATGCGATAGTCGACCGCCGCAAGGCCGGTGGTGTTGGGGTAGCCGAGATACGACACCTGCACCGGGGCCACGCGGCGCGCCACCACCGCGAGCCGGTGGCCGTCGCTGTGGCCGGACAGCTCCACCAGCAGGTCGAGCCGGTCGGCGCGCAACGTCTGCTCCAGGGCGTCGGCCGACAAGCGCCCGACAGTACGCCAGTGGTCGGCGTGCGTGCGCAGGCGCGCGCTGAGGTCGTCCTCGCTCTCGCCGGTGTGGTAGCAGAACACTTCGAAGCGGCTGTGGTCGTGTTGCTGCAGCACCGGCTCCAGGAAGTACGCCACCGGGTGACGACGCAGATCGCCGGACAGATACCCGACGCGCAGCCGATGCCCGGGCCCCCGGTGATCCGGGTCGACCGGCACGCGCGCTGCCCGGGGGAAGCGTCTGGCCGACTCGAGGTGCGCCTCGAACGCCTCGCGCGGCGTCCAGCGCTCCGAGTAGTTCATGGCGAACACCAGGCAGCGCCAAGCGGCATCGTAGTCGGGCGCCAGCTCGATCGCCCTGCGGTAGTGCTCGACCGCCTCCTCGTGCCGGGCCTGCCTGGTCAGGATGTGACCCAGCATGAACCATCCCTCCGGCATCTCGGGGGCGAGCGCGATCGCCGTGCGCGCGGGCGTCTCCGCCTCCACCGGCATGCCTTGGTCGCGCAGCGCCACGGCGAGCATCAGGTGACTCGCCGCCGCGCCGGGCTCGAGCCGGATCGATTCCTCGAACGCGACGGCTGCGGCGGCCGGGCGCCGGCGCTCCATCAGCAGGGAGGCGAGGTCGTAGAAAGCGCCTGCGCCGGAGCCTGAGCCGTCGAGGTATTGCACCTGCGCCGCTTCCGCCAGACGGCCCGCCTCGGCCAGCGCGACGGCCAGCTCGTTGCGCCAGTCCTGCGCCAGGGGGTTCAGGCGCACCGCATTGCGATAGCAGTCGATCGCCTCGGCGGCGCGTCCCGCGGACGCGTGCACGTTGCCCAGCGAGAAGTGGTACTCGGCGCGCTCCGGAGCCAGCTCGATGGCGCGGCGCACCGCCGCCACGCAGCCCTGCGAATCGCCTGCTTGCAGCGCCAGCACGCCCAGCATGTATTGCGCGTGCGCGTTGCGCGGATCGAGCTCCAGCGCACGGCCGAAGCGCTCCTTGGCGTGAGCGTGCTGGCCGGCGTGATAGGCCGCGTCGCCCGCGCCGATCAGTGCGGACAGATCAGCGCTTTGCGCCGCCGGGGCCGGCGGCCGGGGCGCGGTCTGCGTGGGGAACAGTCGCGACAGCAGTCTCATGGCAGGAGCGTCGGCGGGAACGCGGCTGCGAGGAGCAGGAACGGTGCCAAAGGCTCCGCCCGGCGATACCCGGGCGGGTGTCGCGGCATGCTCCCTGCTTGCCATGCGCCCGCCGCACCTGTGCGAAAGGGATACCCGTGATCGTTCGAGACTGGCTTCGTCGCAAGGAGATCGAGGGTTTCGCCGACCTGCTCGCGCAGGACCTGAAACGGCGCTTTCCGCCGGACAGCGAGAAACGCACCGACCCGGGAGTACGCCGCCAGATCGAATCGATCGCCGCGGGCCTGTGCGGCAAGGGCGCCGAGTTCTGCCGCGCGCGGCGGCTCGGCGTTTACGGCAAGGCAAAGCTGGGGAACAGCTTGCGCTGGCAGCTGCGTGCGCTCGGCTACAGCGAAGGCTTCGTCGAATCGCTGATCCACGAGCTGGTGCTGCACCTTACCAGAGCGCGCTAGAGCGGGCGCCGCGCTTCAGGAGCGGCCCCAGCGGTTCCCGCTACTTCCTGAACACCGAGGACCGCAGCGGCAGCCCGCGGCTCAGGTACGAGAGGAAATATTCGAGGTTGTTCCACTCCTCGCTGTCGTAGCCGTAGGGCACGGCGCGCATCTGCTCCATGCAGCGGTTGAAGCGGCCCTGGAAGGTCATCAGCTCCTCGCCGCCGCGGAAGATCGGCCAGTGCGTGGCCTGGCCCAGGGCCGGCGAGATGATCTCCATGCGCATGGTGTTGCCCGCGTTGTGCACGTGGCAGCCCGCGCAGGAGGCGTTGAGCTGGCCGATGCGGCGGAAGTAGAGGTCCTTGCCCGCCTGGTACTTGGCGCGCGCCGCCGGCGTGTCCACCTTCACGTTCACGCGTGCGCCGTCCGACAGCGTGCGCGCGTAGGCGGTGAGCACGCCCATGGGCTCGCGCTCTGCGTAGGCGAGCGGCGGCTCGCCGTTGGCCTGCCGGCACTGGTTCAGCGCCGCCTCGAAGGTGATCACCCGACCGAGCCGCTCGTCGTAGCGCGGGTAATCGCCCGCCGCGTTGCGCCCGCCGTCGGGGAAGCAGTCGGCGAAGCGCCTGCCGTTGCGAAACGGCGTCTCCCAGATCTTCCTGCCCGCCTCGATGTCGTTCAGGAACGGCGGGAACTCCATGATCTGCTCGTACTGAGCGCGCGCGTCGGCGCTCGCGATCATGGCGCCGTAGACGTAATCCTCCAGCG
>Ga0187893_10009457_pt1 | contig 14965 bp, 14 predicted proteins | sample MA1701074metaG_FD_139574 | JGI IMG/M metagenome (GOLD analysis project Ga0187893, IMG submission 139574) | White microbial mat communities from a basaltic lava cave in the Kipuka Kanohina Cave System on the Island of Hawaii, USA - MA170107-4 metaG ...
CGACAAGCTCGCCGCGGCCGGCTACCGGGCGCTGGTGCCCGACCTGTACCGCGGCAAGGTCGCGCTCGAGGCGAAGGAAGCCGAGCACCTCATGACCGGACTCAACTTCGGCGACGCCGCCGGCCAGGACGTGCGCGGCGCGATGCAATGCCTGAAGAGCACCGGCAGCAGGAAAGCCGGCGTCACCGGCTTCTGCATGGGCGGGGCGCTGACGCTGCTCGCCGCGGTCAACGTGCCCGAGGCCGATGCCGCGGTCGTGTGGTACGGCTTTCCGCCGCTCGAGTACGTCGACGCGACCAGGATCAAGGCGCCGTTGCTCGGCCACTTTGCCACCCGCGACATCCCCTTCCCGATCGCCAAGGTCGACGAGCTCGAAAAGAAGCTGCGCGCCGCGGGGACGAAGTTCGAGTTCCACCGCTACGACGCGAAGCACGCCTTCGCCAACGAGACCGCCGGCGAGAAGGAGCTCGAGATGCTGGAGTACAACCCGAAGGCCGCCGAGCTCGCGTGGAAGCGAACACTCGACTTCCTGGCGAAGAACCTGAAGTAGCTGCTGCTTCGGAATCTTCGCGGGCCTCGAGCGCGCTTGCTATGATGCGCGCGCAATGAGCGACGTTCGCAAGTTTCTGGCTTCCCTGGACCTTTCCCAGTACAGCGAGACCTTCGCCAAGAACGATATTGACGCCGCGGCCTTGACGGGGCTCGGCGAAGAGCATCTCAAGGAGCTGGGGGTCTCACTCGGCCATCGCATCAAGCTGCTCAAGGCGATCGCCGAGGTGCGCTTGCAAGGCATGCCCCCCGCCGCGACCGAAGCGCCGCCAGCGCAGCGGCCGGCGGACGGCGAGAGGCGCCAGCTGACGGTGATGTTCTGCGACCTCGTCGGCTCCAGCGAGCTTGCCGCGCGCATCGACCCGGAAGAAATGCGCGAGGTGGTACGTAATTACCAGCAGGCCTGTGCCGGCGTCGTGACGCGCTTCGAAGGGCATCTCGCGCAGTTTCTCGGCGACGGCGTGCTCGCCTACTTCGGTTATCCGCAGGCGCACGAAGACGCGGCCGAGCGGGCGGTGCGCGCCGCGCTCGGTATCGTGCAGGCGGTGAGCCAGCTCGCGCCACGTGCGGGACCGCGTCTGCGCGTGCGCGTGGGAATCGCCACCGGGCTGGTCGTGGTCGGCAAGGTCATGAGCGCCGAAGGAGCCTCGGAGCTCTCCGCCATCGGAGAGACGCCCAATCTCGCGGCCCGGTTGCAGGCGATTGCCGAACCCGACTCGGTGGTGATCGGCGAAAACACCAAGGCCCTTACGAAGGGCGCCTTCCGGTATGCCGACCTTGGGCCCGTAACGGTGAAGGGCTTCGACGCTCCGATTCGAGCCTGGCGCGTCCTCGCCGGGGTATCGGCAACCCGGTTCGAGGCCGCGCACGCCACCGGGATGAGCCAGTTCGTCGGCCGCGACCAGGAGGTCGCGCTGCTGCTGAGCCGCTGGGAGCAGGCTGCGGGCGGCGAAGGTCAAGCTGTGTTGCTTTGCGGCGAGGCCGGCATCGGCAAGTCGCGCATCGGCGAGCAGTTCCGCGAGCGGCTGCGCAATGTCGTGCATACCCGCGTCCGCTGGCAGTGCTCGCCGTTCCACAGCAACAGTGCGCTGCAGCCGGTCATCGGACAGCTTGAGTTCGCCGCCGGCATGAACGCCGACGACGACAACGCGGTGCGCCTCGCCAAGCTCGAGGCTTTGCTGCAACCGACGGCGACGAGACTCTCGGAGACGCTGCCGCTCTTCGCTTCCCTCCTCGGCATCGCGCTCGACAGCCGATACGCGATGCCGCAGCTCACCGCGGACGCGATCAAGCGGCGCACGCTGGAAGCGCTCGCCGAGCAATTGGTGTCGCTTTCCTGCGTCCAGCCCGTCTACTGGCTGGTCGAAGATGCGCATTGGATCGATCCCACGACGCGCGAGCTCATAGGCCTGTGCCTCGCTCGCGTCCGCGACGCGCGCGTCTTCGTCTTGATCACGTACCGACCGGATTTCGCTTCACCCTGGGGAAACATGCCGCACGTGACCGCGCTGACTCTCAACCGGCTGGCGCGAAAAAGCAGCATCGAGCTGATCGAGCAGCTCGCCAAGGGCAAGCCGCTGCCGACCGAAGTCCTCGATCAGATTCTCGCCAAAACCGAAGGCATTCCGCTCTTCATCGAAGAGCTCACCAAGACGGTGCTGGAATCCGGCTTGCTCGCCGAACGAGGCGACCGTTATGTGCTGGCCGGCGAGCTGGCTGCGATGGCCATCCCGGCGACGCTGCAGGACTCCCTGATGGCGCGGCTGGACCGCTTGTCGCCGGTCAAGGAGGTGGCGCAGATCGGTGCCGCGATCGGTCGGGAATTCACTTACGACCTGTTGTCCGCGGTGGCGCCGATGCAGCCTGCCGAGCTCGACAACGCTTTGAAGCAGCTCGCGAGCGCCGAGCTCGTCTACGTGCGCGGCGAACCCCCGGACTCCACCTACATCTTCAAGCATGCGTTGGTGCAGGACGCGGCGTACGCGACCTTGTTGCGTGTGCGGAGGCAGCAGCTCCATGCGCGTATCGCCGCGGCGCTGCAGGACAAATTTCCCGACGCCGTCGCGCGGCGGCCGGAGCTACTCGCTTTCCATTACGGAGCGGCCGGCCTCGACGACAAGGCGCAAGGTTATTGGGCGCGCGCGGGCAAGAACGCGATGGAGCGCTCCGAATACCCCGAAGCCGCCAGCCATTTCGCCAATGCGCTGGCGCTGTTGCGCAAGGTTCCCGACAGGGAAGCGCGGCGGCGCGAAGAGGCGGACCTAGTTCTCGACCAGGCAGTGACCGTACAGGCGCTGAAGGGCCACGGCACAGCCGACTCGCAGAGGGTCGCCGAAGAGGCGGTTCAGGTCAGCGCCCCGCTGGGCGATGATCCGCTGCATTTCCGCGCGCGCTGGGCCGACTGGATCTACAATTCGATCTCGGGGAACCTCCCTGCGGCTGCCGAGCGCGCCGACCGCCTGGTCGAAATGGCCAACCGGCTCGGCGAGGCCGACCTCAAGCTCCAAGCCTACCACGCGCGCTGGACGACGGCGAATCTCCGCGGCGAAGTGGCCGTCGCCTGTGAGGATGTCGAACAGGGGCTGGCGCTGTATGACCTCGATCGCCACCGCGGACATTGGCTTATCTACGGCGCGCACGACCCCGGCGTGTGCGCGCGCGCCACGGGCTCGTGCGTCCTGTGGCAGGCGGGTTTCACGGAAAAGGCGGCGCGCATCGCGGCCGACGCCGTCCGGCTCAGCGACGAGCTCGGCCATCCTTTCACGCGTACGGTGGCGAGATGGATCGCCGGATACCATTCGATGATGGCCGGCGACCCTGTGGCGGCGCGAGCGCTGGGCGAGTCCATGATCGAACTCGCCACGGAAGCGAAGTTCGCGCAGCAGATCGGATTCGGCAAGCTTCTCACCGGATGGGCGACAAGCCGGCTGGACGATCTCGGCCGCGGCACTGAGCAGATGGAAGCGATCTACCGCAAGTTTGTCGGCGCGAAGCAGCGCGGCTTTCTAACCTTCCCCGGCACCGTCATCGCCGCCGCCAAGCTGGAGATGGGACGCCTCGAGGAGGCGCTGAATTTTCTGGACGAGCTGCAGCAGCTGGCTCTCGAAACGCACCAGCAGATGTTCATTTCCGACCTGCACCGCTTGCGGGCCGAGGCGCTCAATCGGCTCGCGCCACGCGATCCCCGCATCGAAGAGGAATACCGCCGCGCCGTGCACATCTCGCGTGCGCAGGGCGCGCGCATGCTGGAACTGCGCGCCGCCACTAGCTTCGCTTCCTGGATGGCCGCGAGCAACCGCCGTCGCGAGGGCTATGGGCTGCTGAAGCCCATCTACGGCCGCATGACCGAGGGACTCGCGACGCGCGAGCTGCAGGCCGCGAAAACGCTGCTCGGACAGCTTGGGTAGCTAGCGCTATTGCTTCGGAATTTTCGCCGACTCGACCACCCGGCTCCAGCGCTGGGACTCGCTGATGAAGAAAGCCCGCAACTGCTCCGGCGTGCTGGTGCGCGCCTCGACGCCGAGCTCGCCGAAGCGCTTCTGCACTTCCGGCGCGGCGAGCGCCTTGGCGAGCGCCTCGTGCACGCGCTCGATGACGGCGCGCGGCGTCCTGGCGGGCGCGGCCATCGCGTTCCACGACGCGACGTCGTAGCCCGCGACCCCGCTTTCGATCACGGTCGGAACGTCGGGCAGGCCGGGGAAGCGCTTGCCCGCGGTGACGGCGAGCGGGCGCAGCGCGCCGGACTTGATGCTCGAGAGCAGCGGCGCGATGAAATCCACCGCCAGGTCGACGTTGCCGTTGCGCGCCGCGACGATCACCTCGCCGGTGGTCTTGTGCGGCACCACCAGCGCGTCGATGCCCGCGGTCGAACGGAAAAGCTCGCCCGCGAGGTGCTGGGTGCCGCCGGGCGTGATCGTGCCGATGTTCATCCTGCCCGGGTTCGCTTTCGCCATGGCGATCGCTTCCTGCAGCGTCTTCGCCTGTGACTCGGGCCGGGTAACGATCACCATGCTGAAGAACCCGACGGTCGAGATCATCGCGAAATCGTTCACCGGGTCGTAGGGCAGCGACTTGAACAGCGCCTGGCTCACCGCGTTGCCGTTGGTGAGGAGCAGCAGCGTGTGGCCGTCCGGGTCTGCGCGCGCCACCGTCTCGGCGGCGCGGATGCCGCCCGCGCCGGGCAGGTTCTCGACGATCACCTGCTGGCCGAGCCCCTGCCCCAGCCCCGGCGCGATGGTGCGAGTAGTGATGTCGGCGATACCGCCGGGCCCGAAGGGCAGCACGATGCGCACCGGCTTTGTCGGGTATTGCGCCAGCGCGATGGCCGGCACGAGCAGGATGGCTGCAAGGAGCGCTTTCATTCGAACAATTCCTCCACCGAGAAACGCCGCGGGATCATATTCTGCTTGCAGGCGCAGTCGATCGCGACCTCCAGGTTGCGCCGGTTCGCTTCCAGCCCGTGCGGCAGCAGCGGCGGGTCGCCCGCCGCCTTCTTGCTCTCGAGCAGCAGGGCGTAGACCTCGTCGGCCGTCGCCTTCGACACCGTGTCCTTCACCCCGACCAGGTGGTTGAGCTGGATCGCGCCGTGCTTCTCGCCCCACTTGTTGCCGGCGGCTTCCGGGTTGGGGATCACGGGCTTCAGCTTCGAGTCGGTCGGGACCGCGCCCAGGATCGCCGCGTCGAGCTCGCCCGCGGCCAGCATTGCGTTGATGTCCTTGCCGGCGGCCGCACGCTGCACGTTGGGCGGGTCGCGGAACTCGGCGACGTGCGCTTCCTCGAAGGTCACCCATTGGATGCGCGAGATGTCGACGCCGTGGTCCTCCATGAGGATGCCGCGGATCCACGCGCCCGTGGTGACCGAATACGAGCGCACGCCCACGCGCTTTCCTTCAAGGTCTTTCGGGGAAAGCGTCTTGTTGGTCACCAGATACGGATGCTGGTAGCGGGCCATGACCACGAAAGGAAGCAAGCGGTACGGTTTGTTGAACGCCTTGGCCACCAGAAACGTCATGATCGCCATCTCGGCGACGTCGAACTCGAGGTTGCGCACCACGCGCTTGAACATCGTCGCCACGCTGCCCTGGAACTGGGCGAACTCGAAGCGATCGGTGCGCGTGCGGAACTGCCGGGTGACGGGATAGTCCGCGATCAGCGTCTTGAGCATCAGCCTTTCCCTGACAGGGCGTCCATGAAGCGGCTGCGGATGCGGACCGGGTCGCGGTCGGTGACGCCGGCCGGCTTCTCGCCATCGATGTCCGGGATGTACGTCACCAGGCGAATCTCGTTCGCCTTCAGCACCTTGACGAGGAGGTTATGCCAGCTCAACGCGCGCCGGGAACGCGACGGGTCTTGAGGAACTGCTCGAGCGACTCACCGCGGAAGTGCGCCACCATCTCCGGGTTCGACACGCCTTTCGTGCGCGCCAGCTTCTCCAGGCAGAAGAAGCTCGCGCCGTAGTCCTGCATCGCCTTCCAGTCGAGGCGGCGGACCATGTCCTTTTCTTGCTCCGTCAGATCCCGCATCGCCTCTTCCGGCTTGCTCAGGAAAAGCGTCCTGCTCTCCTTCGAGGTGAGGCTGTGCAGAAAGCGGTTGAGACGCAGGCCGCGCGCGCTTCTCTCCAGGTCGAAGACGTACTTATTCAAACAGCGCCACTGCCATCGCCGTGGTCATCGGCAGGTAGTAGTTCTGGTGCAGCTTCTTCGCGCGCCCGCCGAGCGCGCCGCGCATGATGAGCCACATGATCACCTCGGCGCCCTCGTTGCCGCCGCGGCGCATGAAATCCTCGATCGTCATGGCTGCGAGGCGCTCGGGGTCGCGCTCGATCAGGTCGAGGAACTCGCGGTCCCAGCCCTCGTCGTTGAAGCCGGCGCGCTCGCCGATCATCTGGTGCGACAGTCCCCCGGTGCCGACCATCGCGACCTTCAGGTCCTCGGGGTAGCTCTCGACAGCCTTTCTAATGAATTTTCCCAATTTGTAGCAACGACGAGGGCTCGGCAGCGGCTGCTGCAGCACGTTCACCACCAGCGGGATCACCGCGCCGGGCCAGTCGGGGCTCTTCGGCCACATCATGGTGAGCGGCGAATGCAGGCCGTGGTCGAGCGGCAGGTCCTGGAAGATCGTAAGGTCGAACTCGTCGGCGACCAGCGAGCGCGCGATGTGGCGCGCCAGCTTCGCATTGCCTTTCAGGGGAGGAATATTCCTGACTCCCAGCCCCTCGTCCGCAATCCGGTACTCGTCGCTCACGCCGAGCGCGAACGTGGGGTAGTGATCGAAGAAAAAAGTCGTGGCGTGGTCGTTGAAGCAGAAGAACAGCACGTCGGGCTTCTTCTCGGCGAGCCATTTCGCCACCGGCTCGTAGCCCTTGAACAGCGGCTTCCAGTCCGGGTCCTCCTGCTTGCCTTTGTCGAACGCGATGCCGATGGTCGGGACATGCGAGGTTCCGATCCCGCCGATGATCCTCGCCATGTCAGAAGCCGTAGAGCCTGGCCGGGTTGGTCACCAGTATTTTGTACTGCATTTCCGGCGCGGGCGCCATGAGTGGGAACAGATCCACCAGCGCGGCGTCGTCGGGCATCCACTTCACGTTGGGATGCGGCCAGTCGGTGCCCCACAGGACGCGGTCGGGCGCCGCCTCGATCAGCGCGCGCGCGAACGGCACGGCGTCGGTGAAGGGCGGGCCCTCCGACGAGACCCGCTCGGCGCCGCAGATCTTGACCCAGGCATTCTCGCTATTCATGAAGCTCAGCAGGATCTTGAAAGGGGGCTGCGCCAGTCCCGCGGCCGCCTTCACCCGCCCCATGTGATCGATGACGAACGGCACCGGCAGCTTCCTGAAGGTGCTCTCGAGCTCGACCAGGTCGTCGGCGTCGAGGTGAAGAATCAGGTGCCAGCCAAGTTCCTGGATTCTTTGGACGGTTCTCCTGAAGAACGCCATGTCCGGGCGTCCGCCGAGGTGGCGCACGAAATTGAAGCGCACGCCGCGGATGCCGCCGTCGTGCATCTGCTGGAACTGCCGGTCGGCGAACGATGGGTCGATGATCGCGGTGCCGCGGTAGCGCCCCCCGGAGCGCCGGATGGCGTCGAGCGTGACGCGCATGTCGGAGCCGTGGCAGCTCGCGTGCACGATAACCGCTCTTTCGAATCCAAGATCTGAATGCAGCTTCGCTAGGGCTTCGAACGGCGCGTCCTGCGGCACGTAGGCCGCCTTCGGGTCGTACGGGAACTTCGCCGCCGGACCGAACACGTGGCAGTGCGCATCGCAGGCGAAGGGCGGCGGTTTGAATGGCATGCTTCGGCAGGTGAATGATAGCTTCGATGTGGCGGTGGTCGGGCTCGGCCCGGCCGGGGTGACGTGCGCGGCGCTGCTCGGCAGCCTGGGCGTGAAGACGCTCGCCGTCGAGCGCGAACGCGCGGTCTACAGCAAGCCGCGTGCCTTCGCGCTCGATCACGAGGTGATGCGCGTGTTCGAGGATCTCGGCATCGCCCAAGCGGTCGCGCCCCATACCGCGCCGTTCACGCCGTCGGAGTACTACGGCGTCGACGGCCAGCTCATCAAACGCCTCGGCGCCCTGCCGCCGCCATGGCCGCTCGGCTGGCCGCCGAGCATGGTGTTCGAGCAGCCGGCGGTGGAAGCGCTGCTGCGCCGGTGCGCGGGCGACGTCGCGCAAGTCGTGTTCGACGAGCTGGACGGGCTCGGGCAATCGAAGGATCGCGTGACCCTTCGGCTGCGGAACCGCACCGTTTCCGCCCGCTATGTGATCGGCTGCGACGGCGCCGCGAGCACCGTGCGGCGCGTTCTCGGCATCGAGCACGACGACCTCGAGTTCGACCAGCGCTGGCTGGTCGTCGACCTGATCGTGAACCACCGCGGCTTCGCCAAGCTTCCGCGAGTCAGCATCCAATACTGCGAGCCGGCGCGACCTTCGACTTACTTGATCGGTGTAGGAGCGCATCGGCGCTGGGAACTGATGCTGGAGCCGGACGAAGAGCCTGATGCCTGGAAGCTGCTCGAGCGCTGGATCACGCCTGATGACGCCGAGCTCTGGCGCGCGGCCTCCTACCGCTTCCACGCCCTGGTCGCGCGGCAGTGGCGCCGCGGCCGCGTGTTCCTCGCCGGCGATGCGGCGCACCAGCAGCCGCCGTTCACCGGCCAGGGCATGTGCCAGGGAATCCGCGATGTCGCGAACCTCGCATGGAAGCTGCACTACGTGCTCGCCGGCAAGGCCGCCGATGCGCTCCTCGAGACCTATGAGCCGGAAAGAAGCTTGCACGTACGACGATTGACTTCCATTGTGAAAGACATCGGCAAAATCATCGGAGAGCGCGATCCGGTTGCGGCCCGCGCGCGCGACCGGCGGCTGCTCGCCGAGGCCCGCGGCAAGGTCGTTACCGTGCCGCGCCAGGACCTGATCCCGCCGCTCGAGCGCGGGTTCCTCTCTTCGCGGCCGCACCCGGCGAACGGGACGCTGTTTCCGAAGGACGGCAGAACCGGCTTGCGGGTGGTAAGACGCAATCAGCTGCCCGCATGGTTCGAGCGCCACCGCTGCGAGGCCGCGATCGTGCGGCCGGATCACTATGTGTACGGTGTGGCCGACAGCCAGACCACGCTTGACCGGATGCTCTCGGAGATGGCAAAACAACTGCAATGAGACTGCGCAGCGTCGAGCTCGAGCTGGCGGACGTCGCGAAGGCGGCGGATTTCCTCGCCGGCACCTGGGGCCTCCTGCCCGCGGGCACGGCGGGCAGGACGCGCTTTTTCCGCGGCACCGGGGACCATCCGTACATTCTTTCGCTCACCCAGGCAGCCGCGCCCGCCGTCGCGTCGATTACTTTCTCCGGGACGGCCGAGGAGATCGCAGGGCTGGGGAACCCCGACACCTCCTACGACGTGCCCGGCGGTGGAAAGGGCTTCGAGGTGCGCGGCCCCGAGGCGCAGAACTATCGCTTTATCGTCGAAAGCGGGAAGCCGGGAGCCCTCGACGATCGCGACAAGCCGATCCAGCTCACGCACGCGGTGGTCAACTCGACCGATGTCGAGGCGTCGGAGCGCTTCGCGGTCGAAAGGCTGGGCTTCGCGGTCTCGGACCGCACCGCGCACATGCGCTTCGTGCGCTGCAACCGCAAGCACCACGCCCTCGCCTACGCCAAGGCCGAGCTCGCCTCGCTCAACCACATCGCGTTCGAGCTACGCGACATCGACGCGGTGATGCGCGGCATCGTGCGCATGCGCGAGGCGGGCTTCGAGCCGGTGTGGGGGCCCGGGCGGCACGGCCCCGGGAACAACGTGTTCGGCTATTTCATCGCGCCCTACGGCGGCGTGATCGAGTACACCGCCGAGGTCTCGGAGGTCGGCGACGACTACCGCGTGGGCGGCCCGGAGGACTGGAAGTGGCCGCCGGGGCGCATCGACCACTGGGGGATGTCGAAGAAGGACCTGGCGAAGACCGCCGCCGCGGAAAAGGTCCTGAGGTTCAGGGCTTGATCTTCAGCTCGGGGATCAGCCTCGCGTAGCGCGCGTGCTCGCCGCGCACGTAGGCGGCGAACTGCTCGGGCGTCATGGGCTCGGCGACGTTGACCGCGAGCGCCCTGAAGCGCTCGGCCACCGGCGGATGCTGCATCGCCTTCAGGAGCTCTGAATTTATTCTCAGAAGGACTTCTCTCGGCGTCGCCGCGGGCCCATAGAGGCCGAAGTGCGGCCCGCCGTCGACGCCCTTGATGCCGTTTTCCTCGAGCGTCGGGATGTCCGGGAAGTCGGAATGGCGGTTGGGGCCGGCGATCGCGAGCATGCGCACCTTGCCCGCTTTCGCCGGCGCGATGCCGACGCCGGGGTCGAACACCACGTCGATCTGCCCGCCGATCAGGTCCTGCAGCGCCGGGCCCGCGCCCTTGTAGGGGACGTGGTTCAGCTTCACCTGCGCCTCGCGGTTGAACACCTCGGTGGCGATGTGCGGCGAGGTGCCGTTGCCCGGCGTGCCGTAGTTGAGCCTGCCGGGATTCGCCCTCGCGTGCGCGAGGAATTCGGCGAAGTTCCTGAACGGCCGCTCGGGGTGCGTGATCACGTAGAGCGACACCCGGCCGGTCGCCGCGATCGGCACCAGCACCTTGAGCGGATCGAGGTCGGGGCGGTTCACGATGTGCGGCGCGATCATCATGCTCGAGCCGGGCGAATAAAGCAGCGTGTGGCCGTCGGCGTCCGAGCGCGCCACCGCGTCGAACCCGATGTAGCCGTCGCCGCCGGCGCGGTTCTCGACCAGGAACGTCTGGCCGAGCGTCTCGGTCATGCGCGCGCCGAGCACGCGCATCGTGACGTCGGCCACCCCGCCCGCGGCGACGTTGACGATCACGCGAACGGGCTTGGCCGGCCAGGTCTGCGCGTGGACGGCGGTTGCGAGCGCGAGTGCGGCGAGCGAAAAAATGATCTTCATGCGCTTCCCTCGAGGAAATCCATCAGCACTTGGTTGAACCCTTCCGGGTTCTGGATATTGGCGATGTGCGCGGCGTCCGGGACCGAGACATGGCGCGCGCCCCTGACCTTCCCGGCGAGCCCCTGCATCAGCTCGGGCGGGCCGCCGAGGCGGTCGTTCGCGCCGCTCACGTAGAGCGTCGGGGCGGTGATGCCGCCGAGATCCTCCTCGAGGTCGAGCCCGAGGAAGGCGTTGGTCACCCCGAGATAGCCGGCGAGCGAGGTCCGGCGGATCATCCTGCGGATCTTGTCGAGCACCTCGGGGTGGGCGGCCTTGAAGTCCTCCGAGAACCAGCGCTGCACCGTGGGCTCGACGATGGTTTCGAGGCCCTTGTGCTGCACCGTCTCGCGCAGCTTGTGCCACATCGCGGCGAAGTCCGGCACCATGCGCGCCCGGCAGCAGCACGCCACGAGGCGCTCCACGCGCTCGGGGTGCCGGATCGCGAATGCCTGGGCAATCGCGCCCCCGAGCCCGAGGCCGACGAGCGAGGTCCTTTCGATCTGCTGCGAGTCGAGCAGCGCCTTCAGGTCGTCGACCAGCGCCGGGATGCTGGCGTCGCCGCGCGGGGCTTCGCTGCCGCCGTGGCCGCGCAGGTCGTAGCGCAGAATCCTGAACCTGCGCCCGAGCACCGCGACCTGCCCGTCCCACATGCTGAGGTCGTTGGCGATGCCGGTGACGAACGTCACCCAGCGCGTGCCCTCGCCGTCGACGCGATAGTGGGTCTTGATCAATCGAGCGTGAACGCCTCGTGCACCGCGCTTTGCACGCCGCCGCCCATCACCGGCCCGCCGCCGGCGACGTGGACCGCCGCGCCGACCGTGGCCGCGCCGAGCCCGTGCCGCGGCGTGGGCATCGGGGCGTACTGCTCCCACGCGTCCTTCTGCGGGTCGTAGGCCTCGTTCTGGCCGAAGACGCGGTTCGAGCCCTCGCCGCCCATCACGAAGATCCTGCCGCGGTAGAGCGCCGCGCCGTGCCCCGAGCGCGCGGTGGGCAGCGGGTTGCGCGCCTGCCACCTGTCCGCCTGCAGATCGTAAGCGTGATGCAGGTTGGAGTTCGTATAGAAGTTGTTCACCCGCCCGCCCATGACGTGAATCCGGTCGCCGGCGGCGACCGCGCCGAGGTGGTCGCGCCCGGTGGGCAGGGGCGCGCGCGGCGTCCAGCGATCGCCCTTCGGATCGTAGACCAAGTGCCAATCGACCGACTTCTTCGCCTCCGACGTATCGCCGATCGCCCCGCCGATTGCATGCATCAGGCCGCCAAGCGCCACGCAGGAGATCGAGCCACAGGCGTTGGGCAGCGGCGCGATCCGCGACCATTTGTTGTTTTCATAGACAAAACATTCCTTGTGAGGACGCCGATTCTGGTCGAGATGGCCGCCGATCGCGTACAGCTTGCCGTCGAGGAACTCGACGCCGACGTGGTTCGCGCCGAGCGGCAGCGGCGCCGCGTCCACCCAGCGGTCGGCCGCGGCGTCGTAGACGTGGTGATACGGCCGGTCGACGCGCTGCTCGCCGTAGCCGCCGACGATATGCATGCGGCCGGCGTGCGCGGTCGCCCACGCCATCTCGCTGCGCGGCAGCGGCAGCGGCGCTCTTGCCATCCAGCGCCCGGGGTTGGCCGCCTTCGGCGCCGGGCTGTCGAACACGTTCTGGATCGCCGCGAGCTCGGGCTTGTCGATGCGCCCGGGCTTCTGCAGCCGCTCGTACATGCCCCCACGGTGGGGTTGCTGCGCGAGCGCCCAGGCCGGAAGCCACAGGCCACTCGCCAGGATCGCGCGTCGTTTGGGGTTCACGGCTAGGATTTGACCATGAACCGGCTCATGTCGGCGATCGAGCGCGCCCTCGCGCTCGCGTTCATCGGCGCGGTGTGCCTCAACTTCGCCAACGTGGTCGGCCGCTACGGTTTCGGCCGCTCGATCGTCGGGGCCGACGAAATCCAGATCACCATCATGGTGTTCATGGCGTTCCTGGGCGCCGCGGTGGTGTCGTGGCGCCGCAGCCACCTGCGCATGGACGTCCTGGTGCGGTTTCTGCCGGAGAGATTTCGCTCTATCCTGCGCGCCCTCGAAGCGGTTCTCATCGTCGCGGTGGCCGGCTTCGCGCTGGTGCAGTCCTGGCGCTACAGCGCGCAGATGCTCGCGCTCGGCAGCACCAGCGCGGTCGGCGGGATCCCGATGTGGATCCCGCACGGCGCGGTGACGCTGGGCTTTGCGCTGATTCTTCTCGTCTGCGTGCGCAGATGGCGTTCGCTCTAGGCGTCCTGCCCGTCGCGCTGCTGCTGCTCGGGTTCCCGATCTACCTCGTGCTGCTCACGGCGGTGAGCGTGGCGCTGGTGTTCTTCATGAACGTGCCGCTGGTGGTGCTGCACCAGAACATGTTCGGCGCGGTCGACGCGTTCGCGCTGCTCGCGGTGCCGTTCTTCATCTACGCCGGCGAGCTGATGAGCCGCGGCAGCGTGGCGCGGCGCATCGTCGACTTCGTGCAGGCCGGGGTCGGCAGGATACCCGGCAGCCTCGGCGTCACCACCGTGGGCACCTCGGCGATCTTCGGCGCGATCTCGGGCGCGAGCGCCGCGACCGTCGCGACCGTGGGCAAGGCGATGCTGCCGGCGATGCGCCGCGCCGGCTATCCCGAGCCCTTCGCCGCCGGGCTGATCACCGCGGTGGGCGCGATCGACATCATCATCCCGCCGAGCATTCCGCTCATCGTGTACGGGATGGCGGCGCAGGAATCGGTGCCCCGGCTCTACGCCGCGGGCGTGCTTCCCGGGCTGCTGATCGCCGCGATGCTTGCTGTGTACGTCGTATGGACCGCGCGGCGGCACGGATTTGAACGGGGTCTGCCCTTTCAACTCTCCACGTTTCTGCGCGCCGCAGGGCGCGGCACCTGGGCCCTCGGCGCGCCGTTCATCATCCTGGGCGGAATCTACGGCGGCATTGTCTCGCCGACCGAGGCCGCCGCGGTCGCCTGCGTCTATGCCGCGTTCGTCACCTGGGCGGTGTTCCGGGAGCTCGGCTGGCGCGACGTGGTGGAAGCGGCGGCGGCGACCGCGCTCTTCACCGGGCAGGTGCTGATCATCGTGGCGTGCGCGGGGGTGTTCGCGTGGCTGCTCACGGTGCAGCAGGTGCCGCAGGCGCTGGTGGCATGGATCCAGGGCCTCGACGCCGGCAGCGCCGCCGTATTGCTCGCCATCAACGTCCTGCTGCTCCTCGTCGGCTGCTTCCTCGACCCGCTGTCGGCGATCCTGCTCCTCACGCCGCTCCTCATCCCGGTGGTCAAGGCGCTCGGCATCGACACGGTGCACTTCGGCATCGTGGTGACGGTGAACCTCGCGATCGGCCTGTTCCACCCGCCTTTCGGCATCAACATCTTCGTCGCGCAGTCGGCGCTCGGCCTCAGGCTCGAGGTGATCTACCGCGGCATCCTGCCTTTCATCGTGATCTACCTCGCGGCGCTCGTGCTCATCACCTACGTGCCGCAGATCTCGCTCGCCGGGGTAAGATGGTTTCTGCTGTGAAAAAAGAATTCATCGTCGCGCTCGAGGAGCACTACTGGGACGCCGAGGTGGCGGGCCATTTCAGGGAGCGCGGCCCCGAGATGCGCAACCCCGCGCTGCAGGAGCAGCTGCACGACCTCGGCGCGCGGCGCCTGAAGGACATGGACCAGGCCGGCATCGACCTGCAGGTGATCTCGCACGGCGCGCCCGCGCTGCAGCGCCTCGACGCCGAGACCGCGGTGCCGCTCGCGCGGCGCGCGAACGACCGGCTGCACCAGGCGATCCTGCAGAACGCCGCGCGCTTCGCCGGCTTCGCGGTGCTGCCCACCGCCGACCCCAAGGCCGCGGCCGACGAGTTCGAGCGCGCGGTGACCCGGCTCGGCTTCAAGGGCGCCATGATCCACGGCCTCAGCAACGGCCTGTTCCTCGACGACAAGCGCTTCTGGCCGATCTTCGAG
>Ga0187893_10009458_pt1 | contig 14963 bp, 15 predicted proteins | sample MA1701074metaG_FD_139574 | JGI IMG/M metagenome (GOLD analysis project Ga0187893, IMG submission 139574) | White microbial mat communities from a basaltic lava cave in the Kipuka Kanohina Cave System on the Island of Hawaii, USA - MA170107-4 metaG ...
CCGAGCCGCCGGTCGCCACCCAGGTGCGCGCGACACCCGACGTTGCGCCCGCGGCCGAGCGATCGGATCGGCAGGAGGCGGCGGAAGCCGTCGCGGACGAACCGGTCGCGCAGCCTGAACCGCCGCAGCCCGAACCGCCGGTTGCGCCGGTGGAGCCGACCGCGCCGACTGCCATGGATGCCGAGGTTCCTGAGCTCGAGCTCGTACCGGACGTGTCCCAGGAGGCGCCGACCCAGGAGGACGTGGACGCGCTTCTGGCGTCGACTGCCGCGACGTTGCTCGAAGCCGAAGGTCAGCTGCGGCTCGAGGAAGAAGAGCCGCCGGTCCAGCAAGTTGCGGCTGTCGCGCACGCCGAGGCCGTTCGAGAGACAGACATCGACTTGAGCTCGCTGACCAGCGACGCACCGGTTTCCGCGCCCTTGCCGGAGGTAGAGGCCTCGCGGGCAGCCGCGCCCGCGGCGGCGACCGAATCCCGGCAGTCGTCTGCGCTCGAGGCGGAGGCGACGGGGGGTGTCGAAGCCCCGCAGCCCGCGCAGGTCGTGCCGATTTCACGGGTCGTGCGTGAAACGCCGCCTCCGCAGCAGGTCGCCGCTCCGTCCGATCTCGATCGGCTGCTTCGGATCGCTGCCGCGAGAGGCGCGTCAGCGCTCTACACCGTAGCACGCACGAAGCCGGTCGTGCGGGTCGACGGTGAGATGCAGACGCTCGACTCGGAAGACCTGCTGACGCCTGAAGTGGTCGAGGCGTTCACGATGAGCGTCGCGCCGGTGACGACGCGCGAGGCGGTCCGCGCGGGCGAGACCACGGAGTGGATCTGCGACATGGCGGAGGTCGGTCGCGTGCGCTGTCTGAGCTTCCGCGACCACCGCGGGCCGGGCGTCATCTTCCGGATGCTGCCGCCACGGGCGATCTCTGCCGAGCAGCTCGGACTGTCGAAGGAAATCCAGGCGCTGTCGGCGCTGCCCGATGGGCTCGTCCTGCTGGCGGGTCCTCGCGCAAGCGGCGCCTCGACACTCGCTGCGGCGTTCGTGGATCTCGTCAATCGAACCCGGAGCGAGCACGTCGTCACGATCGAATCCCAGATTCTGTTCCTGCACGAGGCGAAGAGATCTTTCGTCAGCCAGCGCGAGGTGCGCGGCGGGGGCGACGAGATAGCGGCCGCGGCGCGCGCGGCGCTCCGCGAGGATCCCGACGTCCTCGTGATCGAGGAGCTGGCGTCGGCCGACGCCGTCACCGCCGCCGTCGAAGCGGCGCAGAGCGGACGCCTGGTGTTCGGAGGCCTGCGCGCCTCCACCGCGGAGGCGGCGATCGAACGGTTGCTCGAGCAGGCCCCGTCCGAGCGGCGCGCGCTCCTCCGGAGCGCGCTCGCATCGACGCTGCGCGGCGTGATTGCGCAGGCGCTCCTCCGCAAGCGTGGCGGCGGCCGCGTGGCGGCGCGCGAGCTGCTGCTCAACACGCCGGCGGTCGCGTCGCTCATCGCCGAGGGGAACCTGTTCCAGATCCGGGCGGCGCTTCAAAGCGGCCGCAAGCTCGGCATGGTCCCGCTCAACGACGCGCTCACCGCGCTCGTGCGCGCCGGCGTCGTCGATTCGGGCGAAGCCTACCGGAAAGCGGTCGATCGGGAGGGCCTGGTGGCCCAGCTCCGCCGCGAGGGTTTCGACACGTCGTTCGTCGAAAGGCTGGCGTGAGTGGTCGAGATCGCGGATGTCCGCCGGCGCGTGCGCCAGCGGATCGAGGACGCGCGGCGACGCGCCGCCGAGCGCCGCGTTGAAGTGGACGCCGCAGAGCGCGACTTCGCGCGGTTCTTGACGGAGGTGGCGGGCCCGATCTTCCGTCAGGTCGCCCAAGCCCTGGCGGCGGAGGGATATCACTTCTCGGTCAATACGCCCACCGGGCAGCTCCGCCTCGCCTCCGATCGATCGCGAAGCGACTTCATCGAGATCGAGCTCGATCCCCAGCTCAATCCACCGCAAGCCATCGGACGGGCAACCCGCGCCCACGGCGCACGCACGATGACCTCGGAGCGGCCCCTGCGCCCGGGCGTGAAAGTCCGCGAGCTGACAGAGGACGACGTCCTGGACTTTCTCACCGCGGAGATTGGGCCGTTCGTCGAGCGCTGACCACGATTTCACGGATCCGACAAACCACGGACCCTTAGATTGCTCCCGTAGCACGCAGGCGGGCGATCTCCTCGGCCGCAAATCCGAGATCGCCCAGCACCGCATCGGTGTGCTCGCCGAGCTGGGGCGGCGGCGTGCGGACGGTGCCTGGCGTGTCGGAGAGCTTGATCGGCACGCCGAGCGCTCGAATCGCTCCTGCGGCTGCATGCTCGAGCCGGGCGATCATGTCGCGCGCCGCAAGCTGCGGGTCGCCGAGCACTTCGCCGATGTCTCGGACCGAACCGCACGGAACTCCCGCAGCGGTCAGCGCCTCGAGCCACTGTGCGCGAGGCCGTTCCCCCAACCGCGCCGCGAGGAGCGGTCGCAGCTCGTCGTAGCGTGTCACCCGATCGCGGTTCGTCTCGAATCGCGGGTCGCTCCCCAGAGCGTTCAGACTGGTCGCGGCGCAGAACCGCCGCCACTGCTCGTCGTTGCCGACCGCGACGACGAAGTCGCCGTCCTCCGCCGTGAACGTCTCGTAAGGGGCGATCGTTGGATGCCGGTTGCCCAGGCGACCGGGGGAGCTGCCCGTCGCGAAGAAGATGCCTGCCTGATAGGTCAACAGCGCGGCGGTCGCGTCGAGCATTCCGACATCCACGAGCTGCCCGCGACCCGTGCGCTCACGCGCCAGCAGGGCAAGCACGATCCCGTGTGACGCGAAAATGCCCGCGACGATGTCGGAGATGGCGACGCCGAGGCGATAGGGCGGGCCGTCCGCGGCGCCCGTGAGGCTCATCAACCCCCCTTCGGCCTGCACGACGGCGTCGTATCCCGGCAGGTCGCGCCTGGGCCCGGTCTGTCCGAAGCCGGAGATCGCACAGTAAACGAGTCGCGGGTGGTGTGTGGAGACTCGCTCGTACCCGATCCCCATCCGATCCATCGTGCCGGGCCGGAAGTTCTCGACGAGCACGTCCGCTTTCGCGAGCAGACGGTCGAGAACGTCCCGCGCCTCTGGCCGCTTCAGGTCGAGCGTGATGCTCTCCTTGTTCCGGTTGATGCTGAGGAAGTAGGCGCTCTCTCCGCGGACGAAGGGCGGGCCCCATGCACGGGTGTCGTCCCCCTTCCCCGGCTGCTCGATCTTGAGGACGCGCGCGCCCATGTCAGCGAGCAGCATCGTGCAATACGGCCCGGACAGGACGCGTGTGACGTCGACGACGACGGTCCCGAAGAGCGGCCCTTTCGGATCGGCCATAATCAATTTGTGATTATCGTCTACACCACCGGGGCGAGCTGACAGAGCTGCCAGAAGGTGAAAGAGTTTCTTTCACGCGCCGGCGCGGCGTTCGTCGAGAAAAACGTCGAAGAGGATGACGCCGCGTATCGCGAGCTGGTGGCTCGCGGGGTCCGCACGGTCCCGCTGACGGTCTTCGGGGAGCTGGCCGTGAAAGGCTTCAACGCGCCGGAGCTCCGTCGTCTGATCGAATCCGCCGCGCCACCGTCACCAGATCGCTGACGAGGGCGTAGGCGGTCTGCGTCAGCCCGCCTCCAAGCTGCGTCATGGCGATCTCACCCAGAACGTCCGTCTGAAACACGACCGCGTTCTGCATCCCGCGGAGTTGGGCCAGCGGGTCGCTCGCCGGGAGCTCTTCCGGGCGTACGCGCGCGTGGCCGTTCCCGGCCGATGCCACCAGCCGAATCCGGCTGCCGCGCGCGGCCGCGGCCCGGACGTCGGCGCCGGTGATACCGCGAATCCCCGTTCGGTCGACCTTCTCTGGCGTCAGATCCGCCCGCATCAGCACGTTCGCGAGCGCGGCCGCCTTGGCAGCCGCATCCCAACCGTCAACGTCGAGCGAGGGATCCGCCTCGGTGATTCCGGCGCGCTGCATGTCGTCGAGCGCGGCGTCGAACTCTCCTCCCTCCTCCAGGATCGTCAGGATGTGATTCGTCGTGCTGTTGACGACGCCACGGAACCCGGTAATGCGAACGCCGGGCATCGTCTCGCGGACGAGGTTGAACACAGGGACGCCGTCCATCACGGCGCCTTCGAAGAGGAACGACACGCCGCGTTCGCGCGCGAGGCGATCGAGCTCCGCCCACGCGATAGCCACGGGCCCCTTGTTTGCGGTCACCACGTGCAGTCCGGCGAGGAGCGCCGCGCGGACGTGTTCGATTGCCGGTTGCCCCGTCTGCACGTTGAGGGGCGTCGTCTCGACGAGAACGCCCGTCCGGTCGAGCCTGGAGGCCCGCCGGATGACATCCACGGCCGGAACTGACTCGCCGAGCGACCGACCGCCTTCCACCGCATCCGCCGCCGCCACGGCATCCGTGCCCGCTTCGTCAAACGTCGACCCATGCCGGGCGGTGACAATTCCGCAGACGCGAATCGTGACTCCGTGATCGCGCTCGAGGGGCACGGCCTTCTCGCGCGCGAGCCGTACGAAACGGCGCGCGACGTTGCCAAAGCCGACGAGGACGAGATCGAGGCGCATGCGCTTGTCGCCGTGGCACGACCCTTTAGGGTCGTATCAGTAACCCGCACGACCCTGAAGGGTCGTACCACGTTGGTCGGCGAGCTACACCGGCGCCGTCTCGAGAAGCAGATGCAGCCGCCGGAGGCCTTCGACCAGGTGAGACGTCTCCGATCCGAAACCGATGCGCAGGTAGCCGTCCATGTTGAAATGATCGCCCGGGACGATGAGCACGCTCTGCGTGTCGCGCAGCCGGGTGACCAGCTCGGTCGAGTTGATCCCGTGTCGATACCCCACGTAGACGATCGCGCCCGCCTCCGGCGGGACATGGGAAAACGCGTCGCCGTGCGAGATCAGCCAGTCCCTGATGACGGGATAGTTCGTCCGGATGATGCGCCGTGTGCGCTCGATGATCGACGGTCGCCGCGCCGGGTCAAGCGCGACGCGCGCCAGCAAATCGCTCAGGGCGCCCGGAGCGATCGTCGTGTAGTCGTGGTACGACCAGAGCGATGCCGCCAACGCAGGGGCCGCGACGATCCAGCCAATCCGGAGCCCCGGCAGGCCGTACGCCTTCGACAGGCCGCTCGTGACGATCACCCGCTCGGATCGTCCCCACATGGTGGGCGTTTCCTGACCGTCAAGCTCGGCGCCCGTATAAATCTCGTCGGCCAGAATCCACGCCCCCTGACGCTCCGCGATTGCGGCGATGCCATCCAGATCCGGCGCCTCGAGCCTCGCGCCCGTCGGATTGTTCGGGTTGCAAATCAGGATCAACTTCGTCCGCTTCGTGACGAGCCTGGTCAGCTCGTCGAGGTCCGGACGCCATCGCCGGCCGGCCGCGGTGTCGCGCTCCCGGAGCGGCCACGGCTTCACGACACCGCCGAAGCCGCGCACCAGACCCCACGCCTGCATGTAGTTCGGGGTCATCATCACGACCTCGTCTCCAGGCTCAACGAGGTGCCAGACCGCCAGGTAGTTCGCCTCGGATCCGCCGTTGGTGACCTCGATGTGATCCTCGGTCACGCCGGGATAGAGACTCGCGATCGCGTGGCGCAGTTCAGGCGTGCCGTTCGACTGCGTGTAGACGAGCTCCTGTTTGAGCAGGCGGGCCAGGTTGCCTCCGGTCGCGTCCTCCGTCGACCGGACGTCGAGCAGCTCTTCGAGCCTCAGCGGGTGCACACCGCTCTCCGACAGGTTGAACGCGACCCGGTTCTCCCACGTCGACTGCAGCCGCTCCATCGCGAACGTTTCGATGCGCATGGCGGTAGTCTAAGGTATCTTCTAGGCGCAGGACAGCCGACCTTGTCGCAGGAAACGGTTCCCGAGATGGTTGCGATCCCCGCCGGAGAATTCGTCATGGGCTCCGACGACGGGGATGAGGACGAGCGGCCCGGGCACCCGGTCCATCTCGACGAATACTCGATCGGCGTCTGCCCGGTCACGCATCGGCACTACGCCCGCTTCGTCCGGGAAACGAACCACCGCGCGCCCGCGGTCTACGAGCTGCCGCTCATCGTCACCAACGGCGGCCGCGATCGCGAACGGATGTTCCGGCGTCTCAGCGCTCAGTACGTCTGGAGTGACAGCCAGGTACCGAACGCGCGGCTCGACCATCCCGTGACCCTCGTCAGGTGGGAGGACGCGGACGCCTATTGCAAGTGGCTGGCTGAGACGAGCGGCCGTCCCATCCGCCTGCCGACGGAAGCCGAGTGGGAGAAGGCGGCCCGTGGCGGACTCGAGCGGTGCCGGTATCCCTGGGGCAACGAGCTGGATCCGCTCAAGGCGAATTTCCTGACCGATCCGTCGCTCAAGATGTCGCACGGGACGACGCCGGCGCGTGCGTTCACGCCGAACGGATACGGGCTGTATGACGTCATCGGGAACGTCTGGGAGTGGGTCTCGGACTGGTACGGCGCCGATGCCTACCGGTCGGCCGTCGAGCGCAACCCGCAAGGACCGGCCGACGGACGGCTCCGAGTGCTCCGCGGCGGGGGCTGGCCGGTCTCCGACATTCGCATGTTGACCTGTTCGCATCGGCACGAAGTGCCGCCCGATACGTATTCCTACAGCATCGGCTTCCGGATTGCATCTCCTGAGACCTCATGAAGCAAGAACACGTCGTGGCCGTGCTTGCGCTGCTCTTCAGTTGCCCCTCGACGACGCTCAGGGCAAGCCCTTCGACTCCGATCGAGTCTGCCCCCCCGCCGGTCCAGGAGCCGGCGCCGCGCGACGTTCGCCGCGAGCCGGTCGTCGTGACGACTGGGTCGGCGTTCCTGCGCCGCGTGCCGGACCAGGCGTTCGTCAACGTCGGTGCCGAGGCGCGCGCGGTCGCGCCGAAGGATGCGCAGGCGCAGAACGCGAAGACGATGACCGCGGTGCGTGCGCGGCTGAAGGCGCTCGGGATCGCCGATTCGGCGATCGAGACTCGCGCGCTCGATCTGCAGCCGGAGTTCGACTATGCCGGCGGCCGCCAGAAACTGCGCGGCTACCTCGCGCGCAACATCATCGAAGTCCGGCTGGACGATGTGACGCGGGTCGGGGAGGTCATCGACGCGTCGATCGAGGCCGGAGCAAGTTCAGTGCATGAAGTCCGTTTCGATCTGAAGGACCGAACGGTCGTCGAGCGGGAGGCGTTGAAGGCCGCCGTGACCGACGCGCTCGCGCGCGCCTCGGCGCTCGCCGCCGGCGCCGGCAAGACGGTCGATCGGATTGTAACAATCGAGGAGCAGCGCGCCGAGCTCGTGCCGATGGTGCGCACCGTGATGTTCGCCCGGGCAGAGTCGCCGGCGGCCCAGACACCCGTCGCGCCGGGAGAGGTCGAGATCCGAGCCACCGTCACGGTGACCGCGGCCATCAAGTAGGCCCGACCTTAAGGTCGGGCGTGCCGCTCTTCCCTTCCTCGATCTCGCTCAGCAGCTCTCCATCCAAGGCGTTGTCGAAGAGGCCCGTCAGCTCCGGCGCCCGCGTCGGGCGCACGCTCGTATCGATCGGGGGCAGAGCCAGCGGCTCGTCCCCCGATGCGGCGCCGAGATCTTTCAAGCGTCGGGCGGAGACGAGCACACGGCTTTCCATCGACCCGACCGCTTCGTTATACGACTCGACCGATCGCTTCAGCGAGCTCCCGAGCTTCTCGAAGTGGTCCGCCAGCTTGCAGATCCGCTCGTAGAGTGTGCGGCCCAGCTCGCTGATCTCGAGCGCATTCTGCGCCATCTTCTCCTGCTGCCAGCCATGTGCGACGGCCCGCAGGAGGCCGACGAGCGTCACGGGGCTCGCGAGCAGCACGCTCTTGCCGAGGCTGAACTCGAGGAGACCGGGGTCGTGCTGGAGGGCGCTCGTGAGCAACGCCTCGGCCGGCACGAACAGCACGACGATATCCGGCGCCGGCTGAAAATGGCTCCAGTACGACTTGTTCCCGAGCCGCGTGACGTGCTCTCGGAGCTGCCGCGCGTGATCGCGCATCCGCGCCTGCCGCGCCGGCTCGTCGGCTGAATCCTGAGCCGCCAGATACGCCGTCGCGGGGACCTTGGCATCCACGACGACATTCCTGCCACCCGGGAGGCGGACGACGAGGTCAGGGGTTACGCGCCCATCGTCCCCCGAGATGCTCTCCTTGAACGAAAAGTCGCAGTGCTCGATCATGCCGGCGGCTTCGACCACGCGCCGAAGTTGCAGCTCACCCCACTGCCCGCGCACGTTCGGCGAGCGCAAAGCCTTCACCAGGTTGGTCGTCTCGCTCTGCAGCGAGCGGAGCTGCTCGTCGAGCCGCGCATGCGCGCCGATGCGCTGCCGCTCGACGTCCTGGATCTGGGCATCGAATCTCTTCAACGTCTCCGAGATGGGCTGCACGATCGCGGAGATGGCCTGCTGGCGCGTCGTGAGGTCGCCGGCCGACTGCGCCTGGACTTCGCCGAGCTTCGTCCTTGCGAGTTGGAGGAACTGATCGTTGTTCGCGCGGAGCGCGTCGGCGGACAGCGCCGCGAACGTGTCCCGCAGCGCCGCGTCGGCGCGGCGTGTCGATCGCGTGACGAGCCCGACAGCGGCGGCGCCGATTGCCAGCCCGATGAGAAGGGAGAGGACGTCCAGTAGACCGAATATTAGGCGAAGGTAGCGAAAATCTCAACAGAATTGCGCGGTTTTCGGTCCACCTCAACCGCTCGATAGTGTATTCCCCGACGAAGTGGCATAATATAGGACTAGTTTGGTCGGGATTTACTGAAGGGGTACGCATGCTGAGGCTGTCGAAAAAAGCTGACTACGCGCTGATGGCGATGAAGCACCTGGCGCTGCAGGCCGATCGCGGCTCAGCCAGCGCGCGCGAGATCGCGCTCCACTACGAGATTCCCGTGGAGCTGCTGGCGAAGGTGCTGCAGCGTCTCGTGCGTCGCGGACTGCTCGCGTCGCATCAGGGCACGCGCGGCGGCTATCAGCTCGCGCGCGCCGCCTCGATGATTTCGATCGCCGACGTCATCCAGGCCATTGACGGGCCGCTGACGATGACGGCGTGCTCTTCGGACGATCACCGGTGCGACCAGTTCTCGTCGTGCAGCGTCCGCGATCCGCTCTGGCGAATCAAGGACCGGATCGTCGCCGCGCTCGCGACGTGCACCGTGGCGGATCTGACGGTCGATCCGCCGGAGGAGACGCCGGTCACGATGGGTGTCCTGGGGAAAAGGGGACAGTCGCCGTTTTCCTCGGTGAACGTAGAAGGAAAGAGGTAGCCAACCGTTTTTATGGTGCAGATGAGTGAGAACGCTGCGGCTGTGATCGCCAAGATGCTCGAAAAGAACGGCATCCCGGGCGGTGGACTGCGCATCGCCATCCGCGCGGGCGGCTGTTCGGGCTATAGCTACGTGTTCGCCTGGGAGGCGGAGCCGAAGCCGACCGACGAGGTGTTCGACGGTCCAGGTGGCGCCCGCCTGTTCATCGATCCGAAGAGTCACAAGCTGCTGGACGGGACCGTGCTCGACTACGACACGGCTCTCATCAGCCGGGGATTCACTTTCAGCAACCCGCACGCCAAGAGCACGTGCGGATGCGGGACATCGTTTTCGACATGACTACTGCAACTCGAACGATCGAAGAGCTCGCGAACCGCGAGTATAAGTTCGGCTTCGTCACCGACGTTGAGCAGGAGATTGCTCCGAAGGGGCTGAACGAAGACGTGATCCGGATGATCTCGGCCAAGAAGGACGAGCCGGAGTGGCTCCTCGAGTGGCGCCTGAAGGCGTATCGCGCCTGGCTGCAGATGACCGAGCCCACGTGGCACAACGTGCAATACCCGCCGATCGATTACCAGGCGATCAGCTACTATGCCGCGCCGAAGCAGAAGCCGAAGCTGAACAGCCTGGACGAGGTGGATCCGGAGATCCGCTCGACGTTCGAGAAGCTCGGGATTCCGCTCGAGGAGCAGAAGCTGCTCGCCGGCGTCGCCGTCGACGCGGTCTTCGACAGCGTGTCGGTCGGTACGACGTTCCGCGCGAAGCTCGCGGAGATGGGCATCATCTTCGGCTCGTTCTCCGAAGCGGTGCGCGAGCACCCCGATCTCGTGAAGAAGTATCTCGGGTCGGTTGTTCCGTACACCGACAACTTTTTTGCGACCCTTAACTCGGCGGTCTTCAGCGACGGATCCTTCGCGTACATCCCGAAGGGCGTGCGCTGCCCGATGGAGCTGTCGACCTACTTCCGCATCAACGCGCAGAACACCGGGCAGTTCGAGCGGACGTTGATCGTCGCCGACGAGGGGGCCTCTGTGAGCTACCTCGAGGGCTGCACGGCGCCGATGCGCGACGAGAATCAGCTGCACGCCGCGGTCGTCGAGCTGGTGGCTCTGGACAATGCGACGATCAAATACTCGACGATTCAGAACTGGTACCCGGGCGACAAGGAAGGCCGCGGCGGGATCTACAACTTCGTGACGAAGCGCGGCCTCTGCAAGGGGGCGTCGTCGAAGATCACCTGGACCCAGGTCGAGACCGGCTCGGCGATCACCTGGAAGTACCCGAGCTGCATCCTGCAGGGGGATCGGTCCGTCGGCGAGTTTTACTCGGTCGCGGTGACCAACAACCGCCAGCAGGCGGACACCGGCACCAAGATGATCCACCTTGGGAAGCAGACCAAGAGCACGATCGTCTCCAAGGGGATATCGGCGGGCCGGGGGCAGAACACATACCGCGGCGCCGTGAAGATCGGGAAGAACGCGACGAATGCGCGCAACTATTCGCAGTGTGACTCACTGCTCATCGGCGACAAGTGCGGCGCCCACACGTTCCCGTACCTGGAGATCAAGAACACGTCGGCGCGTGTCGAGCACGAGGCGTCGACGTCGAAGATCGGCGAGGAGCAGATCTTCTACTGCCGCCAGCGCGGCCTCTCGGCCGAGGACGCGGTCAACATGATCGTCAGCGGGTTCTGCAAGCAGGTGTTCCGTGAGCTGCCGATGGAGTTCGCGGTGGAAGCCCAGAAACTCTTGAGCGTTTCGCTCGAAGGATCGGTGGGATAGAGAAGGAGGGCGGGCCTCTCAGGCCCGCCAGTGGTAACGAATGTTAGATGTCAAGGGTTTGAAAGTCCGCGCCGAGGGCAAGGACATCCTCCGCGGCGTAAATCTGACGGTTCAGGCGGGCGAGGTGCACGCCATCATGGGGCCGAACGGATCTGGCAAGAGCACGCTTGCGCGCGCGCTCGCCGGGCACCCGCAGTACGAGGTCACGGCGGGCGAGGCGCGGTATCTGGGGCAGGACCTCCTCGCGATGGATCCGGACGAGCGCGCCCGTCTGGGACTGTTCATGGCGTTCCAGTATCCGGTCGAGATCGCCGGCGTGAACAACGCGTACTTCCTCAAGGCCGCGCTCAACGCCAGGCGCAAGCAGCAGGGGCTCGAGGAGCTGGACGCGATCGAGTTCATGGCACTCATCCGCGACAAGGCCGGGCTGCTCGACATCGATCAGAGCATGTTGAGCCGCGCGGTGAACGAAGGGTTCTCCGGCGGCGAGAAGAAGCGCAACGAGATCTTCCAGATGGCGGTACTCGAGCCGACGCTGGCGATTCTGGACGAGACCGATTCGGGTCTCGACATCGACGCGCTGCGCGTCGTCTCCCACGGCGTCAACGCCATGCGGAACACGGATCGCGCCTTCATCGTCGTGACGCATTATCAGCGGCTGCTCAACTACATCGTGCCCGACGTCGTGCACGTGCTGACCGACGGCGTCATCGTGCGCTCGGGCGGCAAGGAGCTCGCGCTCGAGCTCGAGGAGAAGGGCTACGGATGGCTCGAGGCGGCGGGAGCGAAGGCGTGAGCAGCGCGGCAACCGGTGCGACCGTCGAGCGGAGCGATTTCATCCTGACCGAGTACGACCGGTTCGTGCGCGAACGGGGAGGCGCAGCCCCCTCCTGGGTGCGGGAGCTGCGCGGCCAGGCGCTGACGCGATTCGCGGAGGCGGGTTTTCCGACGACCCGCGACGAGGAGTGGCGCTTCACGAGCGTCGCGCCGATCGCCGAGACGGCGTTTCAGCTGGCCGCCGAGCCGGCCGATCGCGGCGCGATCCAGGGCCTGGTCGCGGATGTGGCGTTCGACGGCGTCGCCGCCCGCCTGGTGATCGTCAACGGCCGGTTCTCGCATGAGCTCTCGACCGTGCGACCCGGGTCCGGTATTGCGGCCGGCGGGCTCGCGACGGCGCTCGCCGGCGACCGGTCGGCGCGGCTCGAGCAACAGATCACGAAGCTCGCGGTCGACGGCCGCCCGTTCGTCGCGCTGAACACGGCGTTCATGGAGGATGGCGCGTTCGTCGAGATTCCCGCCGGCGCCGTCGTCGCCGCTCCGATTCACATCGTCGTCGTGACGACATCGGGCGCGAGCCCGGCGGTCGCGCATCCGCGGATTGTGGTGGCTGCGGGCGCGAACGCGCAGGCCACGATCGTCGAGACTTACATCGGCGCGGCTGCGAAGCCCTACCTGATGAACGCGGTCTCCGACGTAGTCCTCGACGAGAATGCGGTGGTCGAGCACTACAAGGATCAGCGGGAGCCCGTGGGCGCTCACCACATCGCCACGATGCACGTGCGGCTCGGTCGCTCGAGCACGTTCACGTCGCAGGCGTTCGCCTTCGGCGGGCACATCGTGCGCAACGACATCCTCGCCGTGCTCGGCGGCGAAGGTGGTGAGTGCACGCTGAACGGCCTGTACTTCAGCGACGGCCGGCGGCTCGTGGACAACCACACGACGATCGATCACGCGCTGCCACACTGCGCGAGCCACGAGCTCTACAAGGGCATCCTCGCGGGGAAGGCCCGCGCGGTGTTCAACGGAAAGATCGTCGTTCGCCCCGACGCGCAGAAAACCGACGCGAAACAGACCAATCGTGCGCTGCTCCTGTCCGACGGGGCGCAGATCAACACGAAACCACAGCTCGAGATCTTCGCCGACGACGTGAAGTGCACGCACGGGGCGGCGATCGGCCAGCTCGACGACGAAGCGATGTTCTACCTGCGCGCGCGCGGTCTTACGGCCGTCGAGGCGCGCGACCTGCTCATCCACGCGTTCGCGGGGGAGATTCTGAACCAGATAAAGGTCGAGCCCGTCCGTGCGCAGATGGAAACCGGGCTGTACGCACAGCTCGCGCGGGACCTGGAGGATCGGGCCTGAGGGTCCGGTCGGCATGTCTACGATCCCCGGCACGGCTCCCATGGCTCCGACGACGCGGTTCGACGTGGCCCAGGTCCGACGGGACTTTCCCATCCTTACGCAGCTCGTGCACGGCAAGCGCCTGGTCTACCTCGACAGCGCCAACACCAGCCAGAAGCCACGCGCCGTCATCGAGGCGCTCGATCGGTACTACGAGGAAGCGAACGCGAACATCCATCGCGCGACGCACCTGCTGAGCGAGCGCGCGACCGGGGCGTACGAAGCGGCGCGGCTGAAGGCCCAGCGGTTCGTCAATGCGCCCGAGCTGCGCGGCATCATCCTCACCCGCGGGACGACCGATGGCATCAATCTGGTCGCGCAGACCTACGGCCGCGCGGTGCTGAAGCCGGGCGACGAGGTGCTGATCTCCTGGATGGAGCACCACTCGAACATCGTCCCGTGGCAGCTCGTGTGCGACGCGACGGGCGCCCGCTTGCGGGTGGCGCCGATCGACGATCGCGGCGAGCTCGTCGTCGAGGAGTTCGAGCGGATCCTGTCGGACCGGACGAAGATCGTGGCGGTCGCCCACGTGTCGAACGCTCTCGGGACGATCAACCCCGTCCGGCACATCGTCGAAGGGGCGCACGCGCGCGGCGCGGTCGTGCTCGTCGATGGCGCGCAGGCCGCGCCGCACCTGCCGATTGACGTGCAGGCGCTCGGCTGCGACTTCTACGTGCTGTCGGGGCACAAGATGTACGGGCCGACGGCGACTGGTCTCCTCTACGGTCGAACCGATCTGCTCGAGCGTATGCCGCCCTATCAGGGTGGCGGCGACATGATTCAGTCCGTGAGCTTCGAGAAGACCACCTACAACGTCCTGCCGTACAAGTTCGAGGCCGGAACGCCGAACATCGCAGGAGTCGTCGGCTTCGGCGCGGCGATCGATTACCTGCAGGGGTTCGATCGCGCGGCCGTGCTCGAGCACGAGGACACGCTTCTGGCGGCCGCGACGACGCGCGTCCGCGAGATCCCCGGTACCCGCATCTTCGGCACCGCGCGCGAGAAGACCGGAGTCCTCTCGTTCACGCTGGACGGTATTCACCCGCACGATGCGGGGACGATCCTCGACGCTGAAGGAGTGGCCGTGCGTTCGGGCCAGCACTGCGCGCAACCGGTGATGGACCGGTTCGGCGTGCCGGCGACCATCCGCGCGTCCTTCGGCATCTACAACACCATGGACGACGTGGACGCGCTCGTTTCGGCGCTGGAGAAGGCCAGGAGCCTGTTTGCGTAACCGAGACCATGAGCGATCTCAACGACCTCTACCAGGAAGTCATCCTCGACCATAACAGGCGTCCGCGGAATTTTCGGGCGCCCGAAGGGGCGAACCGCCGCGCGGAGGGCTTCAATCCGCTCTGCGGCGACCGCTTGACGCTGTTCCTCACCGTCGCCGACGGCGTCATTCGCGACGTGGGGTTTCAGGGTTCGGGCTGCGCGATTTCCAAAGCATCGGCGTCGCTGATGACCGAGGCGCTGAAGGGCAAGTCGGTGGTGGAGGCCGAGGCCCTCTTCGAGCGGTTCCATCGGATGGTGACCGCGCCACCTGACGCTCCGGTCGAACCGCTCGGGAAGCTGTCGGCCCTGGCGGGCGTGCGAGCGTTTCCGGTACGCGTGAAGTGCGCGAGCCTCGCCTGGCACACGATGAAAGCCGCCGTGAAGCAGGACAAGCCGGAGGTCGTGTCGACTGAATAGGGCCTGGGGCTTGGGGCCTGGGGC
>Ga0187893_10009459_pt1 | contig 14963 bp, 14 predicted proteins | sample MA1701074metaG_FD_139574 | JGI IMG/M metagenome (GOLD analysis project Ga0187893, IMG submission 139574) | White microbial mat communities from a basaltic lava cave in the Kipuka Kanohina Cave System on the Island of Hawaii, USA - MA170107-4 metaG ...
CGGCACAGTTCCCGGTTCCCAGTTTCCAGTTTCCAGCAGAGCGCGCGCGTTCGACTTCTGGGAACTGGTAACTGGAAACTGTGCGAGCAATTCCGATACGCACTTGAGACCGCGAGCACTTAGAATGCGCCGATGGTCGCGCCGCGGGTCTACCTGCCGGAGCGCGCGGAGGACGTCGGGCGCTGGCTCCGGGGGGAGCTTCCCTCGGAGGTCGTCAAGGAGGGCCGCGCGCGCACGGTCTGGCGCGCGGGCGACCGGCCGCCCCGCCTCTACGTGAAGCGCTTTCCGCCCGAGCTCTTCCGGGACCGCGCGCGCGCCGAGGCCCGCATGCTCCAGGCGCTCGCGCGGGCGGGTATCCCGTGCCCCCGCCTGGTCGCGACCGCCCGGGACCGGCGGGGGAGCTACGTGATGACGGAGGAGGTGGCCGGGGCCGCGGTCCTCCGCGAGGCCCTCGAGCGCGGCGGTCCCGAGGCGCGGCGGCTGGTCGAGGCCCTGGGCGGGCTCGTCCGCCGACTCCAGGAGGCGGGGTTCGAGCACCAGGACCTCCACGTGGGAAACGTCCTGGCGCGGGACGGCGCGCTCTACGTGATGGACGTCCACCGCGCGGCCAGGCGCTCCCGTCTCACGGAGGCGCGCCGGATCGCCAACGCGGCGTTCGCGGCGATGTCCTTCCTCGACCTCCGCCCCCGGAGCGACGTGGCCCGCTTCCTCCGCGCGGCGGGCTTCTCGGGGCATGGGACCTGGCGACGCGTCTGGACCCGCCTCCGGAAGGAGCTCTTCCGGTACTACGCGGGCCGGACGGAGCGCTGCGTGGAGGGGGGGCGGGGCTTCGGCGTCCGGGACGGGATCTACCACCGCTCGGACGCGGACGTCGCGGCGATCGAGGCGTGGGTCCGCTCGGGCCCGATGGAGCCCGTGAAGGTCGAGGGGACCCGAGGCCTCTACCGCTCGGCCCAGGGGCTCTTCCTCAAGCGGATGCGGCGGGGCCGGGCGGCCCGCTACTGGCGGGCGGCCCACGGGCTGGCGGTCCGGGGCCTCGGGACGCCCCGTCTCCTCGCCTGCGGCCCGACCTGGGTCGCGGGCGAATGGGTCGACGCCCCCGACCTCCACGCCTTCGTGCGCGAGCGGGGAGCGGGCCTCGGCCGGCGGGAGCGGGACGCCCTCCTCGTCCGGCTCGCGCGGGACCTCCACCGGATGCACGCGCGGGGGGTCTTCCACGGGGACCTCAAGGCCACCAACGTCCTGGTCCGGGGAGGGGACTTCCTCTTCGTGGACCTGGACGCCGTCCGCTTCCGGGAGGAGCTGACGGAGCGCGAGCGGATCCTCAACCTGGCCCAGCTCAACGCCTCGCTCGCGCCCCCGCTCACGCGCACGGACCGCGTGCGCTTCCTCCGGGCCTACGGCGGCCCCTGCGCCTCGATCCGGAGGGACGAGCGGCGCTGGACCCGCGAGGTGATGCGGATCACCGCGGCGCGGCGGCACCGATGGCCGCCGCCCGGGGGATCGTCCTAGGTAATACAAAGTGAGTTCGCAGGCACCGGTGAGTAATCACCGCCGTAGGGAGATCGGGAGATGCCTGGGGATCCGGTGATGGGAATCCTCGAGAATCGGGAAGAACGGCGACGGAATGGCCATTCCACGCGTCCCCGTTGCTCCGATCTCCATATCTCCCGGCATCTCCTGATCTCCCTACGTCCCGGCGTGCTTACGAACTCACCTGGACTCACTTAGCATGGTCCCCGCCCCCTGCGGCGTCTGCGGCGCGGCCGAGGCCACGCTCCTCTTTCGCGGGGAGGATCCGCACGCGACGGTGCCGGGGGAGCGCTTCCCGGTGGGGCGCTGCCGCCGCTGCGCCCACGTCTACCTCCTCGAGCGCCCCCTTCCCTCGGAGATCGGGCGCTATTATCCCGAGGGCTACGGCCCTCACCGGCACCGGGAGCCTTCCGGGAGCGGGCGGACGCCCGGGCGGCACCGGCTGATCCGGCGCCCCCCTCCGTTCCGGATCCTGGACGCGGGCTGCGGATCGGGCTACGACCTCCGTCCGTTCGCGGAGCGGGGCTGCGAGGTCTTCGGGATCGAGACCGACCCGGGGGCAAGCGAGGAGGCCCGGCGGGGAGGCGTCCAGGTCCAGTGCTGCGGCATCGAGGAGGCGACGTTCCCGGACGCCGCCTTCGACGTCATCACCGTGAACCATGCCCTGGAGCACGTCTTCGATCCGCGGGCGGCGCTCCGGAACCTCCGGCGCATGCTCCGCGAGGACGGGATCCTCTACCTCCTCTTTCCGACCTCCGACGGACTCTGGTTCCGGGTCTTCCGGGAGGACTGGTACCACCTGGAAGCGCCGCGCCACCTCCAGTTTTTCGGCCACGGGCCGTTCCTCCGGCTCGCCGGGGAGACCGGGTTCCGGGTCCTCCACCGGGGGACGCGGTCCGGGGGGAAGGGCTTCTACCGGAGCCTCGAGCGCGCCGGGCGCCGCGGCGCGGGCGCGGGGCTCGCCTATCGGCTCTGTCGATTCGGGCCGGGCCGGCTCATCACCCGGGTCCTTCTCCGCTTCGTCGTGGACGGCCTCCGCCAGGGCGACGTGGCGGAATATCTCCTGGCTCCCGCTAGGCGAGGGAGCGGAGGAGATCCCGCAGCTTCCGGTAGCAGCGCTCGACCGTGAATCCGTCCTCCACGGTCCGCCGTCCGGCCGCTCCCAGGCGCCCGCGGAGCGGTTCGTCCTCGAGGCGCCGGAGCGCCTCCGTCCAGTCGCCCGCGAGGAGGCCGTTCTCGCCGTCCCGGACCACGGTCTCGATCGCGCCCCTCCGGGAGGCCACCACGGGCACGCCAGCGGCGAAGTAGGTCAGGATCTTGTAGGGCATCTTGGTGCGGCTCCAGGGGTCGTCGGGTAGCGGGGCGACGGCCACGTCGAAGGACCGGACGGCCTCGGGCTCGCCTTCGAGGGTCCACGGCACGAAGTCCACGTCCGCGCCCGGGATCGCGGCAGGGCGGTCGGCCAGGAGGCGGACCCGGCGGCCGCGGAGGGCGGGCGCGATCTCCTCCAGGTTCGGGAGGTTCGCCGAAGTCCCGCACCATCCGACCATGAGCCGGGAGGAGGCCCAGGATTCCTTGGGCCGCCAGCGCTCCAGGGCGATCGGGGTCGGGATGACATGGACGTCCCGGGCCCCGTACTCGCGGGCCAGCGGTTCGCTCCCGGAGTGGACCACGACGGCGTCGGCGATCCGGAGGATCTCCTGGAAGCGCTTCCGCCGGGTCGCCGAGAGGGCGACCCGGCCGTCCTTCCGGGAGTAGATCATCGGGTCGTCGAAATCGTAGACGAGACGCTTCGCCCGGCGGCGGAGGGCGCGGAACTGCCAGGCGGGGAGGAGGCGCTTCTGGTGGACCACGACGTCGTAGTCGGGGCAGCTCCGGAGGAGCCTCCAGCGCGCCGCCAGGCCGTCGGGGAGGTCCGCCCGCTCCGCCTCGATGCCGTCGTTCCGGAGGAGGGGGAGGTAGGGGAGGATGCGCGTCCGGGCGCTGGGAGTCTGGGGCGGGTGGGTCAGGAAGAGGACGCGCACGGTCCCATGAAACACGAATCGCGGGGAGCGATGCAACGGTCGCGTGGCCGGGCGCCGGCGGCGCCCGCGTTGACCCCCTCCCGGGGCGGTGCTATCATCGCGCCCCAGATGCCGGCCGTGAGCGTGGTCTTCCCCACCTTCGACCAGCCCCAGGCGCTCGCCTTTGCGCTCCTCGGTTACCAGCGGCAGAGCTTCACGGACTTCGAGGTCGTGGTGGCCGACGACGGATCCGACGAGGCCACGCGCGCCGTGATCGAGGAGTTCCGCCGGACCAGCGCCTTCCCCGTCAAGCACGTCTGGCAGGAGAACCGCGGGTTCCGGAAGCCCAGGATCGTGAACGAGGGGGTCCGGGCCTCGGAGGGGCGGCTCCTCGTCTTCTCGGACGGCGACTGCATCCCGCACCGCGACTTCCTCCGGGCGCACGCGGAGGCGGTGGGCCCGGGGGCCTTCGCCACGGGGGCCTCGGTGGTCCTGGGCGCCGAGTACTGCCGGACGCTGACGCGCGAGGCGGTGCGCGCCGGGGACTACGAGCGGCAGGTCGGGTGGGGGACCCGCCTGGCCTTCCTGTGGACGCACGCGGTCCGGAACGGCCTGGGGGTCCTGTTCGGGAAGACGGGACGGCCGAAGATCCTGGGGAGGAACGTCTCCGTGGACCGGGAGGTCTTCTACGCGATCAACGGGTTCGACGAGAACTACGACGGGTTCGGGAAGGAGGACAGCGACCTCCGGAACCGCCTCCGCCGCCACGGGGCGAGGCCCGTCTCGCTCTGGACGCGGGCCTGGGTCTACCACGTGGACGACTCCGCCGACCCGGTCCGCCGGGTGCCGCGGATCCCCCGGACGACGAACCTCGAGTACTACCGCCGTCCGGACACGCCGGTGCGTTGCGAGAACGGGCTGGTGAAGGAGGGCTCGGGGGCGGGGGCGCCGAAGTAGCGGGAGGGATCAGGCGCCGGGCTTGGGGGGCTCGTCCTTCTTCGGGGCCTCGCCCGCCGGGGGCGCGTCCTTGTTCGCGGGCGGAGGCTCGGGCTTCCTGGCGTCGGCGGGCGGCTCCTCCTTCTTGGCGGGCGCCGGCTCCGGCTTCTTCGCCTCGGCGGGCGCCTCCTCCTTCTTGGCGGGCGCCGCCTCTGCCTTCTTCGCCGCGGCCGGGGCGTGCTCCTTCTTCTCCGGGGCCTTGAGCCGGAGGGCCTTGTCGAAGTTCTCGACCAGGTCCTGGTGGAAGGCGAGGGCCTCGGCCTCGTCGAAGAAGCGCTTGATGAGCGGCTGGACGAGGACGGTCCGGCCGCCGTTCTCGTTCACCTCCTCGACGTTCGTCTCGTGGGTGGAGAACTCGGGGGAGACCTTGAAGTCGTAGAGGGCGAACGTGAGCACCTTGTAGCGCTTCCCGTCGGCGCCCTCGACGAACGTGTGGCGGAGCTGGCGGGCGCGGGGGACCAGGGGGAGCTCCTGGAGGACCTTCATGCCGGGCTATTCTACCGGCGTCCCCGCGCTTTTGAAGAAATTCTCGAGGGCGTCGAGATCGCGGTGGACGGCGCAGTCGGGGAGGCTGGCCAGGGCCTCTGCGCCGTAGGCCTTGGTGAAGAGGCGGTTGTCGAAGATGGCGACCACGCCGCGGTCCGTGCGCCGGCGGATCAGGCGCCCGAAGCCCTGGCGGAGGTCGAGGATCGCCTTCGGAAGCGAGTAGTTCGTGAAGCAGGCAGGGTCCCGCTCCTGGAGGGCCTCGAGGAGGGCGTCGCCCGGGTTCAGGAACGGGATCTTGTCGATCGTGAGGCAGGAGAGGGCCTCCCCCGGGACGTCCACGCCCTGCCAGAAGCTCGAGGTCCCGAAGAGCGCCGTCCCCTCTCCCTTCCGGAACTCCTTGAGGAGCTTCGAGCGGGGCCGCTCTCCCTGCCGGAGGATGCGGACGCCCGTCGGCCCGGCGGCGTCGGCGCAGGCCTCGAGGTTCCGGTAGGAGGTGAAGAGGCACATCGTCCGGCCGCCCATGAAGCGGAGGATGCGGTTCAGGAGGGCCGACATCTCGGGGACGAAGCCGGGATCGTTCGGCTGGGACTTCATGCGCGGGACGACGAGGAGGGCCTGCTCCCGGAAGTCGAAGGGAGAGGCCACGCGGACCTCGCGGGCCTCCCGGGCGCCCGTCTCCCGCCGGATGAAGTCGAACTGCCCGTTGGCCGTGAGGGTGGCCGAGGTGAGGATGACGGAGGGCGTGGCCTTGAAGAGCTGCTCCTCGAGGACGGGGGCCACGTCGATCAGGCGGGCGAGGAGCTTCGCGGAGCGCTCGTCCTTCTCCACCCAGGCGACGCGGTTGCGGTCCTCGAGCCGGACGAAGGAGGCCAGGGTCTCGACGTAATGCTCGGCCGCGCCCGCGAACTTCGCCAGCTTGTCGCGGAGCTCCGCGTCCTCGGTCTCCTCGCGGGTCTCCTTGAGGAGCGTCATGTACTCCCCGACCGCGCGGAGGATCTCGTCGGGGGAGATCCAGTGGGGCTTCCGGAGGCGCTTCTCGGGGACCTCCCGGACGCGGAGGAAGAAGGCGCGCGAGGCCTGCCGGAGCCGCTCGGCGACGCCGCCCCGGCGGAGGTAGTGGGCTCCGCGGACGAGGCTCGAGATCGAGAAGGGCCCGAGGCGCGCGCCGAAGAAGTCCCGCGCGATATCGGCCATGTCGTGGGCCTCGTCGCAGATCACGGTAGAGGCGGAGGGGAGGATCACGTCGCCCGCGCCGAAGGCCTTGACCCGGACGTGGGCGAAGAAGAGGTGGTAGTTCGTGACGATGACCTGGGCGCCGCGGAGGCGGCGGCGGGCCTCCATCGCGAAGCAGTCGTCGTAGAAGCGGCACTGCGAGCCGTTGCAGAGCTCGGAGGCCCCGTTCACGCGGTTCCAGACGCCGTCCGCCGGCTCGACGTCGAGGTCGGAGACGTCGCCGGTCTTCGTCTCCCCGCGCCAGGCCTGGATCTTCTGCCAGTGGCGGAGCTCCTTCCGGTCGAAGGTGACGGGGGCCAGCTCGCCGCGGGTCTCCTCGAAGCGGTCGAGGCAGAGGTAGTTGTTGATGCCCTTGACGAGGGCGAAGGAGAAGGGGCGGGGGAGGCTGCGGGCCAGGGCGGGGAGGTCCTTCTCGACCAGCTGCTCCTGGAGGGCGATGTTCGAGGTGCAGACGACGACGCGGGTGTCGGTCGCGAGCGCGTGCTCCACGGCGGGGACCAGGTAGGCGAAGGTTTTCCCGATCCCGCAGGGGGCCTCGACGGCCAGGTGCCGCTTTTCGGCGATGGCCCGGCCCACGGCCTCGGCCATCTCGGCCTGCCCGGGGCGGACTTCGTAGTGCCTCGACTTCCGGGCGAGGAGGCCCCCGGGCCCGAAGACCTCGGCGATCATGGGTCCCGAGTTGTAGCAAATGGGTCCCGCGGGCGCTATAAGGAGATCTGCCGATGGGGGGAGATCCGTTGACAAGAACCGAAGGGGCACATCACCCGATCCCCCCCTCTCATCGCCGGATCTCCTTACGTCGTGAAGGGGAGGACTCCCGCGGATGATCACGCTGGCCGAGCTCAGGAGGGCCCACCGGACCGTGGGCCAGGTGGCGATCCGGACGCCGGTCCTGCCGCTGCGGTTTTCCGAGCGGCCGGACACCTACGTCAAGTGCGAGAACCTCCAGCGGACCGGGGCCTTCAAGCTGAGGGGGGCGTGGAACCGCATCTCGAAGCTTCCCCGGGGCTGCAAGGGGGTGACGGCCTCCTCGAGCGGGAACCACGCGCAGGGGGTGGCCTACGCGGCGCGGAAGCGAGGGATCGCGGCGTGCATCGTGATGCTCGACCAGTCCGTCCCGCACAAGGTGGAGGGGACGAAGGCGTACGGGGCGGAGGTCATCCTCGGGGGGAGGACTTCCGTCGCGATCAAGGAGCGGGCGGAGCGGGTCTCGGCCGAGCGGGGCTTCGTCTACATCCCTCCGTTCAACGACCCCGACATCATCGCGGGGCAGGGGACGGTGGGGCTCGAGATCGTCCAGGACCTTCCGGAGGTGAAGGCGGTCGTGGTCCCGATCGGGGGGGGCGGGCTGATCAGCGGGGTCGCGGCCGCGGTCAAGCTTTCGAAGCCCCGGGTGAAGGTCTTCGGCGTGGAGCCGGCGGGCGCCTCGAAGATGAAGCCGGCGGTCGAGGCCGGGAAGATCGTCGTCCTTCCCGAGGTGAACACCGTGGCCGACGGGCTCAAGCCCCTCCAGGTGGGGGACCTGACGCTCGCCCACGCGCGGAGGTTCGTGGACGGGATCGTGACGGTCAGCGACGAGGAGATCCTGGAGGCGGCGTTCTACCTGATGGTGAAGGAGAAGCTCGTCGTCGAGCCCTCCGGCGCGGCGACGGTGGCGGCGCTCCGGGCGGGGAAGCTCCGGCTCCCGAAGGGGCCGGTCGCGGCGGTGCTCTCCGGGGGCAACGCGGACGTCCGGTTCATCCTCGACTCGCGGAAATGAGCGGCGCGACCGCGGCGAGCCCGATCCGCGGGCTCCGGGGCTGAGCGATGGGCGACGCGGCCGCGGCCCCGACCGTCCCGGCGCGCGTCCATTTCCATGTCGCCCTCGCGTCGGTTTTCGTCCCCGTCCTCTCGCTGCCGGTGGTCCTGGTCCTGCTGGTCGTCGACCTCCTCCGGCGCGGGCCCGACGCCGAGCACCGGCGCTGGACGCGGGCCCTGGCGGCGCTTTTCCTCGTGGACCTCGCCCTGGCGCCGGTCGTGGCGATCCTCGCGACGGAGCGCGGCGCGGAATCCCGGGCGCTCTCCGGCCCCGTCGCGGCGGCCCCGCCGCGCGCCCGGATCGGGATCCTCTTCGAGTCCGCCGACCCGGAGGCGGAGGCCCGCGTCTCCCGGGTGATCGCGGGCTGGCCCGCGGAGCGGGCCGGGATCCGCGCGGGGGACCGAGTGACGGCGGTCGATGGCCGTCCGGTGCGGACGGTCGCCGAGACGAAGCGGGAGATCGAGGAGAGCCGGGCGGGCCTTGCTCGCCGGATCTCCGTGGAGCGGGGGGGCGAGCGGATCGGGATCGACGTGGTCCCGTGGACGCCGGCCGGGGAGGGGGAGGATCCCCTCTTCCACCCGGTGCCGGGCTCGTTCGAACCGGGTCTGCTGCTGCGGGACCCGGGGTGGTGGGGCGCCGCGGCGCTCCTGGCGCTCGGGTCCTGGGGATGGTCGCGGAGGCGGCCGGGCCCGCGCGTCCGGGTGTGGCGCGGCCTGGCGGCCGCGCTCGTCCTGACGCTGGCCGGGACCCTCGGGACGGCGTGGCTGCTCTTCCGGCTCCAGGGAGGCTGGTCCGCGGGGGCGCTGCTCCTGGCGCTCCTGGCCCAAACGCTGCTCCTGCTCGCGGGCGCCTGGATCGGCTCGAGGCTGTGCGGCCCCGCGCAGCCGCTCCCCGACGGGCCGCGCCTCTCGACGCTCCGGACGGTCCTGCTCGGCCTCCTCTACCACGCGACGGGCCTCGTCCGGGTATCGCTGGCCGTCGTCGCGGTCGACCGGTTCCTCCTGGGAGGCCCGGGAGGGCCGGGCGAGAGCGGCCTGGACGCGCTCCAGCAGATGTCGCGGACCGGCCTGGGAATGCTCCTCTTCGCGGTCCCGGTGGTCCTCGTCGGACCTCTGGCGGAGGAGGCGCTCTTCCGGGGCTTTCTCCTCCCCCGCCTGGCGCGGGCCGTGGGGATTCCTCTCGCGCTGGCGGTCAGTTCCGCCTTCTTCGGGGTGATCCACACGCACCTGGGGATGTACGTGGTCGTGGTGGCCTACCTGGGCGGGGTCTTCGGCTGGGCGAGGCTCCGCTCGGGGGGCCTCGCGGCGCCCGTGATCCTCCACGTCCTCCACAACGGGCTCGTGACGGCGGTCGCCTTCCTTCGGTAGGGGCCGGCGCGTCGGGGGGCGCGGTTCCCGCCGGGCCCCTCCCTGGCATTCCCCGACTCGTGCGAATTCCGGGGAATCCGGGGACGGCGCCGGGCGTCCTCGAAATGGAGGCCGTAGGAATGGCTTTTCCGGATAACCCATATTTCTACCCATATTCAGGTCGTGCCGATCCCGGGCAATCGCGTCCACTCAGGGAACTCCTGATGGTTCGGCCCGCCGGAGACCTGCATACTCGGCACCGGGTGACAGCATCTTGGCGGGTCTCGCACCAATGCGGCCGGTTCGCCTGATCCTCGCGTACAAGAACGCCCTGGGCCGCGCCGGTCTCCGGTCGCTCCTCTCGCAGGCCAGGGGAGTGGAGGTGGTGGGGGAGGCGTCCGACGGCCGCAAGGCGGCCGTCCTGGCGAAGCGGCGGAGGCCGGACGTGGCGATCCTGGAGGACAGCCTGCCCGGGATCGACGGGATCGAGGCCGCCCGGCGGATCGTGGCCGCGAACCCGTCCGTCCGCGTGGCCCTCATGTCGGACCTGGCCGACGCGGCCTCCGTGGCCGCGGCGCTCCGCGCCGGGGTCCGGGGCTATCTCCTCAAGAGCATCTCCGGCCGGGGGCTCGCCAGGGCGATCCGGGAGCTCATGCGGGGGGCGGTCCACCTCAGCCCGGGCGTCTCCCGGCGGCTGCTCCGGGGCCCCCAGGAGCCGCGCGGCCGGGGGCGGCTCACGCCGCGGCAGCGGGAGGTCCTCCGGATGATCGCCGAGGGCTGGTCGACCAAGCAGATCGCCCGGATCCTCAGGATCAGCGCGAAGACCGTCGAGACCCACCGGGCCAACCTGATGGAGCGGCTGGGGATCTTCGACGTCCCGGGCCTCGTGAGGTACGCCCTGAAGGAGAAGATCAGCCGCCTCTAGCTCCGGCGTCCTCCTCCTCCTCGTGGCCCTCCTCCCGGTGCTTCCGCGCGTGTTCGAGGACCGTCTCCGCGTGCTTCGCCCAGCCGCGGGCCACGTCGAGTCGGCCGAGCGACTGGGGCGCGGGCGGATTGGACTTCAGGCGCTCCAGGAGGAACGAGTAGAGCCGGATCATCTCGGCGACGTCGGGCTTCGTCTCGGCGATGAACCCGAACCCGTAGGTGGTCACCGCCTCGGACGGGTGCCGCTTGGCCCAGACGGAAAGGGACGCCTTCGCGGCCTCGAAGTCGCGCCGGCGGGCGTGGGCGAGGCCCAGGTTGAAATGCGCGGCGTCGAACTCGGGGTCGGCCGTCAGGGCGTCGAGGTAGGCCTTCACCGCCTCGTCGAGCTTCCCGGAGTTGGCGAAGAGGAGCCCCTTGGCGTTCAGGACCACCGCGCGGATCCAGTCCGTCCCGCCCGGAGTCGAAGGGCGGGGCCGGGCGGCGAGTTCGTCGAAATAGGCCGCGGTCTCGTCCACGAAGCGCTGCTCGACGGCGAGGTTGCGGAGGAAGACGACGGGGAGCTCCCGCGGGAAGCCCAGGCGAGCCGCCTCCCCGGGGTTGGCGAGCACCCGCTCGAGGACGCGCTTCCCGGCCTCGAACGCGGCGCGGGGGAACTTGACCGCGTAGACCTCGGCCTGGGCCTGGAGCAGGTCCACCCGGTCGGGCGCGTGCTTGAGGCCCTCGTGGAAGGCCTCCTCGGCGCCCGTCACGTCGCGGAGCTCGAGGTTGGTCCGGCCCAGGAGGAGCCAGGCGTCGGCGTCCGTCGGGGCGAGCTGGACGGCGCGGGCGAGCTGCTCGCGGGCGCTCGCCAGGCGGCCCAGGCGGAGCGCGCAGGCCCCGTAGCCCCGGAGGGCCTGGGCGCGCTCCTTCTCCACGGCGTGCTCGAGGGCCTCCTCGTAGGCCCCGAGGGCCTGCTCGAGGTAGCCCTCCCCCTCGAGCGCGCGGGCGCGCTTGAGGTCGCGCGAGACGAGCCAGCGCCGGAGGAAGTCCATCTATCGACGCTTCGAGAGGCGGTCCGCCAGCCGCTGCGGCTCCGGAAGTCGGTACCGGGGCGCGCAGGCGAGGACCGTCCGGATCGCCGCCGCGAGCGAGACCCGGTGGCCCGGGGAGACGTAGACGACGTTCCGCCCGTCCTGCGTCCGGAGCGCGGCTCCCACCGTCTCGCCGCGGTCGACGAGCGGCGACCACGAGCCCCGCTCCGGGGCCGGCTCCTCGTAGCGGCCCGTGAGGAGCGACTTCGCGCAGCCGACCGTGGGGACGCCCAGGACGAGGCCCAGGTGGCACGCGAGGCCGAAGCGGCGGGGATGGGCGGTGCCCTGGCCGTCCACGATCACGACGTCGGGCCGCGTCCGGAGCCTCCCCCAGGCGGCCAGGAGGGACGGGATCTCGCGGAACGAGAGGAGCCCCGGGACGTAGGGGAAGGGGACGGCCGTCTCGGCGACGGCCTCCTCGACGGGCTCGAGGCCGCGGAGGACGACGAAGGCGGCCCGCGCCCGCCCGTCCTTCTCGCTCACGTCGGCGCCGGCCACGAGGCGGCGGGGCGGCGAGCCGGATCGGACGACGCGGTCGCGGAGCCGCTCCTGGAGCCGGACGGCCGCGGCCGGGCTCACGGGCAGGCGAAACCGTCCGCGGGCATCCACGCGCCGTCCTCCCGGAGCATGACCACGTCGCAGACCAGCCGCTCGCCGGCGACCGTGAATCGGCAGTAATGGAAGGACCGCGGGCCGGCGTAGGCGTCGGGGTGCCGCGGGGAGCCGGTCTGGAGGGCCGCGGGCGGGCCGCCCCCTCCGCCGGAGACGACGAACTGGATGCCGTCCACGACGAATCGCTCGTAGGAGTGCACGTGGCCGGAGAAGACGACCTTCACCTTGGGCGTGATCCGGGGGAGGAAGCGCTTGCGGACCTCCTCCGAGCCGGCGTAGAGGCGGGCGTTCGTGAACGGCGGGTGGTGGAAGCAGAGGATGACGTGCCGGACGGAGGAGTCGCCCTCGGCCAGGCCCAGGGTGGACTCCAGCCAGCGGTCCTGCGAGGCGGCCTCCGCGGCGCTGAGCTGGTCGAAGTTCGAGTCGAGGATCACCACCAGGACGGGCGGGAACCGGACGGTGTACCAGCGCCTCCGGCCGAGCCCCGGGAAGTGGGTGAAGAAGTTCCGGAGCGCGACCTCGCGGTCGCCGTAGTAGTCGTGGTTCCCGAGGGCGGGGTAGTAGGGGATTCCCCGGGAGAAGATGGGCGACTGATCGTCGTGGAAGCGCCTCCATTCCTCGGGATAGGAGCCGTGGCAGGTGAGGTCGCCGGCGTTGACGACGAACGCGGGATCCTCGTCCGCCACGGCCTGGGCGATCTTGCGCCGCTCCTCCGGCGCGTCCTTCCTCCAGACCTCGGCGGGCATGGTCCGCTGCGTGTCGGAGAGCATGACGAAGCGGGGCGGCGGGTCCTCCCGGATCTCCGCGCGGTAGGAGGGCATCGTCCGGTCCGCGCAGGAGGAGAGGGCGCAGAAGAGGCAGAGGGTGCGGAGGAGGCGGAGGACGCGGGACATCGGGACCTCTAGGTCAGTCCAAGCGAGTTTGAAAAGACTCGGTCACGTAGGGAGATCCCGTAATGTCGCAGGATCCGGGGATGGGAATGGGGGGGGCAGGAAATAGGCCGTCCCGCCCCGGTTTCGCTCGGTGCGAAAGGCTTCCCATCCCCTGATCTTTCCCCATCATCGCGTCTCCCTACGTTCCTGAGGACTTCACGATCCTTTCGAACTCACGGGGTCGCGCTAGGGGGGTCCGCGGGGCGGGGAGCCTCGAGGAAGGGGGGCTCGAGGCCCGTCCAGGTCCAGGCCTGCTTCTTCCAGGTGAACTTCACGTCCAGGGCGGGCCGGGCGTCCCTCCGGTCCTCGCCCAGGCGGCAGAGGCCGATGACGAGTTCGCGCGCGACGGGGTCGAAGGCGATCACCTGCGGGTCCGCGTCGGTCGCCGGGAGCCCCCGCGCGTCGAGACGGTAGTGGCCGGCCTGGACGGTCCGCTTCACGCTGCCCTGCTTCTTTCCGTCCAGCGAAAGCGTCATCTCGATCTGCCCCTCGGGCCGGGCCTTCTCGTCGAGGTTCTCCACGCGGAGTCGGAGGAAGAGCGCGTCCGGGAGCGTGACGACCTTCTTGTTGACGACCCGCGAGGAGCCCGGGACCGACCGGAGTCCCGCGAGGCCCAGGAGGGTCCCGGGATCGGGGTCGCGATAGAGCCGTCCGAACCGGAGCCGCCCGTCCTCGTACTCGAAGACCCGCTCGACGCCGTCGATCCGGTACGAGATCTTGATCCGGAAGAAGCCGAGGGGCACGTTCCCGAGGGGGTCGTCCTTGACGGAGAGGAGGACGCCCTTCCGGGGAGCGATCCGGGGCCAGGCCGCGCGGGGGAGGGTGCGGGCCAGGACCTTGTTGTCCGCGAAGACGGCGACTTCGACCGAGACGTCCCCGAGCTCGAGGGGCGAGAGGTTGACGAGGGAACCCTCCGCGATCAGGGCCTGCCGGAGGGTCGAGTTCTCGACCGAGACGCCGGAAAGCTCGAGGTGGCAGGTCTCCCGGTCCGGGGCGCCCTGGAGGAGGAGGACCGCGACGAGCGCCGTCATCCGTCACCCAAATCAAACTGGATGATTTCGGTTCACTTCTGCTCCAGGCAGGCGGGGCAGCCGTCCGGGGCCGCCTTCCCCATCCAGAGGCTGAGGGACAGCTTCGGGGTCTCGCGCCGGTCGAGGCGCTTGAGGCCGGCCTCCGAGAGCCGGGCCGCGTGGGCTTCGAGGTTCGGGCAGGCCCCGCCCAGGTGCGCAAGGACCACCCAGGAATGCGCCACGTGCTCTCCCGCGGGGACGGCGGCCTCGCGCTCGTCGCCGCAGGCCAGGCCCCAGATCTCCACGCGGTGGGAGACGGGGGCCGAGTGGATCGCAAGGGCCAGGCGGCGCCGGGAGCCCGGGTCGAGCGAGCTCCCCTCGCAGGCGGAGCCGGGGTAGGTGGCCCGGGTCCAGCGCTGGAGTTCCTCGCGGACGAGGAGGGCGACCCTCGCGGCCGGGGGCTCGGCGACCCAGCCGCCCTCCAGGTTCTCCGAGACGACCTGCTCGAGGTGCCCGAGGATCTTCGCGGTCGAGGCCTGGAAGGCCATGGCGGGGATTATAGCCGTCGATTTCCCGTTCTGCTATAACTGCCGGTCGACAGGGAGGACCCCCATGCCCGAAAAGGCCCTCGACGCCCTTCTCCAGGAGAACCGCACGTTCAAGCCCCCCGCGGCGTTCGCGAAGGCCGCCGCGGTGAGCGACCCCAAGGTCTACAAGGTCAGGGACCGCCTGAAGTTCTGGGAGGGCTTCGCGAAGGAGCTCCACTGGTTCAAGAAGTGGAAGAAGGTCCTCGACTGGAAGCTCCCCTTCGCGAAATGGTTCGTGGGGGGAAAGACGAACCTCGCCACCAACTGCCTGGACCGCCACCTGGCCGGCCCCCGGAAGAACAAGGCGGCCATCCTCTGGGAGGGCGAGCCGGGGGACGAGCGGACGCTCACCTACCTCCAGCTCCACCGGGAAGTCTGCCGCTTCGCCAACGGCCTGAAGTCCCTCGGAGTCCGGAAGGGCGACCGGGTGACG
>Ga0187893_10009460_pt1 | contig 14961 bp, 16 predicted proteins | sample MA1701074metaG_FD_139574 | JGI IMG/M metagenome (GOLD analysis project Ga0187893, IMG submission 139574) | White microbial mat communities from a basaltic lava cave in the Kipuka Kanohina Cave System on the Island of Hawaii, USA - MA170107-4 metaG ...
CCTTATATCAAGCACTCTGTGCCAAACACGTGGCACTACAGTTTCGCCACCGCACAAAACCATCCCTTGATTTTACTGAAGTTTTCCCTATTACACCGGCCCTGAGTGTTGAAGATGAGTTAGAGGTTGTGCGAAAACCTGTTGCGCGGTCGTGATGCGGGCTCGCGCGGTGCTCGGAATCCTCGCCTACGCCGGCTCCGGTTCCTGCGCTCCGTGCTTCCCCCGCCCGACGCCCACTCACGACGGTTTTCGCAGAGACTTTTAACCGCATCGTCCTGTTCGAGTTCCCTGTCGCCCTTTACCGCTTCCGCTACGCTCAGCCCATTCAAATACTACCGACGACGCTCCTGCGGAGAGTCATAGCCTGACTTTATCTGCCATACGTGTCGGGCTATTAATTAACACGCGGCAACTCAGTTGCGATCTGGGACTAGCGCTTGTGCAGCCAAGGCGGTGAGCAGTCCGATCAATCCAACGTGATACTCACCCCGGTTTCCAGTATGCTATGAAGCACGAAGATTAGCGCTGGAATGGCGATACACATCGCCTTAATCGCCTCGACGGGCTGTAATAGCCTGGGTGCTCTTGAGGTTGACAGTCCCGCCGCCGCGCTTATCATGAGAGGAACAATACTACGCACCAATAGCCGTTGGCGATTGCTCTGAGAAGCGATATGCGAAAGTAGCTTGAATATGGCGCACTGGTCACGGATCTGTAATAGGGCTAACAAAATCGCGATGAGTAGCGGCACGAGGAGTAGCTCGTTCTCGGGCATCGTCGACTGGAAGATGTAGTTGGGCCATAACGCTAGCAGTAGGCAGGCCAAGGCGGCGACGCGCTCGGAGAAAACATCCTGGCAGAACAAATACACAAGCACTACTGAAGCAATGTATAGTAGTGTGTTATTGATTACCGGTATCCACTCACCATAGCCGAGCACTGCATAGTAGGGCGCTAGTACTAGCGGCATGCCGGGTGACAGGAACGCATAATCGCCGTTAATGATAGATGGGTGGCCGGAGGCGAGTGCCCTTGCTAGCTCGATATATTCGGCATATTCGACAAGGAATACAGGAGGATAAACATGCGTTTACCACAAGCTCTCCTGCGGAGGATTCACGATGCTACTCTTACCACGGAGCGAAACTTGCGGACGCCATTTTGGCAGCCCATCTCAAAGCCATCCGAGCACGGGGGCCCCGGTTGCTTCAGGCTCGTGCGGAGATTCCACGCCGACACAATGGCGACATTTGCCACCGAGGGCCGATGAATGGTCCGAAAAGTCCCCGATCCTAGACCCAGGACGCGGGTGATTGACACCCCGCAGGTTCAGCACCACCTCATTTTTTAGGAAAAAGGGCGTTTTAAAAATCCTATACGTCGTGGCTGGTTAACACCGTTACCCCCGCCATGGAATCAAGTTCTGGAAGATTTCCGAGAAATCGGGTGCCGGCCTCCAAACGCCGAGCACGCTCCCCTAGTTGCAACGCATTTCCCAACACCATCTTCACTTCATCGATGGTGGCCATAGGTCCGATCTCTGCTTGATCGCTTTGGTACGTGGATTTCGTCATGTTTAAAGCTTAGCAGGATGTCTGTCGGAAGAAATGGTTCGGCAACCCACAAGTCGTGAAACCCCGCGAGCAACGTCTATGGGATCAAGATCAATCCGAGCCTTAGCATCCGTGGACGCGTGTCGGAACCGCTCCGAAGGGTGTGGCCCTTAATCGGGTACCGTTGCTAAAGAATTTAGTCTCCCTTGCATCCAACATTGCCACGCTCAGTCGTACGGCTTGTGTTTCGAAATATACACGTCTATTTTTGATCTTAACATACACAAAAATCGCGGGGTAGCTAACAAAGCGAAGACTTTGGACAACGACGGAGTTGAATACCTTGTCCGGTAGTGAATCTTTCTGGGGTACGAAAAGCCGCTTTGATGAACACGCACATATTGGTCAAACGGTTTCTGCTGTTCGCCTTAGTCGGCGCATCCGGCACCCTTGTTCATTACCTTGTCTTAGTGCTGTTGGTTGAAGGTCTGTATATGCACGCCGTGGTGGCTTCTTCGATTGGAGCAACCTGTGGCGCGGTTTGGAACTATTCGCTCAATTACCGGATTACCTTTCAGAGCCGGCAAGCCCATCGCGTTGCCGGTCCAAGGTTTGCCTGTGTCGCTGCCAGCGGATTACTTCTAAATGGACTCGCCATGCATGTGTGGATGAGTTGGGCACAACTTCACTATTTCGCAGGACAACTAGTCTCGACTACGGTCGTTTTGGCGTGGACCTTCTTCGCCAACCACCTATGGACCTTCCAGGGAGACTCCTGTGTCGGTCGCTAGGCTGCAATCGGGCGGCGATGTGTGGGGGCTCTCGATCGTCGTGCCTGCTTTCAACGAGCGCGAAGTGTTGCCCGAGTTCCACCGCCGTCTCGCAGCAGTACTGGATACGCTTAGGGTTCAGGCTGAGATTCTGTACATCAACGACGGTAGCAGTGATGACACGATTCGGATCATGCACGGGCTGCGCGCCGCTGATTCGCGTGTCGCAGTTCTCGATCTGAGTCGAAACTTCGGCAAGGAGATCGCCGTCACAGCCGGACTCGACCATACAAACGGAGACGCGGTAATCGTGATCGACGTCGACCTGCAGGATCCGCCTGAGCTGATACCGACACTTATTCAAGCTTGGCGAGAAGGGCATGACGTGGTTTATGCCCAGCGCATAGAAAGGGAAGGTGAGACTCACTTAAAAAAGCTTACCGCGTTTATCTTCTACCGCCTCATGCACAAGATAAGTCGAGTGAAAGTGCCGACCGATGCAGGGGACTACCGGTTGCTGAGTCGGCGTGCAGTCGAGTCACTGCGGCGTTTGCGTGAGCGTCATCGCTTCATGAAGGGGCTGTTTGCGTGGATCGGATACCCGCAAAAAGCCATTCCATACCGACGCGATCCGAGGTTTGCCGGAGCGACCAAGTTCAATTACTGGAAGCTGTGGAATTTTGCGCTCGAAGGATTTACATCATTTACGATAGGGCCACTGAAGGTTGCGACCTACCTTGGGAGCTTGATAGCCTTGTGGACCTTTGGTTTCGCCGGATGGATTATCATCAAGACGCTGGTGTTCGGCGAGCCCGCACGTGGCTATCCTACGTTGATGGTAGTGATCTTATTCCTCGGCGGTGTGCAACTGATCTCGATTGGCGTGCTCGGCGAATATGTTGGTCGTATGTTTAATGAAACCAAGAGCCGCCCATTGTATCTGCTCAACGAGTACGCGCCCGCCGATCTGCTTCAACCGACCGGCGCATCGATTGACGCCGCGGGTCTGCCCTTGATCGACACGACTCCTGTGACAAACCGTCAGGCGAGTCGTGTCGATCGAAGGTACCCTATTAGTTCTTGAGGCGCGAGGTGTCCGATACAGAGGAAACTCGCTTGCGCTTCTTCAGTATCCTGGCCCGCGTCGAGTTTGCCTGTGCTGCTTGCTTGCTTTCGCTCGTGCTTATCCTCGGACCTTACGCGAACATTCAGCTTGCAAGCCGCGCGGCATCTTTGGGGCTTCTAGCGATGGGCTTGGTCCTCTTGGCGGTTCTCGTGTCACGACCTTGGTCGGCGCTCGGCAATCAGTTGGCACGCCAACTTGAGAACACGGGCCCACTAAGGCTGCTCGTGGTTGGAATGGCTATTCAGTTTACCTTTGCCTGGCTCACAAGTCCGGCGCTTGTATCCGACATGAAAGCCTACCTCGGACTCGCGGCAAAATTAGCGCAGGGAGAACGTTATGTTGATTCACAAGGCTTTCTTGCGTTTTTGCCACCCGGCTTGCCCTTCGCGCTGACTCCTTTTGTTGCGTTGTTCGGCCCAGGCCTGCTCGCCGTGACTGTCGCAAACGCTGTGTTTTTTGCCGTTGGTGGCTGGGGAATATGGTCAATCACCATTCGCCTGCTGGGCTCGGCCACGGCGCGCCTGGCGGTGCTGTTTTACTGCCTGTGGCCATCGAGATGGTTTTCCGCGGGCCTGGCCTCCAAGGAGAACCTTACCTTCGCGATGATGGTGGCCGGCATTGCATTTGCGCTGGCCGCAGTCGATGCGCGGGCGCGAAAGCCCAAATCGGCAGCGTTTTTTTCGGGCGCCGCGTTTGGTCTGGCAACACTCGCACAACCGGGGCTGCAACTTTTTCTGCTGGCCGCCCCGCTTTTTCTCAGGCATTCGATGGCGCGCTTGGGTCTGCGAACCTTCGTCGCGCGCCTGGCAATCATCTTCATCGCTAGTCTCCTTGTAACTGTTCCTTGGCAGCTTCGCAATTGTAAGGTCTTTAACGGAACCTTCTGCGGTGTGGCAACCAACGGTGGCAGTGTGTTCTATCGAGCGAACAATCCCAAGGCGACGGGCTCATGGATCCCCGTGGGAGAAGTCCCACTCGGACATCTGTCGGAGCTCGAACAGAATCGAGTCGGCTTCGAATTAGGGAAACAGTGGATTCACGAGAATCCGGCACAGATGCTTAGATTGTCCGCGCGCAAGCTGATTTCCCTGCTTGGAAGCGATGACTACGGTGCTTACTGGGGAATCTTCCGAGGCACCGGTTTGAGCGATGAACAATCGGCCCGAAACAACTTGCCGCTACGCGTGGCGATGTACGAAACGGGCCGTTTCGTCTCACTGAGCTACTGGATTGTTATTGCAGCACTTGGTTTGCGTGCACTGTGGGAACACCGAGCTATTTTGTCGGTCGCTGGCCAAGCGTGGCTCCCGCTGGTTTATCCTCTACTTTACTGTGGCGCGGTGTTTGCCGTCTTCGAAAGCGGATCACGTCAGCACATCGTTGCCGTCGGGCCATTGCTGGTCTTGGCAGCGGCTGGTGCGATCAACAATTCACGAGCGCGGTCACGGGCATGAACGAGCCTCAATGCTCAGGCCGAACAGATAGAGAGCGGTGGTGGCGAATCGCGTGCCTACAGATAAATAATTCCATCAAAAAAGGAGAAAATCATGGCCGCTAAAACGACCTTGCTGATTTTGCTGCTTTTTCCTCTCACCACCGCTTTCGGCTTTAATCTTAATCCGAAACTGACCACCCTTGCGGAAAACACTTGGATGATCCTGGACAGCGCAGGCATCCAGTTAGACGGCCATACGGCCTATTCAGGCGGCACCTACGATAGGACGAACCATCAGTTCCTAATATTCGGCGGAGGGCACTGGGACGGATGGAAAAATGACGTGCTGGCCTTTGACATTGCCACTGCGAGGTGGAAGAGCATGTACACGCCTGACCCGGCTTCGTCCTATAACTGCAGCAACGTCAACAGCACGACGCCCGGCATGCTACTCAATACGCAAATGCCGGCTTCGCGCCACACCTGGGACATGATTGATTTTATCGATCATCTCGGAAAAATGATCATCTGGTCCGGGGCCACTTACTCGGACATCTGGAGCTGCCCGGGCAACACCCTCCCTGCCGACACTTGGCTTTACGACTATCAAGCCAACAAATGGGAGTATAAAAACACGGCCCGCAATCCCCAGCCGTCCGACGAGGGCGGTTCAGGAGCCTACGATCCCATCGGCAGACTGTACTGGTGCCTGGCCAGAAGTGGGGGTGAGACGCAGTTTTGGAACTATAATCCGGACACCGACCGATGGGCCCGGGTCACGCCGAAGGGCACCATCCCCTGGGACGGCATGATGGTTGCCGACCGCAAGCGTCAGGTCCTCCATGCCTACCCAGATTTTTTCGACATCAAAGCCAACCAGTGGTCAACCATGACCAATACGCCCAGTGGACTGAGCGGGGGCCCTTACGACTACGTTGCCTCTTATGACGAAGCGAACGATGCGCTGGTGCACGTGAGCAGCAACGGCAAGGTCTTTGTTTATCACGTCGCCCGCAAGCAATGGGAAACCCTTTCGCCGCCAGGAACGCCGTCCATTGACGGTGATGGAACGTGGGGAAGATTTTTCTATGATCCCGTGGACAATGTACACCTGTTTGTAAAGCCGGTCGATTACCGGGCCCGCACTTGGGCCTATCGTTATAAGGGCGGCACGCCCTAGGCCTTGGACCGCGGGGCCGGTGATCACCGCCTATCCCAACCCTTTTAGGAGCCCGATAAAACCCTAGGCAAACGTTTCTCGATCGTCTATCTTTAGCTAAAGAGAAACTACTGACAGCTTGAGTAACGACTGACAACACTTGGAGATAATTACAGCTTTTGTCAGATCAAGTAATAGCTAGTACGGAATATAATAGATTTGACCTTAATCGACTACTTCCTTCAGCAGCGCGAGAGGATTCTGGAGATCCGCCGCGGCTTGAAGTGACATCGGTGCACACCGCGGACGAGCAGAATCGGATCGATGCTCGTTGCTCGTTGTTACTCGACGCCGGCCAGTAGTCCCGCAGAGGCTGTGCGAGTGTGACCATCAAGCAATCAGTTCTTCGAGTGGCGCGAGGGCTCGGCCTCTTTTGGCTCGCCGAGCGCCTGACGGCACACGGCGTCCGAATCCTCTGCTACCACGGTATCTCGCTGGATCGAGAGCACGAGTACCGCGGCAAGCTGTTCATGATGCCGGCCACATTCGAAAGGCGATTGCGGCTTCTGCACAAGAAGAAGGGCTTTCGCGTAGTCTCGCTCGATGATGCTGTGCAATCTCTGGAGCAGAAGCGAACTCTCTCTCGCGCGGTCGTCATAACTTTCGACGATGGCTGGCTCGGAACATTCCGCCACGCCCTGCCGGCGCTTCAGCGCTTAGGCTGGCCGTCCACGCACTACATCGCGACCTCAACCGTGGTTGCTCGTGTTCCAGTCTTCGACGTCGCTCTTGGGTATCTGTTTTGGGCTTCCAAGCGCAAGCGCGTCGACTTGGTCTCGGTCGATAAGCGTCTTTCTGGGAGTTTCAGTTTGCCGCCAGATGCGTCAAGAGCTTTCGATGCTGTTGACCAATTCGCGCGAGCGGCGGGTGAGGAAGAAAAAGCTGACCTTCTTCGCCGTACGTCTCTCGCGCTCGGGGTTGACTTCTCTGAGATTGACCGTCACGGCCTCTTCAGACTCATGACGCCTTCTCAGATACGAGAAGCCGCGCAAGCGGGGGCGGATATCCAGTTACACACGCATTCTCACCGATTTTCGGTCACGGAACGCGAGTTGATTAATCGAGAGATCGCGGAGAACCGTGCGGTGCTACGTGCCCTCACCGACTCGTCGTTGCAGCACTTCTGCTACCCGAGCGGCGTGTTCCATCCAAGGGTATACCCTTGGTTACGCAGTGCTGGCGTTCGATCGGCGACAACGTGCCAAGCGGGCTTCAATTACCCGGACACAAACCCCTTTGAGTTGCGCCGTTTCCTCGACGGGGAAGACGTTTCCGAGATCGAGTTCGAGGCCTATATGAGCGGCTTGCTGGAGCTTGCCCGCATGAGCGGCGTGCTGAAGCTTGCCCGCACTTTTCGCGCACGGGTGCGCGGGGAGCGGATTTCCCCTGCGCCGCACTGATTGCAACATGGCCGCTCATCTCGCCGCCGGGACCGACAGGAGGTATCTGGAGAATTGGAAGATTTCGGGATGCTGGGCGAACGTGAACCCTCGAGGCGGCTACAATAGATCGCACGACCACATCGGAGGCGGGCACCTTTCTGGCTTTTATGATGTTGATCTCGGCGAGTGCGAGGGACCTCCTTATGCGGGTCGTACAGTCTTTGAGGACCGAAGCGTCGTGGCCGAGCCGATGCGACCGGATCGTGATCTCAGATCTTTTTCGCGAATATTCTAAAGCCCGATTCACACTCCACTTAAGGTTCAACCTACTCCTATAGGCCTGAATTCAAGCTTTGCAAATACAGTAGGGAATGGGTGAGCAGATATTGAGGCGTTACTACGGTTGAATTCGGCTATGTCAGCACCGCTTGTCTCAATTATCATTCCAACACGTAATCGAGCCAGCTTGTTAAGGAAGGCGTTGGGCTCTGTTTTCCAACAATCGTTCAAGAATTTCGAATGTATTGTGATTGATGATGGTTCAGGTGAACTTACACGAATCGAATATTCAAATTTGTGGCACAATTTAGATCATCGGTTTATTTTGTTAATGCCTGATTTTCCCACTTCGACTGGCACTGGCCCATCTGCCGCTCGAAACCGAGGGCTAAAACTGGCTAAGGGAAAATATATCGCCTTTTGTGATGATGATGATCGATGGGTGCGGCCAGATCACATCTCCATGGCTTTTGGCTCACTTGAACAAGAAAATGCAGATATGTTGTTGGCAAGCATGTGTAGCGCAGATGGAGAAAAAATTATCTGCGATGATTGGTATCGTGACTCATTTGAATTACGTTCGGGCAAACAAATCACAGATAACCCGCCCATCTATCATGTATCACACAAAAATCTCATGAAAACTCTGCAATTGAAAAGTTTACATCTAAATACATGCATGTTTCGGAGTACTATATTAAAAGATGCTGGTTTATTTTGGGAAAAAACGACTTACCTAGAAGACATGAATTTCATTATGCGAGTTGCCGATAAAGCAAAAATAATCCTATATCGAGCCGATGCAGTTGCCGAGTTTAATGCGATGACAGAGAGAGACCGAGCACAAAACATGGATCAAATAGAAAAAGCCCTTCTGCATTTAAATGCAGTTCAACATGCAAAAGTTATTTGCCAAAACAAGCACATACGGCACTGTATACGCTTACACGAAGCCTGGCAATTACGCGAAATAGCGAGAAAATTAATTCATGAAGGTAAACGAAACACTGCCCTATTAATGTTTTGGCAATCGTTTTGTCTATACCCCAGCATGGGTTTGGTTAAAGACCTTTTCCTTGAACTTAATAAATTATTTAGAAGCAAATCTCATTTTATTCCTTAATAATATTGCCATTTAATTCGGCGGAGCTGACCCGTAACTACTACCTGTTCAGACGCACGATTGCAGGTACGATGCAGGTCGCAACATTGGCTTCGACAGATCGATCGCTTGGAGCGTTTCTCGATTGTCTCGAACTCAAGCAGAAGGTGGTGGGAATCGTTCGCGCGATATTCGGATCGCGCCGAGAATCTTCAGGTCGAGCACTCGGACTGACATGCCACATCTTTTGAGGAGACCTAGCTGAAGGAGATCGGGGGCCTGGTCGCGTGGTGCCGACAACCTAGTGCGTCCGCACCCCAACTAAGCACCGAGTGTGGGAGACTGTGCGATGCTAGCGATGCACAGTTTTATCATGGGGAATGGCCCAAAGTTCATTTGTAGCCGCGAGTGCCGGCTTCCGTAGATGACTTCGAGCAAACTGTGCGGCTGAAACATCCTTTTTGGTGCAAATGTTGGAGCAGGCAGGCAAATTGCCTCAATCTCGCCAATAGTCTATTCGAGCGCGCTTGCCAGTGCATCCATGAGCGCCGACCTCCTGCCGAGCGAACATGAAATTGAATTCAATGGCTACGTCGCATTCGAATCTGCAAAGCGCATCACACGGAGGCATACAGATATCGTTGCTGGCGGGGAATGCCGCTCATTCTTGGGTTGACAATGAGACGAATGTGGCCAGCTGGCGCTCTTTGTATGCGAAATGCCCTTGGAGCACTTCGTTTCAGAAGGCCGATTTCTTTCGCGTTTGGTTTCGACACTATGGCGCGCGTTGGTGTCCGGTGTTGGTGCTCGGCTTTGATGATCATGGGAGCTTGGCGGCTCTGATTCCGTTGGCCGCCGCCGATGGCGTGGTCACCGGAGTTGGTGCCCATCAGGCTGAGTATCACGGGTGGCTCAGTGGTGGCGGTTGTCCATCGGATTTCTTGAAAGATGCCGTCGCGGCGATCTTGAAGCACTTTCCGAGACATGATCTGCGGCTGCGCTACTTGCCCCCAGGCGTACCGATACAAGCAGTGAAGGAGCTTCATGACGGCGACAGGCGCTCATTCGTTCAACCTCATTCACGACACCTACTTGCGTTGGACGAAGCGGCTATCAACGAGACGCTCAGGAAAAAGGGCAACCGCAGCAAAATCAATCGCCTGAAGCGTCGGGGGCCTCTCGCCATTCGAAAGATGGAACCGGAAGAATTCGCGCAATGCATTGATGAGATCAGTGCCATGTGCGATTTTCGGCAAGGCGCCGTGAACAATTCTTGCCCCTTCCAGGATGACCCGCAAAAGCGGGCGTTTCATTTGGACTGGGTGCGCACGATGTCGCGCGACGTGATTGTCAGCGGAATGTTCGTAAATGGCGGAATTGTCTCCACACTTATCTTCGCGCTGAGCAAACGCGAGGCGCATATTGCAATCACTGCTCATTCTCCTGAGCACGCCGAGAATTCTCCTGGCAAGATTCACATTTACGAAGCAGCGCTCACGCTTGCACGTGCGGGATTTTCGCTCATCGACATGACACCCGGGGGAGACGACTGGAAATTCCGGTTCGCGACGAGGACCGATCAGGTTGTCGATCTGACGGTCTTTGCGAATTTGCGACGGGCTGCGCTCCAGCGCGTTCGTCGAGCCATTGGTTCGACCGCACGTTCGGCGGCAGCGAGGGCCGGCATCTCGACATCGACGATCAAGCAATTCTTGAGAAGCGTCGGCGATGTGGGGCGACGGCACAAAAAAGTACCGGCTGACGTAACCAAACCCGAGCGTGAGATCGATATATATTATTTGGCGATGCCCGGTTCATTGCACGATCTGGCCGACACAATCGAGGTGCGCGCGAATGCACTCCCGGATCTTCTGCGACTTGGACCTCAGATGATGCACCAAGGTCGACAAGCGTTTCTGCGTCAAGCTTGCGCGCGCATGGAATCCGGTGATCGGTGCTATTCGCTTTCTGGGCCGCGGGGCATTCTGGGTATCTGCTGGAGCGCAGTGGTTCGGGACCATCCGATCAGATCCGCTGGCGGATCACCAGCAGGTGCCGATAAGCCCAGCGTCCGGTTGTTTGATTTTTCAGTCGAGACGAGCTCGGACGCGCGTCATATCTATGCGACAATCATCCGGCGGATACTTAGTGATATCAAAAGCGAGAGTACAGTCTCCGGGGTTCGAGTGTCCGTTCCGGCCTCTGATTCCGATTTGCGATTTGTGGTTGAGAGCTTGAGCTTTCAACGCGACCTTCGTTGGACCTCGGCGAGGTCGACGCGACCCGAGTGACGGTTTGTCACCCGAAGACAACGTTTCGACCGTGCCCTTTCTAGAGAGGTCGACCATCACCATCAAGATCGCGATGAACCAGAGTCTGACCTCGAGCTTAACGTAGTCGACGAACATATCACCGATGGTCACGCAGCCGAGAATGGCAGCCACCGTCGGGACCAACACGGCGAAAAACCCATCAGTTCCGCGTACTCGGCGCCACAACGCGCGGAGACTCCTGATCATCCATAAGACGATCGCGACATAAACTGCCGCGCCGATCAGACCATGCTCGACCAGCATGGTCATGAAAGTATTATGTGACGACCTGCCTCGGTTGCCTGCCGGTCCTGTCAGGTGGTGGTCGGCCAGGTAAGCAGGACTGAGATACGCAGTGCCCCGATGGCCGTGTCCCAAGGGGTTGGCTTTGAACATATCCCACTGCTTCTCGATGACCACGAGCCGCCCGGAACCCGTATCGACCCCTTCTACGTCTTCGCCGGCGCTCTTAAGCGAATCCATGCGCGCCCAGTAGATGGGATTGGTCAGTATCAGAAACAGTGCGATGGCGAGCAGCGACAGCAGGCCTACCCGGCGGCGGTAGGGTTTCGGGGTGAAACAATTGTAGATCAGCCCGCCGGTGCTGACAGCGAGAAAAGCGCTGCGGCTGACCGTCGTAACAACGCCGTTTACGATGAAGGGCACCGATAGAAACACCGCGAGCTTGTCCCATTTCTTCCCCGCGAGAAATAGGGCCGAGGCAGCAAAGATCCCGGTAACGAGTTGCAGGGCGAAGGAGTTAGCGTCGCCGCCACCCGCCCCACCGAAGTCCTCGAATCTGCCGCCTTCATACTGTGTATACGCGGTCCAACCGAGAACAAAGCATCCTGCGACATGAGCTCGAAGGAATATGAGCAGCTTCTCTTCGGAATCGATAACGCGATAAATGAGATAGATAATCACTAGGAACTTGGCGTAGTAGGTCAGAAGATCGAGATGCTCGTCGAAATTTATCGCCCAGGATAGCTGTATCAGCATCCACGCAACGAGAACGAGTAACCACTTGATGACCGAGTGACCAAAAAGCTTGCCGTGAGTCAGGACCTTGGTTCGGTGGATTTGAACTGCTGCCAGGGTCACGACGGCGGCTAGCAGCGACCAGCGCAGATTGGGCAGTGGCTCTCCCCACCATCGTGAGTAGGGATCAAGATAGAAAACCCCGATGTAGGTTACGAGACCGTATATGGGATGACGGCCTAGCGCTAGGACGCAGCCAGCAGCGAAGGCAATGAGGAAGGCTATACCGGTGACACTCATGCCGAAATTCGACCTCGTCTCAATGGATGGCGTGATAGCGGCCCGAGAACAAAGCGCGCTTCATGGTCAACCTTGCCTGGCGATTACGAGGATCGAGTCGTCAACGGTCTTGGACGCTGGAAAGGACTGGAACGACGTTCCGGTCACGGCTTCCCAGACTTCGCTAAGAACTCGTAGTTTGAAACCCGCCGCCGCCCACAGATCTTGATAGTTGTCTGGTCGCCAGATCCGCCGCGCCTCGAGCAGCTCCGCAGTGTGCTCACGTGCTTTGCTGCTCAAAAAGGAAAACGGCGTACAATTCAATTCCGGTAGCACGTATAGATTATAGGAAACACGTCCGATATGGGTGACGTGAACGTCGCGCAGCATCGCCAGCAGGGCGATCCTTTGCGGTTCCGAGATACCGTTCCAGATCTCCCGTCCCAGCTGCGCCGCATACTGGTTGCTGTAGTAGCGCGCAACGAGTGCCTGGACCTTGGTTGCGAAGTCGAAATCGAACAGCATGCGGTAGAAAGCCGCGCGGCTGAAAGTGATCAGGTCGTCGCGGAAGCGGCGGTAGTAGTTGGTAGACATCTTCGGATGATCGTAGGGGCGATCGTAAGGCTGTAGCAGAGTGTTGTCCTCAAGCACCGTAAAAGCACGTGCGAGTGGCTTATCCATTTCATCCATAAAGATCTCGGGAAACTCGGATTTATACTCTCGTAGGACCAGGAAGATGTCGGAGAACACGTTTGTGTCGTATGGATCCACGGAAACATCGTAGGTCGCCTTTTGCAGTGCATATCGGAGCTTGTTGCCGAATGAGCCGCCGGCGATGCGCTCCAGCAAGTCGCTCTCAAGCAGCACGGCTCGCACGTGGCTTTCCACAAACCACCAGGGCAAGTGCGCCTGTACGAGGTCGCGAAATGTCTCGCCGGTCATCTCCTTGAAAAATGGCATTGGCCCTGACATCGCCTCCCCATAGAAACTGTCGATGTAGGCCCAATAGAAAAGGAGAGCGGGGCTGACCTCGTAGCGCTCCGCCCATCTCTTGATTGTCGTACCGAGTGGATGCTTCGCAAAGACCGCGGGCCGGTTGAGCGATACGCGAGCACTCATGGCGGCAAGCGTGCGCTCATCGGCTTTCGCCCCAGGTGGAATCAAGGTCGTGAGGTGGCTGCTACGGGCCGCCGTGTGAACGCGATCAGCGGTCCGGCGCTTGTATTTTTCGTCGATCGTCAAGCTCGCCAAGCGAACCGACAACGGTGTTTCTAGAAAGGTCCATTCTGACAGCCACGCCACGGCGATGAGCCATGCGATCAGTATAAAACGAGACACACGGCTCAAGCTTGGACGAGTGCCTTTTAGAGCGTAGCGCAGTGCGTGCCAAACAACCATGATCAGTCCCACGTTCAGGAATATCATGAAGACTGCACCGCGCAGACCGAGTAGGCACCAGAGGTAAGGGAGCTCGAACACGCGTAGATCGACGATGCAGTAGGCTTGGAGTCCAAGAATCGACAGCGCCACTAGGCTGATGCCCGTCAAAACCACGCGAAGGCAGAGGGTCATTGGCATCATGACCTGTCGACCCGTAAGCCGCCCGTCCCCGGCACGAACGTCCATTTGATGTCCGCTACTGCGCTTGTCGCCGGCGGGCTCAGACCTACGCCATCATGGTTATAGTTGATTTTTTTTGATATATCTAGCATACGAGCGGTCCTGGCATTGGGTCCTTCGGTTATAAGCGGCAGCTCAGGCCTGCGCCTCTATAAAAGGGAACAAAGAGCGGTGCGTACACTCCTTGTCACAGGATTTCTACGCGACGCGTTGCAGTCGTCTTCTCACGGGACGCCAAATCTTAAGTATACTGTAAATACTGTAACCTAATCGGGTAGACCCGTTGTCTCACACAACCGATCCGATCGTCGAGCGCCACCCGAGGTCCCCGCGTTGTTCGATATTTATGCTCAACGGGTTAGAAGCTGGCCCCCAAGCCGGGAAAGATTGAGTCCACAGACCCCATCTCTCGTGCAGCGATCGGCAACCTCATCAAGAGATGACAGCGCACCGATAGGCCGGCGCATGCTGATGGTGGCTTACCACTACCCCCCATACCGAGGGAGCAGCGGTTTGCAGCGCACCCTCGCCTTCTCGCGCTACCTTCCTGACCACGGTTGGAACCCGATAATCCTCAGTGCGAGCCCCCGCGCCTATCCAAGCGTCGGAAAGGACCTCCTCGATCGGGTCCCCGATAGTGTGCCGGTGACGCGGGCGTTCGCGCTTGATACCGCCCGGCATCTTGCCATTCGAGGCCGCTACCTTCGATGGCTCGCTCTGCCCGATCGCTGGATTAGTTGGGTCTTAGGTGCGATACCTGCGGGGATTGGGTTGATCCGGCGTTATCGACCGACGCTATTGTGGTCGACATATCCGATCGCGACGGCGCATCTCATTGGCCTCCTTCTGCACCGACTGACGGGAATTCCATGGATCGCGGACTTTCGCGATCCGATGATCGAAGTC
>Ga0187893_10009461_pt1 | contig 14959 bp, 15 predicted proteins | sample MA1701074metaG_FD_139574 | JGI IMG/M metagenome (GOLD analysis project Ga0187893, IMG submission 139574) | White microbial mat communities from a basaltic lava cave in the Kipuka Kanohina Cave System on the Island of Hawaii, USA - MA170107-4 metaG ...
CAGCAATTCCAGCTCGGAGGCGCCTCTTACCGAATCCCGAAGAAGCTCCAGGTAGGATCGGCAATCGCAAAGCCCGAGCTGTGACAGGCGGCGGCTGACGCAAAAAACCAAATCTCCGTCGCGATCCTTGTAATACGTGAGTCCGGTCGTCTCGATCAGGAAGTCTTTCAGCGTGGAATAGAGAGGATCGAGAGTAAGGACAATCGCGGAAGCGCTCGTCATGAAATTGGCTCCAGCATTCTGAGCCGTTGCTGTGCCATGTTCCGAAGCTCTTCCAGCCGCTGCTGCTCTTCCCGGGACAGGATACGCTCGGCCGAAAGGATATGGATGACCCGCCCGTCAAGGTCCATCTTGCCGATGGCGCAGCGATTGAAGGAATCGTGCTCCCCCATCTGCAAGTAGGTCTCCTCGGTTAACGGAAGTATCTCTCGTACGCTCTCGACGGTAACGGCGAAAGATTGGCGCATACCGCGGAGCACCACGAGCGGCGTGTATAGCCCAAGTTCTTGAGCGGCCAAGCCGAATAGTCGATCTAACCGGACCACGGTGATCAGGTGCCCGCCCAGATCGAAAAACCCCTCGACTGCCGGCGGGATACCTGGCGGACGAATAAGAGCGGGCAGGAGGACAAGCTCCTGTACCTCTTCCAGCGAAAACGCGCAACTCTCGCCGGGTAAGTCGAATAGCAGCAACGATCGCCTCGCTGTCTGAGATTTAACCGCATCTCCGTGTAAGTTGGCCTCGGGGCGTAGAGTCATTGGCACCCTTTTTCAACCGTGAAACCATTGCTGAGCCGCGACCATAGGGACCGGATGCCGGTAGATTCTGATCTTGCCGGGAGTGCATCCCATTCGGTAGTGCGCGTTAAGGGCCGAGATTCTCAATCCAAGTCCCATACCGGCGGTTTAAACGCCGCAGCTTCCGTCAGTCGGAGAAGGCGGCACCAAGTCGATGATCCCCTCAAGGGGACCTCCGCCCTCAGGCTGAAATTCAATTCAGCGACTGGAGGTACTGACGCAGCAGGCTGGTCTGTTTTTCGATCTCGCCATGGTCGGGTGCGTTGGGCGCCAGGGTGAGGTACCGCTGTAGATCGGCGAGGGCGTAGCGGGGGCGCTTGCAGTGAAGGTGAAGCACACCGCGTTGTTTGTGCTCTTCGGCCGATTCCGGTTCGGCTTCGAGAAGCCAGTCCAGGACTCGGATCGCTTTCTCATAACTATCCTGCTGGTAGTAGATGCCGCGGAGGTTGTTGAGCATTCGAATGACGATCTGCCGCTTACTCACCGGATGAAGGAGCGACGGCGTCCTGAAGATATCGACCTTGGACACCTGGATAGCGAGGTCGCGGCAGTCTTCCACAGTCAGGATTCGGCCCTGATAATAGCAGTCGATGAAAGGGCTATACGAGGCATCCTGATACTGCACCAGAAAGTGGCCGGGCAAGCCAACGCCGACGACGGGGCGACCGAGCCGGCGCGCTACCTCCATATAGACCAGAGACAGAGTGATGGGAATGCCTTTTCGAGTTAGGAGAACGTCATTGAGGCAACTGTTGTGAGGATTGTAATAGTCTTCCTGATTGCCACGGAAGGCGAGATCGGCGAAAAGGTATTGATTCGCGGCTGCAACATAGTCCTCGGCGGAGGCAGTTTGGGGGGCCAGCGCCTCGAGCTCGCGCGCGTGGGAATCCAGGATCTCGAGGAACGGGCCGGGATCGAGGCGGGGATATTCGATGGCGGCGATCTCGAGCGCGGCTACATCGAGCCGGGCTTGTTCGTCGCCTTGCACCAGGAGCCGCCTGAGTTCCTGCACTGTGCCGTAGAATAGCAGTGCGGAAGAGAAATCGGATTCATGTCCAAATTGCCCGCCCTTTTTTCCCTCGCCGCGTTTTGCGCACAGGGGCAACTGGCGTCGTTCAAGCGCATCGCATTTCTGGAGGATGCGCGCGCCAATTATCAGGGTGGCGCACTGGTGGGGCCGGAGACGGGCAAGAAGCCGCAGTTGTACGCGTGGGGCGACGGGTTCCGGCTGCTCCGGTTGCCGAAGGGCAAGGCCCGCAGTAGCGTTCGCGGGGTTCAGTATGGCGCGGGCGGCTGCCTGATGGACGTCAATCAAGACGGCGTGGAGGACTTGATTGTTCACCGCCGCGCGGATCGCGCCGGCGAGTTGGGGCGGATGGTATGGCTTGAGGCTCCCGAGTGGCAGGAGAGCGTCATCGACACGGATTCGGAATTCAGCGACTGCCTGGCGACAACGCTCTTTGGAAAGAGCGGCGTACTGGTGGTTCACCGGGAGTCGCAGATTCGCTTCTACGAAGCGCCTTCGAAGAAGGAAGGCCGCTGGCCTTACCGGGAGATCTACTCTATCTACACGCCTTCGGCGCAAGGGGGACTACTGCGAGCGGATGTGGACGGCAACGGGCATGGTGATATCCTGTGCGGCAACTATTGGCTGCAATCGCCTGAGATGCCGGAGGGGCCTTGGAAACTGTTTGCAATTCACAACTGGTGGGAGAAGGAGCAATCGGCTATGGTTGGGCTGGCGCAAGCGCGGACGCTCGAAACTCCGTTTCCGGTATTGTTTGCCGCGCAGAGAGCGGAGTCACCCGCGCGAGTGGCGTGGTTCGAACGGCCTCGGGACCTGCAACAGATGTGGAACGAGACCCGGCTCGAGGCCATTCCCCCAATCCGTAGAATCGGAGCTCTGGCGGTCGCCGATCTGAACGGCGATCTGCGTCCGGATCTCGCGCTGGCGGAGAACGATGGGGACGGATCGCGCCTGCTGATCTATTGGGCGATCGGTGGCAGCCGCTACCAGGGCACGCGCATCGACCTGACGCCGGGCCTAATGGGGCTGTGGGCGACGGATTACGACGGCGATGGCGATCTGGATCTGTTCGGCCTCGGCCGGCAGACCTACATGGCGTGGAAGAATCAGCGTCTCAAGTAGGCGTCGTCGCCGCGGACCCAGTCGGCACGGATCGGAGAGAACAAGTCGTAAGCGATGCTGTCTTCGAGAGACTCGACACGATGCGGAACATGAGGCGCGATTTGCATGACCTCGCCGCCGCGGATGATTTCCTCGCGATCATCGAAGACGAATTTAAGCTTTCCCTGCTCGAGCACAGTGATCTGCTCGTTCTCATGGCTATGGCGCGGAACAACCGAGTTCGCGCGCAGGTAGACGCGGGCGAGGGTGATCCGTTCGGCGTGAATCACTTGGCGGGCGAAGTTGGGATTCATTTGCTCTTGGGGAATTTCGTTCCAACGATGAAGTTTCATTGGTAGAAGTTTAGCGCGGTACTGGCTTACGCCAGCCCGTTTCTAATACCCCTTTCAAACCGTGGGCTCAAGCCCACAGCGGCGCGCTCAAGCGTGCGCCACTCAAACTGACCCACTACCGGCATCCTTGGTTATCTCCCGATCTGGAACGCCGCCATCTCCGTCGTGTTGCGCACGAACAACACGCCTCCAGCGATCGCAGGGTGATTCCACGTCTTACCTTCGATTGCGCTGAACTGCGCCACTTCCTCGTGCTTGGCGGGATTCGCTTTCACCAGCACCACCTCTCCGCTTTCCGTGAGAACCACCAAGTGGCCATCGGCCAGCAGCAGTTGCCCGTAGCCGTAACGCCCGCCTTTCCATTTGAGATCGCCTGTGTCCGCATGGATGCAAGCCAGAATCGCTTCATCCATTCCGTAGATATGACCTTGATACAGCACCGATGTATTGAACTTGTTCTTCATTTTGGTGTTCTGCCACACCGTGCGCGTCTTGAATTTTTCCCCTTCCGGCGTCAATTCCACCAACGCCGCTCCGTGCCCATATCCCGCCGAAATGAAGAACCGGTTCGGACCCACCAGCAGCGGTTGCGCAGAGTTGATGTGATATTCGGTCACCCACGGAAAATCCCACAGCAGTTTCCCGTCCTCGATCGTCAACCCCATCGCGCGCAGCGCACTGACGATCAGCAACTGGCGCTTGCCCCCGAGTGTCACGACCATTGGTGACGTATAGGACTGCTCGTCATCCAGGGAACTCCACACCGTCTTGCCGGTCACCTTGTCGTACGCCACCACTGACTTTCCCCCGGACCCGCCCGGCAAAACAATCACCTTTCCATCCACAATCAGCGGCGATGCCGATTGCGCCCAAGTGAGATTGCGAGCCCCATTCTCCGTGAGAATGTTCTTGTTCCAGATCACTTTGCCGGTGCCTGCTTCGATACATCTCATCTCGCCCTCGGCCCCTAATGCGTAAACGCGGCCCTCATCGTAGACAGGAGTCGTGCGCGGGCCGTCGCCCCCCATACCCTCCTGGAATAGCGCCTTCCACGAATTGGTCCAGCGCTCTCGCCCAGTGCCCACATCGTAGGCCGCCACTACTTCCTGATCGCGCCGCTGCTCGATGGTGAACGCCAGTCCATCCGCTACAACGAACGACGCATAGCCCCCGCCCACCGGCTGCTTCCACAATCGCTTCAGCCCACCCGCCGGCCACTGGGTGAGGATCGGAGCTTGGTCATAGATCCCCAAGCGGTTCGGACCGCGAAAATCGGTCCAGTAGTTTCGCGGCTTGGCTGTCTCGGGTGCGGCCTGAACCGACCTAACGGATTCCACTGGTGGCGGTGTGGGCTCTGCCTTGTGTGCGGCGCGATCCGCTTCGAGAGTCTTATAATGCGACTCGGGATTGCGAAACGTCAGGAATGGTCTCGACGCCGAGCCATCGAGATCCAGCCGCAGACCATAGAACAGGAACAAGTGCGCCAGTCCGATCCCGCCAATCACCAGAGATCCGAGAATCTTCAGCACAACGGAGCCCGAACGGATCCAAAGCAGCACGAGTCCGACTGGCGGCAGAAGGATACCGGCCAGAACAAGGGTGATGGTTGTTTGATACCAAGGCATCGAACTTATTGTCCTATAGTAGAACCTGGGCTAACGTGACCTCATGTTCTCCCGCTCACAGGATCGATTTAAGAAACTGGCACGGAACCTGGACGCATTGGCCAACGAAGATAGCCGCCGTCTGCAGCGCGAGTGGGAAATCCAGCAGTTGCGCCGGCGAGCGGCGAGCGAGCTGCATGCGTTATGCTCCGGCTTTATCGACTCGATGAATCAGCTTGTATCGAGCGTGCGGCTCGATCTTTCCCCCGAGGACTTCGCGCCGGAGGCGTTCCAGGATCCTGGCATGAACATCTTCCAGATCAATGTGAGTGGACGCGTGGTGCAGTTGACCTTTCAGTCCACGGACTTGATGGAATCCACACTCGAACTGCGCACTCCCTATACTCTCGAAGGATCGATTCGCTGGTTCAACCAGGAGATGCTCGAACGCGACGACGTCAAGGATCACCGGCTCTACTATTGCCTGGATAAAGCGAGAAACGAGTGGCGGTTTCACGACCGGCGGGGCAACCGCCTAGGCGTGGTGGACCAAGAATATCTGGCCGCAATCCTGGAAGAGTTGGTTTAATCGTGTAGCGGGGCAGGCATCGACGATTACCCCCGTGCTCCGGCCATTTTCTGCGCCAGCAGGAATGCCATCTCGAGTGCCTGCTCGTAGTTCAGACGTGGATCTACCTCGGACTTGTAGTTACCCCGCAAGTCAGCTTCGGACAATCCACGGGCTCCACCGATGCATTCGGTGACGTCCTCGCCGGTTAATTCAAAGTGAACACCGCCCAGGACAGACGCCCACGCGTGATGGATTTCGAAGGATTGCTCAACCTCGCTGAGGATGTCGTCGAACCGCCGGGTCTTGATCCCACCGGCGGTCATGTGTGTGTTGCCGTGCATCGGGTCGCAGACCCAGAGGACGGTCTTGCCGGTTTGGCGGACCGTCTCGATGAGCCTCGGCAGGGCTTCCGCCACTTTATTACGGCCCAGCCGGCAGATGAGCGTGAGGCGGCCTGGTGTGTTATCGGGATGCAATGTATCGAGAAGCCGCACCAGGTGGTCTCCCGTCATGGCCGGACCCACCTTGAGGCCGACTGGATTGGCGATGCCGCGAAAATACTCGACGTGGGCTCCCTCCGGGTCCGCCGTGCGCATACCGATCCATGGAAAATGGGTCGAGAGGTTGTAGCAGCCGGGGCGGTGCGGCACGTTGTGCGTTTGAGCTTGTTCATAGTGCAGATGCAGCGCTTCGTGACTGGTGAAGAAGTCGACCCAGCCGAGGTCGCCGGGGTGAACCGACAGGACGTTCTCCATGAACCGAAGCGATTCACCGATCGAATTGGCCAGCTTGCGGTAATCATCGGCGCGCGGGGAATGCTGCACAAAGTCGAGGTCCCAGTATTCGGGATGGTGGAGATCGGCGAAGCCTCCTCGCACCAGAGCGCGCAGAAAGTTGAGTGTGAGCGCGGCACGCTCGTAGCCTCGCAGCAAGAGATCGGGGTTGGGTTCGCGCGACTCCGGGGCGAACGCGGATGCGTTAATGTTGTCTCCCCGATAACAGGGGAGGGTTACACCGTCGCGAGTTTCGAAATCGTCCGACCGGGGCTTCGCGTATTGTCCCGCGAAGCGCCCGACGCGAATCACCGGTTTTTGCGAGCCGTGTGTGAGCACCAGACTCATCTGGAGAAGAATCTTCAGCTTGTTCGTAATAGCGCCGGGATGGCAATCCTGGAAGCTCTCGGCACAGTCGCCTCCCTGGAGCAGAAAGCGTTTGCCGGTGGCGGCAGCGGCTAGCTGATCCCGAAGCGCTGAAATCTCCCAACTCGTCACCAGCGGCGGCAACCGCGAGAGTGATTCCACAACTTGACTCAATCGCTCCTCGTTGCGATAGACCGGCTGCTGGAGCGCCTGACGGCTCTGCCATGAGGACGGAGACCACGGTTGCAAAGACATCTATGAAACCCCGCCATGATCCGGCCCGCCACCGGAAAACTCAGCGTATCACATCCACGGAGTGGCGCACGCTAGAGCGTACGACCGCGCAGTTTGGGGCCGGCCCCAAGTCTTCCCCAGGCACAAGGCACAATGCCGATGAGGAAAACAAGTGGCATTGACGCTAGAGCGTGCGCCACTTCAAGCTGACCCGCTACATGAGTAGAGGAGCGCTGTAGACAGCCCACACATTTGATAGGATATGTCACGAGGTAAGAAGCGATGATCATTCAGGGACGCCGCCAGTTTCTTTCGTGCGCAGGCATCGGCAGCCTGCTGTGCACGGTTTCCGGCGCATTTGCCGAGGAGCTCACCCCGACAGCGAAGCAGACGGAGGGACCGTTCTATCCCGACAAGCTGCCGCTCGACACAGACAACGATTTGTTGGTGATCAATGACGCCATCACGCCTGCGATCGGCGAGATCACCTGGCTTACTGGCCGCATTCTCGATTCCCGCGGCCAGCCCATTCGTAACGCTACCGTCGAGATCTGGCAATGCGATCAGAATGGAGCATACCTGCACAGCAAGACCAGTAACCGGGACAAGCGGGACGGCAACTTCCAGGGCTTCGGACGATTCGTCACGGGTTCAACGGGGGAATATCTGTTCCGCACCATCAAGCCGGTGCCGTATCCGGGCCGCACACCGCATATTCACTATCTCCTAAAGATGAAAGGCCGTGAGAAGTTCACGACCCAGTGCTACATCAAGGACGAGCCGCGTAACGAGACCGATGGCGTTTTGAAGGCCCTCAAGGATCCGAAGGCAAAGAGCACTCTCATGACCCAGTTCTTGCCTGTCAAAGGGTCGCGTATTGGTGAGCTTTCCGCACGGTTTGATGTGGTCCTCGGCTTCACGCCCGAGGTCTAAACGATCCACGGCAAGACCAGGAGAACCATGAAGCGACTCGTGCTGTTCGCCGCTGCGATTGTCTCGATCGCCGCAGCGTTGCCGCCCCTGGGCGCGCAGCAGAAGAAGGGCGGCGGATTCCAGGCGCCTTCCATACAGCCCACAGCGGAAGAGCTGCGCCGCGTACAGGCGAAAGTGGACGAACTCGACACGATGATTCGCCCGCTCAAGGCCCGGAGCCTGAACGAAGCCCTTGTAGCCGATGTGGACATCTACGCGAAGGCGGGCCGATGGCTGTTGGAGTTCCCACAGACTTTTTTCACTCAGGACGGAATTGATCAGGCGCTCGTCGTGCTCGACCAGGGCCTCGAGAGGGCGCGCCAACTACAGCGTGGGGAGTCGCCGTGGGTCACCAGGAAAGGCCGCAAGATTCACGGGTTCTACTCAGCCCTGGATGGGTCTGTGCAGCCCTACGGAGTGACCGTTCCCGAGTCCTACGATGGCACCCGGTCAGTCCGGCTCTATGTCTGGCTGCATGGACGCGACCAGAGACTCAGCGAAGCCAACTTCATTTATAGGTTCCCCAACCCGAGCACGAGCCTCACGTATAACACGGCGGACGTTGGTCAAATTACGGTGGACGTGTACGGCCGCTGGAACAACGCCAATCATTGGGCGGGTGAGGTTGACATATTCGAGGCAATCGCGGCGGTCCAGAAGCGATACAAGATCGATCCCGCGCGAATCATCTTACGAGGGTTTTCGCTGGGCGGAGCCGGCGCCTGGCACATCGCGCTGCATCATCCGGACCGCTTCGTCGCCGCCGACATCGGAGCAGGCACGTATCCTCGCCGTTCCCAGATGCCCGGCTTTCCCCCTTACCAGCAGGCAACTCTGCGCATCTGGGAAAACATCGTCGATTGGGCGCTGAACGCTCACAACATCCCGATTGCCGCACATGACGGCGACAATGATACTGGAGTCGCCGGTATTCCTCCCGAACCGGGCGTCAAGCATCGGGGCCAGTTGGAATCTTCCTTGCGGGTGCGCGCGCAACTGGAGAAGGAAGGATTTGTTTCCGAGGGAGAGCCCAATTTCTTCAAGGTGAAGGGAACGCCCGCGATCTTCTTGATCTCCGAGAACACCGGTCACAATGTCAGCCCTCTGGTCCGCCAGCGCGTGGATGCCTTTCTGAAAGATTGGGGCGATCGCGGGCAGGTTTCTCCGGATCACATCCGCTTCCTGGCTTATACCACTCGCTACAACAAGTCATATTGGGTATCGCTTGACGGGCTGGAAAGGCACTATGAGCGAACGGAGGTGGACGCACGGCGTGACAAGGAACGAAGGCGATACCAAATCACGACGAAGAACCTGGCGCGTCTCACCCTGCGAGAGACGGACCACGCCGCCGCAATCAGGATTGACGGCCAGGACTTGCGAGTGAAATCCGCACCTCAACTTGTGTTGGAGAAGTCGGGGTCCACTTGGCGTGTGTCCAGGAATAAATCGTCCGGTCTGCGAAAAACGCACGGGCTGCAAGGTCCCATTGACGATGCGTTTCTCGATCCGTTCCTCCTGGTCCGTCCCACGGGAACGCCCTGGAACGAGGCATCGCATCAGCAAGCCCTGCGGATAATGGCGCGTTTCGACCGGCTGTATGCGCGATGGTATCGCGCTCATCCGCGGGTGAAAGATGACAAGGATGTCACCGAGGCTGATTTCGCCAGATACAATGTCGCCCTGTTCGGGGATCCGGGCAGCAACCGCTGGATCGCACGTCTGAACGGGAAGCTTCCGGTGCAGTGGACCCGGCAAGACGTCAGTCTGGGCAGCCAGACCTTTCCGTCTGTGGAGCATCTCCCGGCGCTGGTATATCCGAATCCGTTGAGCCCATCCCGATACGTGGTGCTCAATTCCGGGTTGACTATCGACGAGCGCGAATACCAGGCCGATTACAGTATGCCGCGGCTGGGAGACTTCGCAGTACTGAAGGTTAAAGAAGGCGCCGAAGTTCCTGAGGCGGCCCACGCCGGCTTGTTCGATGAATCCTGGCAGTTGCCGAAGAAGGCTGAGGATTAAGCCTCGGATCAGCTTGTTTTTCTCAGCGTGCCTCGGGCGCAGCTCGCCAATGGGGGAGGGCAGGTGGCCGGAAAGCACCACAGAGGCTGTGTTCAGCCAGGAGGAAGACCGGCACGCGGCGAGTTTTCAGCCTGTCGGGTTTGGCAAAGAGCTTGCAGCAAACGAGCCCATGCGTAGCCTAATTGTCATGACTGTTGTCTATACCATGAGTGGCTTCCTCCCTAGGGTTGCTGGAGAGCAAGAGGAGCAACCGGCCCCAAGCGGTTGGCGAAGAGTCGATGAGCCGAAGGAACAGCCACCACCGGCTGCTCCTCACTCGCCATCGGCCCCGGCGCCCCCGTAACTCATTCTGCCTGCCGGCACATGGATCACAGTCCGGGTGAACGAGCCATTGTCTAGCGACCACAGCAGGACGGGAGACGCTTTCACGGCGACTCTCGCGCAGCCTCTCGTGGCCGATGGATACGTGATCGCGCGCCGTGGGCAGACAATCGGCGGCCGGGTCGCCGAGGCTCAGAAGGCCGGACGGGTAAGAGGAACATCACGCCTCGGACTCGAAATCACGGAGATCAGCCTGGTGGATGGACGGCAGCTTCCAGTGACGACACAACTGATGGAATACTCTGGCGGCGCCTCGGTAGGCCGGGATGCAACAGCGGTCGCGACGACGACAGGCGTAGGAGCCGCCATCGGCGCGGCGTCCAGTGGAAGGGTCGGCGCCGGAGCGGGAGCCGCGGCTGGTGCGGCGGCCTCGGCAATTGGAGTTCTTGTCACGCGAGGCCGCGCCACGGTGGTGTATCCGGAAGCGGGCGTCACGTTCCGCACGTTGGCCCCATTGACAGTCTCGACGGAGCGCGGGAACAGTGCCTTTCATGTGGTCCGGCAGGAAGACTACGAGCCGAAGCAACAGCTCCAGCGGCGTGTTTCAAGAGCGCCGTCTCTGTTGTATCCGCCCGATTACTTCTACGCGAGCTTCTATTGGTCCTACTACTCGCCGTTCTATTATGGGCCTGGCTTCTTCTTTCATTCCAGTCCCCGGTTTTTCCACACTCGCGGCTTTCACCGGCGCCGCTAGCTTGACTAAGCCAGGCGTTGCACCTCGCCTTTACTTTCTTAATGAAAGCTTTGCTTTGACTTAACCCTCGGGACTCTGCGCGAACCGTCTCACACTCTGTGGGTGACCTCGACATGCCGGACCGGATTCTCATCGTCGAAGATGACCCGAATCTCGTCTTAACGTTGCGTGATGTTCTGACGCAGGAAGGTTATCGCGTGGAGAGTGCGATTGACGGGAATACGGCCGTCAAGACAGCTTCCGATGGCGGTTTCGACCTGGTGTTGTTGGACGTCGTCCTGCCGGGCCAAGACGGTTTTGCCGTCTGTGCCGAGTTGCGGCAGTCCGGGATCAATACGCCGATTCTCCTGCTGACAGCTCGCGCCGGGACTCTTGACAAGGTATTGGGCTTGCGACTCGGCGCCGATGACTATGTTACGAAGCCGTTCGACGTCCGGGAACTCCTCGCTCGGATTCAGGCGTTACTGCGGAGAGCGCGCTCCGAGGGCGTAGCGTCCCTCAACAAGTACGAATTCGGCCGGATATCCGTCGATTTCTTGAAGGCACGAGTCGCGCGGGATGGCCGGCCGATAGGCCTCTCGTGGAAGGAACTCCATCTTCTGCGATACCTGATCGCCCGGCGAGGAGCCATTCTCTCACGGGAAGAGTTGCTCTCCGAAGTGTGGGGATATCGATCCACGAGCACACGAACCGTCGATATGCATGTCGCGAACCTGCGTCACAAGCTCGAAGACGATCCGGAGGAGCCCCATTACATCGTGACTGTTCGTGGGCAGGGATACATGTTTCGAGGTTGAGGCGCCGCTTCGTAAACAACTCTTTACTCGTGCGGCAACCCTTCTCCGAAACGTCATCCCGGCGCACGCGTTTATCAAGTTAGGAGCTTTTGACACCCATGAAAAAACATTTATTGATCACGGTGATGACCATCGTTTCGGCCTTGCCGATCGCGGCTCAAGGCCGGCCTTCCGGTAGGACATCGAACCGGCTGGACTTCCTGACAGGCTATCTCAATTTCTCGGACGCGCAGAAACAGCAAGCGGAAACCATCTTTGACTCCGCAAACCAGGCGTCGGAGACTACCCGCGGTCAGTTGACCGCCGCCCGGAGTACCCTCACGGAAGCGGTGAAAGCGAATCGCTCCGAAACCGAGTTGGATCGTTTGGGCGCGGCTGTGGGCGTTATTGAGGGGCAACTGGCTGCGATCAACGCCAAGGCCTCGGCGAAATTCTACGCTCTGCTGACCGCCGAGCAGAAGCAGAAGTACGACGAGCTTGGCAGCCGTGGACCCGGAGGACCGGGTCGAGCAGCGTTTGGTCACGGCCGCCAGTAACGCCAACTCACATGCTCCGGTACGGAGCAAGCTTTACGAATGCCCAAAAACACCGGACGGAGGCTCAAGCCGGGCTCAAACCTCCGTTGCAAGCTAAAAGCTTGCTCCATGCGGGCTAGCCCTGGGCTAGCCCAGGAACTGTCGTAGGGTGGCGATCAGCTCTTCCTTCTGAATCGGCTTCGACAGAAACCCTTGCATGCCGATCTGATGGCAAAGCTGGCGGTGCTCGTCGGAGTAGTTGGCCGACAGCGCCAGGATCGGGGTTTTATCGTAACCAGGAAGAGCACGGATGTGATGCGTCGCTTCCAGCCCATCGATGCCGGGCATCTGCAGATCCATCAGGATCAGGTCGTAACTGTTGCGGGATGCAAGCGCTATCCCCTGCTCGCCGTTGTCGGCGAACGACACATGGAAGAATTCCTTTTGCAGGACGTGACCTATCACTTGCTGCGCAATCTTGTTGTCTTCCACCACGAGAACACGCCGCACCGCGTCCAGCGGAGCCGGCGGATTGCCCGTTGATTCCGCCTCGGTGGCCGCTGATGGCGCTCGCAGGGGCAGCTTTATGCTGAAGCGGCTGCCCTTGTTCGGCGCGCTGTCCACAGTAATCTCCCCGTGCATGATGTGCACGATTCTCTCCGTAATTGCAAGACCAAGGCCAAGACCGGTGAACGATCGCGCCAGTCCGCTGTCCAGTTGGCGGAAAGATTCGAAGATCAAGCGGAGTTTTTCGGGTGGAATGCCGATACCGGTGTCGCTCACCTCGATCAGTAGCCGGAACCTCGCGCCGGACAAAGGCTCATGGCGCGCCCGCAATGTGACCTCGCCCTCGCTCGTGAACTTGACGGCGTTACGAAGTAGTTGCCCGAGTATCTGGCGGATATGACGCTCGTCCCCAATGGCGGTTTCCGGCAGGGATGGGTCCCAATCGCGGACAAAGCGTAGTCCTTTTGCCCTGGCTTTCGAATCGGCATCCGAGGCGGCTGACTCCAACAGGCTGGGCAGTAGGAACTCCGAATCTTCCAGCCGGAAGTTCCCGGCTGAAAGGGAGGAGTAATCGAGCACTGAGTTGAGGGTCTCGAGGAGCTGGGCGGCGCATTCGCGAACCGTCTGCACGTACTCGAGTTGTTCCTCGTCGAGGGTTGTTTCAAGCAGAAGTTCGGTCATCCCGATCACGCCGCTCAGCGGGGTTCGCAGCTCGTGGTTCAGGCTCGCGAGGAATTGTCCCTTGAGCTGGTCGTACTCAGTGGCTGGGGCATTGGCCGGCCAGAGCTCTACGCCGTTGCCCTTTGCCGTTATGGACTGTAAATCAGTGGCCATTCGAGAGAGAAGAGCCCAGTGCCCTCTACTTTCTCCTTCGGCGGAACACCCCAAAGGGTTTAGGCTGCTACGGCCACCTTTCCTAGGCGATTCACCCTACAACGACTTCGCGCCGACTCTACGCATCACATGCTGGATCGCCCGGAAGACCGTCTCCTCTATCTCTTCGGTGAATTTGCCCGGCTGCCCATAGTAAATCATGCTGGTTTCGCCCTCGTAGCCCCCTTCCCGTAGCACCCTTAACGAAGGGATGTAACACATCACGTCGTTGGAGTAGCCAGCCACGATCAGAGGTTCTTTCGGGAACTCTTTACGCGCGCGCAAGGCATAGTCTAGAAGTACCTCTCCGCCCAGCGCCAACAGGGTCAGTCCGCGGTCGAAGCGGACTGCCTGCACCGGATAGGGTGTGCTGCGTAGCGGGCGTCCCTGGTCGTAACGCGCAAGCATCTCCCGCGCGCGGCTGGCTTTGTACCGGTCCCGATCGGTCGATTCCTGTTCGAACTGGTCGCGGGTGTGAGGAGCAAACGCGAGGTCGGTCATTTGAAGACTGGTTCGAATCCTTCCCTCTATGACGGTCTTGGAACCTCCCTCGATCGCCTTGACGACGGCCTGTCCCAGTTCCCGGCCGTGATCGGCGACGTTTTGGGGCGCCCCGCGAGGGAATGGATTCTGATCCGCTCCGCAAAGCATCAGAAAAAGCGCGATCGTTCCCGGCAATGCCTTCTCGATCTCAGCCTGGGCTGCGCCGGCGTAGTCACCATGAACACGGTAGTAGTCACCCCCGAGTGTCGTGTTGTGACAGGCGTAACCGAACAGGATAGCCATTCGTACACCATCGGCCCCGAGAACTTCCACGACCGGAACCGAGTGATCCTCGGGCCCCTTGGACCAGCTTTTGTTGATGCGGCGATTCCGGGCGAAGGCGGCGGTCCCGCTTAAGACGTGAAGACTGGCGGGTTTGAGATCGGCCAGGGCTTTCCCGATAACGTCGACCAGTTGATTCTCCAGCGTTCGCGTGTACGTCTGAATCGTCTGAATCTGCTCCGGTGTGAGGAAGTACATGGTCGCGAGATTCGGCCACACAACCGGACCGGCGTGGGTGTGCGACGCATTCAGAACAAGCTGGGCCCGCCGCAGTCCATGGCGTTTCTCCACGCGGGCCGCGACAGTGTCGGCGACGACGCGGGGGATCCCGATCAGGTCCATCGTGGTAATCACCACCCGATGCCCCGAGCGGTCCTCGATTGCCAATGCCTTAGCGAAAAGACGCGTTTCGATTCCTTCAGAGGGCCTGGTTCGAGCGGCATAACCGGATAACCAGATAGGGCCCTCCGGAGTGATGTCTAGCCTTGCCACTCCGGCCCGAAACTCCGGCTTAGGCGCCGCGCCCGCCACCGTGGCCAGCAATAGG
>Ga0187893_10009462_pt1 | contig 14959 bp, 11 predicted proteins | sample MA1701074metaG_FD_139574 | JGI IMG/M metagenome (GOLD analysis project Ga0187893, IMG submission 139574) | White microbial mat communities from a basaltic lava cave in the Kipuka Kanohina Cave System on the Island of Hawaii, USA - MA170107-4 metaG ...
GGGATTGCCGAGAGAGACAAACTGATTCACACCGTCGAAGCTGAACGCCTGGCCGACTTTGCCGGGCGCGTAAGTGGCGCCGTTTTGCAGCGTGCCGTTGTTGCCGCCCGCGATGTCGTTCGGATGATCATCGCCCGGCAGCCAACTGATCAAATTGGCGGGCGGCGTGACGCAACTGCGCGGGAACACCGTGTCGATGACGATCACAGGGAACGAGTTCGTGAACTTGTTTCCCGCCATGTCCGTGGCGATGCAGGTGACCGGGTTCGTGCCTTTCTGAAATACCCTGCCGGATTCCGGATCGCAGACAATCGACGCGCCCGGACAGTTGTCGCCAAAGGGCGGCACGACGTAATCGACGAAGTTGTCGCAATCGAAGGGATGCGTGGGCGCCACGACGGGCTTGCACTTGCCGAAGCTGCCGGCGTTGTAAATGGCGGCGATTTCAGCAGCCGGTAGAACGCCGCCGAAGATCTCCACCTCGTCAATCGAGCCTGCGAAGAATGCGCCCACCGAATTATCCCGACCAATGAAAAGCGGATCGGCGGTGTACACGGGCGTAAAACTGGAATCGTATCCCCTGTGATTGAACCGGGCCGCCTGTTCGACACCATCGACGTAGATTTTCCCGTCGGTCGCATCGCCGTTCAGGTTGCTCCAGGTGGCGGCGATGTGATGCCATCTGCCGGTTGAGATCACAGGGCTGGTTGACCAAATGGCGAAACGATCTCCCACGGAATCCTCCATTGCAAAGTCGATCGTGCCGCCGTCGTTCACTGCCAGAGAGTAGGATTCGGACGTGCTGGACCCGTTGGCCTTCGCGATGACCGGAAGATAGCCGGAGATTTCATCCGCGTTGATCCATGCATCCAGGGTCAGGGCGGCGGAAAGCCGAAGGCCCGGTGAGTCCGATGCTTCGACGAATTGACTGACTCCATCGAGCCTGAACGCCTGTCCGACTTTGCCCGCTCCAAACGCGACGCCATTCGACAGCGCAGCGTGGTTTCCACCTTGGACATCGTTTGCATTCCCATCACCCGGCCACCATGCGACCAGTCCTGTCGGCGGCGTGACGCAACTGCTGGGCGGCTCCGTGTCGTTCACCCTCACGTTGAAAAGGCATTGCGCGCCGAAGCCCGATGAATCCCTCGCGGTGCACAACACGGTCGTGAGGCCTTTGGGGAACGCCGTGCCGTTGGTCGGCGTGCAATCCAGAGGAATCGGGCCGTCGCAATTGTCGGTGGCCGGCGGGAAGTTGATGACGGCAGTGCATTGGCCGACGTCGGTGGAGTTGGTGTAATCCACGCAGGGAATGACGGGATGTTCCATGTCCTGGACAACCAGCGTGAAGCCGTTCGTGATCTTGTTGCCCGACGCATCGGTGATGACGCATGTGATGAAGTTGCTTCCCTTCGGCGCCTGCGACGGCGTGCAGACAACGGTGGCGTCCGGGCAATTGTCCGAGAACGGCGGCGCGTTCGTGACCGTGGCATAGCACTGGCCGGGATCGGTGCGGGTGATTTGCTGTCGGCATTTGCCGAAGCTGCCGGCGTTGTAGATGCCTTGAATCTCCGTCGCCGACAGCGCGCGGTTGAACACTTCCACTTCGTCGATCAGCCCGCGGAAGCGCAGCGTGTCGGTCCGCCCGCCGATGAAAAACGGGGCGGAGCCATTCGCGATGTTTCCCGATTTGGCCGTCGAGGCGACCAGGGCGCCATTCGCGTATATCCTCATCATCGCCCCGTCGTAGGTGAGGGCGATATGCGTCCAGGTGTTCAGCGGCGGCACAAAACCGCTGGGCAGGAACGTCTCCCCTGACGCGGTCGTGCGAATCGACGCGGTCAACTGGCCGAAGAGCAGGAACAGGCAGTAGTCGTTGTTGAAACTCGCCGACCTGCCGAAATACACCGATTCGTTGTTGAGCGTCGGGTTGATCCAGCCATCGATGGTGACCTGGGTTCCGGTCAACTGCAGGTTGGACGGTGTGCCGGCGGAGACGATACCGACGCCGTTGAATTGGAAGGCCTGGCCCACCTTGCCCGCAGTGAAGGGAACCGCGCCAAACAAGGTGGAACCGTGGTTGCCGTCCTGGATGTCATTGAAATTGCCGTCGCCGGGCCACCAACTGATCATGTTCGCCGGCGCCGTGGCGCAACTGACCGGCGGGATGGTGTCGTTCACCGTGATGATTTGAACGCAACTGGTCGAGTTGGTGCATGAATCGGTCACGGTGTGCCTGCGTGTGATGGTTCCGCCACAGACGCCGCCCACGAGCGGGCCGTCGGAGCAGGAGTAGGTCAGGTTGGTGTCGCAGGCGCCGGAGATCATTCCGCCCTGGGCCAAAAACTGAGTCAGGTTCGTCGGGCACGGCGGCACGTCACTCTGGCATTGCACGGTGAGATTGCTGGGACAGGTGAGGACTAGCGTTCCCGACACAGTAATCGTCTGGCTGCAAAGCGCCGGGTTTCCGGTCAAATCTGTGGCTTCCCATGTGCGCGTCGCCGTGAAAGTCCCGCCGCACCCTTGATTCGTCACGGTGCTGACAACGCGGATGGTGACCGCGCAGTCGCAGTGGTCGGACGCGGTCGGTGGCGTGAAATCCCACGGCGCACCGCATTGAACGATTCGATTCGAGGCGCAGATGAGCAGCGGCGCGACGGGGTCCATGTCGGCGGGAAACACATCGCCGTGGAACGGATGTTGCACGTGCAGCACAAAAGGCGTGGTGCTGAAGAAGCGGAACGTCTGGTTTTCGGTGCTGTCGCCGCTGATGGGGGAGATGTTGTAGTTGGGCGGATTGGCGCCTTCGCTCGGCAACTGCGCCATGATGGAAGCGCGCGCCAGGAGCACGATGTTGCTGCTACCCGCGATGGGCGTGGTGTTCCCGTTCTTCCAGCGCTGGAGCTGGATCGTGATGTTGGATCCAGTCGGGTTGACGAGAAACACTGTGTCAGTTTGCGAACTGCTCTTTTCCCCCCAGAACCACTCCGTCTTCGGCACCGAAGGGAGATCGATCTGCTCGAAGTAGGAGACATGCGCGTGGATGAGCGCCGGACCGCTCGGCCCGGTGGCTGTTAGCGTGCGGAAGTGCGTGCGCGGCGCGCTGGCCGACTCGTCCTTGAACGGGTTGGGAGCCAGCGGCAGTTCCGCCGTGCCAAAGGCGGGAATGTTGTTCGTGGTGCTGTATTTGATCGGACTTTGATCGAAGGGAAACCAGTCCTCGATGACCTGCACTGCGAAGCCGTTAGGGTTCGTGACGCGCGCGGCGGTCTGTTGCTGGCCGGAGGACTGGGCGTCTGTGAAAGCGGAGGATGAAGTGTAGGTGTCCGACAGGCAATCGGTCGAAAAGGGCACGAACACGCCGGAGACCACATCGTGCGTCTTCCACGGCGGATTGGCGCTCGCATCGTAGTCGCGACCGAGTTGGGTGTACACGCTGATGTGGATGGGGAGTGAGCTGTGGAGGAAGACGCCGATGTTGTTGTTCGCGCCAGGATTGCTGCCCAGATCGATGGCCGGATAAATCTTCACGGTCGATCGGGCGCCGACGGTCAGCATCACGCTGTTGATGACCGCGCCATTCGTGCGCCGGAGCACCACGGCCACGCTTGCCGCCGTGAGATTGGGATTGAACAGGAAGAAATAGTCCTTCTTGTCGTCGCTGCCGTCGTAGTTCCACATGCCCCACGCCGCTTCGGTCATCGCCCTCTGGACCCAGATGGCCGACCTGCCGGAACCGCCATGCTGCGTTTCGTCGGAGTAGGTGATCACCGAGAACAGGCCCGGCGCCGAAGCGATGATGCCATAGGCCGTGTCCTCCGACGGCGTGCCATGACCGCTGGCGCCAGTGGTTTTCTTGAGCAGCCCCCAGTCGTCCTTCGGGATGATCGTCTTGGTCTGAAAGCCATTCAGCGCGACAGTCTTTGTCCCGCCCGACCACGGGGTGCCGTCCGGCTCGAAGATGTTCACCGTGATCGTCTGCGAAGTCCCGAGGCGGTTGACGAAGGTGATGATCTGGCTGGATTCGGCGGTGTACTCGAAGGCGAACGGACGCTGATTCGTAGTCGAACCCGCCACCACCGTGTTGCTCAGGATCGTCACCAGTTGCGTGCAAGTGGTGCTGAGTTGATTCGAGCGGACCAGAACATGAACCGTGTAGGAGCCGCTGGCGCCCGCGACGATTTGCACGACATTCGTGTTTGTCGCGCCCACAATGAACGAACCGGAGTTGTTGTTCGTCAGGCTCCAGACGAAGTTCGTCCCCACGTCCGACGTGACGCGGAAAGTATTCGTAGTGCCCGGACAAGCTGTGGCCGGTCCGCTGATGACGCAAGAAGGCCCAACGATTACCGCGTTGCTCATGACAAAGGTGACGCTGGCCCCGCTGCTGCAAGCGTCATTGTCGTAGGCGATGAAGTAGGCGTTATAGACGCCGGGGGTTGTCGGCGCGGTCATGAGGATGGCCTGCGTGTTCGTGCCGGCGGTGTCGAAATCCGCATGGTTCGTACACGTCGTCGACCCGGGCGGCGTGGTGGCGATGCGCCATCCGGTGGAACGCCAGCGCGCGGCTGAGCCCACGCCCGTCGTCACGACCGTCACTGCGGCGGTGATGACCGTGCCGGGCTGCACGCTGACGCTGCTGGCTCCATTGAGCGTGGCGTTGGTGATGATGCGCGCGTCCGTGAACGTGGTCTGCGCCGTCAAGCCGGAAGTCTGGCCCGTGGCCGTCAGGAGAAACGTTACTCCGAGATGAAAATCCTGGATGATGAAATCGCTGTTCGTGATGGTGCCATCGGCGTGCGCCACGGTGGTCCAGTCGGGATGCAAGCATCCACAGGACTGGTCGAGATGCAGGTTGACGGTCTCGCCGGGCGTCCACCCCGTGCCTGTGATGTGCACGGTCATGCCGGGTTGATAATCCTCACGGTCCGTGGTGACGGTCGCCGCGAACGTGTTGCCACCGATCAGCAGGAACAGCAGCACAAGCAGGCTCCATGCTCGTGCCGGTACCGATTTCAAGTGGATCGAGTATTGCATGGTTCGATGGTCTGATGCGAATTGCCGCTGCCGAAATCCGTTTCCATGCACTGCCCCTCATAGCTGTGCTCCGCCGACACTGCGCACTGCGCCTGTGCATAGCAGGCCGTTACTGGTCGGCGGATGTGCGACGGGAATCTAGACAGCAGAGAGCCGCCCGTCTTGTTGGATTTCCGCGGCTACGCCGGTTTGGGTAACTACGCGGCTGGAGTACCGTGAATCCACGTACGGGTATTCATCCCGCGTTGCTTCAAGCATGTGAAACGTATAGTTTTGCCGGAAACCTGTCGGATCCCAGCTCGGAATGGCAGCGATTCTCGGCATATCGGCGTTCTACCACGACAGCGCGGCAGCACTAATCGTGGACGGCGACATTGTGGCAGCAGCGCAGGAGGAGCGTTTCACACGCAAGAAGCACGACGCCGGCTTCCCGACGAACGCGATGGCGTACTGCCTCAAGGAAGCCGGTCTGACCTCGGAACAGCTCGACTACGTGGCCTTCTACGACAAGCCGTTGATGAAGTTCGACAGGCTGCTCGAAACTTATCTGGCATTCGCCCCGGCCGGCTTCTGCAGCTTCCGCATGGCGATGCCGCTCTGGCTCAAGGACAAGATCCACATGCGCCGCACGTTGCGCGAAAAACTCGGCCCGGCGGCGAAGGCGCGGCTCGTTTTCACCGACCATCACGAGAGCCACGCGGCGAGCGCCTTCTTCCCGTGCCCGTTCGAGCGGGCGGCCATCCTCACTCTCGATGGCGTGGGCGAGTGGAGCACCGCGACCTTCGGCGCGGGCGAAGGGAACAAGATCAAGCTGATGAGCCAGCTTCAGTTCCCCCATTCGCTTGGTCTGCTCTACTCGGCGTTCACCCACTACTGCGGCTTCAAGGTGAACAGCGGCGAATACAAACTCATGGGCCTCGCGCCGTATGGCCGGCCGAAGTACGCGGAGATGATTTATAAGCATCTCCTCGACTTGCGGCCGGACGGCAGCTTCTGGATGAACATGGGGTTCTTCAATTATTGCCAAGGCCTGACCATGACCAACGACAGGTTCCATTCGCTGTTCGGCGGCCCGCCGCGCGATCCGGAGTCGATGCTCGAACCGCGTCACATCGATTTGGCGGCGAGCATCCAGAGGGTCACAGAGGAAATCGTCATGCGCATGGGACACGAAGTGCATCGGCAGACGGGCATGAAGCATCTCGTGCTGGCCGGCGGCGTGGCGCTCAACTGCGTGGCCAACGGGATTCTCCTGCGGGAGGGGCCGTTCGAGGACATCTGGATTCAGCCTGCGGCCGGTGACGCAGGCGGTTCGCTGGGGGCAGCGTTGTTCGTCTGGCACCAACTGCTCGAAAGGCCGCGCAAGGCCGGCGGACAACACGACGCGCAGAAGGGAAGTTTCCTTGGGCCGAAGTTCTCCAACGAGCACATCGCGCGGTTCCTCGGCGAAATGGACGCGCCTTTCGAACGGCTCGATGACGAGGAGGAGTTGCTTGAGACTGTCGCGAAGATCATGGCCGAGGGGAAAATCGTCGGATGGCTCCACGGCCGGATGGAATTCGGCCCGCGGGCACTGGGCGCGCGCAGCATCATCGGCGATCCGCGCAACGCCACGATGCAGGCGAGCATGAACCTCAAAATCAAGTTCCGCGAAAGCTTCCGCCCCTTCGCGCCGTGTGTCTTGCAGGAGCGGGCGCACGAGTTCTTCGAGATGCGCGAGGGACAGGAAAGCCCCTACATGCTGCTCGTCGCACCCGTGCGGGAGCGGCATCGCGTGGAGCTGTCGGACGAAGACCGCCGAAAAATGGAGGAAGACCCGGACCTCCGTCATCGCGTGAACGTCGTGCGTTCGACGCTGCCGGCCGTCACTCACGTCGATTACAGCGCGCGGGTGCAGACCGTGGACGCGCAACGCAATCCCCGCTTCCACGGGCTGATGCGCGCCTTCGAGCGGCTCACCGGCTGCCCCGTGATTGTGAATACAAGCTTCAACGTGCGCGGCGAGCCGATTGTTTGCACGCCGCACGACGCCTACCGCTGTTTCCTCGGCACGGACATGGACGCGCTCGTGCTGGAGAATTTCATTCTGCGCAAAGAGAAGATGAAGCAGGCCGCCACCCGCGAGGAGCGGGAGAAATACCTCGCGCAATTCCAACTCGATTGAACGCATGAAGTGGAGCGACATCCCAAGGAATCCGACGAACCGCACCTTGCGCCAGTTCGCGGCGGCGTGGCTGGTGTTCTTTCTGATTTGGGCCGCGGTGTTCGGACTTGCGGGCGGCAATTCCACCGCCGGCACGATATTCGCAGTTGTGGCCGCGATTGGAGGCGTAGCCGGCTTGATTCATCCACCGTCGCTGCGCTGGATTTTCGTCGCCTGGGTGATCCTCGTGTTTCCCATCGGTTGGGTGATCTCTCAGGTCGTGCTGCTGATTCTCTACTACGGCCTGTTCGTGCCCATCGGCCTGCTGCTCCGCGCGCGCGGGCGCGACGCGCTGGGGCTCAAACCTTCGCATGGGAGCGTCACCTTCTGGCGGCGCAAGGAAACACCCGCCGACGTGCGCCGCTACTTTCGTCAATACTGAGCCCCACCTCCATCAGCCATGAGCCAGCCAAAGAACGAGTTTGAGAAAGCCGCCGCCGAACAACAGGACAGGGGATTCCTCGGAGAACTTTGGGACTTCCTTCGTGAGAACAAGAAATGGTGGCTCATCCCCATCGTGGTCGTGCTGCTTCTGTTCGGCGCGCTCATCTTCCTTTCGAGCACCGGGCTTGCGCCGTTCATTTACACGCTGTTCTGAGCCGCGAGTGGCTGCGACGCCTTCGCCGTAGAGTGTGACCGCGGCCATCGCAGGAATCATCGCCGCTCCTTCCAGGATTGAAGAAAGCGCGGTGAGGCGTCGCGGCCTCGATGGCGGTCAGCCCCAGACTTCCGCGGCGCGCAGTTGCTTGAGCAGCAAATCCTGCAAGTCCGTGTCGGAGCCGGCCATGAAGAAGTTTGCGCCGCGCGTCGTGCAGAATTCGCGCAGGCGCTGGATGAAGTTCTGCACGGTTTGCTGGTAATGCTTGAGGCGGAACTTCCCGAAGGTCACCTCCTGCAAGCCGCCCGTCTCGGAATCGACAAGCCGCAGATCGCCGAACGTGGAGGGCGCGGTTTCATCCGGTGCCAAAATCTGGACCGCGTTCACCTGAAAGCCGCGGCCAACGAGCGCGGTGATGCCTGATTCGTAGCCCGCCGGATCGAGAAAGTCGCTGAGGACGATGGCGACGCCGGCCTGCCGCGCTTCGAACGCGCCGCGGCGAAGAGCATCGTTCAAGTTCGCCGGGCCGCGCGCGGTGACGGCGCTGAGATTTCGGAAGAACTGGAGCGAGGACTTCTTACCGCGCACCGCCCGCAACGCGCCGCGTGCCGCGGCTTCTTCCGAAGTCATGGCCTGTCCTTCGCCATTCGTCACGTTGGGAAATGGAATCACGCTCACGCGGTCGAATCCGCACAGCGCCACGTAGCCGACGGCCGCGGCAATCTGCCGGGCGAAATCAAACTTGCGCGGCTCGCCGAAGCTCATGCTCTCGCTGGCATCCAGGAAGATGCGCACGGGCAGCTCCCGCTCCTCTTCGTAAAGCTTCAGGAACAAACGGTCGAGCCGCCCGTAAAGATTCCAGTCGAGATGCCGGAAATCATCGCCCGCCACGTAGCTGCGGTAGTCGGCAAACTCGACCGACTGCCCGCGCGCCCGGCTGCGCCGCTCGCCCTTGGCGGAACTCTTGGCCCGCCGCGCCGCGAGCAACTGGAATTGCTCCAGCCGGCGGAGGAGATCGGGGGTGAGGAGGGCGCTCATGGGAGAGGAACCTCCAAGTCTTTGCAAATCTTCCGCGCGGTGAAGTCAATAATTTCGCGGTGGCGTGGCACAGCAGAAACTTTCCTCTTCGCCCGGTTGACGTAAATGGTGTGATTGCCTCCTTCGCGCAGGAAAACGCATCCGTGCTTTTCAAGATGCCGGATGAGGTCCAGCCGCTTCATGCGCCGGCCAGCTTCAACGGTTCACGGATGACCGACTCTCCACGGAGTTCCTCCTCGGCCATTTCGCGGTTGGCTTCGAGTACCATCGCGACGGCTTCGGCGAGGTTCACGCGTGCTTCCTCAAGGGTGGCGCCCTGTGTGTTCGCCCCGGGCAATTCTTCCACAAAGGCTGCGTAACCTTCGGGGAACTTTCTGAAGACCGCTGTCAGTTGGATGTTCATGGCGCAAACCTTACCACGATTGCGAGGCGCTCAAAAGTCTTCGTTTGAGGAGTCACGCCCTCACCGCCTCCGCGTTCCTCGGCACGCCCTCCAGGATCTTCGCGATGATCATGTCGGTGGTGATGCCCTCGGCTTCGGCCTCGAAGTTGAGGATGAGCCGGTGGCGCAAGGCGGGCGCGGCGACGGCCTGAAGGTCGTCGAAGCTGACGTTGAAGCGGCCTTGCGTCAGCGCGCGGACCTTGCCGGCGAGAATGAGCGTCTGCGCGCCGCGCGGGCTGCTGCCGAACCGCAGATACTGGTTCGCCACGGGCACGGCGGTGTCGGTCTTCGGGTGCGTCGCCAGGACAAGGCGAACGGCGTAGTCCTTGACGTGCGTGGCAACGGGGACTTCGCGGACGAGCTTCTGCAAATCCATCAGGCTCGCGCCGTCGAGCACCTTGGTGAGCTGCGCCTTGTGGCCCTCGGTGGTACGATTGATGACTTCCGTCAGTTCCGTGCCGCTGGGATAGCCGACGAGGAGCTTGAAGAAAAAGCGGTCGAGCTGCGCCTCCGGCAGCGGGTAGGTGCCCTCCTGATCGATGGGATTCTGCGTGGCAAGCACGAAGAATGGCTCGGCCAGCTTGCGGATTTCGCCGGCGGCAGTGACCTGCTTCTCCTGCATCGCCTCCAGCATCGCGGATTGTGTCTTGGGCGTGGCACGATTGATTTCATCGGCGAGGATGATGTGCGCGAAGATGGGGCCGCGCTGGAACTGGAATTCGCGCCGCCCTTCCGGCGTCTCGACGACGAGGTTCGTGCCCAGAATGTCCGCCGGCATCAGGTCGGGTGTGAACTGGATGCGATTGAACGAGAGATCGAGCACTTCACTGAGCGTGCGGACGAGCAGCGTCTTGCCGAGGCCCGGAACGCCTTCGAGCAGGACGTGACCGCTGGCAAAAATGGCCGTCAGCGTCCCATCGACGATGTCCTGGTGGCCGACCATCACCTTGCCGATCTCGGCGCGAAGTTTGTCGAAGGTCTGGCGGAAGGATTGGATTTTGGCTTCAGTGCTCATGCGAGGATTTAGACAGAGCCGGCAGCGGATGGACACGAATTTTTCGCGAGTGCGGAGCGCCGCATCGGCAGAAGTGCATTGAGCCACGGCGCTCTTTCGTGCTTTCCTGCTTCTCCAAAATGAAGCGACCGCTCGTCAGTCTGCACGATGTGGACGTGGCGTTGGATGGAAAGACCATCCTGCGCGGCGTCTCGTGGCGGTTGCTGCCGGGAGAGAGTTGGGCCATCCTCGGCGGCAACGGTTCGGGCAAGAGCACGCTGCTGCGATTGATTCGCGGCGAACTCTGGCCGGCGCCGGGGCGAGGGAAGCGGCTCTATGCGCTCGACGGCAAGGAACAGACGAGCGCTGTCGGCGTGAAAAAAGCGATGCCGCTCGTCTCGCCGGAATTGCAGCAGCGCTATCTTCAACAGGAATGGCGGCTCACGGCGCGGCAAGTCATTGAATCGGGTTTCGGCGGCGGAGACTACGTCTATCAACGGCTGACGGCGTCGCAGAAGAAGCAAGTGGAGAAAACCGCGCGGCTGATGGGCGCGGAGCATTTGCTCAGGCGCAACGCGCAGGAGCTTTCCACCGGCGAACTGCGGCGCGTGCTCATCGCCCGCGCACTCGTCAGCTCGCCGCGCGTGCTGGTGTGCGACGAGATTTGCGACGGGCTGGACGCGGCGGCGCGGGCCAGCTTGTTGGCGACGCTGGATCGCGTGGCGCGGAACGGCACTCAGCTTTTGTTCACCACACACCGGAGCGACGAAGTGGTGCCGGCGATCACGCATCGGCTGGTGCTGGAACACGGACGCATTGTGGAGTGCGGGAGAACAATGCGATCCGTCCGTGGCAGGAAAGGCCAGCCCCCTCACCCCGGCCCTCTCCCCCTCGGAGGGGGAGAGGGAGGCCCCACGGGCGACACGGGCAAATTCCGACGACATGAGGCTTCGTCGCCGCTCCTTATCCGCGTCGCCAGGGCCAGCGTGTTCCTCAGCTCGCGTCGCGTGCTGCGCGACGTGAACTGGCAGATGCGCACGGGCGAACATTGGGCCGTGCTTGGTCCGAACGGCGCAGGCAAGTCCACCTTCCTCAAGCTGGTCTGCGGCGATCTGCGGCCCGCGCGGGGCGGAAAGGTGGAACGCTTCGGGTTCACGCCGCGCCACACAATTTGGGAAGCGAAGCGGCGCATCGGCTATGTTGCTCCCGACTTGCAGGCGGCGTATCGGGCGGACGTGACCGGCGCGGAAGTGATTGGGTCGGGATTTTTTTCGAGCGTTGGTCGGACCCGGCGGCTCAGCGCGAAGCAACAGCAGCGCATCGTCGATCTGACGAAAGAACTGGGCATAAAACCACTCGCTGGCCGGGATGCCTCGCGTCTTTCTTATGGCGAGTTTCGCCAACTTCTCATCGCCCGGGCGCTCGTGCATGAGCCACGGCTGTTGGTCTGCGATGAACCATTTGATGGCCTGGACCAAACTTCCCGCCGGAGCATGGCCTGCATCTTGGAGCGAGTTGCCGCGAACGGGACGAGCCTGCTGGTCGTGACGCACCACGCCGAAGATTTGCCCGCGTGCACGACGCACATTGCGCGGCTGGCTTCGGGACGTATTGAGTTTCAAGGCCTGGTCTCCGGCGGTAGGTAGTTCCCTTATGCGTCCGTCCGCGCGTATCGGGCGGGTCCGGCAGAACCTCCCGCGATTGCAGCGCTGCCGTCGTGTGGCAGCTTCAGACAATGACACAGACGCAACAGACAACGCAGACAACCGCCATCGCGAATCTTTCCGGCGAGTGGATCGGCCATTACCGCGGCCACTTCGACCAGGTCATCAAAATCACCCAAATCGGCGAGGAAATCGTCGCCGTGAAAATCACCGGCGACGACCACGTTCCCGGCGGCGCTGTGACCTTCCGCGCGAACGTGAAGACCGGCGTCGGCGAAGGCCAGGTCGCCGAGAAGGAATACCGCAACGCCTGCTTCGTGCCGGGCAAGCTGGAGATCACCGGCCCCGAGCGCATCGCGTTCACCTGGGAAAACTGCGGGCGCGTTGAATTTCGCAAAGACGACTGACCCTGGAGAGTTCCACTGCTTGCGCAGCGGCGGCCGAGAGTCCGCCGCCGTCCTGCTTTTTGGTTTGGGTAGAATCAACTCGTCCCGCCAGCCGTCGGTTTCTTCGGGTCACCTTTGAGCAGCGCCGCGGCGTAATCGCGGTTCATCTTGGAGATGAAGTCGAGGCTGATGGACTTGGGGCAGACGGCTTCGCAGCTTCCGGTCACGGTGCAACTGCCGAATCCTTCCGCGTCCATCTGGGCGACCATCGCCTTTACGCGGCGGTCTTTCTCAGGCTGGCCCTGGGGCAGGAGATTCAGGTGCGATACTTTCGCGGCGACAAACAGCATCGCGCTGGCGTTTTTGCACGCGGCCACGCAGGCGCCGCAGCCGATGCACTGCGCGGCGTCCATCGCGAGGTCGGCGATTTCCTTGGGCACCGGAATGGCGTTGGCATCCGGCGCGCTGCCCGTGCGGACGCTGATGAAGCCGCCCGCTTGCTGGATGCGGTCGAACGCCTTCCGGTCGGACACAAGGTCCTTGATGATCGGAAACGCCCGCGCGCGGAACGGCTCGACAACGATCTCATCGCCGTCGCGGAAGCTGCGCATGTAGGTCTGGCACGTCGCAACGCCCTTGCGCGGCCCATGTGGCCTGCCGTTGATGACGAGCGAGCAGGTGCCGCAGATGCCCTCGCGGCAGTCGTGGTCGAAGGCAATGGGTTCCTCGCCGCGATTCGCGAGGTCTTCGTTCACCACGTCGAGCATTTCGAGGAACGACATGTTGGCGTTCAACTCGGGCGTGGCGTACGTGGCGAAGCGGCCGGGCGAAGTCCCGTTCTTCTGCCGCCAGATTTTGAGTCGAACCTTCATGACGATAGCTTTCTCCGTAACTCACGCTGAGAGGCCGGTTTCGTTGCGATCAATGTGTGGAAGCCCATTTCGCCAGCTTGTGGCTTGGGAGCGGCCATCAACTCGCGGATGGCTTGGAACACAACTTTGAATTGAGCGTCGTATTTCCTTTCAAGCGCGGCGAGTTTACGAGCCAGATCGGCGTGAGTGTTCAGCAATTGCCGCAAGCGCACGAAAGCGCGCATGATTTCGATGTTCACTAGGACCGCGCGCCGGCTGCTGAGGACCGTGGAAAGCATGGCGATTCCTTGCTCAGTAAATGCAAAGACGCTCTTGGAAAATTTCAACGGGGCCTGGCCAGTCGAGGATATCACAATCTGTGACATCCTCAGAATCTCGTCGCGCTTCAGTTCAAACATGAAGTCAGCCGGAAACCTCTCACGATTACGACGCACGGCTTGGTTGAGGACACGCGTCTCAACGCCGTACAGCGCCGCCAAATCACGGTCGAGCAGCACGCGCTGGCCCCGTGCCACGAGGATCGAAGCCTCGATTCTGCCGTGCGGGATCAGGCTCAATTGGGGCTTTTTGGCGGCCATTGATTTAAGGAGGATGTCACAACCTGTGATATCCCCGGTTGATTTGTTTCATTTGTAACTCCTCGTGCTCATCTTCACTTCCTCGTACACGAGCGGTTCCTTGTTCAGCGCGGGCGGCTTGCCTTCGCCGGCGTATTCCCACGCGGCGACGAAGGCGAACTGATCATCGCGGCGTTTCACGTCGCCTGCGTTCACCAAATGCTGCTGTACCTCCGGGTCGGCGGCGGTGTATTGATATTCCTCGCGGAAATGGCCGCCACAACTTTCCTCGCGCATGAGGGCGTCCCGGCACATCAGTTCACCGAGCTCGAGATAATCGGCGACGCGCCCGGCCTGTTCGAGCGATTGGTTCCATTCGCGCGCACTGCCGGAAACCTTCACGTCCCTCCAGTACTGCTCGCGCAACGCGCTGATCCCAGCGATGCCTCGCTCAAGACCGGCCTTGTTTCGCGCCATGCCGCAGTGTTCCCACATGAGCTTGCCAAGTTCCTTGTGGCAACTCGCGGGGGTGCGCGTGCCTTTGTTCTCCGCGAGCCGCTTCGTTATGCCGCGAACATTTTCCTCCGCGTCTTTGAAGCTTGCGAGATCGGTGGACGGACGCTGGCCAGGCTTCACGTTCGCCAGATAAGTCGCGATGGTCGCGGGCAGGACGAAATAGCCGTCCGCCAGGCCCTGCATCAGCGCGCTGGCGCCGAGGCGGTTTGCACCGTGGTCGGAAAAGTTAGCCTCACCCAACACGAACAAGCCGGGCAGATTGCTCATCAGGTTGTAGTCCACCCAAAGGCCGCCCATCGTGTAGTGGACGGCGGGATAAATGCGCATTGGTGTGTGGTAAGCGTCCTCGTCCGTGATCTCGTGATACATCGCGAACAAGTTGCCGTAGCGCTCACGGACCTTCTGCTCCCCCAGTCGCTTGATCGCGTCGGCGAAATCGAGGTAAACGCCAAGCCCTGTTTCGCCGATGCCGCGGCCCTCGTCGCAGACCGTCTTCGCGGCGCGCGAGGTGATGTCACGCGGGGCCAGGTTGCCAAACGCGGTGTACATCCGCTCCAGGAAATAATCGCGGTCGCCCTCGGCGATGTCGCCAGGGATTTTCCGGCAATCCTCCTTTCGCTTCGGTACCCACACGCGGCCGTCGTTACGCAAC
>Ga0187893_10009464_pt1 | contig 14959 bp, 18 predicted proteins | sample MA1701074metaG_FD_139574 | JGI IMG/M metagenome (GOLD analysis project Ga0187893, IMG submission 139574) | White microbial mat communities from a basaltic lava cave in the Kipuka Kanohina Cave System on the Island of Hawaii, USA - MA170107-4 metaG ...
AAAGAGTTTCGGTTGAACGCGGATAAGTACATAGATGCAGTGCGACGCGGCAAGTTTTTTACAGTGGTCAGGCGTTCTACTCCTGTTTTTAACATCACCCCGGTGGACGAGTGGGGAGACGAGGGAGTATGGGAGAGTGTGGTGGATTTTAGGAATAAAAAAGGGAAAGGCATCCGAGCGGAGAAGCTTTTGGCTCTGCTAAAGAAAATTGATGGAAATATTTTTAAAATATGGAAGAATTTGAGATAAAATTTTTGGAATTTGTAAAAAAAGACACTTTTTGATATTATTCACGGGATGAAACACCCCAAAGAAGAACAGACATTTGTGCTGGTAAAGCCCGATGGGGTCCGGAAGGGTCTCACCGGCGAAATTATCCGCAGATTCGAGCAACGCGATCTCAAGATCGTGGCGCTCGAGATGTTTACGCCCACCCACGAGCTTTTAGACACCCATTATCCCAAGGACGAAGCCTGGATTACGCGCCTAGGCGAGAAAACCAAGGCCACTTACGAGAAATACGGCTACGACATGATGGCCGATTTCGGCACCACCGACACCAAAGCGGTCGGCCCGGAGATCCGGAAGTGGCTGGTGGATTACATGAAGAGCGCACCGCTGGTAAAGATGGTGGTGCAGGGCGTGCACGCGGTGGATGTAGTCCGTAAAATTGCCGGCCCGACCATGCCCTACCTCGCGGAAGTGGGCACCCTCCGCGGTGACTTCTCCATCGACTCGCCTGCCTTGGCAAATAAGGAAAAACGTGCCGTAATGAATATTTTGCACTGCTCGGAAACGCCGGCAGAAGCTGTCCACGAAATTAAACACTGGTTTGGCTCTCTAAAGACGCACGATTATAAAAGATTCGGCGTCGACGAATAAAAGAACATAAAAATATCCGTGTCCATCTTGCGGATTATGGGTAGAGGTGTAGACTGAAGGCAGGGTTATTTCAATTATTACCTAGAACACAATATATCAGGGAGTCTCGATCGAGTCCGGCCTTGGCCGGAAGCGTCTGGCACCCACTTAGCGAAAGCTAGGGTAATAAATTGTAAATAGCCCTAAGAAAAAACCCGCCACTCTAAATGGCGGGTTTTTTCATTTAGGTTATAATTAAAGGATGCAATCGAAGAAGTTTCCGATTTTCGTAGTTGGCTTTATTTTTTTTATCTTCGTCCTAAACTTGGCGGCCATGAAGTTCCATTGGTATTATGCCATCCCTTGGTTCGATATGCCCATGCACTTTTTAGGCGGAGCCTGGATTGCAGTCGCGGTTCTTTGGGCTATGGGCGAGAAGACACCATTTACCCGAATACTCCTCTCCGTCCTAATTCTGGGTATACTCTGGGAGATTTTTGAGCTATTCAACAACAGGTATATCGGCACACGGGACCCGTTCGATTTCGCAGACACCCTCTCTGATCTGGTTCTGGATGTCCTGGGGGCGGGGACAGCTTTTTATTTAAGGACGAAAAATGCGGGGCATAGCTAAAATAACTTTTGCCAGCGGGGCCGGGTCGGTGACTGGTTCGAACTTTCTTCTGGAAGCTGATGGCCGGAAGGTTCTCATTGACTGTGGACTGGTCCAGGGGCTCAAACTTGCCGATGACATAAACTGGGAACCTTTTCCGTACGAGCCGAAAGAAATCGATTCTGTATTCGTGACGCATGCTCACATTGACCACATCGGCCGGATCCCGAAACTTCTCCATGATGGCTTTAATGGGAAGATTTACTCGACCCCGCCAACCAAGGCGCTAGCCCCGCCCATGCTTCTAGATACCATGGGCATTTTGTCGCAGAGCTCCCGTTTTTCTTTTTTTTCACTAGGAGAGATGTATAACGAAGCAAGTATTCACGCGACGCTCCGGAGCTGGCTTGGCTTCGAATATCACACTCCCATTACCCTCACTCCGAACCTTTCCGCTCGTTTCCTTAATTCCGGGCATATCCTCGGCTCAGCCATGGTCGAGTTTACATTTCATGGCAAGAAAATCCTTTTCACCGGTGATCTCGGTAACAGTCCCTCACTTCTTCTCCCGGATACGGAGAAAGTGGTCGATGCGGATTACCTAATAATGGAGAGCGTCTACGGAGATCGCAATCACGAGCCCAAGGAGGCCCGGCGGGCGGCGCTGGAGCGGACTATCAAAGAGAATTATGCCCGAAGGGGCACACTCCTAATCCCGGTGTTTTCCCTGGAGCGCTCCCAGGAGCTTCTCTTTGAGCTAAATGCGCTGGTGGAAGGAGGTCGGATTCCCCCCATGCCCATATTTTTCGATTCACCACTGGCAATTCATCTGACGGAGATATTTAAGAGCTTTAAAAGATATTTTAACGAACGGGCACAGGCAGCTATGGTGCACGACAAATACCTCTTTGATTTCCCGGGACTCCACTCCACACTGACCTCCCAAGAATCGAAGATGATCTGGAACACTAGCGGCCCCAAGATTATCATCGCCGGCTCGGGGATGTCTTCCGGCGGCCGGATTATTTTCCACGAAAGACACTTTCTCCCCGACCCCAAGAACACCATTCTTCTTATTGGTTACCAAGCCGCGGGTTCTCCCGGGCGGCTAATTCAAGAAGGAGTAAAGACCGTGCGGATTGCGGGGGAGTACACGGTGGTGCGCTCGCGCGTAGTTACCATCTCGGGCTATTCGGGACACAAGGATTCGGACGGGCTCCTTGATTTTGCCGGGGAGCTGGAAGGTAAAGTAAAAAAGATTTTCGTCGTCATGGGCGAGAGCAAGTCCACGATGTTTCTGGTGCAGAAGCTCAAAGACAATTTAAAAGTGGACGCTTACGCGCCGGAGCGAGGCGAAAGCGTGGTTCTCGAGTGCTAGACGGAGTTTTACTTTACGCTTGCGATAATTTTCTCGAAGGTCTCGGGATGATTCTCGGCGAGGTCCGCCAGGATCTTTCTGTCGAGGGCGATATTTTTCTTCTTGAGGGCGCCTAGGAAACGTGAATAGGAAAGTCCGAGCGCGCGGGCGCCGGCATTAATCTTAATGTTCCAGAGCTTCCGGTTGAAAGATTTTTTGTCTTTGCGGTGGGTATAGGCATAGGCGCCGGCGTGGAGGAGCGCTTCATGTGCCTGGCGCTCCTTACTTCTCCGTCCGTGGCGGAAGCCCTTGGCAAGTTTAAGAATTTTCCTTCGGCGTTTGAGTGCGTGGACGCCTTTTTTAACTCTGGGCATGGCTTAATGGTAGGGGAGCAGGAAGCTCTTATCTTTGTTTTTAATAAGAAAACTCCTGCCTTTCCGGCCGGAGAGCTGCTTGGTGCGGGATTGCTTAGCGTTGAAATGGTTAAAGCCGGGTTTCCGGGCAAGGATTTTCCCTCGCTTGGTGACTTTCAGTCTCTTGGAAAATGATTTATTGGTTTTCATATTATTTAACTCGCTCTATGGTTATGGTTATGCCTCGCGGGCCTCTCTTGAAATTCTCGGCCACCTTGTAGTTCTCGGTGAGAAGGTGGAGGAGCCGCTCCAGGCGTGCCCGCAGGAACTTTTCATCCATGTATTTGGCTCGGCCGGCCAGGAATAACTCTGCCTTGATCCGGTGGCCCTCCTTGAGCCACTTGGAAGCGGTCCCGGCCTTAAGTGCCAGATCATGGTCGCCGGTCCCGATCTTGACCTGCACGGATTTGGTCTCGGTCGGCTTGGACCCGGCGCGTTCCCTTCTCTGCCTCTTCTCGGCCTCATACCGGTACTTGCCGAAATCCATTATCCGGGCGACCGGCGGAATAGCGGAAGGGGAAATCTCAATTAGGTCGAGCCCGCGGCTCGTGGCCAATTCAAGTGCGTCCTTAAGAGACAAAACCCCCAGATTTTTATTGTCTTCCCCGAGTACTCGAAGCTTTTCCGCGCGTATTTCGTTGTTTATTTTTTCACGCAAACTTAAAAACCGCGTAGCGCAATTCTAGCTTATTTTCAGTTTTAAGTCAAACCCGGTTTAGAGGCCCTGGTACAGGTATTCCTCGTAAATTTTTTGCGTAAGAGGGTAGATATCTCCCTGGAATTTTTTCGGGATAGTTTTTAGATATAGTTCAGTCCTTTCACCGGAGTATCTAAGGAGCTTATCCAAATAAATCTGGCAACGCTTCTTCTCCGGCCCGCCGGCGTAACCTCGCATTTTTGCGTCAGTACCTGATCTTCTTATTTCTACGAACATGTTTTCAGTGAATTGGAAAAAAGTCGCGTCGCCGACAAATTTTAAAGCGAGTAGCTCGGAAAAATTGAGTTCGGGGATAACTTCACTTAGCAGTTTTCGGGCCCCCTCTAGTAAAATCTCTTTTTCTCTCACAGACAACGCCAAAGCCAGATAGAAAGTATCCGTCTTGTCCCTCCTTTTCTCTCCGTTTGATTTCTCTCGCTGGAGGAGGGAGGGATCCGGCTCCGATTCGTTGTAATAAATAATATCATCTCGCACGTACACAGCACTCTTTATCTCGTTTTCCTTTAAAATTTCTTCTAAGTATTCAATAATTGACTTCTTCTCAAAGTAAAGAAATGATGCGAGGGCGGTTGCAACTATAATTGCCTCCCCGGCACTTTTGTCCCTCATTGCGAGAGCCTTTCTCCCTCCCACACTCTCAACGAAATCTTCTAAACCGGTTATCATACCGCCGCTTTCTTCACCGCCAAATATCATTCTCGGATTTTTACCGAGGTCAACCTTTTCTCCAAAGATGTTCTCTATCCCTACGTTTCCTTCAGGGTCATCAAGAATCTGCTTTTCCGTTTTTTTTATCACCGTGGCTATCTCCTTTATCCCCACTGGAGTGGTAACTACTTTTATTCCGTTTTTTTCTGCCCATTCGTTCCAGGACTTTGGGGAGGGTGCAGTTACTACAATAAAGCGCGGGTGATTCCCAAGTATCTTTTCGCGTGCGAGTTGCTTCATGTAAAAATCCATGATCAGCAAGAAACTAAATGTTGGGTTGTATACAACAAATATTTTCCCCCCATCTATTTTAATGTAATCAATGCCGAGATGTTCGAGTGTTGCCACTTTCTCTGGGGATTCGATCTGCCCGATGTTCAACCGGTCGCCGTCGGGGTCAGTTATGAGGACAATGTACCCGATGGGCTTATCCTTGAGGTCCTCTTCAAAACCAGCGCGTTTCGCCACGTCAAACAAGCAGAAGTCGCAGGAATAATCGAAGAATTCTTTCTTGCCTGTTGCGGGATTTACCCGCCAGTCTTTGCCAATTCCGTGAAAGAAAGGATCCGGTTCTGTGTTTCTCCATTCGAAAATTTCCTGGAGGCCAAGTCTTCGGAGGATAGTGAGCATTGGCTGATACATACACCCGCCCACAGTGTCACACATGAGCCGGAAACCGTTACCCGCGGCCCTTCTCATAAGTTCTAAGTTGGTGTCTCTGGCGACATTTCTCTTCAGATAGTCGACGTATAGATCATAACCGTCCAGGTCCTCGACTATTAATTTGCTGTTTTGTGGCGAGAGAGAGATGAGATAACCTTCCGGATTTTCTTTTGCTTCTTTTATTATTTTTTTTATTTTCTCAACGAACCGAAGGGACATTTCTGGCAAAAAGGGGCTGCCTTCGTTGTACAAGTCCTTGGTAGCAATTTTACTCGATATCGCGTGGCTCGAAGTGATATACTCTCCGCCGTCAAAGTCAAGCATGAATATAAGGAATGAGATCATCCAGACCGGAACTGGCGCCCGCCCCCGGGGCAGGTGAGTGGCGACCCCCATCTGCGCCTGGATGCGGGAAATAAGATCGATATAGCGGTCAGTGTTATATCTCACTTCTCCCCCGAGAGCTTTTCTGAAGTCCCGCCTGAGATCGTCCTTAAGGACCAGCACCTTGCCGATGGTCGAGAGGGCCACCCCGAGTTCATTTATGGGGAATCTGGTGTCCCAGGGGTAGAGAATGTTTTGCGGACCGCGGATCCCGCCGGTTGAAACCTTGGCTTCTTTTTCGTAGTTTTGAAGCCAGGCTTCCAGACCGAGATCTTCGATTATTTTCTTTGTGATGGTGAATTTTATTTCTCCCTTTTCTGTGAGATCAAAGATGGGAGAGCGTTTGGTTTCTTCTGGCGTGAATTTTTCAGCAAGTCCCAGATATTCCTTTTTGAGCGCTGGGATGTCTCGAGTAGCCATTGCCTACATGATACCATATAATTCTTGTATGAAATTAATACTCGATTTCGATGATGTGATATTTGACAATACCCGGCGGTTCAAGCCGCATATGTACCACTTGCTTGTCTTGGCCGGTATTCCAAAGGCAAAGTCGGTCAGGCATAACAAACTAGTTCGAGAACACCAATTCTCGCTTAAAAATTTCATTGCTGACTTACTTGGGTCTGATCGAAAGAAAAATTCCCAACTCTATAAAAAGGCGATAGAGAAGTGTCCGGAGTATGTGAATCAGAGATTGGTTAAACTTGTGAAAAGAGTTGGTAAGAAAAATTGTTATCTTGTCACGAGTGGCGACTGGGAGTTCCAGCATGAAAAAATAAGGTCGGCCGGCGTTTCGCAATTATTTAACCAGGTGTTAATTGCCCCCGAGAGTAAAAGAGATCTCGTTCACAGTATTTGCGAGAAATACAGTGGCGAGAGAGTTTTATTTGTTGACGACAAGGCGAGATTTTTTTCTGGTTTAAATTTTAGGAAATTCCCGAACTTAAAAACCCTTCTCTTTGACAAGAATGGCTACCGAAATGTGTTAAGATGGGTTAGTGGCGAGTTACGCGGAAAATCGCAAAGCGCACTTTAACTACGAAATCCTCGATAAGTATGAGGCGGGGGTTGAGCTTTTGGGACCGGAAGTCAAATCCGTCCGCGGCGGGCGGATGTCGCTCGAAGGCTCTTTCGTCGTTGTCCGTGGCGGGGAAGCGTACCTCTTGAATGCCAGCATTCCGCCGTATCAGCCTAACAATGTGCCGAGCGATTACAACCCTTTACGCACCCGGAAATTGCTTCTGACCAAAAAAGAAATGAACGAACTGCGGGCCGCGGAAGCGGCGAAGTTGACAATTGTGCCCTTACGAGTGTATAATAAAGGGAAGAAGATAAAAGTTGAGATAGCGAAAGTGAAAGGGAAGAAAAAGCATGACAAGCGCGAGAGCATCAAGCGCCGGGAAACTGACAGAGAGATCCGCCGAGAGATGAAGCGTTGACAAATAAATATGGGGATGCCAGGCATAGACAGTGGGTCTTTTGCCTCGATGCATGCTAAGTTGTATGGAACTTATCAAAACCATACAAACGTTAATTGCGAAATTAACTAAAGGAGCAAAGCTATCGCCTTACGCGTTTAACTTTGCTTGGGCAACCGCTTCGGCGTAAGCCCATGTCACTTTTCCTGATTCCCGATGGGGAAGAGCGGGCATAATATTATCGGGGTAGTCCCGATATCTTCCCGATATCGCGGACGAAACTAAGGGAATCGACTGGAAAGCATTTCTCACGCTTCTTAGCTTTTCAGTCTAAAACATAAAGCGCGATAAGCATGTAGAAGTCCGGGCAACAGCCTTCTGCACGGGGATTCGATTTCCCCCATCTCCACAAATTATAAGTATTGTGTTAATCTTAAGCGATGGATTTTGAAGTTTTCAATCAAAAAGAGAAAGACAAGCCGCCGGCCAAGGGTGCCCGGCCGCCGCGCTTCACTTCCTCTCTCGCCGGTGCGATTCTAATTTTCATACTCATTTCCGCTTTGTACATTGCGTTAACTGGTGCGCCAGACAGTGCAGAGGAAGTTCCCATTTCCGAAGTTGCTCGAGGTGTCTCTGCTGGCGAAGTTCGAAGTGTTGAAGTCTCCGGCGACGAACTCAAGGTCGTTTATGCGAACGACGAGGTTAAGCGCTCCAAGAAAGAGGCGGGCACATCTCTGGTAGAAACACTCGCAAACTACGGAGTTGGCCCGGAGGCGCTGGCGGGAACTTCCATCGTGGTCAAGAAAGAATCCGGCTTCAGTTTTTGGTTCCTGAATATCCTACCATTTCTGATTCCACTAGCTTTCATCGTCCTTTTCTTCTGGTACGTCTCGCGGCAGATGCGCGGCGCCGGTATCCAAGCGCTATCTTTCGGGCAGTCTAAAGCGCGCATCACTGACCCCTCCGACAAGCAGAACCGGGTGACCTTCAAGGATGTAGCCGGAGTAAAGGAGGCCAAGGAAGAACTCAAAGAAATTGTGGAATTCTTGCGGAGTCCCAAGAAGTTCCTCGACATCGGCGCAAGAATTCCGAAGGGCGTGATCTTAACCGGCGCGCCGGGGACGGGGAAGACCTTGCTCGCTCGCGCAGTCGCGGGGGAAGCGGGGGTACCCTTCTTCCACCTTTCCGGGAGCGAGTTCGTGGAGATGTTCGTGGGCGTCGGCGCCTCCCGCGTGCGCGACCTTTTCAAGATGGCCAAGAAAGCCGCGCCGGCAATAATTTTCGTAGACGAGATCGACGCCATCGGCCGGACGAGAGGCGGAGGGTTCGGCGGCGGCAATGACGAGCGGGAGCAGACCTTGAACCAGATCCTCGTCGAGATGGATGGTTTCGAGCCCAACGAAAAGGTGATCGTCATGGCCGCAACCAACCGGCCGGACGTGCTTGACCCGGCTTTGGTGCGCCCGGGGCGATTTGACCGCAAGGTGCTCCTGGATATGCCGGATCGCAATGATCGGGAAGAGATTTTGAAAATTCATGCACAAAAGAAACCTCTGGCGGAAGATATTAATCTCCGTCTGGTGGCCGAGCGCACGCCGGGATTCTCCGGCGCGGACCTCTACTCCCTTATGAACGAGGGCGCGATCTTGGCCGCGCGGGAAGACCGCAAGAAAATTTTCCAGTTCGATCTTATCCGCGCGATCGAGAAGGTCATGCTCGGGCCGGAGCGGAAGAGCCACCTCCTCTCCACCAAAGAGAAAGAAATTACCGCCTATCACGAAGCTGGGCACGCGCTCGTGGCTTCGGTCTTGCCGAACGCCGACCCCGTGCACAAGGTTTCCATTATTGCGCGCGGGAGCGCCGGTGGCTACACTCTGAAACTCCCGATCGAGGAAAGGCGACTGCAGAGCAAGAAAGAATTTCTGGACGATATCGCGATGTCGCTCGGCGGCTATGCGGCGGAAGAGATGATCTTCGGCGATATCACCACCGGGCCCTCTTCGGACCTTCAAGTCGCGACCAATCTCGCCCGGGCAATGGTGACCCGTTTCGGCATGTCGGAGACGCTCGGGGCGGTGGCGCTCGTGGACCACGAATTCAAGATGCGCTTCGGCGAAATTGCGGAGAAGGAATATTCCGAGAAAGTGAGCGCGGAGATCGACAAGGAAGTTTCGAAAATTATCGAAAGTGGATTGAAGAGAGCGGAAGAAGTGCTCAAGAAGCACAAGGGCGCCTTCGTCGCGATCGCGAAAAAGCTCGTCGAGGTGGAGACGCTCGAGCAGGACGAATTCGACAAGCTAATTATCGCCTTCGGCATCATGCCCAAGAAAAAAGACCTGCCCGCAATGCTTACAGCATAGCTGTTGCAGGCGGGAGGACGAGATTATGTTTTATACTTATGTTCTAAAAAGTTTGAAAGACGGCGGGCTCTACATAGGCTTTTGCAAAGATCTGAAAGTTAGATTACCGCAACATAACAAGGGGTTGGTCCCATCAACAAAAATTCGACGTCCTCTCAAGCTAGTTTATTATGAAGCTTGTTTAAATGAGAAAAAAGCTGTAGAAAGAGAGAAGGCGCTCAAAACTGGTTTTGGTAGAGCGTACTTAAAAAGAAGAATATAGTTTGCGCGTGTAGCTCAGTTGGTAGAGCAATCCGCTTATACCGGATCGGTCCCACGTTCGAGTCGTGGCACGCGCACAACCCTTGGTTCCCAGCCCGCAATAGCTACGCTAAAGCGTTGCTGGCGGGGAATCCAAGCACGCGGACTATTTTTATCGAAATTACTTATCCACAGCTCGGTGCTTGACAAATAGGGTAGAGGGGTATACCCTATCGGTATGCTGGATCAAAAATTAAAAAGACGCGCGGTTCATCGCGCGAAAATTATCCAGGGCCAGCTTCAGGGTCTAATTAAGGCGATTGAGGGAGAAGTGTATTGCCCCAAACTTTTGGGGCAGTCTCTCTCCATCCAAAGGTCGCTCAAGTCGCTCGACGCGTTTCTCCTTGAGAATCACTTAAAGACTCACGTCCGGCACGACCTCGAGCATAATGAGAAACGCACCCTGAAGGAATTAGTCGATTTATACGTCCTAGGGAGTAAAAATTAAAATATGAAACTATCAAAAATATTGCATGTGCTTAGCGTTGTCGCAGGAGTAATCGGTATTGTGAGCTATGCCAATGAAAGAGCAGTTGTCTACTTGCTGATCGCCATTTGGTTTACCGTCGGAGCGATTCACCACATGAAACTGGAAGAAAAAGGTCAACTGATTTAATAAATGAGTAAATTCAATTCGATTATAAATTATAGAGAATCATAATCGCTTAGAAAAGCTCTTGAGTTACTCGAAGTGAAACTCTTCCACTTTTTCTTTGTCTTAGGCTTTGAAGATGGAGTGTTTAATAAGTTTGCTTAAATTAATAATTAAAAGTGGTACAATTTGATAAGCTGGCATTTTTGCATGAATCTAATAACAATGATAATTAAGCCAGTTTTTGTCCTATTTAGAAAAGCCGAGAGCTCTTTAGGCACTCATACTCATTACCTTGAGACTTTTTTCGTTTTTCTGGTACTATCACTAACCGCAATCATTTCAGGGAAAGGCTGGGTAGAGTGGGTCGGAGTTTTTGGAGTTATTTTTACTTTTGAGTATCAGGTACTTTCGACTTACCTAAGGGAACATTCTGAAGCTCGAAAAAAAATGGGGAAAAATGTCAAATCCGACCTCCTTCATAAAGAAATTCAGTTTTTGTTTTATTCAAAGGAAGTAATTTGGATATCGTATTTTATTTTATTGGGGGCGTATTCAGCCATTGTTGGCACAATAGTTTTTATATGTTACGGTATATGGCGCAAAATGTATCGAAACGAATACCCGCTTACGGACGAAGATTTAATTTAGATTGTTGTAGCAGTTTACATTCTCTAGATATATTGATAAACTTATGGTATGAATAATAGCCCCCAAAACCATAAAGCTCTGGCCTTACAGAAAATAGACGCAATTTTGAAGGATACTATTGCTGCAGTTAATGCTCTGAAAGACAAACAGCGGGCAATAGTTTCAACTTTCATAAAAAAATTAGAAGAGAGGAAAGCCCATCAAATTAAGAAATCTTTACTAGATAAATTATAGAGCATATGTCTAAACTGGAAAGAAGGGATCCAACTGGCGGCCCTGAGCAACAGACAAGTGGGGAAATAGAATCACAAGGAGATCTGGAAGCGCGAATTGGCAGCCCCCTTAGTAGATTTGAAGCCATGAGTCGGGAGGCGCCCGCAAGTGCGCAGGAACAAACTGCTTTCCTGGCCCAAAAAGCCGAGGAAATAGGTACGGCTCAACCTGGAGAAGTTGCCGCAACCGGCCTGGAGATTACTGAATTAGGAGAACAGATTAGAGAAGTTGCCAGGGTAGGAGAAGAGCAGGCTCGTCTCGAATATCTCCGAAGCTTAAGCGCAGAAGAGTTAGAAAATACATTTTTTAGAAAACCGGACCTGCGTCGGTTAATTGACCAGGTCACCATCGAACGCAGGACGCAGTATCAGAATAGCGCACAGTTTAAGCAAGAGGAGGCAAGGCGCGAAGCACTTGCGCGAAGGGGCCAAGACTTATTGGCCAGAATGTCTCAACTAACTGTAGAAGATTTACGTAAGGCGAGAGACGATGGGAAGGATTTAGGGGTTTTTTATATCGAAAAGATCGACAGGGAGTTGGAAATAAGGAGGTATAATTCTTTATCCGAGAGAGCTAAGAGATTTTTTGATGAATTATGGAACAGGGCTTTTGGTTTTGCCGAGGGCGCTGGCGCTGTGGGTGCGGCGGCATTTAATAGCTCACCGCAATACCGAATGGCGCTATTAGGCCCGGCAGGAATTTTGTTAAATTATGCAAGATCTCGATAAAACCCTCGACACTCTTTTTTCAGCAGCTGATTTGACTGATGAAAGTAAGGATAAGTTGAAGGAAGAGTTTAAGGAAAAATTACTCTTGTTTTTGGTTAACTACATTTCCGTAAAATTACCAAAAGCGAAAGCAGAAAAGTTTACCCAGCTTCTTGGCCAAAACGACAAGACAAGCTTCCAGGCTTACATAGAATCCAACTCCTCAATCAAAAATATCCTCGATGAATTTTGGTCAGAGAGAGCGCCGGTAATAGTGAAGGACTACAAAGAACAAGTGCTTGACCCCAAGCAATAAAATGGGTCTTCTGGGTAATCAAAATTCACGAATCAGCCAGTATCGACGGAAACTCCAAGTACTTTCCGAAAAACGCGAACGTTTAAAGAGTGAAATAGTAAAGAAATTGGAACAGCGGAAAGTTGAGGGTTTAAGGAAAAATCTTGGATTATAACCCTATGAATGAATCCAGATTTGGCAGAAAAGAAGGAGAAGTTGCCACTCTCGAGCCCATGGCGGGCGTGAAGGAGACCCCAGAGGGTATACTCGGAAAAAACACTAAGACTCTCCAAGGTGACCTGGATAGAATCGAGACAAGCTTAACTAGCGAAGTCGGGCAAATTTCAGAAAAGCTGGGAGTAGAACTCTCCCCCAGTGAAAGACAAGATTTGGCGGCAATGGAAGGAGAGATTTCGGCCGAAGCTTCCTTAATTCGCCTTAAGGTGAGCGAAGAGGTCTACCTTTCACGCCATCCGGACCGGGTTAATTTAGAGGGGCGTTATACTGATCCGCGAACAGAGGCTGGATTTGTCCTAAATCAGGCAAAGGAATTTGCCGCAAGGGCCAGGGTGGAGTACAGAGACCTCCCCGAATTAGCAGGGCAGGCGTATGGTCCGAGCAATCAAGCCTTAATAAACGGTATACTTCAAGAACAAGTCCTCGCCCTTTTTCTTGATAAGAAAAGAGGCACCTTTAACCCGGAAAAAAAGAAGGCCGTCGCGGAGGAGGCCGAGCGCTATTTAGCGCTTTTGTTGCAGGCTCAAGAGGAAGGCGATGTTGCCACAGATGTCTCGGCCACGGATGTCCTCAAGATGCTGGAGGAAAACCTTGCCAAATTGGCAATGCAAGACCGAGCGGCTACCGAGAATATGTTGGGAGATCATGGCATTCGCCATTTGGTCGGTCATAACATCAGAATAACCGAACGAATTTTTGACCAGCTTTCCGCGCAAGGTCAGCAAGTTAGAGCAATTGATCGGCTAATGGCTCACCAGATAATGATTGACCACGATATCGGTTATGCCATGGATCCCGTGCGGGGCGCGATCAATAAGGAGGGCATTATGGGCCAAGATGCCGGCCACAACCTGTTGGCGGCCAAACTAATATCCGATCGGACCCAAGCCCCGGACCACTTTGTCCGGATTTTTTCACCGGAGCAAATTGCCACTATACATAGTGGGATTCTGGAGCACGATTCTTCGGCAGTTGATTTTAAAGTAGGGGATAACAGCGCGGAAGCAAGACGAACTAACATTGAGTCGGCGATCCACTTGGCTGATAACACCCACGCCTTTGAAGACAAACTGCCTGAGGTCCTCTACGGAGTGCCCCAAACTCTGGAGACCATGCGCCTGATGAAAACAGCGGGAGAAATTGGCGACCAGGCACTCGTTGGGGAGCTTAAAGCCAGCCTCATTGATTATATTGCATCTAGTGATGAGTTTAGCGAGGACGACAAGCAAGCGCTAGTTATGGCCGCACGAAGTTTGGAGAAGAACAGCTTTAAGTTCAACGTTGGTCGTATTTGCGGCAACCGGCCAGAGATCACGATTGACAGATCGGGCAAGGTTCATATTGAGGTGGAGGAATCGCTGATTCATCAAGAAGTGGTAGGTCTTTTCGGACAGCAGTCTTATACGCAACTCAAGAAGTTTATCGCCGACTTGAGTGGCCTTAAGAAGGAGCAAGTTAGCGACGAAATGTTGAACAGCGGTTCAGTTGATAGTAAAAAACTAGAAATAAAGCTCAAAATAGGCGCCCAGCGGGCCGGAGAGAAAACCGACTATCAGGAACGAATCGAGCGACTCCTTAGTAACGAAAAATTCAATGCGTTTTCCATTGAGGACGATCGCCTTGGCGCCGAGCAGAGAAAACTTGAGTCCTTGCTTAAGGACGGAGTTATGCCGGAAATTAGGGAGATGGCCGCCGGCTTGCTCCGAACTGGCGAGGGCGATACTCGCGAATGGCAGGAAATTCTCGAAGGGAGAATTGCGCAGTTACGGGAAACCCGTAGGCAAAATATGTTTCAATACATTCAAAAATGAAACCCGCGCCAAATATCACAATTGAGGTCCCGCAGATTCTAGGAACAGAAGAAGTTATTGAGCTTGCAGCAAGGATACTTTCTTCAGCGGACTCTTACTTCGGAAGTAGCGAGGAACTTTCTGACGATGATCGCGAATTACTCCGCCTATTTACGAAACTTTGCATCGCACATAAATTAACCGAAGTCCATGTTAGAGAGTATAGGGAGGCACTAAATAAAAATCCGGAATGGAAGACTCTTATCAGAGAAAGGGCAGTGCGAGAACATTTTACCCCCGCAGAAATGGCGCAGCTGGAAACACTTATGGAGCAATTATCACTTTTTGCTCTAGGGCTTGTTGGTAGCAGTGAAAATAGCGTGCCGAAAAAACTAGAAGAAAAAATGCTAGCGGCGGTCAATGGCAATACGACTGTTCGCCGTATTTACGAAGCCTCTCATGATTAGCTATTTTATTCAAAGTGGAACTCTTCCACTTTTTCTTTTACTTTAGCTTTGAGGAGGGGATACTTTTTTAGTTCTGGGTCTTCCGCTATGAGGCGTGTGGCTTCCGTCCGGGCCGCTTCGACCATTTTTAGGTTCTTAATGGCTTCCAT
>Ga0187893_10009465_pt1 | contig 14956 bp, 15 predicted proteins | sample MA1701074metaG_FD_139574 | JGI IMG/M metagenome (GOLD analysis project Ga0187893, IMG submission 139574) | White microbial mat communities from a basaltic lava cave in the Kipuka Kanohina Cave System on the Island of Hawaii, USA - MA170107-4 metaG ...
AGGCGGAACAGCGCAGCCCCGTAGAACTTCGTATTACCACCGACGTAGTAATTCGTGTGAGGGTGCAGCGCACCACCACCCATGTCATACCAGGTTTCCTTGGTGTTGTATTTGCCTTCGAGGTTAACTGCTCGCGTGCTCCAGTTGTCTTTTTCGCGAGGCACATAATCACCACGCTCGATCAAGAGAATGCGCTTTCCGGACGGAGCCAGTTTGTAAGCAAGCGTACCTCCGCCTGCCCCGGTACCAATGATTATTACGTCGTAATGGTTTGCCATCGTCTTTTTCTCCGATGATCTGGTTAAGGGATTTCCCGGGCGAGTGGCCGCTTTTGGCCGGCAGAATCAGTGGCCGTCGTCGCCAGTCCTGCTTTCGAAGGGGTGAAAACTTTAGAGTTCCGATTCACCCAGCAATTGGTCGGAAAGGTTTGCGAATCCTTACATCTGTTTTCCCTGTCCAGGCGGCCAGTTTGAGTGTCCGGCGAAACCCGGAAAGAGGGTCGTCCGTGCCTGCCTGCGCGGGAACTTCCCGGGCTTTCCCCGGCTTTCTTAGCTCATTCCGAAACCATCTGGATTCCAGCGAGTGCCGGAGCTTTAATCTGGCGCGGTGTAGTATCAGGTTAAGGTCATGAGGTGTGAGTTTCATTACCGTACAGACTTCCTGGGCGCTCAAGCCGTCCAGCTCTCTCAAGGTAAAGGCCTTAGCAGACTGGGCAGGGAGTTCAGCTAAAACCCGCTCAAGGGCTTCCCAGAAGTCTTCATGCTCGATAGTTGCCTGACCATCCAGATGCCAGTCGACCGGAGCGTGGTCAATTCGCCAGTGATTTGGCCACTCACCATCCGCGCCCTGGAAAAAGGCATCCTCATCCTCTTTCTCCCGGGTCTGATCAGGAATCGGCGCGCCTCCCAACTTGAAGCAGCCGTCTCGAATCTTTAGTTTCAATATTCCGCTCAGCCAGGTTCGCACAGAACCTTGCCGATTCGCGGATTGGTCCAGCACTGCCGTCAGCAGTGTTTCGCGCACGGCATCCTCTGCAGCCTCGGTGTTGCGAAGCCTCAGAACGGCCAACCGGAACAGGTAGTCACCGTGTTCTTCCAACCATTCTGCTGGGTCATTTTTGCGCAACCGCTCCTCCCGCAGTTATGGACCAGCTGATTGGGTGTGTGATAACCCCCAGCTGGTCCAGGCCCTGGACCGGAAATTCGGAATATGTTTCCAAGTTCTTAGACGACGCAGCAAAAAAAGGGATGCAGAAAATGACCTGGACCGGGCTGAGGGCTGGCAGGCTTTGACCCCTTGGAGTATTCTTGCCCTGCTGGCTTTTTACTCAGGACCCACCCCATGAGTTTTCTGCAACAAGTAGACCTACCTGAAGGCTTTGGTCCATTCGCGGCCTTTCGCGAAACGTTTGGATTTGTACCTGAAATCTTTCGCGCGCAGTCCCTGCTGCCTCGGGTAATCGAGGCCGAAGCCGAACTGGCAAACAGTATTCTTTTTCTCGAAACAGAGCTTTCGGTAACGCAAAAAGAGGGTGTTCTGCTCGCGGTGGCGCTGGCTAATCGCAATTCCTATTGTGCCGCAGCACATTATGAGCGTTTGCGAATCCTGGGTTTGAGTGAGCAGCGGCTGGACGGAATGATGGCAGCGTCCAATGGCTCGACAGAAACGGCACTGCTCGATTTCGCAATAAGATTAAGCAAGCGCCCTGCGACCTTTGGAAAGGCTCAGATTGAACAGTTGCGCGGGTTGGGTTTTTCGGATGTGCAAATACTGGAGGTAATACTCGCTACGGCCCTGGCCGCCTTTCTTTGCACAGTCGCCACCGGTCTCGGCGTAACACCAGAATTCGCCCCTCCGCCATTTCAGGAGTGGCCGGAGGGTGCACCCGTGCCAGCGGCCGAGAACGGCGGTCCATATCTGAGCTCGATAACCAGATCAGCGTTGGATTTTGCGCCCTTCGCATTCTTTCGCGAGCGTTTTGGCTTTGTGCCAAATGTCTTTAAGGCGCAGACGCTGCGTCCAGAGGTGGTGGAGGCTGAAGCCTATGCCGTTCGAAAGATCCTGCTAACCGAGGACGTGCTCACCAGATTCCAGAAAGAATGCATCTTGCTGGTAGTGTCAGCGGTGAATCTAAACACGTATTGTGTTGCAGTGCACTGTGAAATGCTCCGAAACCTGGGTGTTTCAGAGGCGCTATGTGATCAAATTGCTTCGGATCACCATTTGGCCGGGCTGTTGCCCGCTGACGAACAAATGCTGGACGCGGCCCTTAAACTGGCCAGACAGCCCGGTGAGTTCCGCGCTGGGGATGTAGAGGTCCTAAGGGAAGCAGGCTTTCGCGAAGAACAGATTCTTGAAGCAATAGTCATGACTTCGCTGACGACCTTTTTGAATACACTTCAGAGGGGTTTGGGTGTCGTGCCCGATTTCAAGCCCCGTCTGGTATTTCCGCTTAAAGAAGTGAATCTTTCTCATGACTTTGAGCGTCCAAGACTGCAAACCCTCGACCCGGAGGAATCAAAGTCAGAGCCTGATCCGGACCTGGCGGTTATTGCCCGAGTTAGAGGCGGAGAGACTGATGCTTTCGAGGAATTGGTCAGGCGGCACGGTCAGAAGATTTACCGCAGTTTGATGGGTATGCTTGGAAACGGGGATGAAGCAGAGGATGCCTTGCAGGATGTTTTCTTGAAGGCTTTTGAGCACCTCGAAGAGTTCGAAGGTCGGTCAAGATTTTCGACCTGGCTTGTACGAATTGCCATCAACACCGGAATCCAGCGCCTGCGTGGGCGCAGGGATATCGAGAGTCTGGAGAGCGACGACGAAGAATTCAGACCTCGCAATATTCAGATCTGGCAGGACGATCCTGAGCAGTCCTACTCAAAAGAGGAGATGCGGTCGTTAATCGAACGAGAAATTTTAAAGCTGCCCGTGAAGTATCGTCTGGTGCTGATTTTGCGAGACCTTGAAGAACTTTCCAGCCTTGAAGCTGCTGGTGTACTGGGGTTGAGTGTTCCCGCCCTCAAGGCGCGTCTAATCAGGGGCCGTTTGATGTTGCGGGAAGCACTCGTAGGTTATTTTGCGCGAACGGGTACAGGAGCAAATGCATGATAAGCTGCGATGACTTCATGAGGGAGCTTGGTAGCCTAATGGATGACGAGTTGGCGAACGAGATCCGCCAGCGGCTTGAGACGCATTTGGCCCATTGCCGGACGTGCCAGGTGATCTACGACTCGACCCGCAAGACCTTGAAGATCGTCACCGAGAGCGGCTCGTTCGAGTACCCCGAGCCTGTTGCCGAGCCTTTGGTGCAAAAGATCATGGGTAAAATTCGCAGCGCTTGTGGCTCAGACTAGCCACTGCGGAGTCGACCTCGCTATTGGCCTCCGCCTGCACCACTTTCAAATCGCCGGCGCTTCCTCCGCCGCCCTCGCACCCGGCCCAACTAACAATTCACTCAACTGCAATGTCCCAGTTCAACTTGGCAGCCCAAATGTAGAAGCTCAAGTTGGAAAATTTGCAGGTGGGGAAGGGGGCAAGCGCGGCAGCGCGCGCCCCCGCTCAACTCACAAGGCAGTCAAGCCTAAATGTAGTAGCGCAAGTTGGGAAATTTGCAGGTGGGGAAGTGGGCAAGCGCGTAGCGCGCGCCCCCGCTCAACTCACAAGGCAGTCAAGCCCAAATCTAGTAGCGCAAGTTGGGAAATTTGCAGGTGGGGAAGGGGGCAAGCGCGTAGCGCGCGCCCCCGCTCAACTCGCGAAACGGTCAGTCTAAAAATTAGGAATTCAAGCAGCGCCAATCTTTCAGCGTTAAGAAACTGGCCGAGCTGGAATTGTTCTCGCGGCGTTTTGAAATTGCTTGCAACTTGAACTTGGATATTCAGACCTGAGTGATTTGTGCGGAAGCGGGGGCGCGCGCTGCCGCGCTTGCCCCCTTCCTGACCTGCAAATTTGCCTGCTTGAATTGTGATATTGAGGCTTGAGTGATTTGTGCGGAAGCGGGGGCGCGCGCTACGCGCTTGCCCCCTTCCTGACCTGCAAATTTGCTTGCTTGAATTGTGATATTGAGGCTTGAGTGATTTGTGCGGAAGCGGGGGCGCGCGCTACGCGCTTGCCCCCTTCCAGACCTGCAAATTTGCCAAGTTGGACTGTGACTCTTAGGCTTGAGCGATTTGAGAGAGGTAAGCGGGGGTGCGCGCCCCCTTCCTGCAAAATTTGCCAATTTGAACTGTGACCTTGGCGCTTGTTGCTAGGGTGAGTTGAGCATGGGCGAAACTATGCCCGGGCGGCGGCGCTTTTGGATAGATCCAGTTGCAAGGTCTTAAAGTCAGGTAGCGTACCCAGGCCAAAGCCCACGAAATTTGCAAACTTCGCCAGACCTACACAGACTACAGTCTCGAGAATCTGCTGATCAGTGAATTCGTAGACACGCAAAGCCTCGATGTCGGCCTCACTAACCTTCAGCGGGTGATTATTTACCTTGAGCGCGAAATTGAGCAGAGCCTTGTCGACCACGGGAAGATCGGTCGCGGTGTGATCCAGCGCCACCTGTTCTGGTTCCGGTCCTTCCAGCTTCAGCATGCGAATAATTTCGCAATGGGCAGTCACACAGTAGGTGCTGAGATTAGCAGCTGAGCAGACCAGGAAAATGTATTCCTTCTGTCTGCGGGTCAAAGCGCCTTCCTTGATCAGAATGGCCTCAACCAACTGCACTTCGGCATCAATCAGATCCGGCCGCAGCGTCTGAACGCGAAAGAAATTTGGAATGAATCCGTAGTCGTTTTTGATGAGTTGGAGGGTCGGGAAGTCTTTCTCATCAAACTTCGGGTCGCGCAGGTAGGTCATCGTCCCCTCCTTTCGGGGGAAGTCCGGATGGGCGTCAAACGTAAGCTTAAATTGTCGGAGTGATGCTAAAACGGTTGGATTATCAGGTCAAGGATTTAAACGATTAGGTCGCTTTCGCCAGCACAGATTCAGTTGCCGACCGTCTCTGGTTCATTACCTGTTCAAAACTTTCGCGCATGGCCGGGAGATTTGCAGCCAGCACACTAAACTCTCGCTTATGAATGCTGAGCACGTCAAGCGACTCGAGACAGCGTACAGTCGCGTTGCGTGTCGTTTGATTCAGCAAAGCCATTTCCCCAAAGTACTCACCCGGGCCCAGCAAAGCCAGTGAGTGCTCCTGGCCACCCTCGGTCCGAACTACTTCAGCCCGGCCGCTCGAGATTATGTAAATTCGATCGCCCAGGTCGCCCTGACGAAAGATCTCCTGGCCGGGCTCGAAATGTTCGTGAGCGACTCCCATAGAATTGGTCAGCTTCAGTTGCACCAGTTCGGGCGGCAGGAAGAGATCGAAGGTCCAGGAGGCTGCCACCTTCAAGCGCCGGCCCCAACCGGGGAGCTTCATCAGGTAGATGGTTCGCCACAGAAACCAGGCCAGAAAACCGGAGACGTTTATGCCAAAAACCTGAGCCACGGCCGATCGGTGACCAAGTACCCCAAGTTTCCCTAATTCCTTAAATTGAAATGTAGTCCGTCTACCGCCACGGATTGAGCTAACAATATTCTGCGCTGCTGTCTTCCCCTGCCGGATCGCAAACTGTGCGGTCGGCGGCGAGAAGCCGCCATCGACCAGGGGTACCAGGGCGCAATCCCCGAGTGCATAGACATTGTTTGTTCCGGCCACCAACAGAGATGAGTCGACTTTCAAGCGCCCGCGCTCTTTTGCCAGGTCAAGCATATCGATCAAAGGGTTCGGAGACGATGGAACCGTTGAGATCAACGTCTTGGTTGGAATGCGTGTACCATCCGCCAGTAAAGCCTCATCACCGGTAGCAGCTTCGAGCTTTGTTTTTAAGCGAATATCAACACCGCGCCGCGCCAGGATCTTCTGTGCGTAGCGAGCCAATTTTTCATCCAACTCCGGCAGAATTCGGTCCAGAGCATGCAGCAACACCACCTGAACCTCGGCTGAATTGATCCGCGGGTAATTCTTGATTACCTCGCGTACGAAGTCGTTAATTTCCGCGACGACCTCGACGCCTGAAAACCCGCCGCCGGCCACCACAAATGTCAGCAGCTGACGCCGCAAACGCTCGTCCTGATGTTCAATAGCAGCTTCCTCGAGCACGTGAATAACGTGATTTCTGATGTAGAGCGCATCGCTCAGGTTCTTAAAGGGAATGGCGTGTTCCGGCAAGCCACGCAACCCCCGAAAGTCGGTCACATTTCCCAGAGCCACCACCAGGTAATCGTAATGGATCACATTGGGCTGCTGACGAAAACCTGGAGTAGTGGTTATGGTCTGATTTTTGGTGTCGATGGCTTCGATCTCCCGAACATGTAGATCCGTCCGAGGAAGCATCCGCCTGATTGGGCTTACGGTATCGAGAATTCCGACGTTACCGGAAACAACCTCCGCCAACATTGGCTGGAACACAAAGTAATTCTCTTTGTTGATTAGCAGGATCTCAAAATCGTCTTTAGCCTTAAGCGCCTTTTCCAGGTGTAGCGCGGTGTAAACTCCTGCAAAGCCACCGCCCAGGATTACGACACGTTTGCGTTTTGATTCGGTCATTCGAAGTCCTCGTCTAATCACTTGTTTTAGCAGCCGACAGCGAGTCGGCCAATGTCAGGAAAGCCGCTCCCAGCAGAACTACATCCTTGATCAGAAAGCCGCCGGCGCCGGAAAGCGCAGGAAAGCCTCCAAGACTCTGTTCCCAACCGGGTAAAGAGAATAAGAAGGTTAAGGTTGCCAGGAATGTAAACACAGCCAGGACGCTGCCAAAGGCTGAGAGACGCGCTGAAACTGGCCGGATGGCAATCAGTACGGCGGCCACAATCTCCGTCACTCCAATCAGGTTCGAAGTGGCCTGGAGGCTGAGCACTTTATACATCCAGCTCATCAGCGGGCTGGTAGCGACCAGGGGCCGGATGCCTTCAGCCTCGTAGGCAGTAAACTTCATCGCCCCAATCCAGGCCAGGATCAGCACCAGACCGTAACGAATCAGAAATTCAGCGAAGCGCTGAAGGGCCAGCGCACGTTTATCTGTGACAGGAATTGTCCCGTTCATCTTGGCTCCAGTTTTGATTCAGAAGGACTGCTTCGGGCAACCTTGATACTTTCTCCCCTTCTTGTTGCGTGCGCTGCGAAACCGCAAAGATTCGGAAAGCAAAGTTCCCCACAATTTTGGGGGAAGCTCACAACTAGCGGATTTAGTCGCCTGCCATCCGCGAACCTTACAGGCGGGTCCTGCTGGCGGACTTCACTCTGGTACGCGGTGTAACTGAAGATAGCAGCTCGGCGCGCAGCGCCCTCGTGCGGATAAGCGGGCCGTGCGGCGGCAAAGCGCTCGTTTCCTTTCAGGAGCGTCTTAAGAACTTCTTCGGCTGAAGGCAGGTCCATGGCAAAGGTAGTTATCAGAGAGCCGGCGGAGAAAAGCGCCGGGCCGATTATTAAAAGGAACTTTGTTACCGACTTCATATTTACCTCCCGGTGGCGCCATGTCTGGTTAAAGCTTAAAACAGGCCCGTTTTCTTCAGGGTTTCCAGGAGGTTGTAATTAATTGCCAGATCGAGCCGAGTACTTGGCAAAGTAGGCTGATCGTTCGCAATTGCCTGAGTGAATGAAACTGTCAAGCTCATTTCCGGATTCAGAGTAATGTGACTATTCAAATGAATCCGCCTTCCTCGAGCAAACCGATCGGAATTCAAACCGCTGCGATCAATTCGGGCAAAGCCTCCACCCAATGAGAACCGATTGCTTAAATTCTTTTCGCCATAGACACCGAACCCGTAGCCCGAAGCGAAACCAGTGCGCTGGTAGTTTTCAAAATGCAGCGTATCCATAATCCGCAGCCCTGCGGTTTGCACCTTGATAGCTTGACGAAACGTGTCGACTCCCGACTCAAAGCTGTAGTCGGCGGAAATGCTGGTTCGCTTACCGAGGTTTTTAGCCACCAGAAACTGGTGATAATTTGACTGCTGCAAGCGTCGCAAGCGCTTATTGACTCCCGGTTGGTTCAAATCTCCCACATAACCGAAGGTAACTGATACTTCATCGAAGAAAAGCTGATGCGGGCGAGTCAGCTTCAGGCGTTCACCGGTTAAGTAGCCGTCAAAGTCGTAGCTCGTGATTTCGGTGGATTCGCCGTACTCGAAGTAGAGACTGCCGAATTGAAGCTCTACGCCCTGGGCGGGTTTGGCACTCAGGTAGAGCTGCTTCAGAAATAGGTTCGACTGACCATCGCCACTTCCCAAACCTGATGCATTCCATCCGCCATTGAAATTATTACCGCTAAAGACGCCGGCCTTGATGCTCAGTTTGTCTTTCTCAACAAGATGCAGAGTTCCCTTGAAACTTACCTGGTACTGATTGTTATTGGCGACGGTTACTCCGCGTGAGTCGTCAATGAAGTGGTATCGGGAACTGATTGAAACGGCCTGCAACGAAAGCCAGCGGGCAATTTGGCCCTCGGGTCTGGTTGGCGAAGGATCTAAATGAGTTTCGCCCGTTCTCATACCAATGATCATCGAGTTGCGCGGTCGCCTGTCCGTCGTCGTTTCATTGATGGACGGGCTGTTATCGCCGATTGGCAACATTTGCTGGGCTGCGGATACTACTGGGAGCATTAAGAGCAGGCCGGGTAAAAAAGCTGGCAGCGGGACGGGCCATCGCCTCATCCTGGATACGGTTTCTCCGAAACTTGACAGCCTTCTCACGATTGATCTTCTTAACTGTACTAGCCTGTCATAGTCTGCAAAAGCTCTGGCTCACCTATCTGATAGGCCACTGGCTCAAGGCGCGGATCGTTGGCAATGATGAAATCGGCTGCCGACCGCGGATTATCCTTGGCAAAGTGGATGCGCTGCGCCGGAAAGTAGATGGTTTCGTAGGCCTGAATCGTCTCGGCTGGCGGCAGCTGCTCCTGGCCACGCTGCAGCGCCCGCTCAAGAGCCGTCTCAAAAGAACATTCGATCCAGAACGACAAATCGAAATAAGAGCGAAAAGCTTCCTTTAACAGGTAGATTCCCTCCAGAACGATTACGTCGACATCCCTGTACTGGTAAAGATGCTGGCGATAGCTGGTAGCTGTCTCCTCTGTGAAATCGGCCATTAGGGAAATACTGCGCGCCTTCCTTAGCGGCAGCACCAGCTGCTGAAACATCTCCTCAAAACGAATTGCATGGTCGTAGAATTGCTGAGCTGGATGCTCTTTACTGAAGCGTTTAGCAGGCAAGTTTAACCAACCATCCACGTTCAGGTGGATCGAATTGAGACCGGTTCGGCACAACTGTTCTACGATCAGTCTGGTCAGATGGCCCTTACCCGAACCGTCGATGCCGCTGATGGCAACGAGCACGCTTCGTTGTGCCGGAACATCCTGCCGCCTGCGAATTATTTTGGCAATTGCTTGTTGGATATCGATCAAGGTGAACCCCCGAAGAGAATTTAGGATTTAGGAATTAGGAGTTAGGATTTCGTGTTGCGCGAGTGGTCCGTTGAAGCACAAGTCGCAAATTCTCAACTCGCAAATTCTCAATGCACAAATTGTCTATCCGCAATTCGTAATCCTCTCGGTACCCAGTACCACAGCGACGGCCTTGGCGCCGCACTCCAAATCCTAAATCCTAATTCCTAAATCCTAAATTTAGTTTCCGTCCGCTACTCGTCGCCACGTCGTGATCTCGGTCATCCAACCTTTGTCTTTGCGACGTTCGAAAGAGGCCTTGAGATGCGGCGTCTGTTTGTGCTCTTCCAAAGCCTCGGGACCCCGCCAAACTTCAAACCTCATGAAGTAGTTCTTCTGGTGTGGCGATTGATAGAGGTCGTATCTGAGGTTGCCTGGTTCGGCCCGCGTGGGAGCCGAGGTCGAAAGCAACTCTCTCAATAATTCCTCTTCGCTACCTTCTTTTCCGCGAATGAAGGTCACAGCGGTCAGCAGTTCCGCTTCGCTGGGCCTGGATGTGACGTCGCCTTTGGCAGAAGTTTTCATCTCGACCAGCAGCCCATGGGCGTCTGTGTCGCCAATATTTTCTGAGGCGTGGACCAGTGCTTCACCGTAGAAAACATCGCCGGCTTTGGCTTCACGCACGCGAGTGGTGCCGTCGGGAAAGGTAAAGCGAATCTTGAATCCGGTCAGGACATAGGTAACTGCTGCCGGATGCGCATGAAAGTCCTCTTTGACGCCTTTCTTCAACTGAAAGTCGAGGACGCGAACCCGATCGTTTTCCAGCAGCACTTTGTAATTATCGGGATAAATCGGAACCGGATCCTGGGCCATCACTGGCGCGACAAACAGAATCAGGGCCAACAGGCTCATTGCCAGGGTTTGCATTTGACACCTCCAAAGTTTTTGACAGTTCGCAAACATCTCACTCCAATTCAACCGCGAAGGAAGTTTATGTTCCGCCTTAGCCTGCGAAGCAGGCGGAAGCGTAAAGCCTGGGGTGGAGCGCAGCGGAACCCCCAGGATAGATTTAATTAAACCAGTGAGCCCGCGCCAGCGGGCGACAGCCGGATCGTAACCAAGAATCCCAACTGTCAATCACGCTTTCGGCTGTCGCCCGTTATCACGGGCTCTCGAGACGATCGAACTGTTGTCCCTGGGGTTCCGCTGCGCTCCACCCCAGGCTTTATGCTGTCGCCTGCTTCGCAGGCTTAAGAGCACGAGTCACACCTACAATCTGCAGGTAGCTCAACCTCAGCTGCGAAAGCCTTCCACTGTTGTACCTGCTCCTTTGGTATTCAACCGGACGCGATAAAGAAGATGGTTGGAAGTGATGAAGAGCGTTGAGCCGTCCTCACCCCAGGCACAATTTCCAGTCGCGGTTCCCAGATCAAATCGTCCCAAAAGCTGGCCCTCAGGACTAAGGATGAAAAGCCCACCAGGCGCGGCGCCGAAAATATTGCCGTGAACGTCAATCTTCAGACTGTCGGCTACTCCGGGCCGGCCTTTGGCCATTTCAGTGCCATCGAAAAGAACTCTTCCCGGCGAAAGGTTTCCGTCTGCTTTCACGTCAAAGACGAACCAGAGTGCACGCGCGGAGTCCGCCACATACAACCTCTTTTCATCTGGCGAAAACGCTATCCCGTTGGGAGCTTTCACCTCTGTGGTCAAAAGCGAAAACTTACCGTCGGGCGACAATCTATAGACGCCCTGGTAAGGCAATTCTTTTCCGGGATCATCGAAAGCTTTCGGAAGACCGAAGGGCGGATCCGTAAAGTAAAGATCGCCGTTCGATCTGAAAACCAGATCGTTTGGACTGTTCAGTCGCTTACCTTGATAGTTGTCAGCCAGCACTGTTTTCGATCCGTCTTTCTCCAGCCGGCTGATACGGCGGTCTCCATGCTGACAAAACACCAGGCGGCCCTCGGGGTCAAAAGTCAGCCCATTGGAACCCGGCTCCCTGCCGGTAAATGGTTCTTTGCCGGTGTAGCCACTTGGTTTCAGGAATTCGCTGGCGCCGGCTCCCATTTGCCATTTGACAATCGCATTGTTAGGAACGTCAGAAAAAAGCAAATAACCCTCCTGACGATTCCAGACCGGACCTTCGGCCCAGGTGAACCCTTCCGCAACTTTTTCCAGGACAGCGTCCTGCGGCACAATCGAATCAAGTCGTGGATCAAGTCTGACGATTCGGGCCGTCGGGCCGGTCGCGAGCGCGGTCGAAGCTGCGGTCAGGTTGGTTGCCTGCCTGCTGCAGCCCACTGAAAGCGCTGCGGCGGCAAAAAGCAAAAGAAGTCTGTTCATAACCTTAACTCCTTGCGGTAGACCCCTCAGGGCCGGATGCCCGCGATGTTCAGCCGCATGCGATAGAGACCGCTGCGGGCGCAAAGGTAAAGGGTCTTTCCATCCTCATCGCCCCAGGCAAAATTATGTGCATGCTTCGGAGCGATTATCGTGCCGAGATGTTTGCCATCAGGTGAAATTATCCAGAGTCCACCCGGACCCGAAACATAGAGATTCCCTTTCTGGTCCACCTTGATGCCATCAAGCGCGTCTTCACCCGGGGTGCTGGTCATATCAAAGAAGAGTTTTCCATTGCTAAGGGTGCCGTCGGCATTTACCTCGTAGCGATTCACAACCTTTTTCTTATCGTCCCAGTTACCGACGTACAGGTATTTCTCGTCAGGCGAAAATGCGATGCCATTAGGCCCGGTAAAGTCCTGGCTTACGAGCTGCAACTTGCCTTTGTAGATGGAGTAGACGCCGCTGAACTGAAGCTCTCTTCGCGGATCATCAAAAAACTTTGGCAGGCCAAAAGGCGGATCTGTAAAGAAAAGCGTGCCATCCGAGCGATAAACCAGATCGTTTGGACTGTTAAGTCGCTTTCCCTGGTAGCTGTCGGCAAGCACGGTTACTGAGCCATCGTTTTCCACCCGGACGACTCGGTGATTGCCGTGCTCGTTGATAGTCAGACGTCCCTGGTGGTCAAATGTTAAGCCGTTAGAACCGGGTTGGCCGTATTCAGCTATGTCTTTACCGGCGTAACCGCTAGGGGTGCGGAAAACACTTAGCTCGCCGGGTTCGTTACCGTTGGGTTTGAACTTGTAGATGATGTTGCTATTGGGATCGCTAAACAGAAGGTAACCGCCATTCCTGACCCAAACCGGACCCTCAGTGAATTTGAAACCGTCCGCGAGCTTGATGATCTTGGGATTGGGGCCGACGATTTCATTGATCGCCGGGTCCTTACGGATCACCTCGACGTTTACTTCGCTTGGCGTGATGGCAATCGGTCCCGGTTCACCCTTGAAGAACTCCAGTTTGGCATAGCGCATCCAGATAAAATTTGTCGGTGGATTTGAAAGTGGGCCATTTATGCCAAAAATTGCCAGCTGAATTTGCTGACCGGGTTTCAAGTTCCGGCCAATGACCAGGCGGTTTGGTGCGTTCCAGCCGCTAACAACCGAGCCACCCATCTGACCGAGAGAACGGATGAGTTCGCCGTCAACCCAGATCTCGGCGTAATCATCAAGCGAGGTTTCAAACACAGCAGTCGTACCGGTTGGATCGAAACCGCCCACTCGTTCCGGGATCGTCAAGCGGATGCGATACCAGTTAAAGGACAGCCGGCCTGCGCCTCGTCGTTTTGAGAGAGTGGTGGCATCTATTGTCTCCCACTGCGAATCATCAAAGTCGATGCCTCCGGCATGCGGTGTGTAGTCATAGGTCTTGACTGGACCACCTGTGGGCTGACCATCCGCTCCGGGACCAGTGAAATCTACTTCCACAATCTTTGTATCGCTGTACCGCCAGGTGCCCTTAACCTGGGCGGTCCCGGCCATGGTGGCAAGGTCAATGGTCGATTCCGGTTTCCCGCTTGGCAAGAAAGGAAGGCTCTGGGCTGCAACCTCACCGGAAACAGAAAGAATCAGGCCCAGAATCAAGTTGGTCACGTGATAGCTGCGGATCTTCATTTCGCATCTCCTTGAATAGCTTTGTCTATTGCCATAGCACCAACCTTCGCTATGTCCTCGTCTTCCTGGGGCGTATTCCCGCTTACGCCAATGGCGCCAATCACCTTACCTTCGTAGACAATCGGTACGCCGCCCTGTAACGGCGCGGCTCCGGGTAGACCAAGTGCGGCTACGCGTCCCTCCTTGACCTGGTCCTCAAAAACCTTGCTGGGCCGGCGAAAAATCGCTGCGGTGCGCGCTTTGGCAATACCAACCTCAACGCTGGCCACCTGCGTATCGTCCAGCCGCTCCAAAACCAGCAGGTAACCACCATCATCCACGACAGCAATTACAACTGTGGCGCCTCGCTTGAGGGCTTCGGCCTCCGCCGCTTCAGCAATCTTTTTGGCTACATTCAGAGTTAACACTCGTTTGCTGGGTAGCTGTGCGTGGGTGCTTATACCCATCAGGACGATTGCTACAAGCGTGCTAATTATTCGTAGTTGTTTCATGGCCATCCTCACATCGGTTTGAACGACTAGACTTCCGCTCTGAGTACCGGTTTAGGGAAAGGTGCGCCGGAAAAAGCTCAGCGCACCTTGATCGTGTAATAGAGAAATGTTCCGCTTACCTCTTTGAACCAGTGAGGCGTGCCACTGGGGACGACAATCACATCGCCTTTTACCAGTTGACGAGTCTCGCCTCCATCAATGCGTGATCCGCGGATTTCGTTGGCTTCGACCTCCTTTGTCTCGGCAGCTGTGCCACCGGTAACAAAAGTTGCCGTACCTTCCATCACATAAATGATGTCCGTATCAAGCGTGTGAATCTCGGCCATGCCGGCCTTCTCACGCCGGCTGGTGTGGATCATGTAGTTGCGACCGCTGCCATCGAGCAGGACTGCACCCTTGGCAAACGAGCCGCTAACCTGATCCTTCGCAAAGAACATTGCCGGCGATGTTTTCATTTCCATCCCGTTGCTTGAAGAAGCTGATCCGGTAAATGCGTTGGCGCCGGCTATGGCTAGTTCCTCATCTTGTTGAGCACTGGCAGCACCGCTGACACCGACGCCGCCGACTATCTGGCCATCAACCATGATTGGAATCCCGCCCTGCAACGGAGTGAACAGACTGTCGGGCAGCGCTACCATGGCGGTGCGGCCATTTTTGACGATATCTTCAAAAACTTTGGTCGGTCTCTTGAACAACACTGCAGTTCTAGCTTTACCAATCGAGATGTTTGCGCCCGCTGCGAAAGTGCCATCCAGTCGCTCCAAAGCCATGAGATTGCCGCCGTCATCAACGACTGCAATTACCCCACCTGGCGCATTATTCTTTTTGGCATACGCGATCGCCGCGGCAATTACTTTGTTAGCTCCGTCAAGTGTCAGAGTCTTCTTTTCTGACACCTGGGCGTTAGTTACAAGACTTGTGGCTACGAGTGCCAGCACAATCATTGTCGCCTTGATGAGTGATTTCATGACTTATCTCCTTTAGTGACGATCCAGCCCTCCGGGGTGAAGCGTCTTGCTTGTGATGGGCACGCGGTCGTCAGGTCAAA
>Ga0187893_10009466_pt1 | contig 14955 bp, 11 predicted proteins | sample MA1701074metaG_FD_139574 | JGI IMG/M metagenome (GOLD analysis project Ga0187893, IMG submission 139574) | White microbial mat communities from a basaltic lava cave in the Kipuka Kanohina Cave System on the Island of Hawaii, USA - MA170107-4 metaG ...
TCGGCATTTCGCCGCCACCCATCCTGTGTCACGCGCCAAAAGAGAAAGGCCACTGAAGGGCGCGGCATCATCCGGCGGCAAGGCTGCGGCTTAGGAGTACTTGCGGTTATCGTGGATGGTGGACCGTTTTAAACCAAGTTCGAACCTATTTTGAGTGTCAATGATCGTGATCCGTCGCAGGCTCAGCCAGCCTGAGCTTGTCGAAGGGGGGCCTTGCCCTACTCCTTGAGCAAGCAGCCCGCCACGTCGCCACGCTCCGTGTCACGCTGCTTGCAATCTCCCGCTCCCTCCTGCACGTCGGTCGCGGCAAGGTGTGGCCCTGGGCCGGGCCACCGCCTCGCTGGGCTGCTCGGCTTTCTCTTCCATCGGCTGGGCCCCGACTGCACGTCAGGGCCTGCGGGCGGTCCTGAAGATTGATTCTAGAGGGGGGCGGCGCGAAATCTCTTTTCTGGCATAAGGTACCTTGCAGCCCCGCCCGCACCGGCCGCTTGTCAGCCGCCGTCAGCCGATTCATCGTCCCACCCACCCCGGCTGTCTCAGTCGGGCGGCTTCAGCGCCTTCCGGTCTTTCGCTTGCGCCCTTGGTGAGCCAGCCTTCCCCTTAGCGGTGGAATGCGTCCTCGCAACATCGCGGTTGTTCCCGCTTGATCAACTTCGGGAGACCGCCTTCGCTTCTCTTCGGCGGACTCCCTTCGTTGTCTAAGTCAATAAGGTTTCGCATCGTGGCTACGTTCCTTCGCCACCATGCGAATTCCCCTCGGCCTTTCGGCCTTCGGACTGTTGCCTTGCGTTGTCACTTAGGGCAACGAGCCCCCTGCCTGGCCCTGGCCCGCCACAACTTCGGCGGGTGGGGCCGCCGCTTTGCCTCGCCCAAGGCCAGGACTCTGCAGGGATGGTCCAGGGAGAACAACTCACGGTGCTACAACTGGCTCTTGACCGGCTCATCCATATCAGGATCATAAAAGCAAAAAAGCCACGTCCGAGGACATGGCTTTTTATACGACTCTAAGATTTTACTTAAAAGTAGTGATATTTGACCCAATAAAGGGCCACAATGACTACGGTATGAGCGGTGAGCTCAACCAACAGCCACCGGAGTTCCACCGGCATCCTCCTTTCTTTCATCTCAAAGAGCTGAAAGTAATCTAGAACGTCGTTTTATGTTTTGTCAAGAGAAAACTACCTTGTAATTCCTTAATTCTTTATCTCGGGGCAGAGGCCACTCAGATCATGAGATGATGATATGAATAGAATACCTTGGCGACCTCCTTGGCAGGATGGGATTCGACAAAAGCGAAACCCGCTCCCACCAGGTCTGGGGCCCCCGCGTCGCCTTTCGCTACCGGTTTATCACGCCTCGCGGTGCGCAGGTGGCTCGGCGGGAGGCCCGAGCTTTCCTCCCCCCTGAGGGGGATTTCTCCATGCCCGTCAAAGAGCAAGCCGACCAGCACTCCCAGGCCCCCTTCCTGCGAAACAAAAATTATAGGTTGACTTCAAGTCGCGGTTTCTCTAGGATTACGTCTGATTCGTTCTGTTTAATTAGGGATTCTTGGAAGAGGATCGCATGACTGACAAGTGGCTCACCGTAAGAGAAGTAGCCGAATACCTCAAACTCAGCACTGACCTCGTCTACAAGTTTGCCCAACAAGGAAAGATTCCGGTTTCTAAGATAGGGAACCAGTGGCGGTTTGATCGAGAAGAAATTGATGCCTGGGTTAAAGCTCAGCGCCCCCGGACACGTTCAATGAGATGAGCACATCTGAGAGCAGGAGGAGGAAGAAATATCCACAGGCGATAGTGAGCTGGCCGGTCGAAGAGCGCCCACGGGAGAAGTTACTCCTGAAAGGTCCAGAATTCCTCTCGAATGCCGAGCTTTTGGCAATCTTCCTTCGGGTAGGCGTCAAAGGGAAAAGCGCCATTGGCCTCGCTCAGGAACTCCTTTCCAGGTTCGGTTCTTTACGGGAACTCTACGCAGCACCCTTGGAGGAGTTGGAAGAGGTGCTCGGTCTGGGTCGAGCCAAGATCGCTCAGTTTAAAGCAGTGACCGAGCTGAGCAAGCGCTATCTTGCCGAAGGGTTCCAGGATCGCCCCTATGTGGAGTCCTCGGCCGATATCCTGAAGCTCCTTTATCAGGAAATGCGAGACCTCGATCAGGAGGTCTTCAAGGTCCTCCTTTTGAACGGGCAGAATCACGTCACTCGCATTGTTGAAGTGGCTAAGGGGACGCTGACATCCGCACGAATCTATCCGCGGGAGGTAGTCAAGGTTGCCCTCCGACACTCCGCCGCCGCGCTAGTGTTCGTCCACAACCATCCTTCGGGGGCTGCACAGCCCAGCAAGAATGACGAGAAGATTACGCGGGATCTTGTATTCGCGTGCCGGCCCATGGACGTGAAGGTTCATGACCACATCATCATCGGAGACAATGACAAGTTTAGTTTCGCCGACGCTGGTCTGATCGAGAAATACAACAAGGACTTTGATGTGAAGAACGCTCTGTGACCATGGCAAAGAAGTTCGGAAAGGCAGAGGAAACCGAAAAGCGAGAAGGACAGATCCAGGACTTTGTCTCAGGTCATTGGGTAAAGGCGGGTCCGGAAGAGATTGACGCTGTCCAGATTTTCTCCCGACGCCTTGTTGAAGATTACGACTACCCGAGACTACACCTTCAGACTCGGCCTCAGTATCGCGTCCGCAAGCGCCCTTCAGACGAGGAAAAGTCCTACCCGGTAGATATCGCGGTCTTCAAAAACAGGCGCCTGATCGAAGATGACCTCTTCATGGTCGTTGAGTGCAAAAAGAAGAACCGGAGGGACGGCCTCGCTCAGCTCAAGCTATACCTGGATATGTCGGCGGCGGAGATCGGGGTCTGGTTCAACGGCCTGGAGCACGCTTATCTCCGAAAAGTTTACCATAAGGATGGGCGGCGGACGTACCAGGAACTCCCCAACATCCCCCGTTACGGCCAGCGCATCGAGGACATCGGCCTTTTCAAGCGGAAAGACCTCAAAGCCCCTTCAGACCTAAAGGCGGTGTTCCGAGATCTTCGCAATCACCTGGCAGGCAATGTCACGGGCATCACGCGGGACGAAGCCCTAGCCCAACAGATCATCAATCTCCTCTTCTGCAAGATTTTCGATGAAATCAACACGGGGGCCGATGATGTTGTTACCTTCCGGACCGGGATTGAGGAGCCCCCACGCGATGTAAGGAAACGGATACTCGCCCTCTTCGACGAGAAGGTCAGGGGAGACTTCAACGACGTATTCGATAAGACCGATGCCATCACGATAGACGCCGACAGCATAGTATACGTTGTTGGTGAGCTGCAGAACTACTGTATCACGGAAGCGCCAAGGGACGCGGTCGGCGATGCCTTCGAGGTTTTCATTGGCCCTGCCCTTCGCGGGGGCGAGGGCCAGTTTTTCACCCCCCGGAACGTCGTCAGGATGATGATCGACATCCTGGACCCTGAACCGGGACGGATGATCCTTGACCCGGCCTGTGGTTCCGGTGGTTTCCTCATTATGGCCCTCGAGCATGTGTGGAGGAAACTAGAGGCACAGGCCAAGGCAAAAGGTTGGAGTGCAGTGCAGCTTGATCGGAAGAAGCGTGACATCGCGAGCAGATGTTTTCGTGGCATTGACAAGGACTCCTTCTTGGCGAAGGTCACGAAGGCATACATGGCGATCATCGGCGATGGCCGCGGCGGGGTCTTCTGCGAGAACAGCTTGATTCCTCCCAGTGGGTGGCACCACACCACCCGCGACGCCATCAGACTCGGTTCGTTCGATGTTGTTCTGACCAATCCTCCATTCGGGACCAAGATTCCAATCAAAGGAGAGCCCGTCTTGGCGCAATACGACCTTGGAAGCAAGTGGAAGAAGGACAAGAAGACTGGACAGGTCGAAAAGACAGGCACCCTCCACGAGGACCAGCCACCTCAGATTCTGTTCCTGGAACGCTGCCTCCAATTGCTCAAGCCTGGTGGACGTCTCGGGATCGTCTTACCGGAGGCCGTGTTCGGCATGCCGACTTACGAATATGTTGTGACGTTCCTGCGGCAGCGAACAAAGATTCTTGGTATCGTTTCCATGCCGGAGGCGCTTTTCAAGACGAGTGGAAAGGGCGGCACCCACGCGAAAGTTTGTGTGGCTTTCATTGAGAAGACAAAACCAAAGGAGGGCGAGGACTACGACATCTTCATGGCCGACGTCAAATGGTGTGGACATGACTCTCGGGGGAACCCGACGATTCGGAAGGACGCGTCAGGCAAAGAAGTGCTTATGGATGACGTGCCAACAGTCGCCGAGCGGTTCAAGGAACTGGTTGGAGGTGACAAATGACGCCGTACAATCATCTCGGGTTTCTCTTGAAAAGCTCAGCACTTCGTGGTCATGTCTTCATCCCGAAACATTACAATCCCGAGATTATTGCCCGTCTAGACGACCTCCGACGCACCCACGAGCTGGTGACTCTTGGCGAGCTCATTCGACGGCGGCACATCCAGATTGCCACGGGCGATGAAATAGGGAAAATGGCCTACGGCACAGGACCGATCCCATTCATCCGCACGTCCGACATTTCGAACTGGGAGATTAAAGCGGACCCCAAGCAGGGTGTAAGCGAGGTCATATATCAACAGTATGAGCGAAAACAGGATGTACAGTCTGGGGACTTGCTCTTCGTTCGTGACGGTACATACCTTATTGGTGCCTCGTGCCTCGTGACCCAGGCCGACTCTGAAATCCTCTATCAATCCCATATCCTGAAATTCAGGGTCGCAGCCGATGCGTTGGTCTCCGGGCCGTTACTCCTGGCACTTCTAAGCTCTCCGATAGTACGTAGGCAGATTCGAGCGAAGCAATTCACGGCCGACATCATTGACACAATTGGAAATCGTTACAACGAGCTTGTTCTGCCGCTTCCAAGAAATTCCGAAATTCGGTCACAGATAGAAAGGAGGGTCTTGGCTGTAGTTCAGGGTCGCGTAGCCATGCGCGAACGGCTACGCCGGATACCACTATGGGCTCAGGGACTCATTCCACACGCTTCGGCAGAGCTGCCAGAGCTGGTCAATGGCGAATTTGAGGCGGGCGGGAACCTGGGATTTACCATCCAACATGGTTCAATCCGGTCCAACATTTTTATCCCTCGGTATTACGATCCTCGCGTTGATGAAGCACTTCATGACTTGACCCGGACGCATGAGCTCACACCGATCAGTGACCTTATCAAGAAGGGCGTGCTCGCATTTGATACCGGCATCGAGGTCGGCAAGATGGCATATGGGACCGGTCCAGTGCCATTTATTCGCACCTCGGACATCTCCAATTGGGAGCTCAAGAGCGACCCGAAGCAAAATGTCAGCGAGGAATTGTACGAGCTATTCAAAGACAAGGTAGACATCCAAGCCGAAGACCTCTTTGTAGTACGTGACGGCACCTACCTGGTGGGAACATCTTGCATTCTGACCGAGCATGATACGCGGATTCTATACGCCGGCGGGCTCTACAAAATACGGGTGAACAAGAAAGACCAACTGGATCCCTATCTTCTGTTGGCCTTGTTAAACTGCCCTATCGTCAAGCGACAGATGCGGGCCAAGCAATTCACCCGCGATGTGATTGACACCGTCGGCAGGCGCATATTCGAGGTGATCTTGCCCATCCCCAGAGGCAGGGAGCTGAGGGGCCAGATCGCCAGGGAAACTCGGGAGACTGTGCTGGCTCGGGTGGCCCTCCGGAACAAAGCCAAACAGATTTCTCTTGAAGTCGAAGGTATCACTGAACCGGCAGAGGAAGATAAAGAGCTTCTCGAGACGATTTGAGAGATGTCAAGTTATGGATTGGGTGTAATAACTGGGCCATGTAGTCTCTTGGTATGAGTGAGGCGTCGAGATGAAGGAAAATCCAACAATTGAGGGGCGAATTCTCGAGAGATTCCTTGTAAAGGTGGAGGCCGACCAGACGATTCCGCCGGAGGTTGTTCGACGGCTCCGCGAGCTTTGTGAACGGGGCCAGATCAACGCGGTAGACCGCATCCTTGATGCCCTTCGGGAAGGGGTGAAGGAACATGCCAAGAATTCAGCGGCTTGACCTCCAAGGCTTTCGCGGTATCCGCCAAAGCGTTCCCTTACTCTTCGAAGCCAAGTCCATCCTGCTTTTTGGGGAGAACGGGACGGGTAAGAGTTCGTTCGTGGATGCGCTGGAGAAACTTCTAACCGGCCGGGTCTCCACTCTGGACGGTCGGGCCCACTCCCTGTCATCGGACCGCCACGGTCCCCACATTCGGAACGGGGAACATCCACCTCTGATCGCCATCACCTTCAATGACGCGGATGGTACGGTCTTCGATCTCCAGTCGGATCCCGCGAACCTTCCGACGGCGCTTCAAGAATATCTGCAGGGAGCACGTGAGAATCTGTACATCCTGAGGCGGCGGCAGATCCTTGAGTTCATCGACTCGCAGCCCAGGCAACGGTATGACCTCCTTCGCCCCTTCCTTCCACTCAGCGGTATTGAGGCGATCGAGGAGGCACTCCGGCAGGCCCGAGACAGAACCGATACTGAGGTTCGAAACGCCGCCCAGGAAACGAGTCGTCTCACGCAAGATCTCCGCCGTCTGCTCGGTAGCGACACGCTCTCTGAAGAGCCGACGGAAGAGCAGGTGATCCGAGCAGTTAGCCGTGAGCTCGCTACCGTCGGGCAAGCTCAGATCACCGCTATCCCCCGGTTGTCAGAATCGATTGCGCGGCTGTCTGACGCCTTGTCCCCGTTCGGAGACCTGTCTCGCCAGTCTCAGCTCGCCAATGCGATCCAAGCGCTGGAGGAACTTGTCGAGATGATTCCCAGGGTCCAGGCCATGTCGCTAATAACGACCGTGGAGACTTTACGGAGGAGAGAAGCCCGGGAGGCGAGAATTTTCTACGAAGCGGTCCTTGAGCAAGGCGTTCGTTGGATCGGTGAAGAATCCCGAAACACCTGTCCGCTATGCGAGCAGCCGATAGACACCCAACGCGTGGTCGGCCGGACGCAGGAACGCCTGATTGCGATGCGAGAGATTCTCAACCTTCGCCAGGAGGGAAGGCGGGCGCTGGAATCCGCTCGTCAAGCCGTCCGGTCTGCCATCGAGGCAACCCAGCGAGCCGAGGCACGAGCCCGAGTTCTGGCCGAAGAAGAAACGGGTCGATCCATCGAGACCATTGCTGCGGCGCGAAGCATCCTGGATGCCCTGGGGGAGGTGCTTCGCGGTGATCTTGCAACTCTAGACATCGAGGCCGTCCGCCGTCACTCAGCTCAAGTTAGCCCGGATGCTCCCCTGGTGGAAGCCCTTACCCGTTGTCAGAATGAGTTTCGCGCTCGCTTGTCCTCTCTCCCCTCCCCGCAGGCCGCGCAGAAACTCCTGTCCCTCCGGGACCGGCTGGAGCGAGTGTCCCAGATATGGCCGGAAGTCTGCCGAGCTCGGGCATCTGCGAAAGAAGCGTTGGAACGGGCAAGGGCGGCGCGCGCGATTTATGAAGACGCGCAGGCAGCGAGGAAGGAAGAAGTCCAGTCACTTTTCGATGAGCTATCGAAAGACATTAACGACATCTATGTTCACCTCCACCCAGACGAGAGTCACGGGGGAGTGCGCCTGGAAGTCCGAGAGGCAGTCCAGGGGAGTGTCAACCTCCGCGCCGATTTCTACGAGCGACAGAGTGAGGACCCACGAGCCTACTACAGCGATGCACATCTCGACACACTCGGCCTCGCCATCTTCCTCGCGCTTCGTCGCTGGTATCGTAAGCAACGGCCTGACTTCGACCTGATGGTCCTGGACGATGTGCTTACCAGTGTGGATACCGCTCATTCCGTTCGTCTCTCCGAGCTACTTCTTTCCGAGTTCCGAGACTATCAGGTTCTGCTGACCACGCACGACCGCATTTGGTTTGAGCACCTGCGGGACATCCAGGCGCGCTGTGGAGTTACGCAGGCCTTTGTGAACAAAGTGATCCACAAGTGGACCATTGACGAGGGACCGGACCTCAGAGAACCCGAGGATGAGCGACAGGCCATCAGCCGTCTCATCGCGGACGGATCGGCAGAGGAAATCGCTGTGATGGCAGGCCGACTCCTGGAGCACATTCTCCAGGAGATGCGCTACACACTTCGTTTGAGCGTACAGGCTAAACCAGGTGAACAATACGAAATTGGCGAACTCTGGCCTTCGTTCTATGCTGCCATCAGAAAAGATTATCCCACGCTTTACAAGCAAGCACGTAAGACGCTGGATGCCCTAGATGTCCGCTGGACCGTGCGGAACTGGATCGGCGCCCACTGGAATACCTGGGCCAGAAATGTTTCCCGCAGTACCGCAATTGCATTCGCTACGGCGGTTTGTAATCTCTTCGATCGAGTTTTCTGCAGTGCCTGTCGAAGATTTATCGCGCCGTCGGCAACCCCGCTTGGGCAACTTGCCTGCCGATGCGGAGGCCGCATTTACCCAGCGCCTGGCAAGGAGGCTGTTCACCCGAAAAGTCGGGAGGATTTAGTCCGGGATACTCGTGGTGCCCTTCGTGACGCCCGCCTCGACACAGCCCGGTACTTCGAGTGGAAGCGGGCAGAGGCAGGGCGCGAGCGCTAATGGCGAAGCCCACGCACATCGTGGACGCAAGCGCGCTGATCGCGTACTTCAAGGGCGAAGATGGCCAAGACACGTTTGCGGAGCTTCTCAAAGACGACCGGAACGTCCTTGCGATGCACGTTGTAAATTTATGTGAGATTTACTACGGCTATCTGCGTTCAGATGGGCTCGAAAAAGCTGAGGAGGCGTGGACAAAGGCTAATGCCATCCTGGCAATCATACAGAGTCTCGACGCACAGTTCGTAAAGAGAGTCGGTCGGTGGAAGGTAGACCATAACTTGGGGTTAGCCGATGCCTTTGCGGCGGCAGCTGCTGAAGAAAATGCCTGTCCGTTGGTAACTACAGACCGTAACGATTTTGGAAGGGTGGAGCAAGCGGGAGCCCTCCAGATCGTCTGGTTGCGGTAAGGAGCGGCCAAGGGGGGTATCCCAGAAGCCAGGGAGCATATCGGCCAAGATAAGCGGCAGGAATAAGTCTTGAGACCACAAACCCACTTCCACCGAAATCAACCTTGGGATCAAGACTACTCAAGGTAAGTCCGGAACAGTCCTTCTTATAAGGGGTACGCGATGATACCTGCCAAGGAACGTTTTGCATTCCGCTTGCCCACGCGAGGCCTTCGTGAGCTGGGAGGAGTATATGCCCAGCGTGGGTTCAATTATCAAGTCGCATATACGTGCCTACGCCTAACCGATCTGCTGTTCGATGCCGGCCCCCGGCGCGTAGCCGCCGTCCGGGTAGAAGGCCTAGAAGATCTTGACGTTGCCTTCTATCCAACCGCAGACCAACCAGACTTATGGCCAGAGGAATACGTTCAACTCAAATACCGTAATCCCGCCCGCGGTCCATGGAGACTGACCGATCTCCGTCCGATACTGGCGAGGTTTACCGAACATCTGAGAAAGCTGATGGGACACGCCGGGGTATCCTTTCGATTAGTGGTGCCGGACCGCAGTTTCGATAGGGAAGTAGCGCATGTGGCCAACCATGCTCCAACTGCCGCGGCCCGAGAGAAGTTGGCGAACGCGTTGCCAGCCGAACTAAAGGCGCTCATAGACGATGTCTTGTTAAGATTGGAGATTGAGATAAGCCCGGCGGGTGGAGTTGTGCGCGCTATTTCGTTACCCCTATCCGCGAGTCACGGTACCCACGATCGAGACTTCCTCGGCTTCGAGACTTACCTGGAGTCCGCAACGAAGTCGCGCCTACGTTTGTACGATATTACTGACGCAGGTGAGGCGCAAAAGGCTTTTAATGAACTTCGAGTGAAAGTGAGCGATGCTGCAGCATCACCCGAAACAGACCGAACATTCACTCGGTCACGCATCTCGTTCATCCTTGATGATTACCGAGCCAGGAGCCTCCTTGCGGACGAACACGGGTGTCGTCTCATTGATCAGAGCTTTCTCGTTCGCAAAAGGACCCAAGCACTTTCGGAAGCAGCACTGGCCCCCGCAGGCCATTGGGAGGACATGCCGTTCGTCGGGACGCACGCCCGCTGGGAGGATATTGCGGCTGGCCGAGACTTTGAACGGGATCAACTACCGATACTGATTGAAAAAGTCAAGAAGTCATTTGTCAAGAGGAGGCCTGACTCCTTCGTAATCCACGGAGCCCCAGGGGAGGGCAAAACCGCCCTGATGATGCGTGTGGCCCAGCGTCTACTTGATCAGGAGGGTGCCCTTATTGTGGAGATACTAGATCTCGCCCTATTCCTTTCGCCGGAATCCTTGGAGCGTTTTCGTAACCTCCGCCAGCGCGGGACTCGACCGATTATCCTATTGCTTGACGATATCCCCGAGCACGATGGACACAACCGCCTACTGGGACATCTGACGACCTGGAATGATGAATCTTCTCAAGGCACACCGGTAGTGCTTCTCGCCACGGCGGGCGACGTAGACCTCCGCTTTCTGCACGTCCCCAGGCAAGCGCATGGGCTAGATCTTACTGAGCTTAGAGGCGCGAGTGGGGGCGAGATTATCGAGATCGCACGAAGGTTCGAGCTGACGGCCATGGACTCCGTCGCACTTTCTCGGGAGTTCTTTCTCGTTGCTGTAATCGTGGCAGCCGCACGAGAGCGCCTCGAGGATGCTATTCGACATTTCCGAGACCGGGTTATGGCGACAAGCCCCGGTGGACACAGATTGTTTAGGTGCCTTTCTCTCGCAAGGCGCCTTGGCCTAGACATGCCGGTTCGGTTGCTCGAACGGCTCGACATTCCAGGAGAAGTGCTGCTAGATCCGGTAGCACACGGGCTTGGCCGTCTAGTCCGCCGCGTGTCGTTCGATGTGCCTGGGAGAGATCGCCTTGGTGCCGCACATCGCTTGCTCGCCGAACGATTCCTGCTTGCCGATTTTCCTGAGCCGAGTTGGGACGCTATGTACGGGCAGTTCGTCGATCTGATTGAAGTCGAGAACTACGACGAGAGGCTGTTCATCGCTTTTATGCTGCGACGACTGCTCAGAGTTGATGAGAAAGCGCGCGTCATCGCCCTCCTCATGGCACGGGACGTGAAGCAAGAACAGTGTCTCAAGGCGAGCACTCCCTTTGAACTAATATCTCTCTGGCAGCATATCTTTAGGGAGCTAGGGCGCGAGGACTTGGTCAGTCGGACACGAGACATGGCGTTGGAGGTAGAGCCAAAGACAAGCCGAGACGTGACGGCACAGGCAGATCTTCTGCATCAGAGGAAGTCCCGCGATGAAGAAGCACTCTTGCTTGCGAGAAGGGAAGCACTCCTACGAATCAACCGGTGGCTTGCCGTGCACCCGGATGATACGCATGTGCTGACAAGGAAGCTAGCCCTACTATCGAGTAAAAAGGCCACCGATAGGAAAAGTGGCTCCAGCGACTGGACGGATCGACAGGACACGATAGACGAAGTCTCTATCTGGCTGGGTGGTCATGACGACCATCCGTCTGCCGTGATGGTCTACGTCCAGTACCTCGATCTGGTTGATTCGTGGGCAAATCCGCTCCAGCGCGCAAACGCGCTTGTTACTGCACAGGCGTGGATTGGTGGGCGGCGAAAGGAATATGACGCCCGAGGCTTGCAGTTGATCCCCAAATTTATGGCAGCCGTTGACCGTTGGCGACAGAAGGCTGCTCAACACGCCCTTTTCAACGACTTGGGATGGAAGTCTACTCGGGAGGTGCCGTCGGCCGAGAGGGTCTTAGGGACGTGTGATCGTGTCATTAATCAGTGGGTTGATCACCCCGTGCCGATGCGTGCGCTTGGGGAGGCTATGGCTTGGGTAGAATCTGGGCTCGTGTCCCAAGAACTTCTTTTCTCATCCGTTGACTTCGCGACACGCTGGGCGCCAGAAAATTTCCGCCAAAAAGTCCTCGCATCCGCGCTCGACAACCTCTGGGTGCGGGGCCAGCAGGCAGTTCCCATCCCACGCGACTGGAACCTGTGGGCGGCTGTGACCAAAAGTCTTGTGTTGTTCGGGACGCAGGATGAAATTCAACGGTATCTTCAAGTTGCCGCCGTGCGCATTTTTGATCCGAGCGATCAAGGTCTCTTTCCGTGGCTTTCTCTGGTGTCGGTGATGCGGGTATTGCTTCTACGGCTCGGCCGCGATCGATTTCCAGCGGCTGTCGCCCTGCTTAAGGGCATTATTTTCAGCCGTGAAGTAGACGCCGACCTATGGGCGTCTTTCATGGATTCCATCACAGCCATCTCGAAAATTCGGCATGCCAAGCCACCTCGTGAAACACCGTCTGCAACCGATGGCACTCTGCTCCGCGAAGCGACCGGGCTCATGGCGCGGATGCCAAGGGAGATCCTCGCAGGTATTGATGTTGAGCACCTTCGCGCGATTGCCGAGGTATCTCCGGACCGGACGATTCTCCTAAATACGGCCGTAATCGCTGCAAAACTTGGATCTGAATGGGCGGAAGAAACCTTTCGGAATCTTGCGTCGAAGGGTATAACGAAACGGAATCCCCCTTTGGAATACGCAAAATTCTTGCTTGCAGTTGCAGGGGGAAAGAGAGCCTCCGAAGCCGTGCCTGTTCTGGAAGGTCTGCTTGGTTTTCATGGGAGAGGCGATCCGGCCCATGGCGCCGCCCATAAACTCCTTGCCTATGCTTTAGAGAAGAGCGGCGGCGCCAAGGAGCGTGTTCAATTTCATGCGACAATCGCCAAAGCAATTGAGAGGATCGGCCCCCGACGCGAAGAAACAGAGGACGAAGAGGCCTCCGCTTGAGAATAGGAAGTGAAGTGGGGGGGGGACGCTTTCGGCGGCACACGGGGGCGGGAGCGAGGAGAGAGTGAAATGAGGATGGAGCCCGTGGCGCGGGGCGTGCGGCACGGGCGACCACCGTTGAGGGAGAGCCGGCCCATCAAGGGCGGAGCGGAATCCCGATTCATCGGGATGCAGCCGCCCGACTGGGACGGCTGGGGGGTGGGCGAGCACGGGCCGAGGGCCGGGCGGGGGCTGAGGCCGGCGGGCCTTTTGCGGTGTTTATTGCAAAAGGCATGACGGCCGTCAAGAGTCTCGGACTTGGGTCTCAAAGAAGGTTCGAGCGCGATGCAGGAGGCTCCACCAATTTGAATTTTTTCTGGGATGGGCCAGAAGGGGCCAGGGATTCTGATAGGAAAATGAAAGGGTTTGGCCCGCCAGCCGAAGGTTCCCCCGCCGCTTCGGCGGGGCCAGATAAACTCCGGGAGCCAATCCGTTTTGGCCCGCTCAAAGCATGCGGGACTGGGATTCGAGATTCGCCCTGACACGGTTGCGTGGCCTTGCACATACGCCATGAGGGGTTTTGGATGAAATCCTTTCTTTACGCGCGCAAATCCACGGATGAGGAAGAGCGCCAGATCCTCTCCATCGAAGGCCAGCTCACTGAGCTACGGGAGCTTGCCCGCAAGGAATCCTTGACCATTGTTAGTGAGTTTGTGGAATCCATGAGCGCCAAGGTGCCCGGCCGCCCGACTTTCAATCGGATGATTGAGCAGATCGAGCAGGGTGAGGCCACGGGGATTCTCGCCTGGCACCCGGACCGGCTGGCTCGAAACTCCGTGGACGGCGGCCGAATCATCTATCTCCTGGATACGGGCAAACTCTCCTCGCTCAAGTTCCCCACTTTCTGGTTCGAAAATACACCTCAAGGGAAATTCATGCTCAACATTGCGTTTGGGCAGTCCAAGTACTACGTGGACAACTTGGTGGAGAACATCAAGCGGGGCATCCGGCAGAAGCTTCGCCGGGGTGAATTCCCAGGCAAGGCCCCTGTGGGGTATCTCAATGAGCCCCGCGTCCGCACGATTGTGGTCGATGAGGTGAAGGCCCCCCTCGTGCGCCGGATGTTTGAAACCTATGCCGCCGGCCAATATAGCCTCCCTCAACTCCGCGACCTTGTCGCGACCTGGGGCCTGGTGAGCCGAAGAGGCAAACCCTTAACCTTGAGCAAGATGGGAGGGCTTTTGTCCAACCCGTTCTTCATCGGGATGTTCCGGTATAGCGGTGAACTCTATGAGGGGACCCACGAGTCACTGATTTCCCGGAAACTTTTTGAACGGGTCCAGGAGGTGCTGGAACAAAGTGGTCGGTCACATTCCAAACGACAGCACCTGTTCCCGTTCACCGGGTTGCTTTCCTGTGGGGAGTGTGGTTGCGCCATCACGGCTGAGCGGCAGAAGGGGCATCATTATTACCGCTGTACTAAGAAGAAAGGAAATTGCACTCAACGCTATATCCGGGAAGAAGCCCTGACCGCTCAGCTTCGGGAGGTTGTTCAAAAAGTTTCCCTGTCCGATGCCTGGGCCAAGAAGATGCTCACCAACATCAAAGAATGGAAAAATAAAGAGGCCCAGGCCTCGGACAGTTTCGCTCAACAACACAAAGAGAAGCTCTCGGCCATCCAGGGTAAACTAGACCGCCTTCTTGATGCCCACCTCGATGGGGTGATCACACGAGAGGAGTATGTCTGCCGGAAGGAAAGGTTACTTAACGAGAAGGCGGCTTTAACGGAGCGGATGGCCGAGGTTGAGCAAAAGGGAAATCATTGGCTCGAACCGCTGGAGGGCTTCGTTAAACTGGCTCACCACGCCCGATCCGTGGCCTGCGGCCCCAATCTCGAATCCCTGAAAGATTTTTCTAAACGGATTGGCTCGAACCTTCGGCTGGCGGGCCAAACCCTTTCATTTTCCTATCAGAATCCCTGGCCCCTTCTGGCCCATCCCAGAAAAAATTCAAATTGGTGGAGGGTAGGGGATTCGAACTTGTGACCGCACGACTGCGAGGATCTATTGTGAGATACTTCCACCTGAAGGACTGAAGGCTTAGACCTGCGACAGGCCTAGGGGCCACACTGCGCAAGA
>Ga0187893_10009467_pt1 | contig 14955 bp, 12 predicted proteins | sample MA1701074metaG_FD_139574 | JGI IMG/M metagenome (GOLD analysis project Ga0187893, IMG submission 139574) | White microbial mat communities from a basaltic lava cave in the Kipuka Kanohina Cave System on the Island of Hawaii, USA - MA170107-4 metaG ...
ACATCTAGGTGATCCTTGTCGCTGTAATAGTCGTAATAGAGCTGGCTGCCCTTCTCGTAATATGGCGGATCGAGGTAAACGAGGGTCTTGCTGGGCCAGGCTGTGCTTTTCGATTGAACAAATTCGACTGCATCAAGGTTGGTAAGTTCTATTCGTCGTCGAGCTGCTGCTATGCGTTCGATTCGTCGGATCAGATCCGCCTTGTTGTAACGGGCGTCGATTTTCCATTTACCGGTCTGCTCACGCCCACCGATCACGCCACCGTTCAAGATGCCGGATCGGTGCGTTCGATTGAGGAAGAACATTGCGAAGCCTAATTCAAGGTCGCTGGCATTCTCTGGCGAGCCGAATACCGCCTTAAGGCGGTCGCGGGTCGCAAGGTCGACGGGCGTATCGTTGATGAGCGCAGCCAGCTCGTCCGTCTGCTCCAGGACGCTCCGCCAGAATGCGAAAACAGGACGGCTCACGTCGTTGATTGCTACCCGCCTGACTACGCCGGTCAGCAACAGCTCCCAAGCTACCGCCGCACCACCTGCATACGGCTCGACATACACCCCGTCTGAAAGAGCGTTCTGCTTGATGAGGGTAGCTACAAACCGGGCGAGCTTTCCCTTGCCGCCCGGGTAGCGCAGCGGTGAAAACCTGCCCGACTGCGGCAAGCGAGAATTGTTCGAATCAGCGGTCATGGTGCGCCATAGATCGCCAAGAACAACGGCTCAGAGGTGTCCCAAGCGTTGCGCAGCACGTCCGCAGCCGGAACGTCGTATTTGTCATGGTGGTAATCATTCAGAGCCTGAATGGACGCAGGATCACTTTTGCCGGTGAGCGTGCGCTTGACGCCCCGGAGGTCCGTGCCGGTAGCTTTCTTGCTATCGACCAAATGCTGAACCACTCGCTCAGCTTTCTGGGAGAGGTTTAGCTGAACGCTGCTGCCCTTAGCGTTGGTCTCCCACATCGGCATGCTTTCATCGGTCATGTATTTCTCCAAGGTGTGCTGGAGAAAGGCCCGAAGGACGAATGCCGCCGACAGCGGGGTATCCGCCAATCGCAAGCGGGACGCTTCGCGGACCAACGCCTGCCCCTTCGAGGTGGTGGGCTGCACAAAATTGTGCCGAGACGGTGCGAGGGTGGAGCGCGGTGCCTTGGACTTGGTTGTTTTTCCCTTCGCGGCCTTCGACGCGGCCGAGGCCGCCGCGCCCTTCTTCTGACGCGGGCGATCTTCGCCGTCCTTCACCTCCGCATCGCGGAACGCCACGGGCGTTTTGCTTGGTTTCCCGGACGGGTGGAGCCCAGCGGGCAGACCGTCGAAATACGCCTCAATCTCCGAAGCCTTATTGTGGCTGCGGGTGTCGATGCGCTTTTCGTGGATGCCTTGGAAAATGCCTGTCAGGACATCCAACACGAACTTCGGCGGTTGAGTGAATACGGGCACCTTCTCGCTGCCGTCATCCTTCACGGACATGCCAAGCCAGTCGCGGCCTTTCTTGGAATCAAGAAAGCGGCGAAGGACGCTGGGCTTCGATTCAATCTCGGCGCGTATCTGCGCCCAATCATCGTTCGAGAACATTGAGTTCCGCTCAACGAAATCGATCACGTCCAGAACCGTTCGATCCTTCTGGAAACGCTGTATTTCCAAGGTACCCCACGGAATGCGGGCCTCACCCTCCATGCCACGGCCATGCCGTCGCAAAATCCATTCGTCAGCATCGGCACGGGTATCGAACAGCACGCAGCTTATCAGGTCGGCCGAGGCCGAATCGAAATCTTCCGCGACCTTCACCAGCCTCTTTACGATCGTATCGCCGAGGGCAGTGCCCCGGAGGACAGCCGGTTCGTGTAGAACCTTAAGCGCGGCTAGCCGGCGATTGCCATCAACGACAGTATAGCCTTCGCCCTCTTCGGCTTCCCTGATGATGTAGAGTGAATCACCGGGATCGAGACCATGATCTACGATACTACGCATCATGGTCCGGAAGTGGTTAGCGTCTAGCCTTACAATTGCTTCGAGTGCCTCAGCCTGTGAATCTACGCTACCAATGCGCGGATTGTCGGGGTCGAGCAGCAAGTCGTCGATAGACAACTCCATGCGAGCCATGCGAAATTCCCCCTCGCTTTTTCATTTGCCTGTAGTGCGATAACTCGGCCGAGCAAGCAAGACCGCGTGTTTGGCACTATGATCGTGGGCCGGTCGACAACGATTTTCCGTAGGCTTCCCGATCGGCATCAGCCGACGAAGGCTCGAATGGTGCATTATCCCTCAACCTCAGCGTCCGGCTGACCGGCCATCAGAGCGTTGACCCAGGCGAGGCACAGGTCGCGGCTGCGATAGCTGCCCCATTTCGCCGTCTCTTCGCGCTCGACGATCGGGAAGGTCGAATAGATATAGCGGATGTCGTCGCGGCTTTGCGCCGGGTCGGCGGGATCGAAGACGCCGTAGAGGATGAAGTAGAGCGCATCGAGCTTGGCGCGCAGCACAAGGCGGCGGTGCTCGTCCCAGACGAAAGGCGGGAGAACGTCGCCAGCCGCATCGACATGGCCCAGGTCGCGCGCGAAGGGAGCAAGGTCGTTTGAGGTGTAGCTCAATTCCAGCACGGCCTCGCGGACGATCGCGGCGGCGGATTTGGGGCCGAACATTCGGGCGTAGGCGGTCGGCGGGACCACGGGGAGTTGTTCGAGCAGATACCAGGCCAGGTGATTTCCATGGACCTTCTGGCGAGCGAGATAATCCAGAATGACAGAGTTGAGATTGCCCACAACCAGTGGCGCGGATTCGACGTAGGAGGGCGCGCCACCGCCCTTGGCAGGAAACAGCACTGGCAGCGTATGGCCCGCGCCGAACCGGGGCATGATCGCGGTGATCGTCGTGCGCGCGTTCGTGACCGAGGTGACATCCTTCAGCGACAAGCACCAATCGGTCGGCGCGTCCCATCCGGATTCCGACGCCTGGACCCAGTAACGGGGAATGGGTTGCCGCGCAGGGTCGCGATGATCGTCATCGGTCAGATCGGCCCCTTGGCCGGAACGGAAGATATTAGCTTGCGCCAGCACGATGTCCGCCGCCCGGTGATCAAACGCCTGCACCATCTTGCCTTCATATAGCGGCACCCATTCCCCCACCGCCGACTGGAACCGGTTGCCGCCGATAGGCCAGGCGCTTTCGTCGCCTTCGAGTTCGGCTCGCATCCGAAAACGTTCGCTGTCATTCGCCATGTCCAGCATTCGGACATAGCGCAGCGGCCAGACGGCCTTGCCATCGCTCGATGAGCGATCGACCAGCACCGGCAAGCGGGCATAGATACCGGAGGTGATTTCCTTGTCGCGGCGCGACCGGAAGATCGGAGCCGTGCCGCTGTTGGGGTTGATCCGGCCTATCTCTTCGGCGGTGACCGGGAACACGCGGTCGGGATCATCGATTTCGGCCAGGTCACGGATGAAAAATCCGTAGGACGCGCTATCAAACGTTCGGCTCGACCCGCCCGCGACATAAGCGCAGAACTTGAAGCGGTAATAGACGTCGGGGAAGAACAGGCTGCCATCATAGCGGCGATTGAAGAAGTCGATGACGCAATGCACCTGCTTGGCGCCGGTCATTTTTCGGAAGAACGCGGACGAACTCTGATCCGACGCCAGGCCCGAGGGGATCAGAAGCCCGACCATGCCGCCCGGCTTCACCAGCGCGTGAGCGCGCTCGACGAAAAGCGAATTCAGGTTGGTGTCGCCACCCGACAGCAAGGGATAATGTCCAGACTTTCTCGCCATCCGGGCAGTATCGACGGCCCGTAGCTCCGCGTGCGTGAAATCATCCCAGAGCGGATCGCCGTCCGTCTTGAGCTTGACGATCATCCGGCCCCGGTCCGACGCTCGCTGCGCCCGCGCAATTTCCGGTCGCCGCGCGGCGAACCATTCGATCTGTTGCAGCTTGATCCGGTCCCAAGGCGGATTGCCGACCACGGCGTCGAACCCGCCTTCGCGGCTCTTGCTCGCCCAATTGTCCCAAACGCCGGGGAAGGCGATTTGCCAATTCAGAAACCGCTCTTCACCGATCAGCGCACGGGCGCGCTGCCAGATGCCGGTGAAAGCTTCGACCTCTTCCGGCTTCGCCATGCTGCCTTCCGGCGCTTTCCTACCACGGGCGATGGGGATGGGATCGCCGAAACGCCCATCCAGCCAGAGGCGGACGAGGGCCTTGTCCTTCGCTTTCAGATCGAGCCAGTCGAGCGCATGGATGAAGCTGACGAACCCGTCGAGTTCGCCGGTCATCAGCTCCACGTCTTCGTACATCGCCGCCGACCGATGCGCTTCGGCGATCTCGACATCGGTCAGCGCCTCGATGGTCTTCATCGCTTCCGCCGACCGCTGGGCGTTGCGAAGCGCCTCATTGTAGAAAAGCTCGCCGCCCATCGCGGTGGCCTTGTCGATAGCGTCGCGCACCCACAGGCCAAACAGGCTGTCGCCGGCGTGCAGGTGATGGTCGATGAACGAGAGCGGCGCGCCCACGGTGAAGGTATGCAGCCACAGCGCGACCTTGGCGAGTTCGACCGCCATCGGGTTCTTGTCCACGCCATAGACGCAGCGTTTGAGGACCATGCGGCGGATGATGTGGCGGTCGTCGAGTTGCTCTTCGTCGATGGTCCAGTTCGCCGCCTTCGCGTTTTTCAGAATGGTGACGCGGATGTCCTCGATCTTGTCGGCGAGGGGCGAGGTGTATTGCAGATCGACGCCGAGCGCGGCGGCTTCCGCCATCGCATCGAGCACATGATCGGCGAGCGTATCGACGAGGCTGACGAGGAAATGCCCAGACCCCATCGCCGGGTCGCAGACGCGCAGCGAAAGGATGGCGTTCGCCGGATCAGCATCGCGCAGTTCGCGCCGCCGATAGTCTTCGGCGTCCTTGGGGTTGAGCTTGGCGAGCGCTGTTCGGAAGGCATCCAAGCGTTCGGAAATGAGCGGCTCGAGCGTCTCGTCCAGGATCAGCCCGACGAGCTCGTCCGGGGTGTAATAGCTGCCGGTGTTCTTACGGGCGAAGAGATTTGGACGCACCGTGAGAGTACCGGAATCGTCGCGCACAATCTCGAATTCGAGCAGCCGTTCGTAGATTGATCCGAGCTGCTGGACGGAGAGATCGCGGTAGTTGATGTAGCGCCGCTCGCCCGATGACCGCTCGTATGACAAGGCATCGAGGGCGGGAGCCATCACGCTGTCAGGGACGCGGGCGCTCGTGAGCAGTGGCGTCCCGCCCGTAGTAAATAGGCCGCCGTTATAGGGCGGAATGCCGACCGAGCTGTCGCCCTTGTCGATCATCCGCGATAAATCGGAAACGTGCGACCAGATGCGCGCGGCGGACGTGGAAAACGCATCGCCGCTGGTCACGCGTCTGCCGACATCGAGCCGCAGGGGGCGCAGCGCATAGTCGTCATAGCGCGGATCACTGACCGGCAGCAGGTCGCGATCTTCGGCATAGAGCAGGAACAACAAGCGGTAGAGCAGCACCAGGGCGGCGTCACGAACGTCCGTCAACGGCGCATCCGGCGCGGCGCTGGCGATGGCGGTGGTGAGGTTGGGGAACACGGATTCGAACACCAGCTTTGACAGGCTGGCGGCGACCCGTTCCTCATAGAAGGCGGCTTCGGCGCGGGCGCGATCGTGGAACGAGCGTTGATCCGCGCCGTCGCGCAGGAACGCTTCGCGCCCGAACATCACGGCGAAAACGCGCAGCCAATGATCGCGCGTTGTGTCGTCGGCGAACAGGTCGCCGCCGCTCTCCAGCGCCAACACCCGGCTAAGATCAATCTCCAGAAACTCTTCCGAGATCGACCGCGCGCCCGCCCAATAGAGCCGCCAGCGCGTGCCGTTGGTGAGGATGCCCCAGCGCAGCGCGCCGCCCGTCGTATCGTCGATGCGGCGTAGGTAACGCAGCATTTGGGTGGACGGCGCGGTGGTTTCGTCGCGGCCCGAAGCGCGGTCCAGCGGACGCGCCCAGCGTTTGCTTTCGACGACGGCGAGACCGTGTGCATAGCGCCGCCATTGATCGCCTTGCGCATTGGCGGACGCCTTCGCCGATGCGTCCGCGAACAGCAGGCCATCGGGCACGTCATCGCGCCCGGTAACCGTCAGATTCTGTTGGCGAAGCGATTCCGCCCAGCCGAGCGATGCCAGCACCGGCCAGATGAAATCGTCCTCGGTTTGGCTTTCGTTCGTCCGGTGATTCTGCGGAAAGGCGGCGGCAATTTGATCCAGTCGCGTGCGCAGTCCGGCCACATCGACGGCGCGATAGGCGGTGGTGGCCTTGATCGCTTCGACGAGATAGTCGGTGGTGAAAAGCGCACCGGAAATGAACAACGCAGAATCAGACAAATAGCGCCCCCTGTATGTTCCGAGCAGTAGCGAGACGCGCCCATTCTGGCAAAGCGAAGTGTGATTGGCGCATGCGTCACGCACACGTTTCGCGGCGGGCCTGCGGTCGCTTTGCCGCAAGCTTGCGAATCAGCAGCATTTCAATCGCTGCATTTCGTAGTTTAGCGTAGTAGTAGAGTCGGCGAGGAAGTCGGGTTTGAGGGGAGGCGTGAGGTTGAGGAAGATGACGGCAAGATAAAGCGAGATTCCTCGCTGCCGGAACTTCGCTCCTAAGTGTTTGTCTGCACATTGTTTTTTGGCGTCGCGCTTTCCCATCCACAAGGTGCGTAGGTGGCGTTCATGCCGTTTTCTCGTTTGTTTTCAATGCTCCGAGCGGCACCCGCCGCAAGGTGCGGAGAACACAAAGCCGCCGTTTGCCGCCGCTCGCAAGTATTTGCGCGCTACGGCCCTACGCCTCAATTTACTGTCTTGCGCTGCTGATTCCTGCCTCTGATCGTCGCGTGATGGCGAGCGACGAAGACGACTTCCGCATACGTCCCGGCAAGGTTCGCGACCGGAGCGCGCCGCGAGCGCCGAGGATCGTGCGCCAGCGGTCGAAGACCTTCATCGGCGAGGTGCATCAGGCCATCCGCCGGGCGGGCGGCGACCCCAACCGATGGGCCGAGAAGGGGAAAGCGAGTGGGCGGTTCAACACGCGCGGCCGGGGCGCTCAGATCGCGGCGGGTTTGAAGGGCCGGAACGGATGGAGCCGAAATACGGGCGGCGTCCGTACCCGCTCGCGCCGGGTGGCGGTGAAGGCGCGCATCGTCAAGCTCAACCCGCAGCGCAACGGCGCGCGGACGCGGGTGCACGTCAGCGGCAAGGCGGTGGATGCCCATCTTCGCTATCTGGAACGGGACGGCGTGACCCGCGACGGCGAGAAGGGCCAGGTCTATTCCGCCGACCAGGACGTCGCCGACGGCCCCGCCTTCCTCGACCGGGGCCGCGAGGACCGGCACCAGTTCCGCTTCATCGTTTCGGCCGAGGAAGGCGTGGAGCTGTCCGACCTTCGCCGGACCACGCGCGACCTGATGAGCCAGATGGAGGCCGACCTCGGCACCAAGCTCGACTGGATCGCGGTCGATCACCACAACACCGGCCATCCCCACACCCATATCCTGATGCGCGGCGTCACCGACGACGGCAAGATGCTCAACATCGCCGGCGATTACATCGCCCACGGCGTCCGCGAGCGGGCGAGCGAGATCGTCACGCTGGAGCTGGGCCGCCAGACCGAGCAGGAGGTCAGCCGCCAGCTTGAGCGCGAGGTGGACGCCGAGCGCTTCACCCGGCTCGACCGGATGCTGGTCACGGCGCAGGAGCGCGACGAGTTCTCCGACCTGCGGCCGGACAGGGACATGCTGGAGACTGCCCGGCAGAACCGGGCGCTCTTGATCGAGCGCGCCCGGAAGCTGGAGCGCATGGGGCTGGCGACCGAGCACACGCCGGGCGTCTGGACCGTATCTGCCCGCGCCGAGCCGATGCTCCGCGAGCTGGGCACGCGCGGCGATATCATCAAGACGATGCACCAAGCCTTGGAGCGCGACGGAATCGCCGAGCGGAGATCGGCCGCCAGCTATGCCTTGCACCGGGACAAGCCGAAGGAGCGCATCGTCGGGCGCGTCGTCGCCAAAGGACTGGGCGGTGACGAGCTGGGCGAGCGCATCGGCCTCACCATCGACGGCGTGGACGGGCGGGTCCATCACATCGAGGTTCCGGCTACCAGTGCCGAAGACCTCGGGCGCGGCAGCATCGTCGCGGTGGAGCCGCCGCCGAGCGTTCCGCGCGCCGCCGACCGCAACATCGTCGCGGCGACCAATGCGAACGGCATCTACAGCCCGGCAACGCACCGTGACCAGGCGCTGGCGCGGCTCGGCGCCGATGAGGCCGACGCCTATGTTCGCAGCCATGTCCGCCGCCTGGAGGCGCTACGCCGCGCAGGAGTCGTCGAGCGCATCCATGCCGAGCACTGGACCATTCCCGCCGATCTCCCCGCACGCGGCCTCGCCTACGACCGCCAGCGGTTCGGCAACGGCCCGCGTATCGACGAGCTGTCCCACCTGCCGCTCGACCGGCAGGTTCGCCACGAGGGTGCTACATGGCTCGACCGGACCATGATCGAGGGCGGACGCGAAGCCATGACACACACCGGCTTCGGCGGCGACGTGCGCACCGCCTGGGAGGCACGCAAGCGTGCGCTCGCCGGCATGGGCTATGTCCGTGATCTTGGCGGCGGACAGTTCCGCGCGCCCAGCGACCTGATCGCCCAGCTTGAGCAGGCCGAGGTGAACCGGGCGGGCAAGAAGTTCGCCGCCGAACACGGTCTCGATTGGCAGCCGACCGGAATTGGCGACCGTGTGTCCGGCAAGCTCGTCGGTCAGGCCCAGCTCAGCAGCGGGCGGTTCGCCATGATTGACAACGGTTTGGGGTTCCAGCTCGTGCCGTGGAACGACACGCTCGCCAAACGTCTCGGCCAGCAGGTTGACGGTATCCCGATGCCGGGCGGTGGCATTGACTGGACGTTTGGGCGAAGTCGCGGCTTGGGGATTTGATCGCGGAATCCACTGTTTGCCCGCTATGTCGTGGAGTGCCGACTGTCTGGTTTCGGTAGCCGGAGGTCATAAGCTGCCGTTACCCTGCCATTGCGATGAAGACGACCATGCCCACGGCGGATGGGACGTTGTATGCCATGTGCAGCATCAAGGCAGCAGGCAAACCAAGAACTACCCTCGCATAGCCCCAGAGCCACCCGCAAACGACGAGTGGAAGGGTCATTAGCAGGGGTAGAGCTATCGAATCTGAGTATAAGTTTCGAAAGTGCAGGACGCCGAATACGATTCCTTGTCCCCAAAATATAAGCGGGAACAGACGCTCGAAGCCTCTGATGGGCGAACGTGGCTGGCTTGACGCAAGGGCATAAACGATGGCCAGGCCGAGCGCCGAGAATACAAGCTGCAACGCCAAGAATGGCGCATCGATAAAGTCTTTTGCGAATGGCGGGCCTGTGTAGAATATTGCGATAAGCGCCGCGGTGCCGATCAGAGCCTGCCACGTTCCGGTTAGCCACCCTCGGAACATCATCTCCTCAATCAATGGTCCTAGAATGACGACTGCAAAAATTATGGTCACGACCGGCTGATCGAGGACATTGCTCAACCCTCCAGCAACAGACGATTTAGACGTCAGAATAAATGGCAACGCCGCAAAGGCAAAGGCGGCTGTTACCAGCATTGATAAGACAAACAACCACAGCGTTGTCGCCAATTTCGATCGTGCGGTCCTACGGCTAGGATCGGCCAGTCGTGGGCTACGCAGGAATGACGCGAGCGCTTCAATGGTTGATGACCAGGACGCTTTTGCGCTGGCAACGTGATTAGATATCATGAGTTCGCGTCTACCAAATTTGACGCGGCTCTGCACTCGCCATCATCGAACGAAGTCAACGCAAGCGTCCGCTTTGCGCGAAATACACGACTGCTTCGGATGCCCAAAATTCGTCGATAATCGCCGCCTCCTGTCCGCTGCATCGGAGAGAGACGGCAGCTCCGAGAACGTTTAGGCCACGCCCAAGAACGGTCGCGGAATCGTCGATCGCGCTACGCCGCCACCGCCGCGAAATGCCGGGGACCGCCGTTCACCTGTATTTGTGCGCTGGGGCGCGAGGCGTAGCGTGGCGTAGAGATGCGTCGTTCCGCATCGCTGCGGCATCGCCGACTCTGTCGGGATGCCCCGCCCGTCGCCCCGCCATGAACCCACCGCCTCCCAGCAGCTTGAAGCGCTGCTCGGCGAGCCGTGGCCGTTCCCAGGTCGTCCACCCAGGCATGACGTGGCGAGCTGGCGGGTCACCGACGATTGGCCCGAACAGGTGCCGGTCACCGACGCCGAGATCGCCGTCTTCGAGGCTTGGTTCGGCGACCTCTTCGACGAGGTGTTCGGTCCCGTTTGACCGTCCGGCTTACCCGTCCCCGCCACATCACGCGGTTGCACTTAGTCCCCCATTGGAGTATATAGAATCATGTCGAAGCCAGCGCCCGTCAGCGTCGTCGAGACGCCCGAGTTCCTGGCGGCGACGCGGCGCATGATGACGGACGAGGAGCGCGGCCTGTTGGTGGATTATCTCGCTTACAACCCGGCGGCGGGTGAGCTGATCCCCGGCACCGGCGGGGTCCGCAAGCTCCGCTGGGGACTTGAAGGACGCGGCAAGCGCGGCGGCGCGCGGGTGGTCTATTTCTATCACAGCGAGGCTATGCCGCTTTTCGCGCTCACCGCCTATGCCAAGAACGAGCGGGCGGACGTGAGTCAGGCCGACCGCAACGACTTCCGCCGCCTGACCGCGTTGCTGGCGGACGCCTATGCCAAGAGGAGTAAGCGATGACGAGCAAAGTTGCCGACAGCATCCGGCGCGGATTGGAGGAGGCCGTCGCCTTTGCCGAAGGCACGGCCGACGCCAGCCGCTTCGGGGTGCATATCCCGCAGGAGATCGACGTGAAGGCGATCCGGGGGAAGCTCGGGATGACGCAGGAGGAGTTTGCCGGGCGGTTTGGCTTCTCGATCAAGACGCTCCGGCATTGGGAACAGAAGCAGCGCGCGCCCGAAGGCCCGGCGCGCGCCTATCTCCTTGTCATCGACCGCGACCCAACGGCGGTGCAGCGCGCCCTGAGGAAAGCGGCATGACCGCCGTTCCCTTGCGCGCCGCCCTTTATCTGCGCGTCTCGACCGCGCGGCAGGCCGAGCATGACGTGTCGATCCCCGACCAGCGCAAGCAGGGCGAAGCCTACTGCGCGGCGCGCGGCTATCAGCTCGTCGAGACCTTCGTGGACGCGGGCGCATCCGCCACCAATGACCGCCGCCCCGAGTTCCAGCAGATGATCGAAGCCGGGACGACCAAGCCCGCGCCGTTCGAGGTGGTGGTCGTCCATTCGTTCAGCCGCTTCTTCCGAGATCACTTCGAGCTGGAGTTCTACGTTCGGAAGCTGGCGAAGAACGGCATCCGTCTCCTGTCGATCACGCAGGAAATGGGCGATGATCCGATGCACGTCATGATGCGCCAGATCATGGCGTTGTTCGACGAGTATCAGTCCAAGGAGAACGCCAAGCACGTGCTTCGCGCCTTGAAGGAGAATGCGCGGCAGGGGTTCTGGAACGGCTCGCTGCCGCCGATCGGCTACCGCGTCATCGCCGCCGAGCAGCGCGGGGCCAAGGTCAAGAAGAAGCTGGAGATCGACCCGCTCCATGCCGACACCGTGCGCTTGGCGTTCCGGCTTGCGCTGGAGGGTGACGGCACATCGGGGCCAATGGGCGTCAAGGCGATCACCAAGCACCTGAACGAGCGCCGCATCCACACCCGCGACGGCGGGCGCTGGGGGATCGGCACCGTCCACCGGATGCTGACCCGCCAAACCTACATCGGCCGCCACGAGTTCAACCGCCGCACCAAGAACGGCGACAACAAGCCCGATGAGGAGGTCATTCCCGTCGCGGTGCCGCCAATCATCGACAAGGCGACGTTCGACGCTGTGCAAGCCCGTATGAAGGCGCGCAACCCGAAGGTGACGCCGCCCCAGGTCGTGGGCGGTCCCACCCTCCTTACCGGCCTGATCCATTGCGCCAAGTGTGGTGGAGCCATGACCATCCGCACCGGCAAGGGCGGGCGCTATCGCTATTACACCTGCTCGACCAAGGCCCGGCAGGGACCGACCGCCTGCACCGGCATGACCGTTCCGATGGAGAAGCTCGACGCGCTGGTCGCAGGTCATCTTGAGGACCGATTGCTTGATCCGGCGCGGCTGGAGGAGGTGCTGGCGGCGGTCCTTGACCGAAGGCAGGAACGCACCGAGCGTCGCCGCGATCACATCGCCGAGTTGAACAAGCGGGCCACCGAGACCGACCTTCGTCTCAAACGGCTATACGACGCCATCGAGAGCGGCGTCGCCGATCTTGACGACCCGGACCTCAAGGGCCGCATCGCCAGCCTCAAGGCCATCCGCGACCAGTCCCGCGTCGATGCCGACCGCGCATCCGCGATGCTGGAAAGCGCGGGCCAGAAGGCGATCACCGCGCCGATGCTGCGCAAGTTCGCCACGACAGCTCGCCAGCGAATCCGTCTCGACGGCGGCGGCTACCGCCGCGACCATCTCCGCGCGCTCGCGCAGCGGGTCGAGGTCGCCGACGGCGAAGTCCGCATCATGGGATCGAAGAGCGACCTGTTGCGGACGCTTGCCGCCGCATCGGGTGCGGGAGCAACGATGGGCGCAGTGCCCACCTTTGTTCCGAAGTGGCGGAGCGGGAGGGATTCGAACCCTCGATACGGTTTTGCCGTATACTCACTTTCCAGGCGAGCGCCTTCGACCACTCGGCCACCGCTCCGCATGCACTGGAAGCGGTCCATCTAGTTAGGCGGCCGCCCTAGGGCAAGGCGGCCTCGATCCGCCCGGCCAAAGCGATGTCCTTCCCGGTCACCCCGCCCGCGCTATGGGTCGTCAAGAGGATGTCGACCCGGTTCCACACGTTCGACCAATCGGGATGATGGTCCGCCTTTTCCGCTTCCAGCGCGATCCGGGTCATGAAAGCGAAGGCCTCGGCGAAATCGGCGAACTTGTAGCTCTTGGCGATGCCGTTTCGCCTGGGGTCATAGGCCCAGCCCCGCAGGCCGGCCAGCGCCGCGTTCCGCTCCTGCTCGCTCAGCATGGCTTTCTCCTTCCGCGTTGCCCCTCTATGTCGCGAGCGATGGGAACGGGTCAAACCTATGCACCGGATGCCGCCGCGATCGAGCGGCTCGCCGAGGCCGCGATAGCGCGGATGCCGGAGCGCTTCCGCCGCCATCTCGGCGACGTCGTCCTGCGCATCGAGGAGTTCGCCGACGACGAGGCGCTCGCCTCGCTCGGCATCGTGGATCCGTTCGACCTCAGCGGCCTCTATTCGGGCCGCAGCCTCGACAAGCAGGACAGCTGGGTCTCGGGCGAGCTGCCGCCGATGATCCACCTCTACCGCCGGCCCCTGCTCGACGAATGGGCGGAAACCGGCGTCAGCCTCGAAGCGCTGATCACGCACGTCATCGTCCACGAAGCCGGCCACCATTTCGGCTTCTCCGACGAAGAGATGCACGCGATCGAGGAGCAGGCCGGTTGAGCCTGCTGGTCCTCGATGAGATCGCCTGCCGGCGCGGCGGGAGGCTGCTGTTCGAGGAGCTGAGCCTGACGCTGGGGCCGGGCGAGGCGGCGCTGGTCACAGGGCCGAACGGGTCGGGAAAAACCAGTCTCATCCGCTTGGTCGCCGGATTGCTGCGGCCCGCCGCCGGAGTGGTCGAACGAGGCGGAGCGGCGCTGGCCGACGAGCATCTGGCGCTGGACGAACGGCAGCGGCTCATCGACGCGCTCGGCTTCTGGGTCCGTGACGCGCAAGCCGGGATGGAAGCGATGGGGCTGGCGGCGTTCGCCGATGTGCCGGTGCGGATGCTGTCGGCCGGGCAGCGCCAGCGCGCCGCGCTCGCCCGGGTGATCGCCGGCCAGGCGCCGCTCTGGCTGCTCGACGAACCCGCCAACGGCCTGGACGCCGACGGGCTCGGCCGGCTCGCGGCGGCGATGGCCGGGCACAGGGCAGGCGGCGGCGCGATCCTCGCCGCCAGTCATCAGCCCCTCGGCCTCGAAGGCGCGAAGCCGGTGGCGCTCGGATGACCGCGCTCGTTCTTCGCGAGCTCAGACAGGCGGCGGCGGGCGGCGCGGCGCTGCTGCCGGTCGTCTTCTTCCTGCTGGTGGCGACGATCTTTCCGTTCGCGGTCGGGCCGGACGGGCCGCTGCTGGCGCGGGCCGGCGGCGGCGCGCTCTGGATGGCGGCCCTGCTCGCCGCTTTGCTCCCGGTCGACAGACTGGTCGCGCCCGACCGGGCCTCGGGCGTGCTCGATCAGCTCGCCTTGAAGGGGATAAGCGAGGAGAATGTCGCGCTCGCCAAGCTGCTGGGCCACTGGCTCGCTTTTGGCCCGCCGCTGATGCTTGCCGCTGTGCCCGCCGCGGCCCTGATGAAGCTGCCGAAAGAAGGGCTGATCCGGCTGGAGATCGGCTTGCTGATCGGCACGCCCGGCCTCGCCGCGCTCACCCTCGGCGTCGCCGCTTTGACCGCCGGCCTCCGGCGAAGCGGGGCGCTGGCAGGCCTGCTCATGCTGCCGTTGGCCGTGCCCTTGCTGATCTTCGGCGCCAGCTTTGTCGAGCGCGGCAACGAGGCAGGGGCACTGCAATTGCTCGGCGCGGTCTCGCTGCTGCTGGTCGCAGGAGCGCCGTTCGCGGCGGGCGCGGCAATCCGGGCCGGGCGGGACTGAGCCTCAGATGACGGTGAAGTCGCTTGCGCCGAGGCTTGGCAGGCCCGCGACGAGCGCGAACAGCACCTGCGCGCCGGCGCCGTTGCCGTCGGCGTCGTAGAACAGCTGGCCGGTCGCGGCATCGTAGGTGATCCGGTCGTCCGCATCCTGCGCGGCGCTGCCGGCCACAAAGGCATTGGCGTTGAAGCTTCCCGCCGTGCCGATCCCGGCGAAGATCGCGTCGTCGAGACCGATCTTGTCGGTGCCCGAGA
>Ga0187893_10009468_pt1 | contig 14954 bp, 14 predicted proteins | sample MA1701074metaG_FD_139574 | JGI IMG/M metagenome (GOLD analysis project Ga0187893, IMG submission 139574) | White microbial mat communities from a basaltic lava cave in the Kipuka Kanohina Cave System on the Island of Hawaii, USA - MA170107-4 metaG ...
AGTGGGAGAAGGCTGCTTCGAAGATCGACCTGGAAATCAACTGGGAAGGCCGCGCCGTCGCTCGCGAGATTACTTCTCACATCGCTGTCCAGGAAAGCAGAGAACGCCTTGAGCACTTCCTCGAAAGCAAGAGAGTAGCTTCACTTCATTTAGCAGATCACCGCACGGGCACGCTGCGCGAGGTCGAAGCGCGAACGCTTACCGAATACCTCGCCCGCGCTATTGAATCCAGCGACCAGCGAGATCACCGGCACTCCGTCAAACTGGCAGCCCGGGAGCGTCAAAGCCGTCTCCTCAGTGAGTTTGAGAAAGTCCGGGACTATCATGAGGCAGCGCGAGAACTGTCTTCAGAAGCGATAGACCGTGAGCCGAGGTTTACCGACAAGGAAAAGATCAATTTGGAGATCTACGCCGAGCGGCAAAACGATCAAGCTGCGCGCTCCGGTCACTGCGCAACCCGCGAAAGCATGTTAGTATCTACCACTTGAGATAGGTCATCCGGTGCTAGATGCGGGCGAGACGCCCGCGCTCCCAGTGCAGAGCTTGAGTCATGCTGGTAACGCAGGCAGGACGCCCGCGCTCCCGGTAAAGAGCTTGAGCCATGCATATTCAACGGACTCATCCATCCGCTCTTTCCCATCACTTCACACTTCGTTTTTGCGATGATTGAGGAGGTCTCCATGGCCAGGCGTATACACCATATCGGTATCTTTCGAGCCACTGCCGTCGCCACCCTCGGTTTAGTTGGGTTGTCAATCGCGCCGGCGTTCTTCCATTGCAAAGCGCAGAATCAGCCTTCGGAATCTATCATTGCAGCCACACTCAAGCGCCTCCGAGAAAGACCTGAGTCTTTGCGCAGCCGCGCAGAAATGCTGAGACGCAGCCTCGAAAGGAAGCGTGCCTATCTCAGCATCCTGAATGGGCGCCTCAGTAAAGCCCGCAACGAAACGGACGATAAGCTCAAAGCGCATCAGTTGTCACGCTATTCCTACCAGGTGTTTTTGGTGTCGAGTCGGATTGCGGCGGACGAAGACAAGCTGCGAGCGAACGAAGCACTGCTGGCACTGATCCCGCGGCTCGGCGCCAATGAGGCGCCGTCGCTCATAAAGCAGGAACTAGCGAAGGCGGCGGCAGCGCGCCTTGACACTTCGGCTCGCCTTTTGCGGGAGGCGGAGAGTTACCGCTCCGCGATTACCGAGCCCACCTTCAAAGCGCAGTTCGAACGCTTAATCACTAAGACGCGAGCCCAGATCGAGGCTGGAAAGGAACAGCTATGAAAACACGACTGAGCATAGCAATCCTCGCGATGACAATGATATTGGTAGCAGGCTGTAGCGGCTGCCCCCCACGCCCTCAGAGTCCAATAGTGCAAACCTACTATCGCCTCGAACTTGGGAACCAAAGAAACTTTCTTAACGGCCGCGGTCTAAACCTCTTCCTCGGTCATCGCGTGGAACGCTTTAAGCTAAAGGTGCGTTTCGTCAATCCCGGCCGCAGCCAGCAATGGATTCCTGGAGTCAATCTGTCCTTCGTTTCCAACCAGGGCGGGTTTCAGGAGTTCAATGGTCTGACGGCCGGCGCCGATGCTGATGGCTCATTCTGGACGCAGGAGTTCACCGCCAATTGGACCGACATTCGCATCGGTTCGGGCGGTAGTGTGGTCGAGTTCGATGGGGGACAACCAAGGTTCGAAATCGTCGCCGTGGAAAGGCATTTCCGGTCGGGCAGCGATCGAGACGATGTACCTACCACCGTAGCTAACGATCCAACCGCAACGGCAGATCGGAACTTTCAAAGACTCGGCCGCGGCGAGGTGCTGGCTTTTTCTCCAAACGTCGGTGAAGCCCAACACTTCCGCATCGACAGCGGAAATACCGCCAGGACTGAGTCGCTCTACATTAGCCCGCGGTTACTATCATTGAACAACTCAACTGGTCTCAAGATTCATATCTCGAACACGGAGTTCGTGCACCCGGAGGCCAACGTAACGTGGATTGAACCGGTGTCCGGTGACACCGGGATCTACACCGAGTTCCAGAGCGTCCCGGGGCAGGATAAGTTCGTAACGGTCGTAAACACGGTTATCGTTCCTTATCTCATACGCCACACATGGCTGGTCGAGCGGTTTGAGGCTATCGAAATGGAACGCGACGAGAATATGGATGCCGCGCCGACCGTCAACCTCGCAGCCATCCGCAATGGCGCCAGCCAGGAACAGTCGTTTAATGCTCAACTGGCTGATTACATTCACGAGAACGCAAACTTCGACCGTCGCATCGAAGAGGCCCTGGTCATAGCTTGCGCTTTTGCTCTCGATGGCAGCAATGGCCAGATGCGTTATCAGTCTGCAGAACTCGATCGGGACATCAGCTTCTTCCGTAACGTTGATGTCCAGTTCTCCATCTGTGACGACATCGACAATCCGGATTGTCGTGCGAACACTTCAGGAACTCGGATTAGTATGTTTACAGTAGACCTGAACGATCCAGCGTCGGCAGGCTGGACGTTCCATCACGAGTGGGGACACTGGGATTACGGTCTACCGGACGAGTATGTCGACGTTTCTGGTCCGCCGCCGTCGCTTTCTTCTGCGGCCATCGATCCAAACACTCTCATGGGTACTTTCGCCTCGAACGAGTTTTGTACTCCGCAGAACCATTTCTGGGCAGAGGATTTTGGTGGAGAAGAAGAGTCTGGTTGGACGCAAATTGCGGATCAATACTCGGCTGTGGCGCCCGGCGCCGTTACTTTTGGGGATCTGAGCTACTGTCGATACCTTGACGTACTCCACAAGTTGGAAGCTTTGTTTGTATTGACGATCAACTAGAGCGGAACATCCACCACCCGGCAGTGGTTCGGGCGGCAACTCTTTACGGAACCCACCCTTTTACATTGTTGCCCGGACCAAAAACGACGTTTTGGACCGGACCGCCAAAGCTTCGATACTTTGATCCGCCGTCGTACCCATCTCATCCTTGACAGGTGCTGAACCACGGGCATATTATTCAACCTCAAGGTTGAATAATATGGTAATCCAACAGATCGATCTTGATCAGACCCTAATTGCTCTGGCCGACCCGACCAGGAGAGCAATCTTACAGCGTTTGTCGCGAGGTGAGGCGCGAGTCACCGAACTTGCCGAGCCCTTCGACATTTCGCTCAACGCGGTCTCGAAACATATCCGCATCCTCGAGCGCGCCGACCTGGTGCGCCGGCGCACCGCCGGGCGGGAACACTTCCTGTCGTTCAACCGCCAACAACTCGATGATCTGGCGTCCTGGATCGAAACTCAGCGCGCCGTTTGGAACGCTCGACTGGATGCTTTGGAAGCCTTGTTGGCGGCTGAGGATCAGGAAACTTCGTCGACAAGGAAAAAGAAAACGAAAGGACGATCTCGATGAAAGCAGAATTGAAGGAACAAGTTGGTAAGCAGGGATCAATCGAAGGCAACTATGGCATCGCTCCTGAAGCCGGTACCGTTCGGCTCGAACGAATGCTGCCGGGGCCCATCGAACGCGTCTGGGCTTACCTTACCGACTCGGACAAGCGTGGAAAATGGTTTGCATCAGGCCCGATGGAGTTGCGGGAGGGCGGAAAGCTCGAGTTTCATTTCCACAACTCAAAATTGAGCTCTCATGCTGAACCAACTCCTGAACGATTCCAACAATATGAGGGTATGACGAGCACTGGTCAGATCATCCGTTGTGAGCCGCCGCACGTGCTCAGTTTCACCTGGGATGACGAACAAGGGGATCAATCAGAAGTCACGTTTGAACTTGCCGATCGGGAGGGAAAGGTACACATGGTGCTGACGCATCGCCGCCTCCGCAATCGTTCAGAGATGATTAGCGTTGCCAGTGGTTGGCACGCACATCTCAGCATTCTCATTGACCATCTTAACGATCACGAACCGGGGCCGTTCTGGTCAACCATCGACCGGTTGGAAGCCGAATATGATAAACGATTTCCCGCTGAAGACCGCGCAGCTTCGACCACTGACGAGGGATAAGCGTAACCGCGTTCTAACTGCGAATGGGGTCGAAGAAGAAATCGCGGCTGGGCTGATCGGATTTGCAGATCATCTGGCGGCAAGGCCGTGATAAACATTCGGCGAAAGTGAGAGCGGGCCTCTTTGAGGGCGATGCCACCGGCGCACATGCATTGGCCAGCCGAAATGCGCATGAGTGGGTCCATGCGTGCTGCGAATCTCACTCGCGTCACGTGTGACAGAATGCCTGATGTAATCGTATTTTGTTGGAGAGAGATTTGTTTCAGAAATTCCATTGACACCAAAGGCTGATAGGTTTAATTTGGCCTCCGTGCTCGCGTAAATCCGGTTGGAGAAAACCCGCCTCGACAGGGATCATTCTCCTCCTCTATCTCAATAACTTCCTGAAAGGAGTCAACGCCATGGCAAAAAAGAAAACTAAAAGCAAGAAGAGCAGCAAAAAGTCGCAGGAGGTTGTCATGTGGCTTCGCTTGCCCCGACCAATGAAGGTAGAAGAGCTCAAGAAGCTTGGTTTGGGCGGAGCCGCATGCTTTGGTGGCGATACCTGTATTGCTGCTACCGTGGCCAATCCCGATGCCGGCATCATTGTCGAGAAAGATCTGAAGGCGTCGCTAACTAAGGCCGGTCTCTCACGTCGAGCCGATCCGTGCTTCGGCGGGGACACCTGCATCGTCTGAGTCTCAGATTCCAACTTGATGTGACGGACGTTCTTAATCCGGGAGAGGGATAATTATGGCCTGGAAAGCATCGCACTACACCCACCTCATTCCGCTGCAGAATGGAGATGGAGTTGTTTACAACGGTCGCAGCGGCGCATTGATCAAATTATCCTCGGGGGCTTTCAAGCGCTGTAACGCGATCCTCTCGAGCTCGTCGAAGGGCACGCCGCTCAATGCTTCCTGCGAGAACGAAGACTTGTTCGCCCATCTCGTGGCCGGGAACTTCGTGGTCGATGAAAGTTTCGACGAACTCGCTTTCATTGAGGAGCAATACCAACGCGAACGCCAACATTCGCAGTTTCTCCTGACAATCTTACCTACGTTCGGATGCAATCTCGGCTGCGACTATTGCTTCGTCGGCAAGAAGCGCGGCGCCATGGATCGCGAGCGGCAGGACCAGATTATCGAGTTTGTTACCGAACGCTTTCGTACCCAAAAGTTTCCCAGCATGGCGGTAGACTGGTTTGGCGGCGAGCCACTGCTCGCGCTGCCGGCAATTGAATACTTGTCCCGGGCTTTTCTGGATCTCTGCGCGCGTTACGACACGCCTTACAGCGCTCAGGTGATTACCAATGGCACTATGATCTCCGATAAAGCAATCGAGGTCATGACCAACAGCGGCATCGATAGATTACAAATCACGCTGGACGGGCTTCAGGAGATTCACGACCAGCGAAGACCCAGCAAGCTGCGCGTCATCTCATCATTTGAACAAACGATCCTCGGACTTGGAAGAGTGGTTGGGAAGTTTGTCATTCGACTGCGAATCAATGTTGACAAGCACAATCTCGCCGAAGCCTGGAGGCTCCTGGATTTCTTTACTGAGCAGGGTTGGCTGGGAGCCGACACGGCGTTCTATCCATATCTGGCCCGCATATCTCCGTTTACCGACGCTTGCGCCTCGGTTGCCACCGAGGTCTGTTCGATTGATGAGTTTCAAGAGACAAACATCAAGTGGATGAAGCGGCTGCACGAAATAGGAGTTCCGGTTGCGTTTCAGGCCCTGTACCAGTTTCCGGAACCGAAGATGTATAACTGTGGAGCAATCGGTACTAATGGCTTTATCTTCAATCCGAATGGCGAGATTCACAAGTGCGGCCTGGCCGTTGACGACTCGAGCGAGGCGATCGGAATGCTGGGAACCGAACTTGATGAGCATCACGCGAATGCCCGCAAGTGGAAAGAGTGGAGCCCGCTGGCCAACCCCGTCTGCAGGGGTTGTGAGTTCTTACCTTCATGCCTGGGAGGATGCCCGCGCAATCAGATGCAGATGCGTGAGGTGCAGAAGAAAGAAAACTGCCAGTACTATCAGCAGCATGAGAATCGAATTCTCGCCACGCATTTGGAATTGGCTCAGTTGAGTTAGGAGATTTATCGAAAGAGTCAGTGGTTTGTCACACGGCATTGCACCCGATGGCTTCAGTTTAAATAGACAGCCTTCAGTCTGGGTGACGGTTAAGTTAATAACAGACTGAAGTCTGTTCCACTTGCAGGGCCGGATGCGATCAAACTCCCCGGTGGATTTGATGGCCGCTGCGAGGAACTGTTAGCTCGCTCAAGAGGGTCGACCGAATTGTTTCGATGTTCATTCGATCACCGTTCTGCCGGCTGCCCCCAGCCGTATCACCCTCAAATGGCGAATACAACAATCAAGTTTGAGTCTGAGTTCGTTAAACACCTCCAGTGTCTGAGTTCGTTCAGTCGGCGCGCAGCGCCAGCAGTGGATCAACCTTGGTTGCGCGTCGTGCAGGAATCAGGCAAGCCAGCAGCGCACTCGAGATCAGCAGTAAGCTAACCACGACGAAGGTCGCCGGATCGGTTGTGCTCACGCCGAAAAGCATGCTTGCCAAGAGCCGCGTTAGTCCAAACGCGACGACAAGCCCAAGCGCCACTCCACTCAAGGCCATTTTCAACCCCTGGATCAGGACCAAACGCAGGACGGTCTTGCTTTGGGCGCCAAGAGCGATCCGAATGCCAAGCTCCTGTGTGCGCTGACTGACGAGATAAGAAATTACCCCGTAGAGACCCACAGTCGCCAGCAACAATGCCACCACCGCGAATGCGTCGAGCAAAATCATCGCGAAGCGTCTCTCAGTCAGTGTCGTTGCGATAACCTCGTTCATCGTTTCGGGCTGGAAGATTACATTCTGACTGTTCTGGGTTTTTACAACCTGCCGGATCGATTCGAAAAGCTTCGCACCTGGCTCTCCAGACACGTCGTTGGAACCCACGAGCACTCCAAATGCCGTAGGCAGCGAATTGTCCGCAAACTGGCGGAAAGGCTCATAGAGCTGGGCTTGAAGCTCGCTCCTTAAACTTGAATCGAGACTCCATTGTTCGACATGGCCGACCTCTCCAACGATCAGTGCGGGATCCTCCTCATCATTCTTGTGGATTCGCTTGCCAATGGGGTCCGTGTCGCCAAAGTATTTGCGAGCAAAGACCTCATCGATCACCACGACGGGTTGAGATCGTTCATCATCCTCGTTAGTGAAGAAACGGCCCCGTTTAAGGGGAATGCCCATAGTCTTCAGGTAGCCGGGCTCGACCCGGTAGACCAGGGCCATGTTCATTTCGCTTTGACTCGCTGGTTTCGGCTGACCTTCGAGCCAAAAGAATAAGTCATCCTCGCTCTGCAATGGCACTGCGCCCGCTGAAAAGGAAACAGCCTGGACCCCGGGAGTGGTACTGAGCCTATCGCTCAGGACGCGCAGAGAGGTGCGAACTTCATTTGGGCTGGTGTTCTGAGTCGGGGGCGGCAGGCTGAGACCGAAAGTCAATACATTGTCAGGACGAAAGCCGGGATCCACATTCCAGATCGCCGCGACACTGCGGATCATTAATCCGGCGCCAATCAACAATACCAGTGCCAGCGCCATCTCAACTGTCACAAAGATGCTTTGCGCGTGAGCTCCTCCCCTGATTGCCCCACGTCCGCTCTCCTTAAGCTTTTCTGACAAGCGGTACTGCGAAATCCGAAGTGCCGGCGCCAAACCGGCAAGAATTCCCGCGAGTAGCGAAATGCCCAGAGTGAACAGCAGCACCCGAGGATCCAGTCCCACCTCTTCGGCTCGTGGTAGCGTTGTGGGGAGTACCCGGAGGGCCGCCTGCGTGCCCACACCCGCCAGCAACAGTCCCAGGGCGCCGCCAGTCAGTGACAGCAGCAAGCTCTCGGTTAGGGACTGACGTATCAAACGCCATTTGCTCGCGCCCAGGGTTGCTCGAATAGCAAAATCTCGGATTCTGCCGGTCGAGCGTGCCAGCACCAGATTGCTGACATTCACACCAGCGATCAGCAAAACGAAGCCGACCGCACCCAGCAACATCCACAGTATCGAGCGAAGGTCGCCAACAAGGGCTTCTTCAAGAGCGATCAGCTTCGCGCCCTGTCCCTTATTCGTATCGGGATAGGAGACGGCAAGATTGCCCATCACTCTGTTCAGGTCGGCCTGGGCCTGGTCGATTGTGACACCAGGCTTGAGCCTGCCAATTCCATGTAAAGCCAGAGAAGCACGACGGCTGGCAAGTGAAGGATTGTTCCATTGGCCGATCGGTACATACACATCCGTATTGCCAAGAAGTTTGAAGGTCGCGGGAATCACGCCGACTATGGAATAGCGTTTGTCGTCCAGCGTCAGGCCTTTGTCCAACACGCCAGGCTCAGAATTGAACTTCCGGCGCCAAAGTTCCGCGCTGATAAGAACGACTGGGCTGGCGCCCTTCTCATCTTCGCCGGGCGCAAAAGTTCGTCCCAGAGTTGGCTTGACCCCAAGCACCGAAAAGAAGTCGGCGGTGATCAATCGAGCTCTGACACGTTCAGCCTCGCCGGCTCCAAACAGACTAAAACCAAAGCCTCGCGAAATGGCCATGACGGCGAATGTCTGGTTCTCTTTTTGCAAGTCTCGGAAGTTCGGGTAGGGCATTGCGCCGGTTTCAAAATTCGGCTTGCTCTGGTGGATCGTCACGAGCTGTTCAGGCTGGGGATAAGGCAGCGGCTTTAGCAGTACGCCATTTATCACGGAAAAAAAAGCGGTGTTGGCGCCAATTCCCAACGCCAGCGTTGCCACCACCAGAGCGGTAAAGACCTGCGCCCTTAACAATGAGCGCGCGCCGAAACGCAGGTCCTGCCAAATACCGGCGAGGATCCTGGTGCCGAGGTTTGTAGCTTTGAAGGTTGATTCTGGAGCAACCCGCTGCTCAACGTTTTGCAGTTCTCCGACCAGCAGGTCGAGTTCATCAAGCTCATCGAGGGCCGCGCGCGTAGCATCCACTTCCGTCTCCCCGGTGGAAAGCAACTCCTGATAACGATCCTCGATGTGCTGCGCCAGCTCTTCAACGATTTCGGCTTCGCGCGTTGGGGCAAGGTGCAGGTCTGCCAGCTTCTTTCTAATTTCCGATTTCCAATCCTGCATGCATGCCTCGTCTTAACGGGCGGGTTAGCCGTTAAAGAAATATCAAAACCGTGCCGCAAACATCAGGCCTGTGACCTTGCGCCGGTGACCAAAAGAGCTGGCGCTATCCGATTTTTTTCGTAACCCATTCAGGCTGGATTGATTCCCGCCACCCGATCTAAGGCAGCGAAAAAGTCTTTCCAGGTTCTGCGCTGCTCGGAAAGAATTTTCTGACCGGCAGCGGTTAGCTTGTAATACCGGCGGCGGCGCTGTCCGGGCTTCTCGACCCAGCGTCCGCTGATCAAACCGCGCTTTTCGAGTCGGTAAAGCAGCGGGTAAAGGGAAGCGGCGTGGAATTGAAGAACCCCGTCAGACCGACGTTCGATTAGCTTAGCGATTTCGTACCCATGACGAGGGCGGTCTTCGACCAGCGCGAGAATCAGGATCTCGGTGCTGCCTCTCTTTAATTCGCTTTCCAGCATAGAAGCCCTCTCCATATATGGCGTCGCGATATATTACAGGGTAAAAATTAAAAAGCAACCCCCCATTTCAATACGCTCTTGCGGCTCAAGGTCGCGAGCCGTAGGGTTGAGTCACGAGCAAGCGGCGGGAGCAGGAGGCACGAGCACCAGCGGATTAAGTAGGATCGAGAAAAACTCGGTCTGGAATTTCGCGCCCTGAACCCAGACTGACACCGAGCCATTACACACCACAGTCTGGGTCAAGCATCGCAGTGAAGTTTATTGATCGTGGACAGTTTGCGGCGCAGTCTTGACTGGCGGAAGTCTGACGAGCCAGGCGCCCAATCCGAGCGCTAATACGATCAGGGTCAATAGGTAGAACATCGCTGCATATGAGCCGGTTCGGGTCACGCATTCCGCCAGTAACAGCGGTCCGACCGCCGATGCTACGACCGTTAGTGCTTGCGCTGCACCCTGAATCTTTCCCAGATGTGCGCGTCCAAAAGCGTGGCGCCAGAAGCTGAAGAAAATCACGATGACAAAGCCACCGGCCAGCCCCATAACCACCGCGTACCCCGCCACGTGGGTCTGAGTTCTAAGGTGCGGGAGCGCGAGAAGTGAGCCGGCAAGCAAGCACATCGCCAGTCCCAACAGGCGGTTCATCGACCACTTGAACGCCAGCCAACCGCCGAGAAAGTTACCAGCTAATGCCGTGAGGGCGACGATTACGAGACTGCGGTGGTAGGTAGCAGCGTCAAAGCCTCTTTCTGCCAGAATCGATTCATTAAAGAGTGCGATGCCTGAAGCGATGAGGCCGTAAACCGCACCGGACACTCCGAAGATCCAGAAGGCCGGTGTTGACAGCGCTTGTGCCAGCGTGTAGCCCGAACTCACGTCCGAGATTTCTTCTTCGACCGGCCCATCTCCGTCCGGCGTAAGTTGGCATGCTTCCGGCGACCGGCGCACAAGAAGCCACCCAAGCGGAGTCAGTCCAACCAGCAACGACAAACCGATCGTCGACCACGCTGTGCGCCAGCCGTAATCAATCACTATCGAACCAATGATCGGAAAGGCCAGCATGAACCCAACGCTCAGAACAATAGTATAGACGGCCATCGCCAGGCTTAGCCGGCGTGCGAACCACTGACCGACAATCGTCAGACTGATGACTGAGAGGGCGCTTTGACCCAGCCCTCGCGTAAGCGTAATTAACAAGGCCATTAAGGCCACTCCTTTTAAGCCGCTCATGCAAAGGACTACGGCCCCGAGCGCCAGCGTCACAACAGTGAGGACAGCGCGGCTGCCGAAGCGGTCGATAGCCTTCCCCACACCGATGCAAAAGAGCGCGCCGATTAGCGTTGCCCAAAGATTAATGCGGGCAAAGCCCACCCGATTCATTTTGAGATCAACCAGGAGGGCTTCCGTGATTAAGCCAAGGCCTTGCGTTCTTCCCGGCAGCGTTCCAACCATCGCGAGGGCTGCCACAAAAATGTTCACCCAACCATAATAAAAGGGAAGTGAAAAGGGGAGGGCAGTCGGGCGGCGCATCTGGGCGCTTAGCGAGTCCATGTTTCTAGTCCCCAGTCGTCCAGTACTTGAGCGGCTTCCGGTGGGAGTTGTTTTGGGCCGCTCGCCACCATAGCAGACATATGCCCAAACATACGAAGGTTCCGACCCAGCGCACCCAATCAGTCTCAAAAATAGCAGTGGCGTTGAAGATGATGAAGATCAAGAAACCATGCCACGCAGCTATCAAAACCCACGGTCGACGCCGATAGGAGTCGATTCCCCCCAGCCACCACCAGGCGATGTCCGCCAGCCAGCCAATGAGCAGCACGTAGTTGATGTAGAGTCCACCTCCCCAATTCCAGCCAAAGATTTCGTAGGTTTGTCGAGCAGTATCACGATACGCTTCTGTATGACTCCACGAGTGGTAAAAGTGGAATGCAAACGCGACGTGCGCGAGCAAACTGACGAAGGCAACGGTCCAAGCCAGCCTGGTTACTTCGTCCTTGTCTTTCTTTCTGGGGAGTGCAAAGGTGGCGACCCCGGCGGCGTAGGCCACGATGCTGATCCAGATTGTGGACCTGGTTAAGAGTTCGCCGGTGCTCATCCGCTTACCAGTTCGACTATATGCCGGTTGAATACAATGTGGCCTGGCGTGGAACTTGGACGATGTGGAGAGCTGCTCCCAGCCCTCCACCCAGACACACTCCGTAAGCAATCCCCCACAGCAACATCCCTGCGCGCCCTCCGAAGTAATTGTTAAGCGCTGAGCCGAGAAAATATCCGATGGAGTTTGTAACGAAGAGCAGGGCCGAAAGTTTCAAAGCTGAACGGGCCTTTCCAAACCCTGCGGCGAGAACTGAGCCCATCAGGATCGATCCCGCCAGCGAACCGATCCATTCGCCCGTGGCGCCGCGAAACGTAAAATACGCGCCGATCCACCCGACTGCGTAGCCAAAAAACGCCAAACCAAATAGCAGATAAAATCTCGGCAGTCGCCACGATCCCGTAACCAACGATCCCAGCGCTCCGCCACCCAATAGAATAAAAAGGCCCGTCCACACGAGGTAAGCGCCGGCCAATCCGAGATTCGCGTACATCCACCCTTCGGCGAAGGCCACGGTGGCAAATACACCTGTGCTCGCCAGACCAAAACCAACCGCGCCTATCAGGAGCGCGCGTCGTAGAGACGGTGAACTGATCCACTTAGTTCTAACCTGAACCGCTGTGTTTTCATTAGCTGACTCTGAATGGTTTGGCATTTAGAGCCTCCAAGGGTTTCGTTAAAGTGTGTTCGGGTTAATGTGATTTAGGCTCGGGTCTTTCAGCCAGTTGCCTGGTGGTATTCTCCGTCACGCTTGCTGGCAGCGTGTCCGGAGAGTCTGCCTTGTCCAATAACCTTGCGGTTGACGCGGATTTGAATTCCGCTGCTGTTTCGGGCGAAGGCGCCTGGATCTCAGTCAGGGGAGTTCTTCGCTTCCATTGCTTTTTGAGCTTCTGGGTTCTGATGAACGTTTGAATGTGCCAGCCGCCGATCGCGATCAAGATGCCGATCGTCGCATAGATGAGGGGATGCGTGCTCGATCTGGATCCAAAAATGGCAAACAGCAAGATCGCCAAAGTAAAACTTGCGATGATGGTCATCGAATTGAGAACGGTGTTGGCTTTTAAATGTTCTTCCGGCGGCAGCTCGCGTTTGACAGTTTTCGACAGATCGGGCAGAAAAAGGCCGCACTGACGGCAGTAAGTTTCAGGCAACTGTTCGGCTTTTCCGCATCTTGGACAAAACATGCTAGTCAAAACGTTTACCGCATTAGAAAAGTTTTAGTTTCGATTTCCCGCGTTTGACTGCATGTCCAGATCGAGATCGGGAAACAAAACCAAGCGATCCACCAAAGGTCACCAAATAACCTTAACCGAGGTTCGCGCTTGTTCGTGTGGATTCGTGGATCGTATTCTCAGTAAGAATCTCATGCAAGAAAGTAAGAGCTGCGAACTTGTCTGAAAGACCAGCGTTCTGTAAACGACCATTTACTAACACACTGCGATAGATTATTGAAGACGCCATGACATTGCGAAGCAGGGACAACATCGGATCATGCAAGTAACCCTCGACGATCTGCGGCGGTTTACCGTCGCCCGTAGCTTCTTCACAACTACCTTAAAACGCGCATTGCCGAAGATGGGATTCGTTCAGGCTGATCCGATCCGAGCGCCGGCCCGCGCTCAGGATCTGATCCTCCGTCATAGAGTCAAAAACTATCATGCGGGTGATCTTGAACGAGGCTACTCAAGACTCGACATCGAGGAGGACGTCTTCGTCGCCTATGGCTTCGTGACGCGATCCCTGCAAGCGCTGATGCATCCGCGCCTGGACTTTGGCATTCCTGACGGTGATGCCGGTCAGGCGCGGCCGGCTGGACTGAACCAGCGCGAACGAATGCTGCTCGAGTTCGTTCGTGAGCGCGGCGCAGTTCACCCGCGAGAGGTTGATGAACATTTCTCGCACGGGACAGTAACAAATTACTGGGGCGGCTCGTCGAACGCCACGACCCAGTTGCTGGAAGCTATGCACTACCAGGGTTTTTTCCGGGTAGCTCGCCGTGAGAACGGGATTCGCATTTATACCACGCACCAGCACGGGCCGGCGCCAAACGATGCGGCCGAGCGCCAGGCGCGGATCGATGCGCTGGTCGATGAGGTGGTCCGCATCTACGCGCCGTTGCCAGTTGCAAGACTGTCGTTCTTTGTGCGCCGGCTCCGCTACGCCGTGCCGCGATGGCAAGGAGAGTTAACGAGTGCTTTGCAGCGATCTAAAGACCGGCTGTCGCATGCCAGCGTCGATGGGGTCGACTGGTATTGGCCCGCAAGGGAGCATGTAATGGGCCATGAGCCGCAGGAGACAGTGCGGCTCCTGGCGCCTTTTGATCCGTTGGTTCATGACCGCACGCGTTTTGAGATGTTGTGGGACTGGGCGTACCGCTTCGAAGCTTACACACCCGCGGCCAAGCGCAAACTTGGCTATTACGCCTTGCCGTTGCTTTGGCGCGACCGCGTCATCGGCTGGGCCAACCTGTCAGGTAAGGGAGGTGTGTTGAAGGCTGATTTCGGGTACGTCGCAGCGCGTCCGCCGCGCGCCCGCGCGTTCAGCCGGGAGCTCGAAGCTGAGTTGGATCGCATGCGAGCCTTTCTGGGCCTTAAATCCTGAGCAAGCTCCCACAGATTACGCAGATCCACAGATTACAGATAAGAACACAAATATGTATTAACGAACTCTTACTCTTTGTGACTGTCCTAATCTGCGAAATCCGTGGAGATCATTTAGAGTAGCCGCCATCACGCGAGTAAGCTAAACTGCGTGGTGTTTCACCGCTTTCACGATCTCCCGACGCCAATTACGGAAGGAATTTCTGCACGTGCGTATATTACAAATGCTCGCGCTCGGCTTCAGCTTAGTTTGCGCGCTCGCTCTTGGGCCACAAGACGTCACCCCCACATCTCGTTCTGCCGAGTTGGGGCGAACATCGCAGGCGCCGTTGCAGGCCGCATCGTTAACACCTGTGCAATCACCGTCAACAGCGCAATTCCCATCACCACCATCGCCATCGACGTCACCAGGGCCCTTGCCGCCACCCAGCGTCAACATTGGACCATACCGAACGCCCGCGGGCCGCATCATCGGGGCAGCGCTCACCAGCGACAAAGCGTATGCCAGGCTCGCGTACCTGACCGACCACATCGGCCACCGTCTCAGCGGCTCAAAAGCCCTGGAGCGGGCGATCGATTGGGCCATTGCGGAAATGAAAAGCGACGGCCTGGATAACGTGCGGGCGGAAAAAGTGCTGGTGCCGCATTGGGTGCGGGGCGA
>Ga0187893_10009469_pt1 | contig 14954 bp, 10 predicted proteins | sample MA1701074metaG_FD_139574 | JGI IMG/M metagenome (GOLD analysis project Ga0187893, IMG submission 139574) | White microbial mat communities from a basaltic lava cave in the Kipuka Kanohina Cave System on the Island of Hawaii, USA - MA170107-4 metaG ...
CCGCAATCGGCCCATTTGTGACAACTATTTAGCGGCAGTCGCTCACTACCGCTTTAGGGCACTTTATTGTAGTCTGATTTCGATTGCCTACCAATCAAAAGGAGCGGCTGGAATGGGGAGACTTGTACCATTTTCGGATCGATTTGGTTCAGTTTCTGAACGCCCAGCAGGGCCCAAAAGTTCTAAAACATCTGATCACCTTCGAGAGTAAGCTTTGAGGTCCGAAAAAAGATCATCTGAATCGTTAAACAACAGCGTTTTCCTGAAGGCCTGCCGCCGGGAAGCCGTCCCCTACACACCTATCTGGTTAATGCGGCAGGCGGGACGCTATATGCCGGAATATCGCGCAGTGCGGTCCAAAAAAGGCTTTTTGGAATTGTGCAAAACTCCCTCCCTGGCCGCTGAAGTCACGGTCACAGCCGCTAATCGCCTGGGAGTCGATGCGGCTATAATCTTTGCCGACATTCTCTTAATCCTCGAGCCCCTTGGTATTGACCTGGAATTTTCTGTTGGAGAAGGACCGGTAATTCGCAATCCGGTGCGCACAAGAGCAGATATCGAACGATTGCTGGAGTTAGATGACGTAACCGCGCTGGAGTTTGTCCTGGCAGCTATTCGCCAAACCCGCGCGGCTCTTGCCGGCCATGTGCCGCTGATCGGTTTCTCTGGGGCTCCATTTACGCTGGCTTCGTACTTGATCGAGGGGGGCTCTTCAAGAAACTACCAGCGGACGAAATTACTAATGTTTAACGATCCAGGGGCCTGGCATCAATTGATGTCTTTGATTGCGCGAGCCACGGTCAAATATCTAAACGCCCAGGTAGAAGCCGGCGCCCAGGCCATCCAGTTATTCGACTCCTGGGTCGGATGTCTTGGCCCGACAGACTACCAAGAGTTTGTGCTTCCCCATTCACAAGCAATTATTCAGAGCATCACGCCGGGCACCCCTGTAATCCATTTTGGAACCGGAACGGCTGCTTTGCTGGAACTGATGCGCGCAGCCGGCGGCGATGTGATCGGGTTGGATTGGCGGGTGCAACTTGATAATGCCTGGAAAAGAATCGGGTACGATGTAGGTGTGATGGGTAACCTCGATCCTGTAGCGTTGTTGGCGGGAAAAGACCAACTCCGCATTCGCGCCCGGCAGATTCTGAGTCAGGCTGAAAGCCGGCCTGGTCACATTTTCAACCTGGGACACGGAGTGCTGCCGGAGACTCCCGTGGAAAATGCGATCGCACTCGTTGAAATGGTACACGAATTAAGCAGCCGGTAGCCGCAGATAAAAGCAGAGCCACGTTGATTCTAAGCCTGCGAAGCAGGCGAAAGGATAAAGCCTGCGGTGGAGCGAAGCGGAACCCCAGGATAGCGTTGAAAGAAAGATCTGGAGCCCGCGGCAGCGGGCGACGGCAGGATCGTGACCAAGAATCCCAACCAGATGACTTCACCCGGTAACGCGTTTGACGCCATTCTGCTGATCTCCTTTGGTGGTCCTGAAGGGATGAATGAAGTACTTCCCTTCCTCGAAAATGTTTTGCGAGGTCGAAATGTTCCCGAGGAGCGAAAGCTGGCGGTGGCTGAGCACTATTACTTGTTCGGAGGCGTCAGCCCCATAAATGAACAAAATCGTAAATTGATCGCAGCGCTCAAAGAAGAGTTGGAAGCCTGCTCCGTGCGCCTCCCCATCTACTGGGGGAATCGCAACTGGCATCCCTTGTTGGCGGATACTGTTCAGCAAATGGCTGCCGATGGGATTAAGAATGCGCTGGCCTTCGTCACCTCGGCCTACAGCTCGTACTCCAGCTGCCGGCAATATCTTGAAAACATTTCCTCGGCCCAGGCGAGCTCAAGACTTAGCGCCCCTCGTATCCAGAAGATCCGGGCCTTTTACAATCATCCGGCTTTTATCAAGGTCAATTCTGAAAGGGTCCAGACGGCTTTTGAGCGAATTCCGCCGGCCCAGCGCCGCGATGTGGAACTCGTTTTCACGGCCCATAGCATCCCTGTGTCGATGGCCCAGAACTGCTCCTACCAGGCACAACTGTTGGAAACGGCCAGGCTTGTGGCCACAAGCGTAGGGCATTCTCGCTGGCGCCTTGCCTTTCAGAGTCGCAGTGGTGCACCCAATCAACCCTGGCTGGGTCCCGATATTTTGGACTGCTTAAAAGATTTGAAAGGATCTGGGACTAGGGATGTTCTGGTCGCTCCGATTGGGTTTGTTTCCGATCATTTGGAGGTTGTTTACGATTTAGACGTCGAAGCGCAGCGGCTCGCTTCCGAACTGGGAATTAACCTCGTTCGTGCTTCGACTGCCGGAACGGATCCAGCCTTTGTAGCCATGGTGCGTGAGCTGATTTTCGAGCGGATTGAACCAGGAACCTGTCCACGTTTCCTGGGAGCGCTGGGCGCCTCACCCGATGTTTGTGCACCCGACTGTTGCCTGCCAAGGGATTAAGTTCGTTAAGAGTTATTCTTCTCAGCAATGAAGCGCATCATTATCATCGGCGGGGGAATTACCGGGTTAGCGGCCACCCACCGACTGCTGGAGCGCGGCTCGGAAATCGTCGAACCTTTCGAAGTTACGCTGCTCGAGGCAAGTGCTCGTCCAGGTGGAACCATCTATACAGAGATGCGCGATGGTTTTGTGGTCGAACGCGGCCCCGATTCCTTCATTTCAGAAAAGCCTGAGGCCCTGGACCTGACCCGCCGGCTGGGAATAGAGGACCAGCTTATTGAGACGAACAGCAAACTGCGTCGTAGTTTCATAATTCGCAAGGGACGCCTGCAACCGGTTCCTGAAGGTTTTCACTTACTGGCGCCCGCCCGCTTGTGGCCTTTTATTTATAGCCGCATATCCAGTTTGCGCGGTAAAGCTCGAATAGCCGCCGAGCTCTTCATTCCGAGACGAATCCCCAACGGAAAAAATGATGAGTCGCTGGCTCAGTTTGTCCGGCGGCGGTTCGGCGATGAGGCTCTAGTGCGAATTGCCCAGCCAATGGTCAGCGGAATCTACACTGCCGATCCCGAAAAACTAAGCCTGCGGGCGACGTTTCCGCGTTTTCTCGAGATGGAGGCCAAACATCGCAGCGTTATTCTGGCGCTCCTTAAAGCGGGGAAGACGTCAGGCACGAGTGGCGCGCGCTACAGCCTCTTTCTCAGTTTCCAACTCGGAATGCAAACCCTTGTGGACGCGCTTGTGAAAGCCATCTCGAATTTCGGCTTGCCGCTGGATCCAGATAAAAAGGCTTCTATTCGATTAAATGCGCGTGTCAAATCGTTGTGGCGAGTGGAGGATAGAGGCCACAGCCGGTGGCAAGCCGATATCGAAGGCGGCGAAAAGTTAATTGGCGATGCAGTTTTGTTTACCGGCTCGACCAGGGCAGCGGCCGGAGCACTCTCTCAACTCGACTCGCGGCTGGCATCGGAACTTGCGGCAATCCGGTATGCTTCCACCGCCACCATCAATCTGGCCTTCCGACGACAGGACATTGCACATCCATTGAACGGATTTGGTTTTGTGGTTCCGTTTGTGGAACAAAGGTCTGTGCTGGCCTGTACTTTTAGTAGTGTGAAATTTGCTGGCCGGGCTCCCGCTGGATTCGTTTTGTTGCGAGCCTTCATTGGAGGGGTTTTACATCCACAAGTGTTTGCCCAGGATGAGCCGAAAATTGTCGCCGCAGTGCTAAAGGATTTACGGGACCTGCTTGGCGTTAACGGGGCTCCCATATTTGCTGAAGTATCAAAATGGCCGGATTCCATGCCTCAATACGAGATGGGCCATCTGACCCGGGTGGCGACAATTAGGCAAGAACTACATACCCTTCCTGGATTATGGCTGGCTGGAAACGCTTACGGTGGTCCGGGCATCCCGGACTGCATTCGCAGCGGCGAGTCAGCTGCTGAGGAAATTTTGCAGTTTCTAAAGTAAGTCTGTCGTTCCTTGGTGCTCCATTGCAAAAAAAGCAGTGAAGGGCTGTCTCGATTCTTATTTATCGATTCTTATTTACCATTTCTCATTGGTCATTTCTCATTTGACATTGGCATTCGTGTAGTTCGTGTTGTTTCGTGGATCGCGTGGTAGTCAGCCAAAAACGATCCGCAAAATAACATGAAGTTGATCTCTTCGAAGAGAGCCCTGTGTCTAACAGGGACAATCCACGAAACAACACGAACTACACGAAAGCCAATGACAAATGAGAAATGACCGATGAAAAATGATAAATTATGTCTCCCGGCATTGACGGCCCCTTCTTTTAGATATAGAGATCCTTCGAAGGGAGCGTAGCGCCATGTCAGCGAAGGATTCAGCTTCGGAAAGCGCCAGAGTCGAAACCGAAACGCTCTTGCGGCAACTGAACGACGAGTGGGTAAAGGCCATTGTGCGTCACGACGTAGACACACTGGACCGCATCATGGCCGACGATTTTCTTTTTGCCTATCCTTTAGAAGGTGACGACAAGGCCCAGTTTCTGAGCGATGTCATCGCGGGAAATCTGCGGGTTGAATTTCTGACACGAGATAATGTTAGTGTGCGAATTTGGGGCGATACCGCCGTAGTCACCGGGCGCGACTCGGCAAAATGGTTCTATCAGGGCCGCGAGTGGTCAGGTCATTACAAGATCATTCACATCTACGCCCACCGCGACAACGACTGGAAACTAGTAGCCCTGCAAGCCTGCCCGATAGCCTGAGCCTATCGCGAAATCAGCGTCTCAATCCAGGCAGCATTCTCAGACATCAACGGACGAAAAGCTTCGCGAGGCACGGTGGTCTCGATGTGCATGTTGTCGTCAGTATTGATAACCGCTCCCTCCAGTTCCGGTCTTAGCCGTAACTCGTCGCAAATAAACCAGGCCTTCAGATCGGCTTCCTCGTCCACCCCCAATCGCCTGAGTTCTGCAGCAATGCGCGGCTCATTCATCCGCTCGGAAACTTTTTCCCAGCTGATTGGCTGCAATCCTCCCAGCAGCAACAAATCCTTACCTTCCGTTGCACCCCCGACACGAAACACCAGCAAGTGCGGGAACACCGAAGCGTAAGTGGCAAGCACCGACCGCAAACTGTCCGTGGAAAGCTGATAGATTTGCAGCCACTGAACGAAGACCCCATTTTCAGCGAGGCGATCACGACCCAACTCAAAAAATTCTCGCGTAAATAAATTCGCCGTGCCCGGGACCCAGGGATGACTCGGCTCGCTGACGATCAGGTCGTATTGCTTAGGAGTTACCTGCAAATAGGTCCGAGCATCATCGATGATCAAATTTAGTCTTGGATCCGCCAGGGGACGATTGTTGACGTGCTCAAAGAAGCGCGATCCTTTAATAGTCGCAGGCTCGAGTTCGACGCATTCCACTGATTCGATAGGCGACTGCAACATCGCTCCCGCACTTACTCCGGTGGCAAAACCTACCAGCAGCCCGTCGCGGATTTGCGGAGCAAATAAGAGTGGCAGCTGCCCCAAAATGATTTGTGTGGGCATATCTCCAACATCGGATCCGTTGGTCCGGCCGTTGATTGCCATTGAAGTACTGCCCCAGTCTTTGCGCACTGTGACAGTAGACGTGATCCCTTCTTCGTACATTAGAAGCCTGTGTTCGGCCTGCGGATCATCGAGGTTGATGTCATCCCCCAATGCACGGGTCTTCGCTAACACCCGGACCAGACTGTCATAGGCGCCAACCGAAAGGCCGTCCAGGTTCATTCTGGGGAGATTAAAAGCCGGAAGGCCCAACGCAACTGTCAGCACCAAAGCAAAGCAGACTCCTACCACCAGCGCCTTCGTGAGGGCCGGATCGCGGGCGGTCTGACGCGGCTGGAAAGCAAGTCCAGCAACGACCAGGCACAAAGACGTAGCAAAGAGCAAGGTAAACCGTGTCGTTGCTTTGGGAATGAGAATAAAGCCGGTAAGAAATGCTCCAGCAATTGCTCCTAGGGTGTTCACTGCGTAGCTTCGACCAACGAGCCAGATCGATGCTGGCGGCTGATGACTGTTTGCCCAAACCAGCACCAGTGGCATGATCGTGCCCATTAGAAATGCCGGCAGCAGGACCAAAAAAGCAGCTGCACCGATTTGTAGTGCCAGTAATCCTCCCCAACTCTCCACTTGCAGCCATAGACCTGCCTGGATCAGCCAGTTGGGCAGTTGACCCACCAGAGCTGTGCTCAGCAGGAGACTCAAGGCGGTAACAGATTCTAGTATGAGAACTAATTTTCTTAGCTTGGCCGAGCGGTCTCGGCGTCCAATCACATAAGCCCCACCTGCAAGTCCAATCAGAAAGAGGGCTACCACAATGCTGAAAGCATAGGTACTTGACCCGATTATCATGGCCAGCAAACGGGTCCAGGCCACCTGGGTGCTGATGGCGACGAATCCCGAAACAAAAGCGCAGAACAGCCAGAACCCTTTCGAGTCAACAAACTTGAAATCATTCTCAAGAGCAATGGGTTTCTCAAGCGTTTGTGGAGAAGAGGCAGATGTGGCCAGGTCGGCATGACTGTTTCGATCAGCAACTATGGCAACAATCCCCACGATCAAATTCACCGCAGCAGCTATATAGAAGGTTATCTGCACCCCAAACCCGGGTAATAAGAGAAAGCCGGCCATTAAGGTTCCAAGTACGGCGCCTAATAAATTAAAAGCATACAAACGCGTAACGGAATTGGGCTGGTGGGCTGGCGAATCGCTCAGGGCTGCCGCAAGGACGGGTAGCGTGGCCCCCATCAGTGAGGTGGGCGCCAGTAAGATCAGCGAGGAGAGTAGAAATCTCCAAACACTAAACGTGAAAAATCCGGGTTGAAATTGTTGCCAGATCAGGGCGTAAAGATTGTCCACCCAACTGAAGAGGAGCGGCACGAAGATGGCATAAAGCGCGATGGCAATTTCGATAACCCCATAAACCATGAGCGGCCGTCCAAGCCGGGGAGATAGCCTGCCTGCCAAAGCACTTCCCAGAGCCAGGCCACCCATAAAGGCTGCCAGAACGGTACTAACTGCAAGCGTGGTAGCTCCAAACACGTGACCCAAAAGGCGCGCCCAGAGGACCTCGTAAACGAGCCCCGTGGCCCCTGAAAAAATGAAGCAGATGGCAATCAGTGAAACTGTCTTGGGAGAATAGGCAAAGACCAGGGACCGCGACGAGAATGGTTGAACGGTTAACGAATCCCCGGACATTTATAGATAGATAACGTGCGAAGTACGCCAGACTCTGGCAGGGATTGAACCCGGAGGCGCGGTTGTTAGTAAGATGGCAAAGTCGCCATCCGAGGCGCCTGCTGACCTGGGCTTTACCAGCTCCGAACGAGCGCGTTCGGACCTTACCTCTGCCTGGGGAATTACCAGTGCCAAACGACGCAAGCACTTATACAGGTGTTCAAGCCCGGAGCCAAAAGGACCAACCTCGTCGCCGAGCACCAGTCTCACCTCGGCCCGCTCATCGATAAAATGCTTCAAAAGCGAAGCTGCCTGCACCACTCCACGTTCAAAACGGTCCTTGAATGACGCCTGTGGGGCCTGCTTGGATCGGCTTGTGTCAAGCTCAATGGTAATGCGGCGCTCATCCTCGGAAGTAAACTCGCGCACAGTCAAGCGATGGGAACGAGCTGTCGCTTTCCAGTCGATATGTCTGAGATCGTCCTGAGCCTGGTAATCCCGGAGCGAGAAAAGGTCATGACCGGCTCCACGTCTCAAGGAAGCCATTTGTCCGGCATACGTAGGCAACAGATGGAGGTCATCGCTGATTACCTCTGGCTTTGGGTACACTACAATGTCAACGTCACGCGCCTTTAGTCTTCGCCTTCTCCGGATGAAACCAAACGGAAAGCGAGTCGACAGTTCGAAGCCATTGATTAAGACATGTCCGCGCTTGGCAAACAGCTGTTCCACACGCTGTTCCGCCGCCGCCCGGTGAGGTACATAAGCGAAGTAGGCAAGGGTGCGTTTGTGAAACAGTACACGTTTACGAGGCTGCGGTTTTTCAGACTTTTCAACGGGGCCACGAGCTTCTACCAGAACCGAAAACGAGGGCCAAAGGCGTTTTGTATTTCTCAGAGTCACAATTACCGGGGCAGGTTCGCCAGCGAAGATGTGATCTGGGAACCGAGCCGACACCACCAGATCCCTAAGGGAAACGCGGGCGGCAACCCAGGCCACAAAAAGCGAAGAGCAAAGAAGCGAGACCACGAGAAAAAGTAAGTTATTGCCCGTGTTCCACGCTGCGAATCCCACAATCCCGACGATTATCAGAAAAATGCCGCCGCCAGTGGTGAGCTCAAAGGGAAAATCAAGGCGGACTACTTCCAAACGTGCAGACCGTGCCAAAGGCGGCACTATAAAGATTACAATCAACAGTGCGATCACAAGGGAAACCACTGCGGCCGCCCCGGCCAGTTGCGGTTCGTTGGTACGTCGTGCCAGCACGGTTACAAGCGCTGCTGCCAATCCTCCCAGGATCAAGAGCAATCCGAAGACGAGCCGGGCGTGGGAGGTCTTTCGCCGTAAATCTCTATTTGATGGGGATTCCTTTGGAGGGCCGCTACTCACAATTACAAATATTGAAAACTATAGCGGGACGCTAACCGATTTCATAATCTCACGCAACACAGCCTCTGCTTCTTCACTGCGGCGCAGCGACGAGGAGAAGCGGGAACTGACCACAACTCGATGGGCAAAAACAGGCAGCACCAAACGCTTGATGTCGTCTGGGATGCAGAAGGCTCGATCCTCGCTTAGGGCCAGCGCTTGAGCAGCTCGGAAGAGGGCCAAAGTCCCACGCGGGCTCACGCCCAAATCAAGCATTTCTGAGTTTCGGGTAGCAGAGACAAGACGCATCAAATACTCAACCAGCGCGTCATCTACGGTCACTGACGCGACGTTATCCTGCAACGCCAAAACGTCGGCGCCAGTCATCACCGCCTCTAACTCGTCGAGCGGGTCCCGGAACTCTCGGTCCCGAAGTATCTGTTTTTCGTCATCGGAAGTGGGATAGCCAATTCGTAGCCGCAGCATGAATCGATCAAGTTGAGACTCGGGTAAAGGATAGGTCCCATGGTGCTCAATCGGGTTCTGCGTCGCCAGGACGATAAAGGGAGTCGGCAGCAAGTGGGTCGTTCCCTCAACTGTGACGTGACGTTCAGCCATCGCCTCTAAAAGGGCGGACTGAGTTTTTGGCGTAGTTCGATTTATTTCGTCTGCAAGAACGATGTTGGCGAAGATTGGCCCCGGCTTCCACTCAAAGACACCTCCATGCTGGTTGTAAACGGAAAGGCCGATTACATCGGAGGGCAAGAGGTCTGAGGTGAATTGGATCCGTTGGAAGCTGCAATCCAGCGCGCGAGCAAGCGCATGAGCCAGGGTGGTTTTGCCGACTCCCGGCACGTCCTCGACCAACAGGTGTCCGCCCGCGATCAGGGCAACAATCGCCAGCCGGACGGCTTCAGGCTTACCCTTTATGACGGTTTCCACTGTCCGCTGCAGCCGATCGATCTGCTCCACGGCGCGGGCAATCGTAACCTCCTGCTCCTTATTAATAGCTTCCAGGCGTCTCATAAGTAGTCAGCAGCGGGTAAACCGGCGGTCTACAGCCGGGTTTCATTCTACATGCTAAGACACTACCCCGCACCTCAAAAAGAGACGGCAGGAGCAGGCGGCAGGAGCAGACAGCTAGAGCAGAATTCCGCGAGCAGGTGAGGCGGGGCAGGAATATGTAGGGATGTCCCTCCGTCGGGTGCCCCTTCGTCGCATCACATTCAATAAACCAGAAATCCAGCAGCCCCTCGGGCCGCTCAATTTCTGGTCTATTTCAACGCTCCCGCCACCTGCTCCTGCTTCCTGCCTCCTGCCTCCTGCCCCTGCCGCCTGCCCCAGATCCCCCGTGGTGTTGCGCCAGCGTTGTTCTGTAGTAGACTTAAACCGAGGGTTCAGTTGGCTTTCTGAGCCGAAATTGCTGGAACCAGAGGCCCTTTCTTTCGTGTAAGACGCAGCAGGAGAGTGTATGCAGAAGCAGCGAAGAAATCTTAAAAATGAGCAAGGATTTTCGCTCATCGAATTGATGATAGTCATAGCCATTATTGGCATTCTTATCGCCGTCGGAGTGACTGGGTGGCGTGCAGCCGTGCGTTCGGCCAATGAAGCGGCGGCGATCAAGACCTTGCGAACTGTTGCGGAGCAGCAGATGCTTTATTACAACGCCCACCAGCGGAGCAGCTTTGGTACCTTTGAGGAAATGCTTAAGGAAGGGTTACTGGACAGTCGCTTTTCCGGGACCACGCCGGTCGTCGAGGGCTACGTGTTTCAGTTGAAGGTGATCCCGAAGTCGACCACGGAACAGGCAGGCTACACACTCAACGCCGATCCTCAAGTAACAGAGGGCGTCGGCGCGACTGGAAAGAATCATTACTATCTCGACTCTAATTCCAACACCATCCATGTAAACGCCGAGCAGCCCGCCACGGCCAGTGATCCTCCAATCGGCCAGTGATCTCAGGGTGGCAGTCCCACCCACTACCGAGGCTGTGTAAAAAGTCCTGATTCGACCCACGGAGACGTGTCAAAAATCCGTAGGGGCGGCCCCTCCAAGAAACGACCACGCCTAATTGGGGGCACGTTTAGTGTAATTTCGTGTAGTTTCGTGTGAGTTCGTGGATCGCCTCTTTTTTGAGACGCATACTGTGCCCTAATAGCTCTAGCAACCGCTTAAAGGAGCAACAATGCCCACCAAAATCGACAAGGTGATCGTCACAAACTTTTCTGCGCTCGCCACCAAGTACAGTAAAGACGGTCTCTCCAAAATCGAACAGGCGGTGAGCGCATTGATCGAAGGTGATAAGAAGCGCGGTCTCAATTCCCTGTACATTGCTGTCGACGACGCGACAGCCATGAAGAAGCTGGGGGCTGCGCCAGTGCTGTCGGCAGCAAACCGCAAACAGAACAAAGTGGCCATCGACGAGATCTATCGAGCCCTGGGGCCTGATTACATTCTGTTACTGGGCTCGGTCGATGTCATTCCCCACCAGGATATGCAGAATCCAATGTTCTCACCGGATTTTGCCGGCGACCCTGACCGCTACGCCTTTGGCGATCTGCCCTACGCTTGCAGCCAGCCCTACAGCCGGCGGCCGCAGGAGTTCATCGGCCCGACCAGAGTCGTAGGCAGGATTCCCGATCTCACCGGCAGCAATGATCCCGCTTATCTGCTGAAACTGCTGAAAACAGCAACTTCGTACAAGCAAAGCACACCCGATACCTATCACGCCTACTTTGGAATCACTGCGGAGGTTTGGAAGTCATCGACCAGGCAGAGCCTTGAAAGAATCTTCGGCAATGCGGACGGAATGCATGTGGTTCCGCCGAAAAAGGACACTTGGGCCAAACCGTTGCTGGCACGCAAAGCCCTTTTTGTTAACTGTCATGGAAATGCTAACACTCCATATTTCTCTGGCCAGTCGGTCAGAGACAAAAATCATTATCCTGATGCTCTACGAGCCAGCTTTGTCGATGGCAAGATCACCGCGGGCACGGTGGTGGCCGTCGAATGTTGCTATGGAGGTCAGCTCTACGACCCGAAGTTTGCGGCCGGGCAACCAGGCGTTTGCAACGTTTATCTTGGAAACCAGGCCTATGGGTTTTTCGCCTGTACCACGATTGCCTATGGACCCAGCTCGGGTAATGGTCAGGCGGATCTGATTTGCCAGTATTTTCTGCGTAACCTCTTAGCCGGCGCCTCGCTGGGACGTGCGTCGCTCGAGGCGCGACAGAAGTTTGCTCGCGAATCCTCAATGGGTAATCCGGTTAATCTGAAAACACTGGCGCAATTTAATCTCTACGGAGATCCTTCCTGCGTTCCGGTCCAGACGGTCGACCCGAAAGGCCCGCCGCCGCCCAGGACTCCCGCAAAAGGCGTAACCTGGTCGATGGTTGACAGGGTTGAGCGGGCCACTCGGAGGCGCTCTCTTTTCTTGGAAGGTTCGGCGATTTCAGCCACACGTCCCACTTCCCGAGAAACGAAACAGCCGCTATCAAGGTCAATCAAAACTCTGCTCCAAAATAAAGCAAGGGAATTCGGCGTGATTGCGGAGGCAACGAAGTCTTTTGTCGTCAGGTTTCCGAGGCGCATCAAAGGGATGCCCAAAACTCTGATCGGCGAAAAACTGGTTCCTTCGGGCTATCATGTTCTCCTGGGCAGAGATAAAATTGTGGCTAAGGCACGGCGGCCGAAGGCGAAAAAGGATGGCAAGCCAACGGAACCACCAGCGTTTACAAGGATAGTGGCCCTCGTCGCCAAGGAGGTTGACGGTAAGGTTGTTTCCGTGACTCGCGTGTACAGCAAGAGTAAGCACTCTGCGCCAGGAGCAAAGAAAGCACTTTCGTAATGGCCGAAATTAAAGGTCAAGTTGTTAAGAGGATGTTCGCGGTCGGTTCGAAGAGTGAGCGCGAAGCAGTCTTCCTTGTGACCAAAAAGGATCTTTATCTACTGCGCCAGATCGGCCGGAATCCTTATAAAGATCCAGAACTGGAACAGCTAGTGGGCAAGACTATCAAGGCCAAAGGTGAGATTGATGACTATATGCTGCTGCTATCCGACTGGAAGGTTATTGAGGACTAGCGAACAGCGAGGATTCCCGAGAAGCGAAGGGACACATTCATAAACCCCAGGAAACCGGGAAAAGGGACTACCTTAAGCGTGACACAGATCACACTGGCCGAAGAGATAAATGGCCAGCAACACAATGAAACCCAATACGATGTTCCGGTCTTGTCCGTAGGACGCAACCCTGCGACCTGTCAGATCGTCTTCGACCAGAAACAGTGGCCCTCAGTTTCCAGACAACACGCTCAGTTTCGATTTCAAAATGGCCGGTGGCTGTTGGAGGACACCGGCTCCACTTATGGCACTTACCTTGATGGAGAGCTGATTACCGGTCCCACTCCGCTAAGTTTGAACTCCCGAGTGCAATTTGGGGCCAATGGCCCGATTCTGGTGGTCACGAAGTTTTCCGGCAAGGAGCCACAGCCTGGTTTGGTAACTGTGGTCGACAATCTCGGGCGCGACGCCAAACCATTCTCAGCTTCCGAATTTCAGGCAACACCGGCTCACCAACCAAAACTCGATTATGCGAGCCTCGCGGCCGTCGAGCTGTCCGGCTCAGGAACCAGTGGTTTGGTTCGCTTTGACTTGACCAGAGAGGTGACTCGCTTTGGACGCGAGCCGGGTCTGGAGGGGGTAATCGATGCGGCGGCCGCAGTTGTTTCACGCCGTCACGCCGAGATCCGCCGGCAGGGGCGAGAATACTTACTGGCAGACCTGGGCAGTTTCAACGGCACCCTCTTGAATGGTCGCCGCATTGCAGAACCGGAAAGGCTCTACCATAACGATCGGATCGTACTTGGTCCGGGCGGGCCGACTATCCGGTACATTGATCCGAGCAATCCCCGGCCGTCTCACTTGCCAATAGCTAAACCCGAAGCGGCTCCAGAGCACTCGCCTAAAATGGCAACCATGTTTGTTGGCTCCAGCAGTCCGCTTCAGCTTACGGGTGGGCTGGATGCTGGAATGTTTATTCAGCGTTCTTTCACCAACGGGCAACGTCTAACGATAGGCCGCAGCGGGGATTGCGACGTTCGCCTGGATGGATTGTTGATATCCAACCGGCACGCAACCATTTTCCCTTCCAACTCAGATTTGATAATTGAGGATCTCAATTCCACAAACGGCACCTATGTAAATGGCGAGCGAATTACTGGCCGCCGGGTAATTCGGCCGCAGGACGTAATCCAGATTGGGCCGTTTGTGCTCAGGTTTGATCCACAGCAAGGCCTGGGCGTCTTTGATACTCGCGCCAAAACACGAATCGATGTTTTCCAGCTCAGCAAGGAAGTACAGAACCGCTCCGGTCCGGGTAAGGTTAGACTGTTGGACGATGTCTATCTGAGTATTCCTCCAAACGAATTTGTCGGTGTGCTTGGTCCATCTGGCGCCGGCAAATCAACCCTGATGGATTCCTTAAATGGAATGCGCCCCCCAACGGGAGGGCAGGTCCTGGTAAATCACCTAGACTTTTATCAACACCTTGAATCACTAAAACAGTCGATAGGTTATGTTCCACAAGATGACATTATTCATCGCGAACTGACCGTGTACCGCACTCTCTACTACGTAGCGCGGCTGCGACTCTCGCGTGACATTTCGATTGCGGAGATCAACCAGATTATTAACGAGGTGCTGGACGTTACCGGCCTGGCTGAGCGTAGGAACGTTCCCATTTCGCAACTGTCCGGCGGTCAGCGCAAACGTGTATCCATCGCCGTCGAACTGATTACCAAACCATCAATCATCTTTCTCGACGAGCCGACTTCGGGTCTGGATCCGGCAGCTGAAGAAAAGGTAATGAAGCTTTTTCGCCAGATTGCCGAGTCAGGCAGGACAGTGATACTGACGACGCACGCAATGGAGAATGTGAGACTCTTTGACAAACTCGTCCTGCTCATGCGTGGCAAGCTAATTTTTTACGGCAGGCCGGCTGAGGCGCTAACTCATGTGGGAGCCGAAAGTTTCAAGAATATTTACGACAAACTGGAAGCGCCAATTTATGAGCGCTTGACCAAATCAGAGGGTCGGGTTCCGCGCGAGCAGATCGCCGAGGAGGTGGCCCAGGAGTGGCAGCGCCGGTTCACCTGGACCGAGCAATATAAAGTAAATATCGCCAATCCTTTGACTGAGGTTTCCAGCAAACCTATGCAGGCTGCACCAGCGAGGCGGCGAACGACCCTTGGGGACCTGCTGCGCCAATGGATCACCCTATCGAGCCGGTACATGCAAGTGCTGACTCGAGACAAAATTAACCTGCTGATTCTTTTTGGGCAGGCTCCGATCATCGCACTCCTGACCTGCCTGGTTGTTGGCGCCAGTGCTCAGCGAGACTTTCCTTATTTCATCCTGGCCCTGGTTGCCCTCTGGTTCGGA
>Ga0187893_10009471_pt1 | contig 14953 bp, 14 predicted proteins | sample MA1701074metaG_FD_139574 | JGI IMG/M metagenome (GOLD analysis project Ga0187893, IMG submission 139574) | White microbial mat communities from a basaltic lava cave in the Kipuka Kanohina Cave System on the Island of Hawaii, USA - MA170107-4 metaG ...
ACCATTGGCGCGCACACCGAAAAACTTCGGGGCAGTCGCGAGTGGGCGCAGCGCATCGCGGATGGCAAGATCGAGCGCGCCAGGGCCTTCTACTCGGAAAACCTGGCCGAGGGCGTGCCCGAGACGCTCTGCTGGGAACGCGCGGCACTGACAAACACCATGGTCGAGCGCCACCAAGCGGAGCGCCTGACGGTGGCCCGCCCGGGCGGGTCCTTCCCGGGAAAGGCCAAGAGCGGGTAATTCGAACCGCGATATGTTCCTAGCCGAAAACTGGTCCATGGGTTCATTCAATTTGAACATTAGAGATCCAGAGCTGATCGATGCCGATTAGCCGAGCCGAGGTTGTGCTGCAAGGTCGCGATGCGACCGCCGCCGCCTTCCGTTCTGTCATTCGCAACGCGGAGACTGCGCAGAGGCGCATCTCGTCGGCATTCCGTGGCGCGTTCGCACTCCTTGGTGGCGGAGCCGCATTCACTGGTCTGCACCGATTCATCACCACCTCGATCAAGGCTGGCGATGAGATCTCGAAGTTTGCCCAGAAGTCGGGCCTCGGTTCCCGCGGCGCTTCCGAACTTGCCCACGCGGCGCGCATGGCCGATCTGGACCTTGGCCAGTTGGCCGCCGGCGTGCGAGCGCTGCAGAAGAATCTCAGCGAGGCGGCGTCTGGTTCGGAATCGGCGCAGGACAAGTTCCGACAACTCGGGATTGACTGGAAGTTCCTGAAGTCTCTGGCGCCGGAGCAGCAGCTCGAAGAGATCGCCAACGTCCTGGCCTCGATCGGGGACCCTGCTGATCGTTCCCGTGTGGCCGTTGATCTACTGGGCAAGAGTGGCGCTGATCTGCTGCCGCTGTTTTCGCAGGGTGCCGCCGGCATCCGCAAGGCCCGCGAGGAGGCCGTCCAACTCGGCAAATCCTTCAGCGACCAACAGCTCCGGCAATTCGAGGAAGCAGACAAGGCGCTGAAGAAACTGTCGGCATCGAGCAGTTCGCTCGGAGACACGCTGGCGCTCAAGACCGCGCCGGCGCTGACGGCGTTCTACGACAGCCTCCGGCTGGCGTTCGGCGGCGGCACCCAGATTGAGCTACTCAAGCGCGAGATTCGCGGGCTTGAGATCCGGATCCCGCAGTTGCAGTTCGTGCCTGACGAGCAGGTCAAGGCGATGGAGCGCCTGGTCTCGGCTCGTCGCGAACTGGCCCGGCTCGAGCAGGGGCTCGGCACCGGGATCCGCGGCGGCCGCGGCATGGGATTCGGTCGGACCTTTGTTCCGGAAATCACGGACCCGAATGCAGGCAAGGAACAAGAGAAAGCCCGCGAGAAGATCGAGGAAGTCATTGCCTCGGTTCGCCAGCAGATCGCCACGTACAAGCAGGGCTCAGTAGCGACACTCAGTTACCGCATCGCGCATGGCGACCTCGCCAAGGCACTCGCCGAGGTACGTGACGGCGCTGGTCCACTTCGGGCGGAACTGAAGGCGGTGACGGCGGAGCTCGAGGCGCAGGCAAAGGCGGCGGAAACGGCAAAGGCACGAGCCGAAATCGAGGGGCTGATTGCCAGCCTTGAGCAGGAAATCGCCACTCTCGACAAGGGCGCTGTCGAAACTGTCGAGTATCAAATTGCAAGCGGTGATCTGGCCGCTACGTTCAAAATTCTTGGCGCCGAAGGCCAGGGGCTGGCTAAAACCCTAGTCAATGTAACTAGCAGGCACTCCGATGCGAAGGAAGCCGCAGAAGCGCATGCGGATGCGGAGCGCCGAGCACTTCAGGTCGTCGAACAGACCCGCACGCCTTACGAGGTGATGCAGCAGCAGATACAGGAGCTCGACAGGCTCCGCGAAGAGTTCCCGGATCTGATCGATCCCGAGACCCATAAGCGCCGCATGGAGCAGATCGAGGACGACTTCGAGCGGGCGACCAATTCCATGTCCGTGTTCTGGGACCAAGGTATGCGCAACATGGAATCCCATGCGGCGGACTTCTTCTTCGATCCGTTCGAGAAGGGACTCAAGGGCCTGCTCAGGGGCTTCGTCGACGTCGTGCGCAGAATGATCGCGGAAGCCGCTGCGGCGAGACTGTTCGAGACCTTGTTCGACGGTCCGAGCGGGAACCGTGGCAGTGGATTCCTCGGTGCGCTTTTCGGAGGCTTGGGCAGCCGTGTCGGCGGAAGTGGTGGCGGTGGCGGCGGCTTGAAATTGCCACCCGGATCTGTGCCCACCTTTCCAGGCTATGCCACGGGCGGCTACATGGCGCCAGGCAGCATGGCTTTGGTCGGCGAGCGTGGGCCTGAGCTGGCTATGGCCGGTCGTCAGGGCGCAACGATCGTACCGTTGCTGAAAGATCAGGCAATGGCCGCGCCATACGTAGATGCTCGGAGCACCATCAGTGTCACAATGAATAACCCGACCGTCGATGCGGTGCAAGAGTTCGCGAAGCAGTTTCCGACCATCCTGGACCGCCGCGACGAGCAGCTCGAACTGAAGATCGTGAGCCGCCTGCAGCGCGGCATTTACGATCGCAGGCGGTGATCATCGAGGTGTCAACATGGGAGACGTGATCGAATTCAAGCTTGGGCGCAAGGTCGAGACATTCGATGAAGCGTTCGAGAAGTCCCTTGCGGAGCAAATTGACTCGCAGCTTCGCAAGGCCGGTGTCGAAAGCCCTGGACTATCGACTGAGATCGCGACTATTGCCGTGCGCGAGATCAACGTCGTAATCGAGAAGTTTCAGTTCACCATTAACCCGCACGTAAGTGTGAATGGACCACTGACTGAGCGTTGCGAAGAAAAGGTCAGGTTTGCAGTCCGATCAGCTGCGCAGCAGTGCGCTGATCAGGTCCAGTTGCATCTGCAAGACATCGCGATGGAGTTGAGATTGCGAATGGCAATCGTTGCGTGCGCATCTGCGCTTTCGACAGCCAAGGACCTTAAGGTGGCAGTGTAGCTGTGAACATAGGACACGCCAGGCTCCCAGGTAGGGGGCCGGTAGGGTGCCATTGGCGCTGTTGAATCGCCGCTCCTGGCATCGGGGCCAAGGCTCAGGCGCGAAAAGGCCCGGCCACGGGCGCCGGGCCTCTGGTGACGCACCGGCGATGGTCAGGCGACTCGTTCCTTTGCTTCGACCTGTCCGGCCAGCCGCTCGAGCTCCTCGACGATCACGCCGAGCCGGTCGCGCTGGTTCGCGATTGCAGCCTGTAACGCCGACTTGTCGTAGAAGCCTTCGGCATTGTCGAGCGTGCGGTCGGCCAAGTGCAGCACGTTCGAGATCTCCTGCGCTTCGTTAGCTAGCAGGGTGAGGGCATCGCCGAGCGTCTCGCTGGTAGTCCCGTCCGTCACCTTGCGCAACTGCCCGCGCGTCGTCCTGGTCGCTTGGCCGTTGCCGGCCGCGGTGGTCTGCTTCGTTTCCATCGTCGTCCTCCTGGGCTAGTCGAACCCGTTTTAAGTTTCCGTACCGCCGTCCGTACGGCGGGCCTTGTGAAACAGAGGAGCGACGCATTGAGCGATTGTTCCATCTAAATCAGCAGCTTAGATGGTGGGCGGTGCAGGGCTTGAACCTGCGACCCCTGCCGTGTGAAAGCAGTGCTCTACCGCTGAGCTAACCGCCCGTAGGGGCTGCGATTCTACGGGCCGCCGGCGGCGAGGGTCAACGCACGGTTCCGGCCGCGAACTTCGCCGCGTTGGCCACCTTCGGCGATAATTGCGGCGCGGCCTGCGCGAGCGGCCGATGTCCACCGAGGATATCCATGACCATTCCCGCCGGCCGGAAGTCCCCCATGCCGAAGCCCGCAGTCGTCAAGCTCGAGGTCCCCTTGCTCGACCTGAAGCTGCAGTACGAGGCGCTTCGGCCCGAGATCGAGCGCGCGCTGCTCAAGGTTGCGGCGTCGCAGATGTTCATCCTGGGCCCGGCGGTGAAGTCGCTCGAGACGCATCTCGCCGGGTACACGCAGTGCAAGTTCGCGATCGGCGTGTCCTCGGGAACCGATGCGCTCCTGCTTGCCCTGATGGCGCTCGACATCGGGCAGGGCGACGTGGTGCTGACGACGCCCTACAGTTTCTTCGCGACCGCCGGCACCATCGCGCGCACGGGCGCGCGACCCCTGTTTCTCGACATCGATCCGGTCAGCTACAACCTGTCGCCCGAACGCCTGCGCGAGTACCTCGAGACCGGCTGCCGCCGCGAAGGCGGCAAGCTCATCGACCAGGCCAGCGGCGGCAGGGTGCGGGCCATCATGCCGGTGCACCTCTACGGCCAGTCGGCGGACATGGATCCGATCATGGCGCTCGCCCGCGACCACGGGCTCAAGGTCATCGAGGACGCGGCGCAGGCGCTCGGCACCGAGTACAAGGGCGTCCGGGTGGGCTCGATCGGCGACGTCGGCTGCTTCTCGTTCTTTCCGAGCAAGAATCTCGGCGCCTTCGGCGACGCCGGCATGTGCACCGCCAACGATCCCGAGCTCGCGGAGCGCCTGCGCATCATGCGCGTGCACGGCGGCAAGCCGAAGTACTACCACAGGGTGATCGGCGGCAACTTCCGCATCGACGAGATCCAGGCCGCGGTGCTCGAGGTCAAGTTCGTGCAGCTCGAAAACTGGCACGCCGGCCGGCAGCGCAATGCCGCCTTCTACGACCGCGCATTCGCGGCGGTGGGCATCGCGGACGAGGTCAAGATGCCCGTGGCGCTCCCCGGGCACCGGCACATCTACAACCAGTACGTGCTGCGCGTGCCCCGGCGCGATGCGCTGCGCGCCTATCTCGCGGAATGCGGGATCGGCACCGAGATCTACTACCCGGTGTCGCTGCACATGCAGGAATGCTTCGCCTACCTGGGCTGCCGGCCGGAGGACTGCCCGGAGTCGGCGCGCGCGGCGGCCGAGACGGTCGCGATCCCGGTCTACCCGGAGCTCGCGGAGGCGCAGCTACGGCACGTGGTGGACTCGATCGCGCGCTTCTACGGCGCGACGTCGTAATCAGGCGCCGGCTGGCGCGGGCTTCAGGACGCGCCGCGGCGGCCGTTCCCGCAGACGCCGCGCATGCTCGCGCATCGTCACGATCTCGTAGCGCCGCGCCAGTCCGTCGATCACGAATTCGACCATGGCGAGCTTGCGGGCGAGCGGCAGGTCCATGCCCGGGAAGAACGAGAGCGCCGGGCAGTCCTCGCGCCCGAGGAAGTCGAGCGGGTGCAGCAGGATGGAGGGTGCGGTGCCGGTCAGCCGGAACATGGCGAGCGCGAAGCGCCAGTAGGCGCGCGCTGCCAGGCGCGAGTACTTGCTCAGGTAGATGACGTAGCTCAGGTGCACCGGGATCTTGGCGAGCGGCATGGTCGTGACCGGGATCTCGAGCAGCTCGCGCGCCCCCAGCTGCCAGCGGAACGGCTTGACCGGCCGGAATGCGTCCGCGAAGGTCCCGAACAGCGCCTTGCGCTGCGCCTTCTCCTCCCGGCTGAGGCGGCTGGTGGCGAAGAAATAGGCGCGCGCGAGCGGGTTGAGCGCGTTGGGAAACACCGTGCAGTCGTATTCGTAGCCGCGGCGGGCGAGCACCTCCAGCGTAGTGCCGGACAGGCTGAAGCCCGGGCCGCGGAAGCCGACCGGCTTCACGCCGGTGGCGGCATGGATCGCCTGCTCGGCGCGCTCGAGCTCCCGCTCGAGGTCCGGCTCGGAGTAGAGGTGCAGCCAGGGCTCGTGCAGGAAGCTGTGGCTGCCGATCTCGTGGCCGGCGCGTGCGATGGCGGCGATCAGGGCGCGGTTCTTCTCGAGCGCCGCGTCCTGGCCGACGATGAAAAAGCTGATGGTGAGCCTGCGCGCGGCGAGGAATTCCAGGATGCGCGGCACCGCCAGCTCGAAGTAGGAGGGATGGTCCTGCCACGCGGGATCGCCGTGGGTCTTCATGTAGGACCACTGGTTGTCGAGGTCGAGCGACAGGGAGGCGCAGGGCTTCATAATCAAGTCGCGTTCCACTCGTGTACCCTTGTCCAGACTATCGGGACGGCGCGCGCCGCGCCAGCAAGCGCGCGATTTCGGCGACGACTCGCCCGGCGGCGTCGCCGTCGCCGAAAGCGCTCTCGATGCGCGTGCGCAGCGCCGCTTCGGGAACGCGCGACGCATCCGCTCTGTCCGCGGCCGCGAGGACGCGCGCCGGATCGACTGTCACGACGTTGCCGCCGGCCTCCACGGTCTCCGGCCACTCCGTCTCCTCACGCAGCGTGATGCAGGGCGTGCCGAGGAACAGCGCCTCTTTCTGCAGGCCGCCGGAATCGGTCAATACCAGCCGCGCGTGGCGCAGGAGCTTCAGCATGTCGAGGTAGCCCTGCACCGCGACCAGGCGCAGCCCCGGATCGGCGCGCCTGCCCTCGACGCCGGCCGCGAGCATGGCCTGCGTGCGCGGATGCACCGGGAAGACGAGCGGTAGGCCGCGCGCCGCGACCGCGTTCAGCAAGTCGAGCGCCGAGCGCAGGCGTTCGCCGCTCGTGTTCTCGGCCCGGTGCAGCGTCACGACACCGTAGCCGCCAGGCTCGAGGCCGAAGGTCGCGAGCACGCGCGAGCGCGATTCCGCGAGCCCGAGGTTGTGCCGCACGGCGTCCAGCATGACGTCGCCGGTGAACGTGGAGCGCTCGCCCAGGTCCTCGGACTGCAGGTGGCGCAGCGCCGTGGGCGTCGGCGCCAGCAGCAGGTCCGAGATGTGGTCGGTCGCGATGCGGTTGATCTCCTCGGGCATGCGCCGGTTGAAGCTGCGCAGGCCGGCTTCCACGTGCACGACCGGCAGGTGCAGCTTGGCAGCTGCGAGCGCGCCCGCGATCGTCGAATTGGTATCGCCATAGACGACGACGGCGCCGGGCTTGAGTTCGAGCAGCAGCGACTCGAGGCCCAGCATCATGCGCGCGGTCTGCGCGCCGTGAGGCGCGGAGCCGACGCCGAGGTGGTGGGCGGCGCGCGGGATCCCGAGCTCTTCGAAAAACACGTCCGACATCCCGGGATCGTAGTGCTGGCCGGTGTGCACGATGACGTCCTCGATCGGTGCGCCGGCACCCGCGTTGTGCGCGGCGATGGCCCGACTGACCGGGGCGATCTTGACGAACTGCGGCCTGGCGCCGACCACTGAGACGAGCTTCATGGGCGCGGCTCAGGCGGGCGTCAGCCGGTGCCCTTCGCGCCGGTAGCGACGGCCGCACTGGCAGGCGACGTCCTCGGTCTCGCCTTCGCCGGCGCCGGCCGGGAGCTGCACGCCGCACCAGCAGGTGAAGCCGCGCACGCGCGCCGGATTTCCGTAGACGGTCGCGTAGGGCGGGACGTCGCGGGTCACGACCGCGCCGGCGCCGACGAAGCAGTATTCGCCGAGGGTCGCGCCGCAGACGATGGTGGCGTTGGCGCCGATGCTGGCGCCCCGGCATACCCGCGTGCGCCGGTACTCGTCCTTGCGCTCGATGAAGGCCCGCGGATTCACCACGTTGGTGAATACCATCGACGGCCCGAGGAAGCAGTCGTCCTCGATCTCGACGCCGGTATAGACCGAGACGTTGTTCTGGATCTTGACGTTGCGCCCGATCGTGCAGCCCGGCGAGATCACGACGTTCTGGCCGATGTTGCACTTCTCGCCGATGCGGCAATTCTTCATGACGTGGCTGAAATGCCAGATCTTCGTGCCCGCACCGATCTCGCAGGGCTCGTCGATGACGGCGGTCTCATGGGCGAACCAGGCGCGCGCGTCGGCGTTCATGCAGGCCTCGATTCCGGCTCGAAGTCCCGTCCGCATTCCCGGAAAAACCGGTTCACGTTCCGGATGACCTCGTTGTTGTTGAGCGTATTGTTCACGAACTGGGCGGTGTTGACGACATAGAAGTCGGGATGGCGGGTGCGCGCGGGCTGCACCAGGGCGGAGTAGTTGAGCACCTGCAGGGGCTGGACCTTGAGCGCCCGGTTGACGTGCACGCTTTCGATATCCCCCTCCCGCAGATCGGGGTACATGTTCGCGAGCGCTGGCAGAAACGATCCGCGGATCTCCTGCTCGGAGGCCCCGAGCAGCGGGTCGGTGGAGAGCACGTACTTCGGCAGGTAGGTCAGGTGCAGCCCACCGGTCTGGCCCGGATCGATCACCGTGCTCATGCCGATCACGCCCGTGAAGGGCACGGTCTCGTCGCCGATGTTCAGGATGTAATAGGGCGTGAAGGGCCGGCGCGTGATGATCGCCATGCACACGACGCCCAGGTATTCGACGTCGCGGCCGCCCGCCGGCAGCTCCACGAGCGCGGCATCGGCGGTGTCGCGCAGCACGTTGGTCGGGCCCGTGAACACCACCTTGTCGAAGGGCTCGCTCGCGCCGTCCACGCGGATCTCCATGCCGCGCCCGCCGCGCGGCCGCACGCCTTCGACCACCGAGCGCAGTCGGATCTCGCCGCCGGCAGCGCGGATCTTCGATTCCACCTCGCGGAACACCCGGCGATAGCCTCCCGCGACGTAGCCGAGGTGCTCCTTCTGCGCCGTGGCGTCGCGGGCCGAAAACAGGCGCTTGATGTACGACCAGATGAACACGGCGGACACGCGCTTGTAATTGAGGCCCAGCTTGGCGAGCAGGAGCGGCTTCCAGAACTTCTCGAAGGTCGCGCGGCCGCAGGTGCGCACCAGCCAGTCCTCGACCGTCACCTGTTCGAGGCGGCGCCAGTCCTTGATGCGGGCGCAATAGAGAATGGTCGCCGCCAGCCGGAACTTGTCCCAGAGCGAGAGCGGCGGGAACCTCAGAAAGTCGACGTTGGTGCTCAGGGAATAGAAATTCCGGTCCACGTAATAGCCGGTCCGGGTCGGCGTCCAGCGCAGCTCGCCGCCGAGGCCCAGCTCGCCGATGAAGGCGATCAGCTCGGAGTCGCTCGGCAGGATCACGTGATAGTAGCGATCCCAGGTGAAGGCGCCGAAGTCGTGCCAGGTGGCGAGGCCGCCCGGCTGCGGCGCGCGCTCGTACAGCACGGTGCGATGGCCGGCGGCGGCGACGCGCGCCGCGATCGCCATCCCCATCAAGCCGCCGCCGATGATGCCGATCCGCAAGTGGCCCCCCGGCCGGTGCCCGGCTCAGTCGCCGCGGGTCGCCATGACCCGCCGCTGCCAATCGATCGTTCGCGTGAGCCCCTCGTCGAGCCCGACCTTCGCGCGCACGCCGAGCAGGCGCTCGCACTTCCGGATATCGGGCACCCGCCGCATCACGTCCTCGTATTTCTTGCCGGTGAAGGACTCGTAGGGGATGAACTCGATCGCGAGCTCGCCCGGCGTTCCGGACAGCCGCTTGATCCGCTCTGCCAGCTCCAGGATCGTGATCTCGTGGTTGGAGCCGATGTTGATGATCTGGCCATCGGCCTCGGGCCGGACCATGGCCTGATAGATGCCCTCGACCGTGTCGCTGACGTAGGTGAAGCTGCGGGTCTGGCGGCCGTCGCCGTGGATCGGGACCGGCTTGCCACGCAGGACGCAGTCGATGAACACCGACTGCGGCCCGCCCCACCAGGTCGTGTTCTGGCGCGGGCCGTAGGAGCCGAAGAAGCGCAAGATCGTGACCGGGAAGCCGTAGGCGTCCTGGTAGGCCAGACCGAGATGCTCGTCGAAGAGCTTGGAAACCGCGTAGGCCCAGCGCGGCGAGGAGGACGAGCCGATGACCGAGTCGCTGCCGTCCTCGCCGAACGGGATCGCCGGATTGCGCCCGTAGACGTCGGAGGTCGAGGCGAGGACGCACTTGCATTGCAGGCGGCGCGCGAGGTCGAGCACCACCTCGGTGCCGCGATAGTTGATCTTGAGCGTATCGATCGCCTTCCCGTAGCGCGGGATCTTGAACGCCGCGAGGTGCACGATGCAGTCGAAGCTGCCGTCGATGCCTTCGAAAGCGTCGGTGCGCGTGACGTCGCGCTGCAGGAAGCGCAGACGCGGCTCGTCGAGCATCGAACCGAGGTTATCGCGGCGGCCCATGGACAGGTCGTCGAGAGCGACGATCTCATGGCCGTCGGCGAGGGTGCGTTCGAGGAGGTTGGATCCGAGGAAGCCGGCGGCGCCGGTGACCAGGAATCTGCGGGTCGCGGGTGGGTGCATCTTTTCAAGTATATTGACTATTTTCTGCCCCGCGACGCGAGTGCGATCACAATTGACTCCTACTACCGCCCTGCAGGCAGCGTGGGACGCGTTCGTGCTCGCGCACCCGCGGGCGACGCTCTATCACAGCTGGCGCTGGAGCGAATTCGCGGGCGCGGTCTTCGGATTCCGCGTGCACCGGTTGACGGTGGCTGACGCCGCCGGCGGGATCGCCGGTCTGCTTCCGCTCGTGGAGCAGCGCAGCCGCGTATCGGGCAACCGCCTGGTGTCGCTGCCCTACTTCAATTATGGCGGCGCGCTCGGCACATCGGAGCAGCAGGAGCGCGAGTTGATGGAGCGGGCCTGCGAGCTCGCCCGCGCGCGCCGGATCGCACAGCTCGAGCTGCGCGACGCGATCCCGCGGCCCGGATTGCCGGTGCGCAGCGACAAAGCGAGCGTGGAGCTCGTGTTGCCATCGAGCGCCGAGGAACTGTCCCGTTCGCTGGATGCCAAGCTGCGCTCGCAGGTCCGGCGCGCGGACCGCGAGGCGCCGGAGGTGACGGTCGGCGGTGCCGAGCTGGTGGAAGCGTTCTATGCGGTGTTCTCGGCGAACATGCGCGACCTCGGGACGCCGGTCTATCCGCGCCGCTTCTTCGTCGAACTGGTGCGGCAGTTCGCAGCGGATTGCGGCATCGTGCTGGTGCGCCTGCGCGGGCGCCCGGCGGCGGCGGCGCTGCTCACGCATTTCCGCGACCGCACCGAGATTCCGTGGGCGGCAAGCCTGCGCGAGCATCGCGCCACCTCGGTGAACATGCGGCTCTACTGGGAATGCCTGGCGCACGCCATCGGCCGCGGCAGCCGCGTGTTCGATTTCGGCCGCAGCACCCTGGATTCCGGGACCTACCGCTTCAAGCTGCAATGGGGCGGCCGGCCAAGGACCCTGCACTGGGTCTATCCGCTCGCCGCCTCGGCGCCGCCGGCGGGTCATGGCCGCCTCGCGGAGGTAGCGCGCCGGGTCTGGTCGAGACTGCCGCTGCCGATCGCGAACCGGCTCGGGCCCTGGATCAGCCCCGGCCTTCCCTGGTAGCAGAATAGGCGACCATGAACGTCCGCACGCGATTCGCCCCCAGTCCCACCGGCCTGCTGCACATCGGCGGCGTGCGTACCGCGCTCTTCTGCTGGCTGTATGCAAGGAAGCATGGCGGCGTCTTCATCCTGCGTATCGAAGACACCGATCGCGAGCGCTCCACGCCGGAAGCGGTGCAGGTGATCCTGGACGGCATGGAGTGGCTTGGCCTGCGCGCCGACGAGGGGCCCTTCTATCAGACCCGGCGCTATCCGCGGTACCGCGAGGTCATCCAGCAGTGGCTCGCGGAGGGCAAGGCCTACCGCTGCTATTGCACGAAGGAGGAGCTGGAGCAGATGCGGAACGACCAGCTCGCCAGCAAGGAGAAGCCGCGCTATGACGGCCGCTGCCGGCACCGGCGCGAGCCGCGCGCTGGGGTCACGCCGGTGGCGCGCTTCAAAAACCCGGTCGAGGGCGCGGTGGTCGTGGAAGACGCGGTGCACGGCAAGGTCGTGTTCCAGAATGCCGAACTCGATGACCTGATCATCGAGCGCTCGGACGGCAACCCGACCTACAACTTCTGCGTGGTCGTCGACGATTACGACATGAGGATCACGCACGTGATCCGCGGCGATGACCACCTGAACAACACGCCGCGGCAGATGAACATGCTGCGCGCGATGGGCGTCGAGCCGCCGGTCTATGCGCACCTGCCGATGATCCTCGGGCCCGACGGCACCAAGCTCTCGAAGCGCCACGGCGCGGTCTCGGTGCTGCACTACCGGGAGGAGGGCTACCTGCCGGAGGCGCTCCTCAATTACCTGGCGCGCCTTGGCTGGTCGCATGGCGACCAGGAGATCTTCACGCTCGAGGAGATGACGGCGCTCTTCGACATCGCGGACGTGAACAAGTCGGCTTCCGCGATCAACCCGGACAAGCTCGCCTGGATCAGCCAGCAGCACCTGATGAAGCTGCCGCCCTCGCGCATCGCGAGCGAGCTGCGCTGGCAGCTCGAACGGCTGGGACTGGACCCATCACAGGGCCCGGCACTCGAGCCGATCGTGGAAGCGCAACGCGAACGCTCGAAGACGCTGCGCGAGATGGCAGCCGCCAGCGTGTTCTTCTTCCGCGAGCCGGAGTCCTACGAGGAGAAGGCTGCCCGCAAGAACCTGACGCCCGAGTCGAAGCCCCTCCTGCTGCAGGCGCGTGCCACGCTTGCGGCGCTCGCGGACTGGAGTCCTGCCTCGATCCATGCGCTGGTGGAGACCCTGGCGAGCTCAGCCCAGGTCGGGCTCGGCAAGGTCGCCCAGCCCATTCGCGTGGCAGTCTGCGGCGGCCCGGTCAGCCCGCCGATCGACCAGACCCTGGCAATCCTGGGCCGAGAAGCGGTGCTACGGCGCCTGGATCGGGCATTGGCAGCCATTTCCTGAGGTGTCGGGAAACTGAACAGTCGCCTTCCATCGTCGCCAATCCTGGTTTCGTAACTCTATGAATAACAGGCGAAATCTGCGATTGGCACAGGGTGTGCATTGCAATGGTCGAAACCGCCATGGATGCGCGCCGGGTGCGCGTAAGGACTGTGTGATGATGATCCGCAAAGCCGCCGTTGCCGCCGCCCTCGCGCTCTCCGCGTCGGCCGCCAACGCCACCTTCGTGACGATCGACAACCTGAATCCGACCGAAACGACGGTCGGTGTGGTCGGGAACAACAATTTCCTCGCGCAGCTCGCGGCCCAGGGGGTCACGAACTACACGCTGGGCGTCGCGCTCGGCGCGGGCGCCGACGGCTGGGTGGACTTCTACTACTACGGGAAGGAAGCGGGTTACCGGAACATCTTCCTGGGCGACGGCGGAGACTTGAGCTACAACACCGGATTCACGCCGTCGTTCCAGAACTATTTCGGCAGCCCGGTCTCGATCGGCAGCATGGAAGTCTTCGCAGGCACCGTGCTCGACTTCCGCTTCTGCGCCTACAGCAGCAACACGACCCTGGTGGGGTGCCTCAGCAACGCTCAGAACGATGCGCGCGGCATCAACTCCTTCCAGTCGATCGCCTTCAACGTCAGCAACTGGGACACCTGGATCTTCTGGGATGACTCCGGCGCGGGCCCGGACGACAACCACGACGATATGCTGATCCGCGCGATCTTCCGTCCGCGCTCCGTGTCGGAGCCCGGCACGCTGGCGCTGCTTGGCCTCGGCCTGGTCGGTCTCGGCTTCGCGAGGCGCCTGCGCCGCTGATCGATGCTCGCACCGCGGCGACCTGATTCGAGCAGCGCCCCAGTGGCGCTGCTCGTGTTTTGGGATCCCGTCAAGCATGACATACTGATTTCACCGTGGAGGGGAGGGCCCGGCAATGGACAACCTCTGGAGGTGGGCAAGGCGACTGGCGCTCGCCGGGGCGCTGGCGCTCGGGCTGCTGTCGGTCGTGGAGTGGGTGGTGCAGTCGGTCGGCGGGTCGCTGATCGGCCGCGCCTACGCCTCGGGCCGCCTGCTCGAGTTCGGTGCCATCGTGATGGTGTTCGCGATCGGCCTGCTGTTGCGCGAGATCGCGGCCGAGCTGCGCAAGGGTCGCGCCTGAGGCGATGAGCGCGGGCACGACCGGTCTCGAGCCGATCGGCGTCGCCGTCGTCGGCGTGGGCGGCTGGGGCAAGAACCTGGCGCGTAACTTCGCCGAGATCGCCCAGGCGCACCTCAAATACGTCTGTGACCTCGACGAAAAGCGCAGACTCGACTTCGCTTCGCGCTATCCGCGGGTCCAGCCCGTCGCCGACGTGGACAGGGTGCTGCGCGATCCGGAAGTGCGCGCGGTCGTGGTCGCCACCACCGCCCCGCGGCACTACGAGCTCGCGAAAGCGGCGCTCGAGGCGGGCAAGGACGTGTTCGTCGAAAAGCCGCTCGCGCTCAGCAGCGCGCATGCGCGCGAGCTGATCGGCCTGGCCGAGTCGCGCGGACGGATCCTGATGGTCGGGCACCTGCTCGAGTACCACCCGGTCGTGATCCGGCTGAAGGACATGGTCGCGAAGGAAGAGCTCGGCAGGCTGCACTACGTCTATGCGCAACGGCTGAATCTCGGCACCGTGCGCGGCGACGAGAATGCCATGTGGAATTTCGCGCCGCACGACATCTCCTCGATTCTCTACGTGCTCGGCCGCGAGCCCACCGACGTGGCGGCGCGCGGCCAGTGCTACCTGCAGAAGGGCATCGAGGACATCGTGTTCCTGACGCTCAACTTCGGCGACGAGATGCTGGCGCACATCCACGTGAGCTGGCTGGACCCGCACAAGATCCGGCGCCTGACTTTCGTCGGCAACCGCAAGATGGCGGTGTTCGACGATCTCGAACCCACCGAGAAGCTCAAGGTCTACGACAAGGGCGCGCAGCTGAACCCGGACTACGGCTCCTTCGCCGAGTATGTCAGCCTGCGCTTCGGCGACATCACGATGCCCTACATCAAGATGAGCGAGCCGCTCCGGATCGAGTGCCTGCATTTCCTCGACTGCATCCGCGAGCGCAAGGCGCCGATCAGCGACGGCTACGACGGGCTGCGCGTGGTGCAGGTGCTGGAGGCAGCCCAGGAATCCCTGCGGCAGAACGGCCGGCCGGTGCGGCTGGACCAGGAAATGCGCCGCTTCGGCAAGCCGGTCATTTGACACCCGGGAGCCCGACCCGGAGAATGCCGCCCCGCTGCGTGGGGCCATAGCTCAGCTGGGAGAGCGCTTGCATGGCATGCAAGAGGTCGGCGGTTCGATCCCGCCTGGCTCCACCAACATTCCCGGGTCCCCATCGTCTAGAGGCCTAGGACACCGCCCTTTCACGGCGGCAACCGGGGTTCGAATCCCCGTGGGGACGCCATA
>Ga0187893_10009472_pt1 | contig 14953 bp, 15 predicted proteins | sample MA1701074metaG_FD_139574 | JGI IMG/M metagenome (GOLD analysis project Ga0187893, IMG submission 139574) | White microbial mat communities from a basaltic lava cave in the Kipuka Kanohina Cave System on the Island of Hawaii, USA - MA170107-4 metaG ...
TCGAGTTGCTGGACGACGCGCAGTGTTTCAGCAGTCAGTAGGTCGAGCAGAAGGATGGCATCACGCAGCTCTTTCACCTGCACATAGAGGAGTGGGGGAGTGGCGCGAAGTCGCAGATGCACGGCCACGTGAACGAGGCCGCCTTCTACATCCTCGACGGCGAGGGGTACGAGATCCACGACGGCGTCCGCTATGACTGGAAGGCGGGCGACATCGCGATCGTGCACAACAACTGCGTGCACCAGCATTTCAACGGGAGCAGCACCAAGCCGGCGCGCGCGCTCGTGCTCAAGACGAAGCCGATGTTCATGTTCATGAACATGCTCTTCCAGAAGACGGTGGAGCCGCGGCCCACCGAGCCCGCGCCCGGCGGCAGGGGGTTCGAGGCGCGCGAAGACGAGGAGAATCTCAACCACGACGATTAACTATCGTTCACACTGCTGCGAAGCGAGAAGCGTGAACACGGGAGATGGGTATGGCCTGGAGCGAATCGAAAGCGTGGCGGCAGGGAAGCACGAACAAGAAGTTCTACCAGGCGCTCCTCGACGATGCCGCCGAGGCGCCGGTGAGGAATGCGAAGCGGAAGAAGGTGATTCATCCCGAGGAGATGCCGTGGGAGATGTCGCCGCAAGGCATCCTCAAGCATCTGATCAACGAGGCGATGAACACGCGCATGGAAACGGTCGACGCCTACATGCAGATCATTCCGCCGGGCAGCCGCTCCGGGAAGCACCGCCACCTCGCCGAGGAGTGTCTCTACGTCCTCGAGGGGCGCGGCTACGACCTGCACCAGGACTGCGACGTCGAGATCACCGACACGTATCACTGGAAGCCGCAGGACGAGGTGAAGCGCTTCGAGTGGGAGGCGGGCGACGTGATCTACGTGCCGCCGAACACGATCCATCAGCACTTCAACGCGAGTCCCGACAAGCCGGTGCGGCTCATCTCGGTGATCAATCGAATTTTCAAGGCGTCCGGACTGAACGATCTCGAGCAGGTCGAGACCGCGCCCGAGTACGAGTCAGGCGCGGAGCTGAACGCGGAGATCGTCGAGAACTATTTGCGGGGACCCATTCCGGCAAAGGCGTGAAGGTCGAACGGCGCGGCTTCAATCGTGCGCTTCTGGCGCTCATCGGGGCGCCGGCGGCGTCGTGTGCGCGATCGGAGCCCGCCTCGTCTTCCCTTCACGGCGAGCTGTACTCGCTGGAAGGGGCGGACCGGGCGAGCCGCCTGCTCGCCGGCGCGACGCAGGAGGGCGTCGTGTCGATCTACACGTCGCTCAACACGCAGGACTCGGGTCCCCTGACCGCCGCGTTCGAGAAGAGGTACGGCATCAGGACCGAGCTCTGGCGCTCCAGCAGCGAGCGGGTCATTCAGCGGGCGGTATCGGAGGCGCGCGCGCGGCGGTTCGCCGCCGACGTGTTCGAGACCAACGGTCCCGAGATGGAGGCGCTCTACCGGGAAGGGCTGCTCCAGGAGTTCCGGAGCCCGCACTTCGCCGACCTGCCGGAGGCCGCATTTCCCAGGCATCGACACTACGTGGCCGACCGGTTCAACTTCTTCACCATCGGCTACAACACGGATCTGGTGCCGCCCGAGGAGGTGCCCGGCTCCTACGACGACCTTCTCCACCCGCGGTTTGTCGGCCGCATCGGCCTCGAGGCGTCCGACTGGGGCTGGTTCGGCGCCATGGTGCGGCACATGGGCGAGGCGCAGGGGCTCGCCTACTTCCGCCGGCTGGCGGCGGCCCGGCCGCAGGTGCGCAGCGGCCACACACTGCTCGGACAGCTGCTCGCGTCCGGCGAGCTCCCGCTCGTCGCCAATCTCTACAATCACAACGTCGAGCGCGTCGTGGTCCAGGGCGCGCCGGTTCGCTGGAAAGCGCTCGCGCCGACCTTCGCCCAGCCGAACGCGATCGGGCTGGCGGGCCGGGCGCCGCACCCCCACGCGGCGGTGCTGTTCGCGGACTTCGTGCTGTCGCGCGAGGGGCAGGAGATCCTGAAGCAGCGCAATCGCGTGCCGGCGAGCCGCGCGGTCGACTCGCACCTCAACGACTTTCCATTCGAGATCATCGATCCGACGATCGTCCTCGACGAGGACGAGAAATGGTCGAAACTCTGGTCGGATCTGTTCCTGCGCGGCCAGGCCGTGCCACGGGAGAGCGATGGGTAAGGAGTCTCATTTCACGAGCAAGAAGCCGCGCATGTTCGTGCGCGGCGTCGAAGGCGACTACGGGCTGAAGCACGAGCTGGCGCGGCTGCGGGCCCAGCCACGGGTGATCCGCGGCCGCGAGCTCACGTTCAACGACGGCCCGCAGACGTTCAGCCGGCACTACGTGGAGCCGGTCGACGGCGTCACGCAGACGCTGCACATCCATCTCGAGGAGTACGCGCCAGGCGGGCACAACCAGAAGCACGGGCACGTGAACGAGGCCGCCTTCTACATCCTCGACGGCGTCGGCTACGAGATTCACGACGGCATCCGCTACGACTGGAAGGCGGGCGACGTCGTCGTGGTCCACAACAACTGCGTGCACCAGCACTTCAACGCGAGCGACACCAGGCCCGCGCGCGCGCTCGTGCTCAAGACGAAGCCGATGTTCATATTCATGAACATGCTGTTCCAGAAGACCGTGGAACCGCGCCCGACGAGCGCGGTGCCGGGTCAGGAGAACTTCCACGCACGAGACGAAGAAGAGCATTACAACCATGAGGAGTGAAACGGGCCTCGTGTCGGAGGAGTTCGCGCAGAAGTTTGCTGCCGAACGGGAGACCGCCTACACGCGGTGGGTGCGCGCGGAGGGGCTCGACATCCTCAGTTCCTTTTACGTGCCGAACCTCCACACCGTCGAGCTCAAACCGTGGGTACGCCGCGGAGGGCGTGGCGTGTTTCTCAACCACGACGCCTCGCGCAGCTCGAACGACTGCTACGTCTGCGAGATCCCGCCCGGCAGCGAGATGAACCCCCAGCGTCAGCTCTTCGAGGAGATGATCTACGTGCTCGACGGCCGCGGGTCGACCGTCGTCTGGAACGACGCCGGCAAACGGATCGCGTTCGAGTGGAAGGCGGGCGCCATGTTCGCCATCCCGCTCAACACCTGGCACCAGCACTTCAACGGTTCGGGCGTCGCGCCGGCACGCTACGTGGCCGTGACCAACGCGCCGGTGATCATCAACGCCTTCGGCGATGTGACCTTCGTCTTCAACACGAAATACGACTTCACCGATCGGTTCAATGGCGAGCCCGACTACTTCTCGGGCACAGGCGAGCAACTCGGATTGCTCTTCGATACCAACTTCGTGGCCGACGCGGTGAATCTCCCGCTCATGGCCGCCCGCGAGCGAGGCGCCGGCGGCGGGCATACGCGTTTCAGCATGGCCCGCGGCCACATGAACAGCCACATCTCGCAGTTCCCGGTCGGCACCTACAAGAAGGCGCACGCACACGGACCCGGCGCGCACGTCATCATCATGAGCGGGGAAGGCTACACGCTGATGTGGCCGGAAGGAGGCGAGCCGCAGACATACGAATGGCGCGAGGGATCGATGATCGTGCCGCCGAACATGTGGTATCACCAGCATTTCAATACGGGCACGACCCCGGCGCGGTATCTGGCCTTCAAGGCCGAGGGGGTGTCGATCCGGAACGCGCAGGGGGTGCCGAAAGCGTGGATTTCCAGGCGGCTCGGCGGCGACCAAATCGACTATGTTGACGAGGCGCCCAGGATCCGCGACTGGTTTCGAGAGGCGCTCGCCCGGCGGGGCCTGGAGCCTCGGATGGAAAAGGCGTACGAGACCGAGCGGGCCGAGCTGCAACCGAGTACGTAGTGTCCGGCTTCAGCCGGACGAGAGGCACGGCATGAGATTGTTCCTTCTAGCGTTCGCGCTCATCGCCGCCGCGTGCGGTTCGTCCGGTCCGGCCAACACCACCGGCGGCGTGACCGTCGCCGACCTGGCTACGTATGAGGGTCCCGATCGCTTGGAGCGCCTGATCGCGGGTGCGAAGCGCGAGGGCGAGCTGACGCTCTACACGTCGGCGCAGACCAGCGACCTCGGTCCGGTCGTCGAGGCCTACGAGAAGAAGTACGGCATCCGCGCCACCATCTGGCGCGCCGGTTCCGAGGCGGTGCTCAACCGCGCGCTCGCGGAAGCGCGCGCCGGTCGCAACACCGTCGACGTGGTCGAGACCAACGGCCCCGAAATGGAATCGCTCAGCCGCGAGCAGATCCTCCAGGCCATCAAGAGCCCGCACCAGGCGGATTTGATCGAGCCAGCCATCCGTCCGCACGGCGAGTGGGTGGGCACCCGCCTCAACGTCTTCGTGCAGGCATACAACACGAAGATGGTGAAGAAGGAGGAGCTGCCAAAGAATTGGGAGGACCTCGCGCATCCACGCTGGAAGGGAAGGCTTGGCATCGAGGCCGAGGACTCCGACTGGCTCGCCGGCATCTACGGCGCGATTGGCCATGAACGCGGCGACACGGTGTTCCGACAGATCGTGTCGACGAACGGCATGTCTGTCCGCAAGGGACACACCCTCCTCACGCAGCTCGTCGTGTCTGGCGAGGTGCCGCTGGCGCTGACCGTCTACAACTACAAGGCGGAGCAGTTCCGGCGTGAGGGGGCCCCGATCAACTGGTTCACGATCGGAAACGCCATCGCACGGCCGAATGGCGTCGGCGTGGCGAAGAACGCCCCGCATCCGCACGCCGCGGTGCTGTATTACGACTTCGAGCTGAGCCCCGAGGGGCAAGCCATCATCGCGCAGCGCGAATTCGTGCCGACGAGTCGGAAGATCGACACGCCGCTCAACAAGGTGCCGATGACCTTCGTCGACGCGCGCGTCTCGATCGACGAGTACGACAAGTGGAAGAACTTGTACTCCGACCTCTTCGGCGGGCGGCGATGAACCACGAAGGCCACGCAGTTCACGACAGCCATGTTCTTTCGTGGTCTTCGGGTGCTTCGTGGTGGATCGTCGTGCTCGTCACGGCGGCGTGCGGCGGGGGCGCCGCGCCCGAGCAGACATCCGCAGCGACGACGTACCAGGGTCTTGATCGCCTCGCCAAGATAGCCGCCGCCGCGCGCCAGGAGGGCTCGCTCACCATCTACACGACCATTGCCGAGAAGGACATGCCGACGCTGGTCGGTCCCTTCGAGACGAAGTACGGCGTCACGGTCAACGTCTGGCGCGCGGGCACCGACAGGGTCCTGCAACGGACGATCGCCGAGGCCGCGGCCGGTCGTCACGATGTCGACGTCGTCCATTTCGGGTCGCCGGAAATGGAGGCGCTCGCGCGCGAGCAGGTGCTCGCGCCGGTCGACTCGCCCGTGCACGCCAACCTCCAACCCGGCTCCGTCCCGGTGCACAAGCGGTGGGCGGCAACGCTGCTCTCCGTCTGGGTGCAGGCGTACAACACGAAGCTGCTGCGCCGCGAGGAGCTGCCGACAACCTACGCCGACCTGCTCGACCCGAGGTGGAAAGGCAAGCTCGGCATCGAGGCGAAGGACCAGGACTGGTTCTCGTCGGTCGTCGACGTCATGGGCGGCGGCGCGACGGGCATCGACTACTTCCGGCAGCTGGGGGCGACCAACGGCGTCTCGGTGCGGCTTGGCCACACGCTGCTCAACAACCTCGTGATCTCTGGCGAGGTACCGCTCGCACTGACTGTCTACAACTACATGCCCGAGCAGGCCAAAAAGAAAGGCGCGCCGATCGATTGGTTCGCCATCGAGCCGGCCATCGCCCGCTCCAACGCGGTCGGCGTCGCGTCGCGCGCCCCGCACCCGAACGCGGCGCTGCTCTTCTACGAATACCTGCTCGGCGAGGAGGCGCAGCAGTACTTCGTGAGCATGGACTACGTACCGAGCAACACGAAGGTCGCCTCGCCGCTCCAGGGCGTGAAGATTCTCCAGACGGATCCCGTCCGCGCCCTCGACGAGATCGACAAGTGGACCGGCTTGTTCAACGAGACGTTGTTGAAACGGAGTCGATGAGGCCTGCGCGAACTGTTTCTTAGTAAGGAACAGGAATCAGACGATCCCCGCTGCGCATGTCCTCTTCCAGCAGGCGCAGCAGCGCCTGCGACACGGGACCCGGCCTGCCATCGCCGATGGGATCGGCATCCCATCGGACGACGGGCGCCACCTTGACGGAGCTGCCGAGCAGCATCATCTCGCGCGACGCGCGCGCCTCCGCCATCGTGATGTCGCACACCTCGATGCCCGTGATCAGGCGCTCGTCGACCAGCGCCTGCGCCAGCTCCAGCAGCCGCAGCGACGTGCAGCCGGCCAGGATGTTGTCGAACTTCGGGTGGACGAGCGCCCCGTCGCGGCTCACGAACGCCACGTTCATGTTGGAGCTCTCGCCGACGTACCCATCGGCGTCGATGAACACGCCGTTGTCGAACCCCGCCTCCTTCGCCTCCATTTGCATCAGGACGTTGGGCAGATAGTTCGTCGCCTTCGTGACGGCGTAGAGCGGCGCCTTGATCGGGTACGTGGTGGTCATCACCTTCAGGCCGTCGGTGTACCAGCGGTCCGGGTACGTGAGGCCGTCGAACACCATGACGAAGAACCCCGGCTCGGCTCCCTTGGCAGGCGTGAGGTCCAGGCTGCCCGGCCCGGACGAGAGCCAGTAGCGAATCGATCCCTCACGCCGCCCGCTCGCGGCCGTTGTCTTGATGATGACGTCGCGCATCTCGCCCCGCGAGGCGGGGAGTGTCAGCTTCGACCGTTCGGCCGACCGGAGGAACCGATCCAGGTGCGCCTCGAGGTCGTAGAGCTTGCCGCTGACGAGGGCCGCGGTGTCGAAGATCCCGTGGCCACGGTGCACCATGTGATCGTCGAACGGCAGCACCATGAGCGCCGGATCGGTCACGACCCCGCCCAGCTGACTGGAGTAAAACGCGCGGTACGTGACCGGCAGCTGCGCCCGCAGCGCGTGCAGCTGCGCCACGACCTCATCGGCTGTGAGGATCTGGAGGGTGCTGGAGACCGTCATGTCTGCGACTGTAGCACGGCTCCCGCAACGGAGCGGGTCACGCGGACAACCAAGTGGCCCGCGGAGGACTATTCCCAGGCCCGGTTGTCGACGGTGTTCTCGAAGGTCGCGCCCGGGACCGTCATGTTCCACTTGACCGTCCACCGGTAGGTGTCGTCCCACCGCTCGCGCGTGTAGGGGACCGGCGGCGCGTGCAGCAGGCGCCACGTGTGGAAGTCCTTCGCCTCGAGCCGCCCGCCCGTCTCCGCGATGAAGTAGTGGACGAACGGCGTCGGGTCCTGCTCGATGACCTCGACCGCCCGCGCCTGCGCCCGGAACATCGCCGCCAGCGTCTTCCCGTCGACGTCGTCGGACGCGGCCTCTGCGCGCGTCGAGTGCGACTCGATGAGAATCCGCAGTCCTTCCTTCTGCGCGACGCTGATCCACGGCTCCATCAGGACGACGCCCTCACAGTCGCCGCGCTTCAGCGCCTCGATGCGTTTCGGCATCGAGCCAAGGTGCACCGTCCTGACGTGTTCGGGCTCGAGAAAGCCCTCGAGCATCTTCAGCATCGTGAAGTGCGACCCGTTGTTCGGCGTCACCGAGATCGGCTTGTCCTTGAGCATCTCGGGCTCGTAGATCTTCGAGTCCTTGCGGACGACGATCGCGAATTTCGACATGGAGGCGCCGAGGGCGACAATCTTGCGGTGGCGGAGGCCCTGTGCGTCCGCTTCGACCGCGCGCTTCATGATCCCCCACTCGCACATGCGGTACTGGTCGATGCCGCCCTCGTTGTAGACCGAGTCGAGCGGCCGGTCGAAGATCGTCTCGAACTTCACCGTATGCGAGGTCGTGACCTGCGCCATCCCGGGAGTCGTCACCCACTCGATGTCGAGCCCTTCGTCGTTGAAGAATCCCTTGTCGCGGGCGACCAGCACCGGCAGGTCGTGCACGGCATTCATGACCGCGACTTTGAACGTCTTCTTCGTATCCTGCACTGCGGTGGTCATGGTCTTCCTCTCCCGGTCAAATAGGCTAAAGGCGGACGCCACGAAGATCAAGGGTATGATTCGGCGTCGGAGGACTCATAGATGGCCCGTCTTGTCATCATCATGCTCGCCGCGCTGCTGGCGTCCACGGCGGCGGCGCAGCAGGGACAGAAGCCGCCCGTTCGCGAGATCACGCAGGTCACCGGCGACCTCTATCGCGCCCGCAACAACAACCATTACACGGCGTTCTACGTGACGCCAGGCGGCATCATCCTCGCCGACCCGATCAACGCTGATTTCGGCACCTGGCTGAAGGCGGAGCTGGCGAAACGCTTCCCGAACGCGCCCGTCCGCTACGTGATCTACAGCCATCACCACCAAGACCATGCGTCCGGCGCCGCAGTCTTCAACGACACCGCCGAAGTCGTCGGTCAGGAGAACTTCGGAGCCGCCGTCACGGCGGCGGCGCCGCGGGACGCGCGCTACGCCGAGGTGATGCTGCCCGAGTCGACTTATCGCGACCGGCGGACGATCACGCTTGGCGGCCGGCGCGTCGACCTGATGCACCCGGGCCGCATGGGCCACGCGCCCGACTTCACGGTCCTCTACTTCCCGGCCGAGCGCGCGGTCTTTGTCGTCGATTACGTGGCGGTGCGGACCGTCCCCGGCTCGAACACGCTCCAGAACGGCGCGCCGATTGCCGAGTATGTCAACGCCATTCGCGCCGTCGAAGCGCTCGATGTCGACATTGTCGCAACCGGCCACGGCCCGAACGGCAAGAAGAGCGATCTGGCCGACCACCGGCAATACTTCGAGCGCCTCGCCGAGCGTGTGACGGCGGGCATCAAGGCCGGCCGGTCGCTCGAGGCGCTCCAGAAGGCTCAGATCATGAGCGAGTACAAGGACTGGATCGAGTACGACGAGGACAACGACATCAATATCGCGAACGCCTACAAGACTCTGAGCCGGTGAAAGGGGCCAGAATCCTCGCCAGCTGCATGAGCCCTCCTGGGTTGTCAGTGAGGGATAGATAGACTGACAAAAAAAGGCGCAAGGCCCCATGCCCAACGCCCATGGCCTTTCCCCTTGATCCGCCCATCGAGCCGATGCTGGCGAAGCTCGCCGGCCAGCTGCCCGCAGGCCCCTTCCTCTACGAACCGAAATGGGACGGGTTCCGGGCGATGGTCTTTCGCGGCGGCAAGGGTGACGTCTACATCCAGAGCCGCGATCTGCGTCCGCTCGACCGTTATTTTCCAGAGCTCCACGCGGCGCTGCTCGCCGCGCTGCCCGATCGGTGCGTAGTCGACGGCGAGATCGTGATCGTCTCGGAGGGAGGACTTGATTTCGACGCGCTGCAGATGCGGCTGCATCCGGCTGCGTCGCGTGTGGCGAAGCTGGCGGCAGAGACCCCGTCGTCGTTCGTCGCGTTCGATCTGCTTGCGGCGGCTGGAAAGGACATCCGATCGACGCGGCAGGACGCGCGTCGCGAGCGGCTCGAGGATCTGCTCGCGGGCGTGAAGCCGCCCCTGCATCTGACGCCGATGACGCGCGAGCTGACGGTGGCGACAGACTGGCTGACGCGCTTCGAGGCGCTGGTCTCGACGGCGTCATTGCAAAGCCTGCGGACGGCGTGTATCAGCCCGGCAAGCGCGCGATGATCAAGGTGAAGCACGCGCGCACCGCCGACTGCGTGGTGGCCGGCTTCCGGTGGCACAAGAACGGGAAAGACCAGCGCGTCGGCTCGCTCCTGCTCGGGCTCTATGACACGAAGGGCATGCTGCAGCACGTCGGCGTGACGTCCGCGTTCTCGATGGCGGCGCGCGCGGCACTGGTGACGGAGCTGGCGCCACTACGGAGGAATGCGATGACGGATCACCCGTGGCGCGAGTGGGCGCAGGCAAGCGGCGAGATGTCGCGGATGCCTGGCGCGCAGAGCCGCTGGAGCGCGGGGAAGGACCTGTCATGGGAGCCGCTCCGGCCGGAGCGCGTGTGCGAGGTGAAGTACGACCACATGCAGGGCGATCGGTTCCGCCACGCGGCGGTGTTCCGGCGCTGGCGTCCCGACAAGCCTCCGGAGGAGTGCACCTACGATCAGCTCGAGGTCGTCACGCCGTATGAGCTGAAGAAGATCTTCGGCGCTGCGCGCTCGCGGCGTACGTAGTGTCCGGCTTCCCACCCGGACCTGGCGTCGTGGAGGGCGCTCACGAGGGGTGCGCATCGGTCCTACTCAGCGCCGACGCAATTGCGGCGTTCCTGACCTGGCTGGCTGTCGACCGGGCATGCGGACGTGAGCACGTGCGGGCCGATCGATCGACTCTGAGCGGCGTTCGCTGCGACCACTTCGCGAGTAACCGCGTGGGCCGGACGTACCGTGTTTCAGTCAACTCACGACGGGTCCTTCACTTGAGGCCTTTGTGTCGGCCGGTCCCGTCGGTGGTTGGCTGCGAACGGGCCGCACATATGCGCGGCCGATGCAGTCAACGCCGCCCGGTATCGCAGGCCACACGGAGTGCTAGACTGCTCCCCCCAAGGAGTTACGGTGCGCAGCATCGCCACAGGAGGATCGTCCTTGGCTGCGAACGTCCGCGGGGCCGTCTACTCCATAAGTAGTTGAACGAAACCGCTGATCGCGGTAGCTCTCCGATTTCTTCGCGACGCACTATCTGAAGTCCTCGACAGACACAATCCCTCCATCGATGGTCCTGCGCGCAGCGCTCAGGCCTTCGCGAAAAGGAGGTGTGTCATGACGGAGTTGCGGAGACGGATGGAAGACGCCATGGTGGCCCGCGGGTTCGCCAGCCGCACGCGATCCTCGTATCTGTGGGCGGTGAGAAGCCTCGCTCGGTTCTATCACCGGCCACCTGATGAGATTTCCGACGAGGAGGTTCAAGCGTTTCTGGTTCACCTGCTGCGTGAGCGGCAGCTCTCCTCCAGTACATGCAACGTCGTGGTGCATGGGTTGCGGTTCTTCTATCACGCCACGCTGAAGCGCCATCCGACGACCTTCGACATTCCGTTGTCGCGGCATCACAGCAAACTGCCTGTGATTTTGAGCCGCGAGGAAGTGGCGCGCGTGATCGCGCACGCGCCGAATCCGAAATATCGCGCGATCCTGCTGACGGCCTACGCCGCGGGCTTACGACTGAACGAAGTCCTGCATCTCCGCGTTGCCGATATCGACTCGGCCCGGATGACGATTCGGGTGGAACAGGGGAAAGGCGGCAAGGACCGCTACACGGTGCTCTCGCCGCACCTGCTCGCCGAGCTCCGCTTGTACTGGACGCACACACGCCCGCACACGTGGCTCTTTCCTTCGCAGCGACGAGGCGAACCGCTGCATCCGACCGCAGTGCAACGGGCCTATCACACGGCCAAGCGTCGTGCCGGCGTCGCGAAACCGGGCGGGATTCACGGGCTGCGACACGCGTTTGCGACCCATCTGCTCGAAGGCGGCGTCGACCTGCACACGATTCAGCGCCTGCTCGGGCACGGCCACATCAGCACGACGACGCGGTACTTTCAACTGACGCGCCACACGGAGATCGGCGCTGACTCGCCGCTCGATCTCCTCGCGCGGTTCGCGCCGCCGCCGCGCTGATCGTGTGCGCCGTGCCGAGGGGCACGGCGGTCCCGGTCGCCCGTCCTCGTCTCGAACTCGCGGACATCGTCAGGACGTCCGGCAACGCGTATCGTCAGACGTATCGGCTCACGACAGTCCAGCATCGGGCGCTTCGCGCGATCGCGGCCTGCCGCACCGCCGTCCTCGGCGGCCATCGGGAGACGTGTGACCACTGCGGCGCGACGCGCATCACCTATAACTCCTGTCGTAATCGGCACTGTCCCAAGTGTCAGACCGCCGCGAAAGAGCGCTGGCTCGCCGCCCGCAAGGCCGACCTGCTGCCCATTCCGTATTTCCACGTCGTCTTCACGCTGCCACACGCGCTCAATGCCCTCGCCCAGGGCAATCCGCGCGTGATCTACACGCTCCTCTTCCGCGCGGCCGCCGAGACCCTCCTCACCTTTGGGCGGGATCCGCGCCATCTCGGCGGGACGATCGGGATCACCGCGATGCTGCACACGTGGGGGCAGACGCTCTCGCAGCACCTGCATGTGCACTGTCTGGTCACCGGTGGAGCGCTGGCCGCCGACGGCTCGCGGTGGATCACCGGTCGATCCTCGTTCTTGTGTCCCGTCCGGGCCTTGGCGACGGTCTTTCGCGCGAAATATCTCGCCGGCCTGCACCGGGCCTTCGACCGCGGCGCGCTCACCTTCGCGGGTGGCACCGCCGCGCTGGCCGATCGCCGCGCCTTCCGCGCCTTCCTCGGGCAGCTCCGGACCGTCGACTGGATCGTGAATGCGAAGCGGCCTTTCGCTGGCCCCGAGCAGGTCCTCGCCTACCTCGGTCGCTACACCCACCGCGTCGCGCTCTCCAATCATCGCCTCGTCGATCACCGTGACGGCCGTGTCCGATTCCGCTGGAAGGACTCCGCCGACCACGATCGCGTGCAGGTCATGACGCTCGAGGTCGACGAATTCCTGCGCCGCTTTCTTCTGCACGTGGTGCCGCGCGGCTTCATGCGCATTCGCCACTTCGGTCTGCTCGCGAATCGCGCGCGTCGAGACGCGCTGACTCGATGCCGGGACCTCCTCGACCAGCAACCCCCCGACGACGCCCAGCCAGAATCGGCCGCGATGCTGATGTGTCGCCTCACGGGCATCGACCTGGCACGCTGTCCGGTGTGCGGTGAGGGCCGGATGCAGATCACCGCGATTGTCGTGCGCGCGGCGCCAGTGGCGGATACCTCATGAGGTCCGTGCTTCCTTGCTATCCGACGGCGGACCACCGTGGACACGCGTCCGGTCGGCAGCGCTGTGCCGCTCGCCCTTCATGGCCACGACCTGCCTTGACGGTGCGCCCACCACGACCGGTCGCTGACCGATCCCTTACGAATGATCCGATGCCTCCCGGCCTTTACGCTCGCCCCCCTCGCTCGAAAGTCGCACCGGATCACACCCGAGCCACCTTACAATCCCCATAGCGTTGCAGCGGCGCAGCCACGCGGCTTCGTCCACCAGGGTTTATCCGCACTGAGCCCGGCGCTGGCGCTTCGAGCCGATCATCGTGGCAGTGCGGATGAAACCCTATTCGTTAGCCGGATCCAAACACGATGGAATCATCAGCCACACGGAGCGTTTTGATCCTGAGCGTGGCTGTCGGGGCGTCTTGCCTCGTGTCCAGTGGCTCGCCGGAGCTGCTGGCCCAAGAGCGCGCAACCGTTGCCACGTTCCGCGTGGTCAAGAGCTATCCGCACGATCCAGCGGCGTACACGCAGGGTTTGATCTATCTCGACGGGTTCCTGTTTGAGAGCACCGGTCGGTATGGGGAGTCAACCCTCCGCAGAGTCGGAGTCGAGTTGGAAACCGGGCGGATCATTCAGCAGCATCCTGTTCATCCCGCGTACTTTGCGGAAGGACTGGCGGAATGGAATGGCCAGCTCGTGCAGCTGACTTGGCGGTCGAATGTCGCGTTCGTCTACGACCTCGCGAGCTTCTCGCTTCGACGGACGCTGAAGTACACCGGTGAGGGTTGGGGCCTGACTCGAGATCAGAGCGTGTTCATTCTCAGCGACGGGACCGCCCAGCTCCGCTTTCTGCATCCCATTACGTTTCGTGAAATCAGACGCCTCACGGTCACCGATGGCGGTGTTCCGGTTCGCGACCTGAACGAGCTTGAATACATACGCGGCGAAGTGTACGCCAACGTCTGGCACACGGACCGAATCGCGAGAATCTCGCCGCAGACAGGGCGCGTCGTCGGATGGATCGACCTGCGCGGATTGATGGTGGCCGGATACCGGCTGGATCCTGAGGCCGTTCTGAACGGCATCGCGTATGATGCCGCGAGCAATCGTTTGTTCGTGACGGGAAAACTATGGCCTCGACTTTTCGAAATCGAGGTCGTCCCACGAAAATGAAGACCGGCTAACCAGCGTTGCAGCCGTCGGCGGCCGGTGCAATCATGAGCCGCCGCGGCTGAAACGCGAACGTTAGGCCGACGCGATCGTGACGACGATGTAGAGTACGGTCGTGCCAGAAATCTAGAGCTTCTTCGGAATCATCATCCGTATGTTTCCAGAGATCGGCGCACCGCATCATCGTCCGCATTTCCATGCTGTCTATCAGGAGTTCAAAGCCGTCTACGCGCTCGATCCTATCGAATGCATTGGCGGGTTGTTGCCGCGCACGCAGCAGCGTCTTGTCGAAGCGTGGGCCGAGATCCATCACGATGAACTGGTGAACGACTGGGCTCTCTTGCAATCTGGCCGTGCGCCGCTCAAGATTGAGCCATTACGGTAAGACGGAGACCGAGCATGGATCATGCGATTCACCGAGTTGAGCGCTTCGAAATCGTGGGGCCCTACACGCTCACGCTGGAGTTCGCCGACGGTACCCGGCAGCGAATCGATTTCCGACCTGTTCTCGAGGGCGAGGTCTTTGGGCCGCTGCAGAATCTACAGCTCTTCAATGCCGTCGAGCTGGATCCGACGTTCGGGACAATTCAGTGGCCGAATGGCGCAGATTTCGACCCAGAGACACTTCATGACTGGCCAAAGTACCGTGATGAATTCGTGGCGATGGCCAAGAGTTGGGCGGCGGCAGGCGACCAGCGGGCTAACACGCGAATGGAGCCGACGCGCCGGTGAACGCTGACGGCGCGCGGCTCATCGCGAACGTTGTGCCGACTCATGCCATCGCAACCGAGAAGCTCGGTTTCATTCAGGCTCGTGTGGAGGAAGACGTGATCGTCGTTCGCTTCAAGATGAAATGTAAGCCAGAGAAAGCCGAGCAGGCGCGAGCTGCCTTAGACCGTTATCCGGCTCCTTGCGCGAATTATGTACTCGTTGTGCGCGTGCGTCACGCGGCGGTCCTCAAGCCGACGGCCTCGAGGAGCGCGTCGAGGTCGGTGACGACGCGCTGATAGA
>Ga0187893_10009473_pt1 | contig 14952 bp, 17 predicted proteins | sample MA1701074metaG_FD_139574 | JGI IMG/M metagenome (GOLD analysis project Ga0187893, IMG submission 139574) | White microbial mat communities from a basaltic lava cave in the Kipuka Kanohina Cave System on the Island of Hawaii, USA - MA170107-4 metaG ...
CCTGGTTCCAACAGCCCGATGGCGCGCGAGATCGTGGCCCGCGGAGCGGCTTACGTGGACTACGACGCCGATGGCGACCTGGACATCGTCGTCACGACGAACAACGGTCCCGCCCAGCTCTGGCGCAATGACGGAGGCAACGGCAACCCCTGGATCCGCGTGAAGCTGGTCGGGTCGAAGAGCAACCGGGACGGCGTGGGGGCCCGCATCCGCGTGACCGCCGGGGGTCAGACGTCCCAGACGCTGGTCAAGACAGGGGCGAGCTACTGCTCCCAGTCGGAGCTGGTCGCCACCTTCGGGCTCAACGGCTCCCGATCGGCGGAGAAGGTCGAGGTGCTCTGGCCGAGCGGCACGACACAGCTAGTCCAGAATGCGGCGGCCGGGTCCGTCCTGGTGGTTCGCGAGGCCGAGGCGGCAGCGGCCGCACCCGTTGCGGCGCGCTCGCATCACTGAGACGGCTTGCGCAGGTGGTGGACGACGGCAGGCGGTATGTTCAGAAACACCGCCTCCCTGCGAAACTCGTACTTTTCGAGAAAGCCTCCGGTCACCCGCCCCACCCGCCTCAGCCGCTGTCTCTCACGCCGTCCCGTGGTCAGCGACTTCAGCTCGCGGATCAGCAGATACTCGAAGTAGCTGAGCAGCCCGCCCGGCACCAGCGCCGCCATCAACCCCTTGAGAATCTCCTTCACCTGCGGCGGGTCGAAGTTGTTGAGAGGAAGGCCTGAGACGATCGCGTCGTAGCGAGGCTCGGCGGGAATCGTCTGGACGCTCCGGTTGTGAACCTGCACCGAGCCGTTGCTCCCGAACTTGCCGGCGAGGTGGCGCGCGAATATCGGGTTGATCTCATAGATGTCCAGGCGGGATCCGGCCGGCAGGCTGCCCAGGATCTCCGCCGTCAGGGCCCCTGTGCCGGCGCCGGCCTCCAGCACCGACAGCGGTCGGTTCTGGGAGCGGATCATCGAGGTGATCGCCTTGGCGAGAAAGCGGGAGCTCGGAGCGATCGCTCCGGTGGTGAGGAAGTTCCTGCGCGCCTGGTCGAGAAAGAGCCGCCTGGCCGATGACACCCTGGGCATGCGTTAGAGCTCCAATGCCGGTGCGCCGGATTACACCAGAGCCCCGTAGAGAGTGTCAACAGGTGAATCGTTGAGCTGCTTCGCGGCGGCCTGGCCTCTCCTGGGCCCGGCGGGTCTGAAATCCCCGGCAGCCTGCCGTACAATGACGGCCTGATGTCCGCCTGGAAGTCAGCCCCGCTCCTGCTGTCCACCCTGTTGTTTTCCTCGCTTCCCTCGGCGTCGTCTCCCGTCGAGCACGAAGTCGAGCTCGCCCATATCCTGAAGCTGGAGGACCGGCGAAGCACCGGCGCGGGCGCCCTCCTGTCCTACCTGGACCCGGGCCGGCCGCTGGATATCCGCATCCGCGCGGCGCTGGCCTGTGGTCGCATCGGCTCTCCGGTGACCACCCCGTATCATCTCCTCGGGGCCCTCGAGGACAGGTCGGCCGAGCTGCGCCGGATGGCTGTCTTCGCTCTCGGAGAGATGGACGACGTCAAGGCCGCGCCGCTGCTGGCCGCCGCGCTCGGCGACCCCGATTCGCAGGTACGAGGCCTGGCCGCCGAGGCGCTGGGCAAGCTCAAGGACCCCGCTTCCGTCGAGACCTTGATGGCTCGACTCCACGACACGGACGGTCAGGTGGTGGGGATGACGCTTTACGCCCTGTGGAAGATCGAGCCCGGTGGAAGGCTGGCCGATCAGGTCAAGAAGGCCTCCACGATCGCGGCGTCCGCCCGCGGGGAGCTGCTCCGGCAGGCGGTGTATTTCCTGATGCGGGCGCAGATGGGTCACACGGATGACGAGACGATCAGCGAGGCGCTGCTGGTGCACCGGCGCGACGCGGACCCGCTGGTGAGGTCGTACGTGGCCAGGGGCCTGGGAGCCAGCAAGAGCGGTCGCTCGACCGAGGCGCTTCTGGAGCTTGCGGCCGACGCCGATTGGCGCGTCCGGATCAACGCCTTCAATGGACTGAAGACGCGACCTGTCCCTCAGACGCCTCAGACCCGGCAGCGGTGGGGGGCCTACGAGGCGGCGCTGTCCGGCTCCGATAGCGGCGTCGCGCTGGCGGCCCTGGCCTCGCTGGAGAGCCTGGCGCTTCCCGAGGCGCAGGAGCGTCTGGCTGGGTACCTGGCCCACAATGTTCCGAGATACCGGGAGGTGGCTGCCGTGGCGCTGGCGGCCCGCGACCATGCGGGATCGCTGGAGAGGCTGAGGCCGCTGGGGTCCGATCCTCACTGGTCGGTGCGAGCGCGTCTGGCCGAGGCGCTGGGCGCGATCGCCACTCAAGACACCCTCGCCGGCCTCCAGCGTCTAGCAGCCGACGCCGACCCTCGGGTCCGCTCGGTAGCGGTGGAGCAGGTCGCCAAGATCGACTACACCGCTGCCGCTGCGGCAGTCGAGGCCGCGCTCGACGACCAGGATCTGTTCGTGCGCGCCGCGGCGCTGGAAGCTCTCGGGAGGATCTCGGCGCCCGGAGGGGTCGCGGTGGTTCCAAAGCTGATCGAGGGGTACCGGACCGGCTTGCGCGACGTGCACAACGACGCCCGCCTCGCCGCCCTGGGAGCGATGGCCGCCCTGCCATCCGACGCTTCCCGGACCGGGGTCGAGGCCGCCCTGAGTGACCCGGACTATCTGGTGCGCAGGCGCGCCGCGGAGCTGCTGCGCGACACATTCAAGATGGATGGCGCCTCGAAGGTCGGCGAGCCGGCCACTGCTCGAACCGACGCCGACTACCGCGAGGCTGTCCGCCGGGGCGGCCGGCGCGTGACCGCGGAGTTGGAGACCGCGGCGGGGGTGATCAGCGTCGAGCTGTTCCCCGCCGACGCGCCGCTGACCGTGGACAACTTCATCAGACTGGCGCGTGAAGGCAAGCTGGACAACCTCGTCTTTCATCGCGTCGTTCCCAACTTCGTCATCCAGGACGGCGACCCGCGCGGCGACGGCAACGGCGGCCCTGAGTGGCAGATCCGATGCGAGATCAACCAGAAGCGCTACGCCGAAGGGGCGGTCGGTATGGCGCTTTCCGGAAAGGACACGGGAGGGAGCCAGTACTTCATCACCCACTCGCCCCAGCCGCACCTGGACGGCGGGTACACGGTGTTCGGGCATGTGATCTCCGGCCAGGACGTCGTCAACGGGATCGTGCAAGGGGATCTCATTCGAAAGGTCAGGATCGAGGAGTCCTCCGTGAAGCCGTGAGGATCATGAGATGATGCCTGCCTTGACCGGATTGGCCCGTTCTTCTAGTCTCTTGGGCATCGGATAGGGGGAATATGGAGAACACGGGAGGGAGTGCGTGATGCGTCGCTTCGCCCTTGGCAAGACTTCCTGGAACGGTGACGGTGACCCGGTGCGCAGCAAACTCGAGGAGATGCTGCTGGAGGAGGGCTTCGACCCGTTCGCCTGGGTGGACGAGCCGGGCAAGCAGTACGAATCTCACTCCCACTCTCACGACGAGAGCATCTGGGTCCTCCGGGGGTCGATGCAGTTCAAGGTGGGCGAGCAGTCGTTCGACCTGAGGCCCGGAGACAGGCTGATGCTCCCACGAGGCTTCCCGCATGAGGCGACCGCGGGCCCCGACGGATGCGAATACCTCGTTGGCCAGAGACGCTGAGGGCCCACCCCCTGCCCTCTTGCAGGAATCCGGTCTTCCTGGCGTGCCTTCTGCTGCTGGCCGCCTGCCGCCCCCTCGGCGCCCTGGCCGCGGCGACCACCTACCACGTCCGCACCGACGGCAGCGACACCGGATGCTCCGGCAAAGCGGACGCTCCCTACCAGGGCTCCGGCTCCAAGCGACACTGCGCCTTCGCCACGCCCCAGAAGGCGGCCGACGCGATGTCCCCCTCCGCGGGCGACGACATCGTCATCCATGCGGGGACCTATATCGGCAAGGTGACACTCAAGCCTCAGATCAGCCCCAGGGGCGCCGAGCGGTCGGTGATCGAGGGGGACCCGAACGTCCCGCGAGAGAGAATCCGGATCGACTGCAACAAGAGCGTTGACAGAGAGTGCTTCCTCATCCCGGGCGGGACGGGCCGGGGCCAGAGTGGACCCGCCTCGAACATCACCGTGCGCCACATGCGGATCTCCGCCGCCCGGTGCAACGCGATCCGCTTCGAGGGGTACCACGAGCGGATTCGCCTCGAGGACGTCCTGTTCGACGACATGCCCTATCTCTGCTGCGTCCTGGCCGACAAGAAGTGCATGCCCGAGCGCATCCGGGCTTCTGTGGTGCGGATCGACGCGGGCTTCGACAATGTCGTGGAAGGGTTCACGATGCTCGGCAACGCGAACACCACGCGGTACGACCTGAAGGGGACCGACGCGATGTCGATCTTTCTGGGAGGCTACCGCAGCCTGGTGCAGAAGGGGCGATCGGAGCGGCTGCTGGGAGCCTTCGTCCAGGAGAACGGCGACCGGAACATCATCCAGGACAACGTCGTCAGGACCACCACCTGCGAGGGAGACGACGGCTGCATCCAGGTGTACAACGACAGCGAGATGATCGTCCGGCGCAACGTGTTCGCCGACGTCGCGCCCGACGCGGGAGACTGGGTCGTGACGATGAGGATGACCGGCGAGGGGGAGGGGAACTGTTCCCCCTCGGACGTGGCCGCCTACAACAACACGGTGATCGGTGTGAAGGGCCGCCCGGAGAGGTCGCGCAAGTCGGGGTTTCTGATCCACGCCGATCGATCGGCGTGCACTTACGGCCCCACGACCTTTCTCAACAACATCTTCATGAACTTCGGCAGCGACGACGACCGCGACGCGGCGATCGCTCTGTTCGGCTGCCCGCCGTCCCTCACGATCGACAGCAACCTGTTCTTCGACAACGGATCGCGGTGGACCCAAAAGGACTTCAACAACGCGGCGGGATGCTCCGGGCAATTCAACGCCAAGAGCAAGTTCGGTCAGGATCCGAAGCTGGACCCGGTGACCTTTGTCCCGGCGCCCGGAAGCCCCGCGTGCAGCGGCGGCAACACGACGTTCAAAGCCTGGGACGGCGACTCGGCGAGCCCCTTCCTCGGCGCCAGGGCCTGCGAGCGATAGCGTATCTGAGCGCCCCCTCCTCGCCGATCCGCCGGGACAGGACCATCAGGCTGAGACCCGGACCGAGCGCGACCACACCGCATGACCTGTAGACAGGAAGGTCGCCCCACTCCTTGCGTTCCCTGGTTCTACCCGCAGATGGCGCACCCGCGAAGATGCTGCGGCCTGCGGCGGTCACAGGGGAAGCCTGGTTGACTCCTTCGGGGGAGACGCTGTACCCGACGTTGATCCGGCGACCTGGCCGCGGTCGCGCCCGCAACATGGTGTGCGGCGTGAGCGCCCGAGGCTTTCCCTCTCATCCTCACCAGCGCGAAGCGCCCTTTGAGCTTCCTGCCCTCCAGGGTGAACTCGAGCTTGCCTCGGCGATACCCCAGCGCCGCGTCGCCGTCGGGCCGCCAACGGCCCCGGTCCCACAAGACGACGGTGCCTCCCCCATATTCCCCTTTGGGGATCGTGCCTTCGAACGAACCGTACTCGAGAGGATGATCCTCGACATGCACGGCGAGGCGACGCTGCGCAGGGTCCAGGCTGGGCCCTTTCCGCGGCGTCTTTTCGGTGGACAGGCGCAGCTTGCGGTGCTCGGCCATCCAGTCGAGGTTCGCGTAGTGGCTCGCCATGTGACTTCTCAGCTTCGCGAACTGATCCACCCAAACATCTGGCTCGTAGCGCGCCCAAAGCGCGCCCAGGAGACCAGATACCAGGCCAGCGCCGCGATCAGCAGCCCCAGGATGACGATCGGTACGGTCTTCACAACGCGAGATTCTACCAGCGCGCAGAGCCAGAGTGGCCGGGGAATCATCAACAGCTGATCCCTTCGACCCATCGCGCCAGAGCATCCATCAATCCCGCGATAACCTCCTGGTCCTTGCGCCCCGAACGTGTGGGCACATGGAACGAATGGTCAGCGTCGGGAAAAAGCTCGAGCGTCGCGCGCGACCCGAGCTTGGCGACGAGCTGCTGCAAGAACCCCAGGTCGGCGAACTCGTCGCGCGTCCCCTGAAGGAAGAGCATCGGGGTCTGCACCCCGAGGAGGTGATTTCCCCGCTCGGCGGAGGGCCTCCCCGGCGCATGAAGCGGGAAGCCGAGAAAGACGAGGCCCTGGACTCCGCGCAGAGGTGAGGCCGCCTGCGCCTGCGAGGTCATCCGCCCGCCGAAGGACTTACCCCCCGCGAAGAGCGGAAGCCCGGGAAGCAACCGTGCCGCCTCGGCGACCGCGGCGCGGACGGTCGCCTGGGCCAGACCGGGAGCGTCCGGTCGCTTGGAGCCGCGCTCCATGTAGGGGAACTGATACCGCAGGGTGGCGATGCCGCGCTCGGCCAGTCCTTCCGCTACACCCGACAGGAACGGGTGTGTCATGCCGGCCCCCGCCCCGTGAGCGAGCACGCAGCAGGCCCGCGCCTCGGGCGGGCGCAGCATCAATCCCGAGACGCTCTGGCCGTCATCGAGGCGGATCTCCAGAGACTGCGCACCGCCGCGCAAGGCACGCGCCCTCTAGAACAGCGCGTAGATGAACGGCGCCAGAGCCGACCCCTCCGTGAAGATGATCAGCAGGCTCAGCATCCCCAGGATCAGCAGGATGGGCGCGAGCCACCATTTCTTCCGGACCCTCATGAAGGCCCACAGCTCGGAGATGAGGCCGAGCTTGGAGTGGCTAGGCGGTCGGCTGGACATTCAGGTCTCCTTCCTCAGTCGGGCTAGTCAAGCTCGAACTCTCGCTGCCAGTCGATGTCGTCGCGCAGCGGCTGCATCTGCGTCTTGTCGAGCACGAACCGATCCAGCACCAGATAATCCATGTTGGTGCGCATGAAGCAGAGGTACGCGTCGTGCGGCGTGCAGACGATCGGCTCGCCCCGCACGTTGAACGAGGTGTTGATGATGACGGGACACCCGGTCAACCGGTCGAACTCCTTGACCAGATCGTAGTAGAGCGGGTTCTCCTCGCGCGAGATGGTCTGGATGCGGGCGGAGCCGTCCACGTGGGTCACGGATGGGATGTGCCGCTTGTCACGTCTCACCTGCGCCACCAGCAGCATGTACGGGCTGGGACAGTCCAGCTCGAAATACTCCGAGGCTCTCTCGAGAAGCACCGTCGGCGCGAAAGGGCGGAACGATTCGCGGAACTTGATCTTCAGATTCACCGTGTCCTTGTTGGCGGGGTTGCGGGCATCCGCCAGGATCGACCGGTTCCCCAGGGCGCGCGGGCCGAACTCCATCCGCCCCTGAAACCAACCCACCACGTTCTGCTCGTCAATCAGCTTCGCCGTGTGCCTCAGCAGCTCCTCTCGGGACAGCTCCCGGTAGGGCTGCCCCTGGCGATCCAGGTATCCCTTCACGTCCTCGGTGGAGAAGGCCGGGCCGAGATAAGCGTGCTTCCAGACCTGCGTTCGCTCCTTGCCGAGCACGCTGTGATAGATGTAGCTCGCCACGCCCACCGCCCCTCCGGCGTCTCCGGCCGCAGGCTGGACGAAGATGTCCTTGAAGGGGGTCTCGCGGATCACGCGGCCATTGGCGACGCAGTTCAGCGCCACGCCGCCCGCCATGCACAACTGCGTCAGCCCCGTCCTCTTGTGCATGTCGCGCGCCTGCCTCAGGACGATCTCCTCGGTCACCTTCTGAACCGACGCCGCGAGATCCTTGTGCACCTGCTCGAGCTGGCTCTCCCCCGCCCTCACGGGAACGCCGAACAGCCGGCTGAACTTCCCATCGGTCATCGTCAGCCCGTAGTCGTAGGAAAAATAGGCCATGTTCATCTTGAAAGAGCCGTCCTCGTTGACGTGGATCAGCTCCTTCATGATCGTGTCGTAGTATTTGGGCTCGCCGTAAGGGGCCAGCCCCATGACCTTGTACTCGGCCGAGTTGACCTTGAACCCGAGAAAGTAGGTGAAGGCCGAGTAGAGCAGCCCCAGCGAGTGCGGGAACTGGATCTCGCTCAGCAGGGTGATCTTCCGATCCTCACCCACCCCCCGCGTGGCCGTAGCCCACTCCCCGACGCCATCGAGCGTCAGGATCGCCGCCTGCCTGAACGGCGACACCAGGAAGGTGCTCGCGGCATGCGACATGTGGTGCTCGCCGAACAGGATCTCCCCGTCGTAGTTGAGCTGCTTGCGGATGTTGTTCGGGACCCAGAGCTTGTCCTTGAGCCAGAGCGGGATCGCCTTGCGGAACGAGCCGAAGGACCGGGGAAACGTGGCGATATAGGTCATCAAGATACGCTCGAACTTGATGAGCGGCTTGTCGTAGAAGCCCAGGTAGTCGATGTCCCTGACCTGGATCTTTCCCTCGTTCAGGACGTACCGGATCGCGTTGGCCGGAAAGTCGGCGTCGTGCTTCTTGCGGGTGAACCGCTCCTCCGAAGCGGCGGCGACGATCTCCCCGTCACGCAGCAGGCAGGCGGCCGAATCGTGGTAGAAGGCCGAGATCCCCAGGATGTTCATCCTCGCCAGCGCACCTCAGAACTGGTGTCTTACTTCCTCGATCGTGTGAGCCAGAGGCTGCTTCTCCTTCCAGAAGGAAGGCTCCGGGGAGAGCCCCCGGTCGAGCGGGTCGCGCCTGGCCACCAGCGTCACGATACGCGCCGGCCCGAACACCAGCCCATAGATGAGGAAAAGCTGCACCGGCGTCATGATCAGGCCGATGGCGTGACCGAAAGCCAGCCAGTACTCGTAGATTCTCTTGAAGTAGGTCAACACGTGGGACAAACCTATCCGTTGCTGCTCGCAGGTCAAGATCGGTGAGGGTCGACCCGCAGATTATGGCCGGGGATGGCCTCCAGATCAAGCCTTTACAAGGAGTTGGGTCGCCCGCGCGGTTCTCCTTGCACGGTGGCGCATAAGAGGTGAGAATAAGCCCGCTTTTTGGCGGCGCTGGGGCGCTCGAAGCCCGGAGGACTCAGGTCATCCAGACCGGCCAGACTCGCCCGTTGATCATCGGACACCGCGGAGCCGCGGGACACGCTCCCGAGAACACCCAAGCCGCTTTCCGCGCCGCCATCCAGCTCGGCGTGGATGCCGTCGAGTTCGATGTCCAGTTCTCGGCCGACGGAGAGCCGCTGGTCTTTCATGACGAGACGCTGGGGAGGATGGCGGGAGTGCCGGCCAGAATCCCCGACTACCCCGCGGCGGCCTTAAAGGGATTCGACATCGGCTTCAGACATGGCGACCAGTACCGCGGCGAGAGGATCCCGTCGGTGGCCGAGGTCGCGGATCTGGTCCCCCCGGCGATCGGGCTGCATGCCGAGGTCAAGGACTACGAACCCGTGAGCGAGCCCAGGCTCGAGAGGCTGATCGAGGAGCTGGAGGGTCACGGGGGACTGGAGCGGGTGATCTTCTCCTCACCTCACGAGGAGACCCTGGCCCAGATCCAGAAGCTGCGCCCCTCGGCCAGCCTCGCGTTGCTTCTCTTCAAGGCGGTCAAGGTCCCCACCGACGCGGCGCGCCGGGCGTCGCTGCTCGGATGCCGCGCGGTCAACCCGGACGCGCGCCTTGTCAGCCCGGAGCTGGCTCAGGTATGTCAGCGACACCACATGCAGCTTTTCACCTTCACCGTCAATGAGAGAGGGACGATGCGCAAGCTGGAACAGATCGGCGTGAACGGGTTTTTCACCGACTACCCGGACCGGCTCATGGAGGCGGCCCGTTGAGCGCGGAGACAGGAGCGGGCGCGCGGGCCGGTGTGGCGATCCTGGGGGCGGGCAGCCTCGGGACGGCTCTCGCCGCGGGGCTGTGGCGGGCCGGCCGGAGCTTCACGCTCTGGACCATCGAGGAGGACGTCGCCGAGTCGCTGCGCACCTACCGGGAGAACGTGAAGTATCTGCCCGGGATCAAGGTGCCGAAGGAAGTCGTCGTGGCGACCGACCTGGAGTCGGCCCTCGACGGAGCCTTGCTCGTCCTCCTGACTGTGCCATCGCACGTGATACGTGACGTGGCCCGCAGGGCCGCGCCTCACCTCCCCTCCGGGACCGTCGTGGTGAGCGCTGCCAAGGGTCTGGAGCGCGACACGCTGCTGAGGATGTCCGAAGTGATCGCGGAGGAGCTGCCCGAGCCGCTCAAGTCCCGCGTCGTGGTCCTGTCGGGCCCGTCGCTGGCGCCCGAGGTCGGCCGAGGAGAGCCCACCGGGGTGGACGCCGCGGCGGTTGACCCTGATCTGGCCCGCGCCGTCAAGATCGCGCTCACCATGAAGCGGTTCCGATTCAAGCTGCGCCGCGACGTGGCCGGCGTGGAGGCCGGCGGGACCTTCAAGAACCTTTACGCTATTGGCGCGGGGATCTGCGACGGGTTGTCGCTGGGGAACAACACCAAGGCCGCCCTCCAGACCCGCGCGCTCTCGGAGATGATCGTCCTGGCGCGGGCGCTGGGAGGCAAGTCCTCGACTCTGTATGGGCTGGCCGGCTTGGGAGACCTCATGGTCACGTGCAACAGCCCCCACAGCCGCAACAGGACGCTGGGGGAGCACATCGGCAAAGGGCACAAGGTGGCTGACGTCTCCCGGGGGATGGTCTCCGTCACGGAGGGGGTGGACGCCGCGCACTGCGCCCATCAGCTCGCGGCAATGCACAAGCTGCGGCTGCCGCTTGCCGAGATGATTTACGGCATTCTCAACGCCGAGGAGAAGCCGGAACAGTTGATCAAGGTCTGCCTCCCTTAGACCTCGATCCAGACCCGGGACGCGCCGATCGCCTGGAAGGCGCCGGAGCCGAGGCGGGAAGCTCGGGCCGGCCCGCCTCGACCCAGGCCGAGTACCAGAGGTTGGCCACGGTCGCGGTGGCGCGGTTCATCTGCCGTCGCGCCAGCGGGCCCGCCCTCCGCTCCAGCTCCGTGTAGTAATCGCCGTGCTCCTTCTTCACGGCGCGCACCGCTTCCGAATCTGCCCTCAGCACCTCGTCCGCCACGTCGAATGCCGCGATGATCTCGGAGAAGATGAACCTGAGGGGATCCTGGATCACCTCGGCGCTGAACGTCGCCGGAAGGGAGGTCTCGGCGCGGTAGATCGCTTTCTGGCGGTCCACCATGTCGGTCTCGAATGCCGTGTGGACCCCTTCGTTGCAGCTCCGCTGGCCGTCGAAGTTCCGTGTGGAGTGGAGAGGCTGGTACGCGTCAGCCACGTAATGAGAGAGCCAGCCCGACAGGGTGGCGGCCCTGGTCCAATCCTTCCTGACGAAGCTCTCTCCCAGCTCGTCATAGATGCTCAGGATGCGCCACGGGAGATGGCCGGCTTCATCGAGACGCCGGTCGCCGTATTTCTCCCGCGCCCGGTCCTGCTCCAGTGGCAGGACTTGGAAAGGGGGCTGGCTCAACTCGTCCAGATCGATGTAATGCCGGCGCTTCTCCTGCTCCCCTTCCCGGTCTCGCAGAATGGTGTCGGGCTCGATGCTGGCATCTGAGATCCTCTCGGCGGCGGACTTGTAGAAGCCGGACATGCCGGACGGCAGGGCCCGGACGGCGTTCTCGGCGACGATCCTGTGCGCCACGAACCCCCACGCCGAGGGGCGGTCGATCGAGAAAGCCAGCAGCAGCAACGCGGCAGCCGATGTCTTTGCCGCTCCGGCAGGGCGCGGGCTCACGCCTTCGTCACGGGCGGGCCGAAGACCTGATCGAGCTGGTCCCAGATCATCGAGACCGGCACCACTGACGGCTTGCGGAGGATGGTCACGGTCAGCTCCTCTCCATCGAAGCTGTACATCCCCTCGAGGCGGCCCAGGGGGGTCTGCGCCGTCAGCTTCCCCTCGCTGTCTCCCCCTTCGATGACGCCGCCGGCGAGGCGGACCCTTCGCACCGCGTCCCGAAAAGCGCCCGGCGCGCACCGCCACGCTCTTGTCGGATTCCCTTCGGCCATAGAGTCTTGCCTGATCCCGCTGGGTTACGGGCGCCGCATTGTACACCGGCGCCTCGACTAACGGGGGAGAGGCGGCTCGAACGTCTCGGGAGAAAAACCGTTGTCGAACCGGACAACGTCCACGCTGACGGTCAGCGCCCGCGACCGCCCGCCGGTGGCGGCATCGACACGGTCGAACACCTGCTTGTGCGGGATCAGGATCCCATCCACGAAGTCGAAATCATGGAAGTCGCTCACCGTCGAGGTCGGAGGCTCCGCCACCGAACTCCCCATCCCCGCCAGGCGGCCGCTGTCTCTGTCGAACAGGTAAAGCGCGGGCGCCTCCAGCGCTCCCTGCACCCTGACCCGATCCACGAGGGCTCCGGCGCGGACCTCCTCTCCGTCGTAGGAGACCAGATAGGCGGGGTTGTCGAGGCGAAACGGCAGCGCCAGGAGCCCATATGCCCTTCGGACGAACGCCCTGTTGGCCTTGAGGGAGTCGAGATCCTCGTATCGCTCGTCTCCGACATGGAACCAGGACCGGCTTCCCGAGACCCCCATCACCACCGGCTTGCCGTTCTCGTCCCCCTCCACGACCGTGGGCACCTGTCCGGGAGCGATCGGGAACTTGACCACATAGCGGGAGGTGACCTTGGCCTGGCCTCCCCTGTAATGGGTCCATGTTGTGGAGTAGGCGGCGTCCTTCTTGCGCAGCCACGCCTGCTTGCCTCCGTGGGCGGAGATCGCTCGCTGGATGATCTCTTTGGCTCTGGCCTCGGGTGGTGTGAAGGCGGCCAGCGCTGTTCCACCCCGCGATATCCGCGGCAGGATCAGAGACAAGAGCAGTGCGAGCCCCACGAGCGCCGCGGACAATCGCACAAAACCCACCCTGTCCTCCACGTACGGCCGGTCGCGGGACGATGTTATAGGCCCCGCGATGCGCCCAGAGTGTCCGGTCGGGGAATCACTGTGATTCATGCGGCTCGCGTGCCTCACGCAACGCGCTCGGGCGGCGGCTATGTGTGTCGAATGACTCGCTCAAGGACGATCCGACTCCCAGTGTGGCTGTCCATGACTAGAGCGCGGATTCGATACTCGCCAGGAGGGTCGGTCGCCTCGGCCGACGTGATCCAGGTGCTCCGCGCAAGCTGGACGCTGTCCTTTTTCGGCGGCGGCCAGGGCCAGAACTCGAGGTCATCTCGCTCGATGATCAGCTCGCCCGTGCTCGAAAGAATCTGAAAGACAACGCGGACATCGCAGGTTCCCTTGTCGCTCACGGGGCAATTCGTGAAGTGGAGAATGACGCCGAACTCGACCTCGCGTGGGATGACGGTCGTTTCGTGAACCTCCAGCGGCTCGGTCCTCGATCTCTCGTTCCAGGCGGCGACGTACTCCCTCGCCTTCATGGATACGGAGAGCGCGATCTGGAAGTCACCCACCCTCTTGTTCCAGGCGGAGGGCGGCAGGTCCCGGAAGGACATCCTTCCCTCCCCTGTGATGCCCGGCCCGGCCAGGGCAAAGGTCAAGCCAATGACCACGGCGGTCCTCATGATCCCTCCCATATCCCTGCGAACGCAGCGTGCCTAGAATGTAGGCCTCGCGCGGCCGTTTTCAAAGGGAATGGGAATCCGGGGACCGCCGCCGCCGCCGCCTACTGGGTGGCCCCCATGGGGGAGATCTTGCCGACGGGGGAGGCCAGCTCCGCCAGACCGGCGACCTTGAGGGAGACGGCCGACTTTCGGGCGACCAGGACGAGGGTGCCGGGGGAGGGCCAGCCCAGAGGGATCGACATGCGGGCCGCCCCCCCCGCAAGACCGCATGTGGAGGCCAGGCGGTGGAGGCTCGACGAGGTGAAGAAGTGCTCGGCGCCGGGATCGCTCAGGGGATGCCACCGCGATCCGCAGAGACGCGCTGTCAGAGAGCTGAGCGATGGGGTCTCAAGGACGGCGAGCCCGCCCGCGCGGAGAAGACGCGAGGCCTCCATGAGTGTGGCTCGCGGGGACGGGGTCCTCTCCAGCGTGCAGAACATCGCGACCAGATCGAAGGTCTCCGCCGGGAGCCCTGCCTCCGCCAGCGGCGCCGGCACAATGGCCCCTCTCAGACTGGCCTTCGCGAGCTTGCGCTGCGCCTCGGCGGCCCGGCTGGCAGCGGTCTCCACTCCGACCACCTCGTAGCGCGCCGGGTTCAGGCTCGAGAGGAAATCGCCGGTGCCGCATCCGATCTCGAGAACCTTCCCCGAGGAGAGCAGCCGCATCACCGCGGCGGCCCGTTTCAGGTCGGTTCGCGGGTCTCTCGCGGCGGATTGTTCCGGGACCCGGCCGCCGCTCCCGGCGCGGGCCGAAACAAGCCCGCACTCCTTGCATCGCACCAGTTCCCGGCCGCACGAGGTTGATTCGAGGTACACCTCGAACTGAGAGCCGCGGCACAGATCGCAGGCGCCCATCGCGTTCTCCTTCATCTCACTTGTCAGCCTTTCGGATCGCCGCGTGACGGTGGCGTTTCGGAGATGGTATCACCCTTCAGGAGACGGTGCGCCGCACGGTGGAACCCCTCCTTCGACACTCCGAGACGGTCAGGCCCCAGAACCTGGCGGAAGACACCGGCCACTCTCTCCAGCGCCTCCAGCCTGGTCCACTCCTCGAACCCGGCGGCAATCAGCGTATCAGGGAAGGTCGTGTCCACCGTGGCGAGCCGGCGGCGAGTTCTCGCTCCATCGCGGGAGCCATCCCCCACAAGGTAATGGTCCACGATGACGAAGGTGCACGAAGCGTCAAGTCTCCGCGCGAACGCCTCCACGTCCTCGATAGGCCAGAGAGGGGAAACCACTCCGACCGATTCGAGCCCGCGCGCCTTCATCTCGCCGAGCGCATCGAGCCGCTGGGAAACCGGGTAGGCGTGAGGGCTGAAGCGGGGGCCCAGATTCTCCCGGTCCGTCTCGATGCTGATCTGCACGCTGAGAGGGAAAACGGCGGAGAGCTGTACGAGAAGCTCGATGTCCCACAGCGGGTTGGGTGTGTGGGTCTGGAGCGCCAGCAGATCC
>Ga0187893_10009475_pt1 | contig 14949 bp, 16 predicted proteins | sample MA1701074metaG_FD_139574 | JGI IMG/M metagenome (GOLD analysis project Ga0187893, IMG submission 139574) | White microbial mat communities from a basaltic lava cave in the Kipuka Kanohina Cave System on the Island of Hawaii, USA - MA170107-4 metaG ...
ACGGACGGAGTGCCGCGGAGGAGTCCCGCCACGCTCAGGTCCTCGTCGAGGTCGGGCCAGTGGATGCCCTGGCCCTCACCCAGGAGCTGGTAGTTCGAGCGCTGGGCCGGTGTGGCACGAAGCAGGCGCGGGAACCAGACGAGCGGAACCGAGATGCGGCGACCATCGGCGAGCAGGACGGAGAGCTCGTCCTCGCTGATGGAGACCTCCTTTGCGCGGGGGTCAACGCTCGGGAGCGAAGAACTCATGCCAGGCCTCCTCGAACCGTTCGCGGTTCTCCTCGACGAGACCACGGAGCCTGCCGAGCTCGCGCCCGGCGAAGCCACTTGCAGAGACTAGCGCCACCGGACGCAGCCAGAACTTCGCGAGGCATCGATCTCGCTGGACGTGGACGTGAGGAGGCTCCAGCCCTTCGTTCGCGAAGAAGAAGAAGCGGTACGGGCCAACTCGCATGATGGTGGGCACGAAGCCTCGTTCTCCACACGCGGCGAGCCTGCACCGCGTACGTAGCGACGGCATCATTCGAGAACGTCGAACCGTGCCCGGTCATGCTCGGGTGCCGCGCCAACGCGATCGGCGACGGCGACGCGCGCATCTCGATCGAGAGCTTCAGCGGGGGGGTGAGGATCGAGCGTCGCTGAGGGCCCGTTCGACCTCCGCCGCAGCCTCTGGCAGGGCGAGCGCGCGGAGCAGCCTCGCCTGGTGGCGGAGCGCGCGCTCGCGATCGTGGGGTTCGATCCCGGGCTCCTCGCTCACCAGCTCGAGTGCGCGGGCGGCCGCGTCGAGCGCGCCGATCCGCTCGAGCGCGGGCGTGAGCGCGAGCTGCTCCTTCGGCGCGAGCGGCGTGCCGTAGCGGCGGAAGAGCTCGAGGAAGGCGCGGGCCGCCTCGGGCGGATCCTTCCGCAGCAGGGAGCGGATCACGAGCTCGTAGTCTTCGCGCCCGTCGGCGCGAGCCGCGTACTTGGAGCGGTCGCGCGCGCGTGCGAGCCGGAGCGCGTGCTTCGCGGGCTCGCGCGCGAGGACGCGGTCGCGCGCCTCGCGATCGGGCCCGACGCCGTCCGCCTCGGCGGGGCGCTCCGCGAGCTCGACGAGCCGCTCGCGCCGGCCGTCTCGCGCGAGGCCCGTCGCATAGGCCACGCAGAGTCCGAGCCCGTAGCCGCCGAGGTGGGCGAAGTGGCCGATGCCGGTCACTCGCCGGCGAGCTCGGCGCGAGCGCCGAGCAGGTCGAAGCACACGTAGAGGCCCACGAGCAGCATGGCGTTCACCTGGATGCGATGGCCGACGGGGAGCCCCGCGCCGAGCGGGCCGAGGAGCGGGATCGCGAGGCCGACCCGCGCGAAGTAGCAGCGCACCGCGAAGAGGCCGGTCACGCCCATGATGGCGCCCGACGCCCCGAGCCCGACCATCTGCTCCTCGCCCGCGGCCCAGGCGTAGAACGCCAGCGAGAGGGCGTTCCCTGCACTCCCGAGGAGCAGGTAGTAGACGAAGAAGCGCGCGCGGCCGATGCGCGGCTCGACCGCCGACCCGAACACCCAGAGGGCCAGCATGTTCCCCCACAGATGGGCGTCGTCCAGGTGCACGAACATCGAGCTGAAGTTGGTCCAGAGCCAGAGCGCGGGATCGGCCGTCCGCATCGCATAGTCGAGCGGGTCGCCGACGCTGAAGTGGAGCGCGACGTTCGTCGCGATCAGGCCGAGCGTCACGATGGGAACGCGGCCGCGAAGCGGCCGATCGAACGAGAGGTTGCCCAAGGCCGGGCGGAGGTCGCGCAGGAAGGCCTGCGCGAGCGATGCGTCTCCCGTGACCCAGCGCTGGAGGATCCGGGCGAAGACGAACGTGGGGAGGATGAGCACGAGGAGCCAGAGCGCGAGAGGCCGGAGCAGCGCGCCCAGCGGATCGACGACGAGGACCAGCAGGAGCGGGATGCCGAGCGTCGCCGCGAGCGAGCCGAAGAGCGCGGCGCGCTCGTCGGGCGGGATCGCGCTCCAGGCGCGCGCGACTCCGGAGTGGGGTGCGGGCACGGTCCGACTCACTTCGCCTCCTCGCCCACGTATCGGCTCGCGCCGAGCACGACCGGAAGGTGGAGCGCATGGAGGCGCGCCAGGATCGGCGCCTCGGCCGGGATCCCGAGGTGCGCGTGCTCTTCCTCGAGCGCGGCGCTCCAGCCGGCCGCGTCGGCGGGGCAGGTGCGGTTCGGCGTGCGGTCGCCGGAGAAGTAGACGTAGAGGAGGCGCGCCGCGACGCCGTGCCGGCCGAGGAAGTGGAGCGCGGCCACGCGGTTCGCGCGCTGGTAGTGCCCGCGCAGCCAGTCGCGCGAGGCGTCGGCGCCGAGCGCGTGCTTCACCTCGGCAAGCGCGGCCTCGATCTGCCCGCGCCCGCCCGCGGGCTTCGCCCGGCAGTCGCTCGCGAGCTCCTCGAGATTCGCCTTCGCCTCGACGAGCAGCCAGCCCGTCTCGCGGCCCACGCGGTAGCGACCCACCGCGTCCCACGCGTGGATGCCGCGGCCCTGCGGCCACCGCGCGGCCCACGCCGCCTGGAGCGCGGCGTCCTCGATGAAGTCGAGGCCGCGCCGCTCGCCGTCGGGCCACACCTGGCTCGGGTCGAAGTGGAAGTCGAGCCACTCGAGCACCTCGCCGCCGAGCGCCGCGCCGACGCGCGCGCCGAACGCGCGCCGGTGGCGGCCGAGGTAGCGCAGCAGGTGACACTCGCTGCCGTAGCCGGCGCCGATCACTGCCATCGGCGCACCTGGGGATTGGAGGAGGTCGTCGGAAGCAGGGGGGGTTCCTTCGATCCCCAGCTTCGGACGGGGCTGTGACAGCGGCGGTCTTTCGCGGCAGGTTCGCCGCGTGCCGGGTCCGCAGATTCATGCGCGAGCGCGGGCGGACCGCGGTGGATCAGCGCGTCTCTCGGAGCCCGGGCTCCGTCCCGCGGCTGCTGTGCCAGAAGGCCAGAACCTGGATCCGGTCGCCCACGCTGCGGTAGTAGAGGTGGTAACGGACGCGGGCGAGCAGCACGCGGCGGACGCCGTTCAGGCGAGAGCTGCGCGCCGGCGTTCCGATGCGCGGTTGGGCGGCGAGGAGGGCGCAGGCGCGCCCGAGTTCTTCGTTGACTGCCCCAGGCGCGGCGGGCCGGTTCTCGCGCCACCAGTCCGCTGCCGCGCGGATCTCTGCGGCCGCGCGGCGCGTGACGTCGACGCGCAGGACTCGCGCTACGAGCGGCTCCGGAGCTCGCGCAGCAGGGCTTCGCCCTCGATGGTCGCGCCGCGCTCGGCTTCTTCGATCGACTCGAGGAGCGCCGCCTCCAGCTCTTCCGGGATCTCGAAGGGCTCGTGGCCCTCGGGAGCGAGCACCGTCACGCTGGCACCTTCCTCGAGGGGTTCTCCCTCGATCACCACCTTGCCCGAGACCACCTTGCCGGTCGCGATGCGCATGGGGCGAGCCTACCTCCGGATCGAGCCGCTGGCATGCTCGGAGAGCATCGAAGAGCGCCCGCCTGCGCTCGGCAGCGGATCTACTCTCGATCCGGCGTGCGGCGTAGCCGCTGCGCAGGTGTTTCGAGGGCGCGGCTCTCGGCGTGCGGCATGCGCGCCAGGTAGCTCGACGCGAGGTGCGCGACCTCGCTCACGCCGAGCTCGCGCGCGTACTCGAGCAGGTAGCCCCGTAGATAGGGCTCGGGCGGCAGCAGGTCGAAGCGCTCGCTCTCGATGTGGTCGAGGACGCGGATGCGCGTCCGTTCGGTCATCTCGTCGAGGGTGAAGCCGAGCGTCTCCCGGCAGCGGCGCAGGTAGGCGCCGGGCTCGGTGAGGTCCAGCGGCGGCAGCGTCCGGCGCGACGAGGCGTCCCGTGCAGGGAGGAAGCTCCGCTCCGGCGCCTGCACGCGGGGGAGCTCGCCCTCGTCGCGGAGGAAGCGCTGCACGAGCGCCTCGATCTGCCGCGAGAACTCGCAGTGGGGGAAGGCCTGGAACACGGGCTGCTGTTGGGCGACCGCCACCGGCACGTTCGGATCGGCGTCGAGGGCTCCCGCGAATTCGAGCAGGATGCCGAGTCGCTCGCGGCAGTTCGCGACGAGCTGCGAGCCGATGCGGCGCTGCTCCTCGGTCCGCACCTGGTTCAGGATCAGCACCGGCGTGAAGGCCAGTGCGCGCTCCTCGAGCGGCTTCGCGGCGGACGGGTCGACCTCGCGCACGAGGGCGATCAGCTCCCGCGCCGAGCGGATGCGCCAGCCGCGCCGGCCTTCGCGCAGGCGCAGGATCGCTGCGCCCACGTCGGGCCGCCGCGCGACCAGGCGGAGCGAGCGGTAGAGCGCGGCCTTGAGGAAGTGCTCGGCGTTATCGATCGAAGTGGGCTCGGGCGTGGCGACGACGAGTCTGCGGCGCGCGAACAGGAAGAAGTCGAGGACGTTGAACGCGGTGCCTGCGCCGAGATCGAGCAGGACGTGGTCGACGTCGAGCTCCTGGATCCGGCGGAGGAGCATCTCCTTCTGGCTGTGCCTCGGATTCGCCATCTCGAGGAGCGCCTGGTCGCCGCTCACGAGCCAGAGGTTCTTGACCGAGGTCTGGACCATCAGCTCTTCGAGCGAGTCCACCTCGTGCGTCAGCAGGTGCGAGAGCGTGCGCCGCGGCCGCGAGACACCGAGCAGGGTGTGGAGGTTCGCGGCGCCAAGATCGATGTCGATCACGGCGCAGCGGCGCCCGGCCCCGGCGATTGCGGCGGCGAGGCTCGACACGACGACGGACTTGCCGACGCCGCCCTTGCCGCCTCCCACGGCCCAGATGCGCGGCGCGGCCGTAGAGCGAGGCATTGAGCCCAGACGCTTCACGAAGCCCGCCCCCTGCTCGCCAAGTGCGCCCTCTTCGCGGGTTTCGTGCGAACGGTGCCCCCGCGAGCGTGACGCTCCTCACATCAGCGAGCGGCAGGCGGCGCGCAGCGCGCGCGGTGACCGCCCGTGCGCGCGAGGGTTTCGACGGTCCGCGGTACGCTCGGAGTCGTCTCCGCGCACGGAGCCCCCGTGACCTGGAAGCCCGAAGTCGAAGGCATCGAGGAGCGCCGCCGGCAGGCGCTCGAGCAGGGCGGCGCGGAGGCGGTCGCGAAGCAGCACGCGAAGGGCCGCCTCACGGTGCGGGAGCGCATCGAGCGCTTCGCCGACCCCGGGAGCTTCTGGGAGCAGGGGCCGCTCGCGGGCCACGCGGAGTACGGCGCGGACGGGCGGCTCGTCCGCTTCACGGCCGCGAACTACGTGCTCGGGCTCGCGCGCGTGGGCGGGCGGCCCTGCGTCGTCGGCGGCGAGGACTTTACGCAGCGCGGCGGCTCGCCCACGCCGGCGGGCCTACGCAAGAGCGTGTATGCCGAGACGCTCGCGGTCGAGCGCCGGCTCCCCCTCGTGCGCTTCCTCGAGGGCGGCGGCGGGAGCGTCACGGGGGCTGCCGGAAAGGCGGGCGCGGCGCCGGCGCCGCGCGCAGAGCCCGTCTCCGGTCCGCCCCGCTTCCGCTCGATCATGCAGGCCATGGCGACGGCGCCGGTCGCGTCGGCAGCGCTCGGCGCGGTCGCCGGCTTCCCGGCCGCGCGGCTCGTGGCCTCCCACTTCTCGGTGATGACGCGGCACACCTCGCAGGTGCTGATCGGTGGGCCCGCGCTGGTCGAGCGCGCGCTCAGCGAGCGCGTGACGAAAGACGAGCTCGGCGGCGCCAAGGTGCACCTCCGGAGCGGCGTGGTGGACAACCTGGCGGAGGACGAGGACGAGGCCCTCGCCCAGATCCGGCGCTTCCTCGCCTATCTCCCGACGAACGTGTGGGAGCTTCCGCCCGTCCGCGCCTGCGACGACGACCCGGAGCGGCGCGAGGCGGCGTTGCTCTCGCTCATCCCCCGCGAGCGGCGGAAGGTGTACGACGCGCGGCGCCTCGTCGGGGCGGTGGTCGACCTCGGCTCCTTCTTCGAGCTCGGCGCGGGCTTCGGCCGCTCGCAGATCGTGGGCCTCGCCCGGCTCGGCGGGCACGCCACGGGCGTCTGGGCGAACGATCCCCGCTTCTACGGGGGCGCCATGACCGCCGACGGCGCGCAGAAGGTCCGCCGCTTCGTCGATCTCTGCGACACGTTCCACCTGCCCGTCGTGGCGTTCGTCGACGAGCCCGGCTTCATGATCGGCTCCGAGGCCGAACGCGCGGGCACGATCCGCCACGGTGCCGCCGCGCTCTTCGCGGTGCAGCAGGCGGGCGTGCCCTTCGCGAGCGTGATCGTGCGGAAGGCGTACGGCGTCGCCGCGGCGGCTCACTTCGGACCCGAGGGCACGGTGTTTGCGTGGCCCTCCGCCGAGAGCGGCGCGCTCCCGATCGAGGGTGGCGTGGCGGTGGCGTTCCGGCGCGAGCTCGAGGCGGCGGCGGATCCGGTCGCGCTCCGCCGCGAGCTCGAGGAGCGGCTCGCCGCGCGCCGCGACCCGTTCGCGGCGGCCGAGGCCTTCGCGGTGCACGAGCTCCTCGACCCGCGCGAGACGCGCCCCGCGCTCTGCCGCTGGCGCGCGGAGAGCGCCACGCAGCTCGAGGCGCTGCGCGGGCCGCGGAGCTACTCGATCCGGCCGTGACGCGCCCTCTCTTGGTCCGCCAGACGACGCTCCGCACGCCGAAACCGCGGCCGTCTGCCATACTCATCGTCTTGGCGCCGCCAAATCGCGAGCTACGGCCCCGTCATCCGGCCCACGATGGCGTCGCGGACGCGCTCGGTAGTCAGACGCTCCATCCAGGAGACGGCCTTCTGCTCCCAGCCGCAGTGGTAGCGGGCGCGAGGGTGCCGTGCCGTGATCGCACGCTGAATCGTCGCCGCGACCCGATCAGCGGGGGCGGCGGTCGCCATCATGCGCCGGTTCAGTGCCTTGAAGCGCCGGGCAGCGTCCTCGAATCGAGGCCGGTCCTTCGCTGGAACGCCGTTCAAGGAGTCGTCGAGCGCCTGCGCGTAGACCGCGAGCTGGTCGTCGACGTCGTCCCAACGGGTCATTCCGGGCTCGACGATCGATACCCGGACACCCGTTCCGCGCAGCTCGACGCGGAGGACGTCGCTCATCGCCTCCATGGCGAACTTCGCACCGTAACCTGGGCCAAGAAGAGGTAGGGAGAGGCGCCCGGCGCCGACGTTCACGATGCGCCCGGCCGCTTGCCGGATCATCGGCAGGAGCGCACGGATCAGCAGGAAGGTGCCGAAGGTGGTCACGCCGAAGGCGCGTTCCAGCCCGTTGCGGGTTACGCACTCCATCGGGCTCCCGGGGCCGGTCGCCGCGGCGTTGTTCACCAGGGCGAAGAGCCCATCCCCCCCACGATCGAGCGCACCCTCTCTGCTGCGCGCTCGATCGAGTCGTCGCGACTGATATCGAGGACGATCGGGATGACTCGCCCCCTGCCCGCTTGTTCCAGCTCGGTGCTGTCGCCCGCTTCTCGTACACCGGCGAGCACAGACATGCCGGCCGACGCCAGTCGAAGTGCTGTCGCCTGACCGATTCCGCGAGAGGTCCCCGTGACGAGGGCGTGTCGAACTGTCTGCCGGGCCGAGGGGTTCATGCCCTGGTTGCAGGTGCTCCGGTGTAGACGGCCGCTTCCATCCCGTCCTTGAGCGGCAGGACCACCGCGCGGAACCCGTTCCGCGGGTCGGCGACGTATCGGCGCTTGTCCGCGTTGTCTGCCTTGAACGTGAAGATGTTGTCGGTGAACACGAGTGCGCCGGGGCGAAGCTGCGGCTGGAGGATCTGTAGCACCTCGAGCTCGATGTCCTTGAAACCGTCCAACAGCACGAGGTCGACCGACCCGCCGCAGTCCCGAAGCGTCTCGCGGGCGTCCCCCACCCTCAGGTCTACGAGATCGCCAACGCCGGCTTCTGCGAAGTTGGCTCGAGCGACGTCCGCCTTCTCGGGAACTATCTCGGTGCCGATCACGATTCCCCCGCCGTTGTCTCTCACCGCCGCGGCAAGATAGAGCGTGGAGACACCGAACGAAGTGCCGTACTCCACGACGCGCCGGGCGCCGATCGCCCTGGCGGTCACATAGAGGAGCCCGCCCTGTTCCGGGTCGAGAGGGAGGTACAGGTCCTTGGTGCGGGAGATCATGTCGCCCCAGTCGAGCTTCCGCCCCAGGAGGAGCCGAGGGAGGAGCGGCAGAAGTCGGACGAGTTTGCGCCGCTGTGCCTTCCACTCTCGATACGCGCGGTCGAGAACGGCTTCGATCTTGGGATCGTGAAGAAGCGCATGAAGGTCGGTCATACCGTGCTCCGTCCGACGGATCGGCTGGTTAGGCGGCGGGTCGCGGCTGACGGGGGTCCAGGCGAACAGGTTTGATGTCTGCGTACAGCAAGAGCGTCCGGATGAGATGGAAGCGAAACGCCCCGGCCCGCTGCCTTAGAAGGTTCCCGACGCGCGCCTCGACTTCGGGGGTATCCAGGGGAACCGCAAGGTACGGCCGAACCTCGCCGTGATAGATGAGCTCCACCTCGGGGTTCCGGGCAAGCCGGTGATACCACCCGCGAAAGTGATGGCCGGACTGCAGCCAGAGCGTGCCGTTGTCGTCGATGACGGCGAGTCGGTTCTCGTGGACCTCCCCGTTCTCGTCGACGGTTCGAAGGACGCCCTCTGATTCTTCGGAGGCTACTACCGGCTGGAACACACCGATGAAGGCATCGAGCAGGAGAGCCAGGACCACGAACCCCGCGAGGGTGAAGGCGAGCCGGCGAACGAGTCGCATCGGAACCTCCCACTCGAACCGTGAACAGTCACTGGCCCCCTGCTGCGATTGTCGAGTGCGAGGGGCAGCGGCGCAAGCGTGTCCTCTCGAGAGGCGACGCGGCGGCGTCACGGTCCGGCAGCCGCCGTGAAGCCGCCGGGTCTACGACGCGGGCGAAGGAGGAGGACTAGTGTCTCGTGAGGAGGCCACCGTGCTCGAGGGCAGCGAGATCCGCCGGCCGGACCACCCCGTCCTCCCGCACCTCGTGGCTACGGCATGAGCACGGCGTTCGTCTTCGCAGGCGGAGGCAGTCTCGGCGCGGTCGAGGTGGGGATGCTCCACGCCCTGGTCGAGCGGGGCGTCCGTCCGGACTTCGTGGTCGGAGCCTCGGTCGGCGCCATCAACGCGGTGTACTACGCCGGTGCGCCGGACGCCGCCGGCGTGGAGCGCCTCGCGGGCGTCTGGCGCCGGCTGCGCAGAGCCGACGTGTTCCCGGTGTCGATGGTGCGGGGCGTGCTGGGCTTCCTCCGCGGCAGCACGAGCCTGGTCGACCCGTCGGCGCTGCGTGCGCTGATCGCGCGCGAGCTGCCGTACGCGCGGCTCGAGGACGCGCGAATCCCGTGTCGGGTGATCGCCTCGAACCTGCTCGACGGCAGCGAGGTCGTGCTCTCGACCGGGAGCGCCGTCGACGCGCTCCTCGCGAGCGCCGCCATCCCCGGCGTCTTCCCGCCCGTCGAGCTCGACGGCGAGCACCTGATCGATGGAGGCATCTCGAGCAACACCCCGCTCTCGACCGCGATCGAGCTCGGAGCGCGGCGGGTGATCGTGCTGCCGACCGGGTATGCGTGCGCGCTCACGCGGCCGCCGAGCGGCGCGCTCGCCGTGGCCCTCCACGCCCTCACGCTGCTGATCGCGCGGCAGCTGGTCGTGGACGTGCTGCGCTGGCGGGAGAGGCGCGAGATCCTCGTCGTTCCGCCGCTCTGCCCGGTCGAGTCCTCACCCTACGATTTCTCGGCCTCGCCCGCGCTGATCGAGCGCGCCGCGAAGACCACGCGGGCGTGGCTCGCGGCCGGCGGCCTCGAGCGGCCCGAGCTCCCGCACCAGCTCACGCCCCACGAGCACGCGGTCTAGCGGCCCTCCGCCGGCACGAGCCGCACGATCCGCCCGCCCGTCTCGTGCTCGAGCAGCAGGTAGACGAAGCCGTCGGGTCCGACCTCGACGTCGCGGATCCGCGCGAGGTTCCGGAGCAGGGTCTCCCGGTAGACGACCCGTTCGCCGTCGATCACGAAGCGGTAGAGCTCGGTGGCCTTGAGCGTTCCGACGATGGCGTCGTTCCGCCAGCCGGGGAACGCGCTCCCGCGGTAGAGGACGAAGCTCGACACGGCCGGCGACGGCGTCATGTCGACAACCGGCTGCTCGATCTCCGCGAGGTCGAACGTGATGCCGAGCTCCTTCCCCCAGGCGACGGGCGTACCGTCATAGTTCACCCCCTTCGAGGTGAGCGGCCAGCCATAGTTCTTCCCGGGCCGGAGCAGGTTGAACTCGTCGCCGCCGCGCGGGCCCATCTCCGTGCCCCAGAGCCGGTCCGTCCGGGGGTCGAACTCGAGGCCCTGCGGGCTCCGGTGGCCGTAGCTCCAGATGCTCGGGAGTGCGCCGGGCGTGTTCACGAACGGGTTGTCCGCCGGGATCCGGCCGTCGTCGTGGACGCGGTGGATCTTGCCGTAGGGGAGCGAGAGGTCCTGGATGCCCGCGTGATCGGAAGCGCCCTTGATGCCGACGCTCAGGAACACGTGCCCGTTCCCGTCGAAGGAGATCCGCCCGCCCGCGCCCATGTCCGGCGTGTCGGTGTAGGTATCGGGGGCGGCGCTCCAGATCGTCTCCTCGTCGACCCAGCGCCCGTCCCGGATCCGCCCGCGGATCAGCTTGTTCATCGAGGGGTCGCACTCGCGGCAGCGATCGCCGAAGTGGAGGTAGATCCAGCCGTTCTCCGCGTAGTCGGGGTGGAGCGCCACGTCGAGCATCCAGCCCCGGCCGTAGACCAGCGAGGCGAGCTCGAAGCCGTCGTCGTGGGCGGGCGGCGTGCCCTCGATCAGCGGCGACAGCTTCCCGTCGGGGGAGACGATGCGGAGGCCGCGCATCTTCTCCGTCACGAGGATCCGGCCGTCCGGGAGCGGCGCGATCGAGAAGGGGAGGGGATGGAGGCCGCTCGCCACGCTCTCGATCCGGAAGGCGTGGCGCTCGCTCTCGATCGTGCCCTCCGGGATCACGAGCGGCATGTCGGTCTTGAACTCGGTGCGGCCGAGCTGGGCGCGCTTCTCGCTGATCAGGATCGCGAGACCGCGGATCTGGCTCTCGTCGAGGGTCTTCGACCAGGCCGGCATGCCGGTCGCCGCGAAGCCCTCGGAGATGCTCCTCGCGATCTCGTCGACCGAGTCTCCGTGGACGAGCGCGCGGCCGACCAGCGCGGTGCCCTGCGCCGCGCCTTCGAAGTTCTCACCGTGGCAGACGGCGCAGTTCTCGGCGTAGAGCGGCGCGATCGGGTCGCGCAGCAGGCGGGCGGCTACGCGGTAGATCGCGACGCACGAGACGAGCAGCACGGGCGTCAGGACGAGCAGGACGATGCGCCTTCGCGTCATGGGGCGCAGGCTAGCCTGCCGGCCCGTGCGTGATCAGGCCGCCTCGCCGAGGTAGGCCGCGCGCACGCGCGGGTCGCGGGCGAGCTCGGCCGCGGCTCCCGAGAGCGCGAGCGTCCCCGTCTCGAGCACGTAGGCTCGCGCCGCCACCCGGAGCGCCTGGCGCGCGTTCTGCTCGACCAGCACGACGGTGGTTCCCTGCCGGTTGATCTCGCAGAGGATCTCGAAGATCTGCTGGACCAGGAGCGGCGCGAGGCCGAGCGAAGGCTCGTCGCAGAGCAGGAGGCGCGGCTCGGCCATGAGCGCGCGCCCGATCGCGAGCATCTGCTGCTCGCCGCCGGAGAGCGTGCCGGCCGGCTGCTTCAGGCGCTCGCGGAGCCTCGGGAAGAGCGTGAAGACGCGCTCGAGGCGCGCGGCCTCGGAGCCGCGCTTCGGGTAGGCCCCCATCTGGAGGTTCTCGCGCACGGTCAGGTTGGCGAAGATGCGGCGCCCCTCCGGCACGTGGGAGCAGCCGAGCCGGACGATCGCCTCGGGCTTCCTTCCGGTGACGTCTTCGCCCTCGAGCAGGATCCGCCCCCCGCTCGGCCGGATCAGTCCGCTGATCGCGCGCAGCAGCGTCGACTTCCCCGCGCCGTTCGAGCCGATCAGCGCGACGATCTCGCCCGCGTGCACCTCGAAGCCGACGCCGCGGAGCGCCTGGATCGCTCCGTAGCGGACCTCGAGGTCCTCGACGCGCAGCTGGGCTCGCGCGGTCATGCGGACTCGGCCTCGCTTCCGAGATAGGCCTCGATCACCTTCGGGTCGCGGCGCACCGCCTCGGGCCTGCCGTCCGCGATCTTCTCGCCGTGGTCGAGCACGGCGACCCGCTCGCAGAGGTTCATCACGAACTGGACGTCGTGGTCGATCAGCACGATCGTGAGGCGGAACTCGTCGCGGAGCCGCCGCACCAGCTCACGCAGGGCATGCTTCTCCGCGGGGTTCATGCCGGCGGCGGGCTCGTCGAGGAGCAGGAGCTTCGGGCCGGTCGCGAGCGCGCGCGCGATCTCGAGCCGCCGCTGCTCGCCGTAGGCAAGCGCGTTCGCCCGCGCGTCGGCGAGGCGCTCGAGGCCGAGGCGCTCGAGCAGAAAGACGGCGCGCGCCCGCGCGCTGTCTTCGCGCTCGCGCCAGGCGCGGCCGCGGAGCAGGTCGCGCACGCCCGAGCGCTCCGCGCCGGCGAGCGCCGCGACCACGTTCTCGAGCACCGTGAGGCCCCGGAACAGCCGGATGTTCTGGAACGTGCGCGCGATGCCGAGCCGCGCGATGGCGAACGGCCGCGCGCCGCCGATCTCGCGCCCAAGGAAGCGCACGCTTCCGCCGCTCGGTGCATAGACGCCGGTGATCGCGTTGAAGGCGGTGGTCTTGCCGGCCCCGTTCGGCCCGATCAACGCGGCGAGGCTCCCCGCCTCGACGGCGAGGTCGAGCCCCGCCACCGCCGTGAGCCCGCCGAAGCGGACCGCGAGGTTACTGAGCTCGAGCAGGGGCACGGCGAGCACCGAGGCGCAGCGAGCGCCAGCGCCAGCGCGGGAGCGAGAGTTCGCGCCGGCCGAGGAGACCCTGGGGCCGCAGCCACATGGTCGCGATCAGGAGCAGCGAGTAGAGGATCATCCGCCACTCGCCGAGGCCCCGCAGCAGCTCCGGCGCCGCCGTCAGGGCGGCCGCGGCGACGATCGCGCCCGAGAGCGAGCCGAGCCCGCCGAGCACGACGAAGACCACGATCTCGAACGAGCGCGTGAAGCCGAAGCTGTTGGTGTGGATGTAGCCCTCGCTCAGCGCGAAGAGCGCGCCCGCGACGCCCGCGAAGAAGCTCGACACGACGAAGGCCTCGACCTTGACGCGCGTGGCGCCGACCCCGATCGACTCGGCGGCGATCTCGTCCTCGCCGACCGCGCGGAAGGCGAGCCCGCCGCCCGCATGGACGAGCCGCGCGATCGCGAGCACGGAGAGCACCACCACGGCATAGATGCCGCCCAGGCCCTCGAAGCGCAGATCGATCGCCGGGTATGCAGGCGATGCGAGCGAGAAGCCGCGCGCGCCTCCCACCGCGTCCAGGTTCAGGATCCCGATCCGGATGATCTCGCCGAAGCCGAGCGTCGCGATCGCGAGATAGTCGCCGCGGAGGCGGAGCGTCGGGATCCCGACCAGCAGCCCGGCGGCCGCCGCCGCGAGCCCACCGACCAGGAGCGGCAGCGGGAAGTAGAGAGCGCGCGCGAGGGGCGCGGGCAGGACGCCGGCGAGTCCGTCGAGCAGCCCCGCGCCGAGGTACACGCTCGCCGCCGCGGAGCCGTAGGCGCCGATCGCCATGAAGCCGGCGTGGCCGATCGAGAACTGGCCGGTGAAGCCGTTCACGAGCTGGAGGCTCACCGCGGCGATGATCGCGATGCCGATCCGCGAGGCGATCGTCAGGTAGTAGGGGTTCAGGAGGCGCGGAAGGAGCACGTCGAGCACGACGAGCGCCGCGCACGCGAGACCGGCCGCGACGAGCGCGCGCCGCACTAGACCTTCTCCAGCTGCGGCGCGCCGAGGATCCCGCTCGGGCGGTAGAGCAGGATCGCGACCAGCACCACGAAGGCGATCGCGTCGCGGTACGTGCTCGACAGGTAGCCGGCGACGAAGGTCTCGACCACGCCGAGGAGCAGGCCGCCGAGCATCGCGCCCGGGATGCTCCCGATCCCGCCGAGCACGGCGGCGACGAACGCCTTGAGCCCCGGGAGCAGGCCCATCAGCGGGTCGATCTTCGGGTTCGAGAGCCCGACGAGGACGCCCGCCGCGGCCGCGAGCGCGGAGCCGAGCACGAAGGTGCCCTGGATCACGCGGTCCACCTTCACGCCCATCAGCGCGGCGGCCGGCGCGTCGTAGGAGACCGCGCGCATCGCGCGCCCGAAGCGCGTGCGCATCACCACGAACTCGAGCGCGGCCATCAGGCACATCGCGGTCGAGAGCACGGCGAGCTGGATGTTCGAGACGGCGATCGCCCCCGCGCGGAAGACCTCGCGCGACTCGATCAGCGGGGGGAAGAACTTCGGATCGGCGCCGAACACGAGCTGGCCCGCGTTCTGGAGCAGGAGCGAGACGCCGATCGCGGTGATGAGCGGCGCGAGCCGCCCCGCGGAACGCAGGGGCCGGTAGGCGACGCGCTCGATCAGGGCGCCGAGGAGCGCGCAGGCGGTCATCGCGATCGCGAGTGTCGCAGCGAGCCCGAGGAGGGAAGGGGCGCGGGCGAGGCCGAGCGCGTGGGCCGCGTAGTACCCCGTCATCGCGCCCACCATGTAGACCTCGCCGTGGGCGAAGTTGATGAGCTTCAAGACGCCGTAGACCATCGTGAAGCCGAGCGCGATCAGGGCGTAGATCGAGCCCCACGCGACCCCGTTCAGCAGCTGCTGGAGAAAGTTCTCCAAGGGCGGGCGCGGTCTAGGCGGCGGGAATGGTGCGGTAGTAGCGGAAGCGGCCGTTTTCGATCTTCAGCACGACCGCGTCCTTCTTCGCGTTGCGCTCGCCGTCGATCGAGATCGTGCCGGTGACGCCGTCGAAGTCGCGCGTGTCGGCGATCGCGTCGCGGAGCTTCTCGCCCTCCGAGCTGCCGGCGCG
>Ga0187893_10009476_pt1 | contig 14949 bp, 12 predicted proteins | sample MA1701074metaG_FD_139574 | JGI IMG/M metagenome (GOLD analysis project Ga0187893, IMG submission 139574) | White microbial mat communities from a basaltic lava cave in the Kipuka Kanohina Cave System on the Island of Hawaii, USA - MA170107-4 metaG ...
CGAGGGCCTCGGCGGCGGCGGTCTCCGATATACGCAGTGCTTCGGCGACGGACTCGGGCGAGAAGCCTTCGTCGCGCCGCTGGCGCAACAGGAGCAGGGTCTCGAGCTGTTCGTAGGTCGCGATCTTGTCGCGAAGGAAGCTCCTCAGCTCGATGTCGGGCGCGCTATCCATCGACATGTCTCCCGTGTGGCGGCCTGGTCTCGGTGTTCAGCGCCTCCGCGATCGAACCCAGCAGCTCACACGCCGCTTCGATCTGTTCCGATCCGGCCAGCTCGAGCACGCGTTGAATCGCTGCCTCGACGGTTCCCTCGGCCTCGACATCGAACAGCCGTCCCTTGTCGCTGAGACTCAGCAACAGGCGACGACCGTCTCGTGGGTCGGCTCGTTTGCGCACCAGCCCCTGACGTTCGAGGCGTTTCACCATTCCGGTGAGCGTGCTGGGGTGGACATGAAGCAATCGAGCAAGATGGCCGGCGGGGATGCCCGGGAAGCGTCCGATGATCCGGATGACCAACCGCTGTGGGCCCGTCACCCCGATCGTCATTTCCATGCGCTTCGAGGTCCGCTGAAGCGCGTGGTCGACCGCCCAGATGAGGCGCATGAAGTCGAGAACTCTACCTAGGGCGGGGAGCATCGACGGTTGCAGCTCCAAGACTTCGTGCGGTCTCACTGCGTCGCCCTCATGCGTTGACTGGAGCTGCGACGATAGCCGACAAGCGCTGCCAAAAAATCGTCGATCGCAACCTGATTCGCGAGATGGTAGGTGGCCGCCGAATCGTGTCTCTTTCCGACGCGGATAGTGAGCAGCCGCCCGGGCTGATCGAGGGCGAAGACATCCTCGTCGGTTTCGTCATCGCCCACGTAGATGGCCGTATCGCAATGGAGGCGCTCCCGCGCACGCTCGAGCGCGACGCCCTTGTGCGGGGCTCCTTTGGGCAGAATGTTTACGACCTGCTTGCCGCCGATGATGCGGACATGGCCGAGCTCCGCTGCGGCTTTCAAGATTGCAGCTCGCGCCTTCTTCTTCTCGCGCGACAGGCGGTAGTGGATTGCGACCGTGTAGATCTTGTCTTCGATCACCACTCCCTTGAATGTTGCTATGACCGCATCGAGCAAAGGACGCCATCGTTGCACTTCGGCGATGTAGTGGCTCGACGCATGCCACGGCTCCATGCCATGATTCCCGATGACCTCGTCCACGCCAACGCCGCGCAGCTTCTTCAGCGCGTCGGACTGGGCGCGACCGGAGATGACGACGACTGGGTAGAGCCTCGTGAGTTCCCATAGAAGATCGCGAGTTCTCGCGCGCATCCTCGCCCGCTCGGGATCTGTCACGATGGGTGCGAGCGTCCCGTCGTAGTCGAACGCGAGAAGCACGTTGGAGCAGACGAACTCCTGGAGGATAGCGCGATTGCCTTGGGACAGGATGTTCATCCTCACGACGAGGCCGTGGTGTTTGCTGCAACGACGAGGTGATCGGTGAGTCGCCCCATGAGGCGATCTCGACTCCGGAGCCGGGCTGCGTCGACGAGCATCCTCCCCGCCCAGCGATACACATTGAACTCGGACACGAAAGCCCGCATCGAACGCATCCGGTCGCGCTTCTCGTCCATGGACATGTTGAGCGCCGTCACGAGCGCGGAGCTCGCTTCGTCGACGTCGTAAGGATTGACGATGAGCGCCTCGGTGAGCTCGCGGGCCGCACCGGTGAACTGGCTGAGCACGAGGACGCCACCCTCGTCCTCGCGCGCGGCAACGAACTCCTTCGCTACGAGATTCATCCCGTCATGGAGGCTCGACACGTAACAAAGATCGGCCGCTCGGTAGTAGCGGAACACCGTCGGAGGCTCGTGGTGAGACCGGAGCAGGACGACGGGCCGATAGTCCCCCTGGCCAAAGCGTCCGTTGATACGAGCGGCCATCTGCTCCACGCTCTCGTTCAGCTGTCGGTAGCGGTCGATGATCGTCCGGCTCGGTGCCGCGAGCTGCACGAAGGTGAACCGACCGCGGAAGCTCGGAAACCTTTCCAGCAGTCGTTCCACGGCGAGTAACCGCTCCTCGACACCCTTGGTGTAGTCGAGGCGATCGACTCCAACACCGAGGAGCGCATCACGCTCGAGCCCGAGCTCGCGGAAGGTTGCAGCGCGACACTCGTCGACAGGAGGCGCGGTCTTTACCCATTGGGTCGGCCAATCCAGCGAGATGGGATACGGGCGCACGAGCGTGTTTCTGCCGTGTTGCACGACCGCGCTCTGCTCTCGGTCGATTCGCGCCTCGAGAAAGCGATCCACGGAGTCGATGAAGCTATTGCAGTCGAACTGCGTGTGGAAGCCGAGAATGCTCGCGCCGAGCATGCCTTCGAGCAAATCCTTGCGCCAAGGGCAGATGCCGAAGCGCTGCGAATTCGCCCATGGGATGTGCCAAAACATGATCACGGTCGCACGCGGCAGACGCTCGCGAATCAGGCGTGGCGCCAGTGCGAAGTGGTAGTCCTGGACGAGGACGATGGGATCTTCCGAGTCCACCTCCTCGCAGAGAGTGTCAGCGAATCTGTGGTTGACGGCCTTGTAGTGCTTCCAGTCCTCGCTTTGAAAGATCGGTCTCGTGTGAGCAATGTGGCACAGCGGCCACAGCCCCTCGTTGGCGAAGCCGTAGTAGTAGCCCTTCTCCTCCTCCGGAGAGAGCCACACTCGCCGAATGAGGTACGACTCCTCGCCGGGTGGAACCCGCACCCGACTGCGGCCATCGACAGTCTCACGATCGGCGGTTCCGCTTCCATGGGCGATCCAGGTGCCCGAGCAGGCGCGCATCACCGGCTCGAGCGCGGTCACGAGCCCGCTTGCTGGATGAAGCACGGTGATCCCTCCGCCGTTCTTGGCGCGTTCGTGGATGTACGGCTCGCGGTTGGCGAGGATGACGACCTTCTCACCATGCAGATGCCGGTTCAGCGTCTGTTTGAGCCGCTGAGGTGTCCAGGCACCGCCTTCGCGGTCCACGTCCTTGTCCGCGACGATACGGTCCACGAGCTCGCGCACATCGCTCATGATGGGTTGAAACTCCGTCCGCCGGAGCTCTTGGGGACCTCCACGGAGGAAGCGCCGCAACTCGTCGCTCCAGCCACGCCAGGAGAGGCGGACCGCGAGAATCGTGACTGCGGATGCTGCGATCGCGAGGAAGCCAAAGGCGACGAGAAGGAACTGCCGCGTCTTGGCCTCGCGTCTCTGCACGTAGTTGAGGTCGTGAACGAGGATCACGAACCCGAGCACTTGGTCATGATCGATCACCGGGATCGCACTCACGTACACGTTCCCGCCCGAGAGCGACTCGACGCCGTTCCATGCGCTCGCGCCAGGTGCTCTAGACGTGGCTCGAGCCCGCCCGTCGATCTCCTCGCACGTGAACTGCTCGGGGAAGTCCTTGGTACGCGTGAGCAGTGTCAAGTCCGCGGTGCATGCCGCGGCGGCCATGATGCGCTCGTCGTGGGTGATCTCCCCGAGCAGCGCCTGGAGGTCGGCCCGCTCCTCCTTGTGCCAGTGGGAGATGAGTGCCTGGCGCGCTCCGCTGACCGCAAGTCGAGCGCGCAAGCTCACGTCCTTCTCGAACCAGTCGCGCGTCGTCTTGTGGACGATGACGGACGCAACCCACGTGACCAGGACGAGCCCCAAAACCAGCGCGATGACGAAACGGAGCACGGGACGCATGCCAGGTGGATTCCAACATAAATCTGTTTGAGTACCAACTAAATTATGTTAGTGTGCGGCCCCCGAAGTCGCCTGCCCGACGGTCGTGGATGCGCTCGAGCGGGTGAAGAAGCTGCGGTGACGCGACGGGAAGTTGTCACGTCGACGAGACGAGCTTCAGTATCGCCGGATTGCTTCCTCGCGCAGTGGCGGTGAGGCTCAGCTCACCGCTTTCTTCACGAGCGCGATGATCCTTGCCTCTTCGACAGTAGTCAATTCCTTCAGTGCGAAGGAAGTCGGCCACATGGAACCTTCGTCGAGGCTTGCCTTGTCGCTGAAGCCGAACGTCGCGTACCTCGCTTTGAACTTCTGCGCACCTTGGAAGAAGCAGACGACGTGGCCGTTCCTGGCGTAGGCGGGCATCCCGTACCAGGTTCTCGGTAAGAGTCCGGGTGCACTGGCTTTGATGATGGCGTGGAGCCGCTCCGCCATGACGCGATCTGATTCCGGCATCTCGACACGGCCGAGCACTTCGTGTCGCTGCTTCGCACGCACGCGATCGAGCGCCTCGTGGATGTGCGGTCGCATCCCGCCTCGAAGTGGGCGCCTCACTTCGGCAAGGCTGCGCTCGCGCGGACGCTCGGCTCACACCAGATCGACTACGTCTTCTTGGGCCGCGAGCTCGGCGGCCGCCCGGAGGGAGCGGAGTTCTATCGGGAAAACGGCAGCGTCGACTACGAGCGAGGAGCTGCCGTCGTTCACATCCGCGGCGATGCTCGGCTCGAGCCGGACGAAGGGGGCCCCGCACCTGCGAGGCAGCTCGGCCCATTCCGCTGATCGCCTATCGCTCGGTGCCTTCGGGCTCGTCTCATAGGCCTATCTCGGCCAGCACGAGATGGTCGTAGGGTGACAGCGGCTCATCATGGAGGCCGACCGGATCGAGGAAGCGTTCCCGCAGCGACTGAATCGTCGGTTGCTCAATCGTGTAAAACCCTTTTGCCCGCAGGAACTCCGGTATCGATGTGGGTAAGACGCCCCAGTGCATTGCTTCTCCAGACAGGCTGAGCACGGTTCGAACGAAGTGGTTGAACAGCGCACCTCCGAACTGCAAACGGGGACGGTGGTGCTTGTCCTCACTCAGCGAGCTGAACGCGAGCCGACTACCGGTGACCGTGCATCGACGTACTTGAGCAAAGAAGCTCTCAACCTCGACCGGCCGCAGATACATCAGCAGGCCTTCGGCCACGACTACGCTCCGGACATTGTTTCGCCAGCCGCTCGGCCCGAGGAGTTCGTCCAGCGGGCTCGACGCGAGGTTCGCGTCCAGGACAAGGTGATTCGAACATGCCAAGCCGGCGCCCTCGATTCCGGTACGTTTAGGGCTCGCGGTCGACGGTGTATCGACTTCGACACAAAACACTTCGGCGTGCTTGTGGGCCATCATCACTGCCAAGGGATCGAAGCCTGAGCCGACAACCAGAAGCTGTCTGGCCCCGGACGCGATGCTTTGTTCGACGACATCTGCCATCCAACGCTTGCGCACACCCAGCCAGAAGATCTGTCCTCGCCCAAACAAGCGTTCGGCGGTCTCGAAGAATCGAAGCGTAAGCGTGCTCCGCATCGTGTCGATATCATGCTGAGGCACTACACCCGATGCGCGGAGGATCACCTCGACTGTCGCTGCTGAGCCCGGAGCCAACACGCACCTGAGGCGAGGATCCGCATCGAGCAGCAGCACCAAGCGACTGATCTTCGTTGCGGTGCGACTGGGCCGCGGTTGCTCGCGAGCCGTCATACGCGCTCAACCAGCCAGTTCCACACTGCAGGAACGAGCACCACGCTCACCAGTGCCGAAACCACAACGGTGCCGCCCGAGAGCGCCCCGAACCGTCGCATGACCGGGGACTCGGCAAGACAGAACACCAAGAAACCCGACGCGACCAGGGTGGTACTCACGAGCATCACCGGGCCGACACTGCGCGTGACCTCACGCGGGGACGTGCGCCGCAAGTACCACAGGTAGTGCATCGAAAAATCCGAACCGGAATCCGTCAGAATCGCTCCTACCATCGCGGTGCTGATGTCGATTTCTACGTGCAGCAGTCCCATCAATCCACCGAGTACTATCGCAGTAACCAGCGCCGGGACGACCGACGTCACGGCGAATACGAATGAGCGAAACAGCAGCACAACGAGAAACATCACAGTCACGAGCCCGAGGATCATGCTGCGAACTTGATTGCGGGCCACCGAGCGAGAGAACGCGCGATCGAGCACGGGCTCACCCGTCACGCGGGCTTGCAAGGGCGCGTGGGCGTGAGGCAGCTCGGTCGTGAACAGCAACGAGATGGCCATACGCAAGCTGCGGAGCGCCCCGGGCGACCACTGCCCGATGCCCGCGACCTTCGCCGACTCCAGGATCGTGTTCTCGACTGCGAGCTCGAACCTGGCCTGCGAGAGCGACCGTTGCAGTGTCTGCCACGCGAGCTCTCCATCGTCCGGGCTCTCGGCCGCATCGAACAGCGCTTTGCGAACCGCTTGGTCGCCCGAAGACGCTGCGGCTACGATGCGATCGGCGGCGGATGAATCGATGCCGATTGCGTCCTCGCCCGTCGCGAATTCGCGGACCACCTTGCTTCGCAATGTCAGCCAATTGGGGTCGTTCTCGTCGGGCAAGCGGGCCCGCTCGGCCACCTCCGCGAGCGCGTTCTCGTCGGCCTCCACACCCTGTGCGCGTGCGATCCAAGCGATTCGTTCCACGATGGCGTTGCGCGACACTGGCCCCGGCGTACCATCGAGCTCACGCTCGAGCCAACGTTCGAGCGTCGACACGATTGGCTCGGCTTCACCGCGCACGCGAAGATGGAGCAGTGCGCTCGTGTGATCCGAAGTGATCATACTGCGGAGGCTGGGCTCGCTCTCGAGAAACAGGAAGATTTGCGCTGCTTGGCCACGTGTCTCGGGTAGCCGACCGCCTCCGCCCAACACGCCACTCGTGATGGCGATCGGATCGACGAGCGAAGTCACCTGAGTGACAGAAGGAATCGATCTCGCGAAGTCCGTGATGCGAGCCAACTCCTGCAGGTTCGCTGGTTCCTCGAAATCGCCGTCGATGGCGACTTGCACGAAACGAGCGCCCCCGAAGGTGTCCTCGAGGAAACGTTGCGACTGCCAAGCGGGAGAGCCTTCGCGAAAGAACGCCTGCGGCTCCATGCGGACGCGCACTCCTCCGAGCGGAACGACAGCACAGAGGGTCAGCAACGCGAGACTCGCCAAAATGACGAAGCGATGTCGCATCGCGCGTTCCCACGCCCACGAAAGCACGTGACCCAGTCCCAACATCCAACCTCGTTCCGGCGTGTGGCGTGGACGGATCCGCAACACCGCCGGGACCAACGTGACGGCCGTCAACCAGCACACGATTGTGCCGAGTCCGACCCCGACGCCGAACACACGCATGGGGCGGACGTCCATGATCAAGAACGACAGAAATGCAGCAGACGTCGTCCATGCTGCGATCGCGACCGGAGCCGCGAGGATCTGCCCCGTGCGTGCGAGTGCTTGCTGCACCGACCCCGTCTCGGAAAGCTCGATGTCGAACCTGCCGAGCACGTGAATAGCGTAGGTACTGCCCGTCGCCAGCAAAATGATGGGCAGCGTGGACGTGAGGGCCGTGAATTTCTCGCCGAGGAAGCCCATCACTCCGAGCACGGAGAGTGTCGCGAAGGCCACTGTCCATATCGTCAACAGCACCGCCGACGGAGCGCGAAACGACATCAAGACGACGAGCACCAACACAGCGCCCGCTACCGGAGCCAGGCGTGTGAGATCCGATCTCGCCTCACCGTAGATCGCGTCCGCGGCAAACGGTGCACCTCCGTAATACAGCTCGAAGCCGGGCAGTTCGCGCGCCGCTGTGTCCCGGACGTGCTCGACGATGGCACTCGTGCCGATACCTTCGGCGACGTACAGCACAAACATCGCCGCACTACCATCACGCGAGACCAGGTTACCGGCCACCTGATCGCGTGCCAGCACCTTCCCACGCAGCTCGGCGGATTCCGCCTCGCTCTGTGGCACCGTCTCGACGAGCGGTCGGATGTCCGCCCCAAACGGGCCCGTGGTCACGTCGGCCACCGAGGTCAGCGACATGACTCGATTCACACCGGGTACGTTCCCGAATGCCCCCGTAGCGGCGCGGATCTCGGTAATGGCTCCCGTCGAGAACACGTCCGAACCGTCGCGCAGTCGTGCGCCGACCAACGCGACACGGAGCGCACCGAAGTGATCGCTCACCTGCTTGAAGAACGTGACGTCGGGATCGTCTTCGGGAAGAAACACGAACACGTCGTCTTCTTCGCGCAGCTTCGTGAGTCCGATCGCGGCGACGATCGTCAGAATCGCGTACACCACGATGGTGAGCCACGGATGTCTCGCGGAGGCTGTAACCAGGGCGCGCACATGATCCTCAGCTCGATCTTCCCGCGTGCCGGAGCGCGAGCAAGAGATTACGACGGCGGATCACTACAATCATGGGCAAAAATGATGCAAAGCGAACTTCGCGTTGGCCGCGCGTGGGGTCGGCTCACTCGATCAAGGTGCGTAGCCGGGAGAACGCGGCAGCTCAACGTTAAACGTGGAACCTCGGCCGAGCTCGCTCACTACTCGAATGGAACCCCCAACGGCGGACGCGATTTGCCGAACGATCCACAGGCCCAACCCGAGACCACCTGTTTTGGATGTGGCTATGCGCTCGAACTGCTCGAAGATTCGTGATTGGTCCTCTGCGGCGATTCCAATGCCGTTGTCTCGAACAATCAACCGACCCGTACGATCGTCGCCCTCCACCCGAATTTCGATGGGCATTCCCGAGCCGTACTTCAATGCATTGGACAGGAGATTGGTGACAATTTGCTCGATTCGCATCGGATCCCATACACCCACAATGGGCGAATCGGCCGTGATCGTGACGTCGCTCCCTGAACGCTGAATGTCTTGCTCGTATCGAGCAACGACGTCACGAACGATCGAGCCAAGGTCAACCTGTTCGTAATCCAGGTGAAGTTTTCCTGCCCGAATTCGAGAAACGTCCAACAGGTTGTGGACGAGCCGGGTCATGCGCTGCAGCTGTCGGCTGACCTTGGCGGCAGTCTGCGTAGTGTGCTCCTTGTCCCCAATTGTGGGGTTCCTCTGGAACAGCTCCATGGCCAAGTGAAGCCCGCTCAGCGGACTGCGCAACTCGTGTGATGCGACAGAGATGAAAGCATCGCGAGATCGCACGGCCGCCTCCGCGGTTGTCCTTGCTTGCTGCTCGTGGAGGAAGAAGTACTGCCGCTCCGCGAGCGCGCTCCCGAGGATGAGAAACGTGGCTGCAGTGACAGCCATGAATGTTTGCAGGGCAAACAGGCTGTCCGAGAGACCTTCTTGAACGAACGGACCGCGCCCAAACACCGTTTGGCTGACCGCCACGATTGAAACGGCAAACGTTGTGGTCACGACTCCTCGCTGGCCAAATCGCAGAGCTGCCCAAATCAGCGGAAGAAAGAACAGATAGGCGCCAAATACGCTCGGCTCGCCAAAGACGAACAGGCTAAGCCCGACGACAGACAACGTCAACGCGCACGTCTCTCCGATGAGCTTCAGGTCGAAAGTTCGAGGCTTTGCACATTTGATCGATACCGACCAGACCAACAGCAGAGGCGCTACGATGAGAGCGCCAATGACATCGCCGAGCCACCACACGAGCCACGTTTCACCATATTGGCTCGGGGGCACGATGCCTCCCAAAGTCAGGCTCGCTACGCCCATCGTGGCGCTGACGGTGGTGCTGAACGTGACGACCAAAACGAGCAACGCCAAGACGTCGCGGAGCCGTTCTAGACAGCGTTGGAAGCCTGGAATGCTCCGAAGTGCACAAGTTCCAGCCACGGCCTCGAGCACATTTCCGCTAGCAATGCCGAGGGCAACCAGGACAGATGCACCCGTGAGGGTATTGGCCAAGAACGCGCCGAGCGCGACTCCGGGCCAAAGGCGGTAACCGAAAATGATGAGCGCCGCGAGTGCAATCCCCGTGGGCGGCCAGACCAGGGTCGCGAAACCGGCAACCGCGTCCATCATGAGGCCAAGCTTGGCCGTGACGACATAGATCACTGTCACAATGACAATTTGGATGCCGGTACGAATGCTTGAAGCATTCGCACGAAGCTGTCGTGCGCGGATCGACCCGCCTTCCCTCAACGATTGCATGACGCCTGTTCGATTCGCGCTCTCTCGCAGCAAGCAGTGCCGATGTAGGTTGACTAGCATAGGCTCGGGCCAGGAAAAAGAGCGTCGAATCGCGATCGCGATCGCGATCGGCCCCGAGCGCGTGTGTGGCTACGTGGGGGCGAATGGAGCCAGGCCGAGCGCCCCTCACTCGGGCTTGTGCGGCGCAGGCAGGTTCAGCAGCATCCAATAGAGTCCGAGTTGGCGAGCGGCAGCGACGAACTGCTCGTAGCTTACAGGCTTTCGCACGTAGCTGTTGGCGTAATGGGCATAAGCGGCCAGCCGATCCTTGTCGTCGGCAGACGAGGTCAGGATGACGACGGGAAGGTGACGCGTGCGTTTGTTGGATCGAACTTCCTTGAGGACCTCGAGGCCTCCGAGACGCGGTAAGCTCAGGTCCAACAGGATCAATACAGGTAGATCCGCTGCATACCGGTCGACATGTTTGCCCCTCGCCAGAAGGTAGTCGAGCGCCTCGACGCCATCGGACACGCGTACTACTGGATTGCCGATTCCAGCTTCTCCAAACGCTCGTTTGGTCAACTCGACGTCGTCGTCGTTGTCTTCCACTAGCAAGATGACTTGGTCGTTTTTCATGGCTTGCCTCCCAGCACGAAGAAGAAGGTGGCTCCCTGGTCGATGGCTGCTTCGGCCCAGATCCGACCACCATGACGAGAAATGATCCGTTGCACGGTCGCCAGACCAATGCCAGCGCCCTCGAACTCACAGGCCTTGTGCAATCGCTGGAATTCGCTGTCCACCCCGTTGTCTCGTCGCCCAACCGCAACGCTGGCGTGTTCGTGTTTGGCAGTAAATTTCCAAGCGTTGCCCAGCAGGTTCTCCAGCGCAATCGTCATGAGGCGAGCATCCCCTCGAGCGACCAGCCCAGGGGCGATTTCGACGGCGGCTCCCGACCAATGCGCAACAGTGCCAAAACAGCGTCGATGAGCGCGGCCAGCCTGTGCGTCGCCGACCGAACACGTTCGAGGTAGTGACGTCCTCGCTCGTCCAGCTTGGTCCCATAGTCGCTGAGCAGCGTGCGCCAAGAACTCCACCGAGTCCGCACCGGTGATCGGACTCGAGGAGAACGTCAACCACGTCCCTTCCGTGGAGCCATCACGCGCCAGAAACATGCACGCGTTCTCGAGATGGGAAGTCTTGCCGGTCCAGGCAGTCTCGTAGGCGTCCCGGATGGCTGGCCACAGTACGGCCCAACACTCGCGGAAGTCCTGGCCCATCGACGTGGGATGCCTGTCTCCACAGATCGCCCGGTAGCCATCGTTGTAGATCTGAACGTGACCGGGCCCCCAGACCAGCGAGACGGGGGAGCTCGATGCCTGCATCAGACTCACCACGGTACGCAAGCTCTGCGGCCACGACTCGATCGGTCCAAGCGCAGTCTTGGACCAATCTTTGGCTCGAATGAGCCTTGACATCTCACCGGCCGGCACAGCCGTTCCGACGATCCCACGGCCCTTCGGGCCTAATGGCCCATATCCGACAAACGGCAGCCGTGGGACCAGGGGCATGCGGTACATTGCACCACATGGATCCGATTGCTCAATTCAAAGAAGGCGCCAAACAGGCGTGGTCATCATTCGCCCCGACAGAAATGGTCACCGGATCGGCAGCGCAGCGTTTGGTGAAATTTGCGGGAATCACGCGCGGAACCACCGTGCTCGATGTCGGCTGCGGCACGGGGGTGGTGGCGCTCACCGCCGCGCGTATCGGAGCCAAAGCCACAGGCATCGATTTAACGCCCAAGCTGCTCGAACGCGCCAAAGAAAACACATCGATCACGAAGCTCGAGGTCGAATGGCACGAGGGTGATGTAGAAGCGATGCCGTTCGACGACGCGAAATTCGACGTCGTCGTGAGTCAATTTGGCCACATGTTCGCCCCGCGCCCCGAGGTCGCGGTCAAAGAGATGCTCCGCGTGCTCAAACCCAAGGGAACGATCGCGTTCTCGACGTGGCCGCCCGAGCTCTACATTGGAAAGATGTTCGCGCTCAGGGCCAAATATGCGCCACCACCTCCTCCTGGTGTGTCTCCCGTTTCGCCGTGGGGGGATCCCAACATCGTGTGCGCGCGTCTTGGCGCGGCCGTGACGAATGTGTTTTTCGACCGCGACACGATGCGATTTCAGATACTGAGCCCTCAACACATGCGCGTGTTCTTCGAGCACAACGTCGGACCGGTTTCGCAGCTCGTGCAAACGCTCGAAGCTGCAGATCCGTCGCAGCTCAGCGCATTTCGCAACGAGCTCGAAGAGCTCATCACACACTATTTCGAGGACAACCACGTGCGACAAGACTACCTGTTGACGCGCGCGACGAAGATCTAGAGAGACCAATGGCAACGGCCGAGGCGGCGAGTCCGTGGGTCAGCCCAGATGGATCCACACCGACTTGGTCTGCGTATATTGAGACATGGTCTCGAGACATTTGTCGCGGCCAGATCCCGACTGCTTGTACCCCCCCCAGGGCTGAGTCATGTCGCCGTGGTCGAAACAGTTGACCCATACCACACCGGATTGCAGATCACGGCTGGCACGCATGGCCGTGTTGAGGTCTTTCGTCCAAATGCTAGCGGCAAGACCGTAGATCGAATCATTTGCCATTGCGATGGCCTCGTCGAGATGCTCGAACGAGAGTACGGCACCGACCGGTCCGAAGATCTCTTCGCGAGCGATCGTCATGTCGTTTCGGACGCCTGTGAACAATGTCGGCTCGACGTAGCAACCCCGTTCCATACCGCTCGGCACACCTCCGCCCTTGACCAGCTTGGCGCCTTCTCGCTTGCCGATGGAGATGTATCCAAGCACGCGTTCCTGTTGCTCCCGCGTGACGAGCGGACCCATGGTGGTCGCGGGATCGAGCGGGTCACCCGGCTTGAACTGCTTGGCGCTATTTTTCAAGAATAGCTCCACGAATGCATCGTGGAGCTTTCGATCGACGAGAAGACGCGAACCCGCGTTGCACACTTCACCTTGATTGGCATAGATGCCGTCGATGGCGTATTGCACGGCTCGCTCCAAGTCGGGCGTATCACCCATGACAATCTGCGGAGTCTTGCCGCCGCATTCGGTGGTGACACGTTTCATGTTGGATTGACCGGCGTAGACCAGCATCAACTTGCCGACCTCGACGGATCCGGTGAACGCGATCTTGTCGACGTCGGGGTGAAGCGCGAGCGGCTTGCCCACTTCTTCACCCATGCCGTGGACGACATTGAGCACGCCTGTCGGTCCTCCCGCTTCGATGAACAACCTTGCCAATACATTGGCCGACAGTGGCGACTGCTCGGCGGGCTTGAGGACGACCGTGTTACCGGCTGCGAGCGCCGGAGCAATCTTCCAGGCTGCCATTTTCAAGGGGTAGTTCCAGGGCACGATGCAACCAACCACGCCGAGTGGCTCGCGCAGAATCATCTGGAGCTCGGAGTGAGCGGTCGGGGTGACGTCACCATTGATCTTGTCGATGGTCTCGGCGAAAAACCGGAACGTGGTGGCGGAGCCGGGAACGTCGCCTTTCAACATGTCGGAGATCGGCTTGCCCATGTCGAGGACGTCGAGCAATGCGAACTCCAGAGCATTCTCTTCGATCAGCGTGGCGAGCTTGTTGAGAATGGCCATCCGGCGGCGCGGTGCCATCCTGGACCACACGCCACTCTTGAAGGCCGTGCGCGCAGCCGTGACCGCCGCGTCGATGTCTTCCGGGCCGCTGCGCGCCACCTCGCATTGGACTTCTCCAGTGGTGGGATTGACGTTCGAGAACGTCCGGCCAGTCCGTGCAGCGACGAACTCGCCACCAATGAAGTTTCGCGTTTCGATCTTCAGTTTGCCGGCATGTTGATGAAAAGCGTCCCTGTCCAAAGCTTTCGCCTGCTCGAGGTTCATCGTTTGTCCCTTTTTCGTCGGAGGCGCCGTCGATGCAGCGGTCAACCCGCTGGCCAGCACATGACTTGGCATGACTTGTCATAACATGGCACAACTTGGAACGACTTGGACCGACCTCACCAACGCCCCTGGCCAGGGGCGTTGGTGCACGATCGTGGACTTTCGTGGTTTCGTGGCTGCAAACGTTCAATGATATGGTTGACAGTCCACGCACGGTCGTGTTAGACATTCAACCGCATGGTTGAGTCAAGGACCGAGCAGCTCGACCAGATTTTTCACGCACTGGCGCACCCAGTGCGCCGCAAGATCCTGCGTAGAATCGCCCGCAGGGACTACACCGTCACCGAGTTGGCCGCGCCATTCGACATGTCGCTCGAGGCGGTTTCCAAACACGTTCAGGTGCTCGAACGAGCTCGCCTGGTACGTCGCACCAGGGTCGGTCGAACGCATCGCTGCAAGCTCGGTCCAGCACCTTTGCGCACGGCCGCGAGAGTCTTGGCTGATCTCGCGGGACTGTGGAACGAGCGGCTGGACGCGCTCGAGCAAGTCCTGCTGCTCGATCAATCCAAACAAACAGCCACGTCACTCAAAACACACAGGAGCAGCATCATGAGCTCGATCAAAGACGAAATTCGCATTCATGGCACCGCCAACAAGGTGTACGAGGCGCTCACGCGCGAGGCTGGTTATCGCGGCTGGTGGAACGCCGCCGGTGAAGTCGAGGAAACCGTTGGTGGCGAGGCAAATCTGCATTTTGTCAAAGACGGCACTCCGGTAAACATGCGTTTTCACATCGACGAAATGAAAACCAACGAGCGCGTACGCTGGACTTGCGTCGCGCACGATATGCCGAACTGGGTCGGTACAGTGTTGACCTGGCGGCTGCAGGATGCAGGCGGCGCGGTGTTGGTCTCACTCGAACACAGTGGTTGGAAGGAAGCCGGGCCGGAGCCGGTAGCCCAGGGGTGGAAGCACTTCCTAGGCAGTTTGAAATCCTACGTGGAAACCGGCACGGGCCAGCCGTGGTGACGCACACCAGCGTCTCGATGTGACTTTCACCCGCGTGCGTGAGCGGAGCCTGGCCACGCGCGCACGCCGGGCTGGCC